>Ga0116226_10002913_pt1 | contig 15026 bp, 14 predicted proteins | sample S1TSphfallax_FD_89692 | JGI IMG/M metagenome (GOLD analysis project Ga0116226, IMG submission 89692) | Host-associated microbial communities from peat moss isolated from Minnesota, USA - S1T2_Fa - Sphagnum fallax MG | ecosystem: Host-associated > Plants > Peat moss > Unclassified | place: USA...
CTCCGCGCCACTCAGCGGGTCCCGCTCCATTACCTTGGAGCTCGTATTGCCCCCCGCAAAATTCGTCAGCCGCAAGTCCATCCCCAGCAAATTTGACCGGTACCGCAACAATTCCGGCGCATCCAGCTTTGCCGCCACCTTCTCATCCCAACTGTCTTTTATGTATTCCAATTTCTGTTTCTTCGCCGTCGCAGTTTTCTTCACCATGGATTTGCCAGCAGCAGCCGTCGTTTTAGTGACCGCAGCACTGGTTTTCTTATCTGCAGACCTCGTTTTATTAACCGCCGCAGTAGTTTTATTTACCACTGCCTTGCCCACCGCAAAAGATTTTCTCAACATGCCCTGCCCCACTTCACACCCGTTTTAATTCCGTTGATTTTCAAATCACTTTGTTTTCAAGCCGCTTGATTCCAATTTATTCCCGCCGCACATGATTTCACACGCACCCCAACCCCAGCAACTACTCTCCCCCGCCGTAGTCTTTTATATCTGTTCAATGTGAATTAATGAATCGCTCACCGAAAAAGCATTACTGCAAATTCATTTGAAGAATCCCGTCCGAGGCATCAATTATCGGATAGCTTTGAAGGGTAACAAGAAGAATATATATTCAGCTAGCTACGCATCATGGCAGTTGAACAAAGGGGTCACTAACCATGTATGAGCAGTCTTTTTCTCACATGTTGCGAAGTGCAAGTTATGCTACCTTTCTACTCTCACTTGCCGCAATTTCACTCACTTCACAACCCTGCAAAGCCCAGGTTTCAGCCAGCCATCCTGTCAGCGTCACTCAGGACGCGGTCCCTGAACCTGCGATATCAGCGATCTTGAATGCTTTTCAGACCTTCGAGGTTGTTGCGATACCAGCGGGTCATGGAGAGAAAGATATCGACGACTTCATCCTGTCCCTCATTCGTGACCCACGCTTTCCCGCATCGGTAAACGACATAGTCGTTGAATGTGGCAATGTGCGCTACCAGCCCATTCTAGATCGGTACATCGCCGGTGAAAACGTTCCGTTCATTGAAGTCCAGCATGTCTGGCGAGACACAACTGTCCAGCAAATGTGCGGAGCATCCGGTTTCTATCAGCAGCTATTTCCACTCATCCGCTCGCTCAACCAACGCCTTCCTCCCACAAGTCGCCTCAGAATCGTTGCCGCAGATCCACCGATTGATTGGAGCCAGGTTCGCTCATACGATGACCTCACGCCATTCTTCGACCGAGATGGAAGCATCGCATCTGTAATGGAAAGCGAAGTACTTTCTAAGCACCGCAAAGCGCTGATGCTCTTCGGAATCTTTCATCTGCTGCACGGAGGTGGCCCAGGTCAAGGGGATGCTGTCACGAGGTACGAGCGCCACTACCCTGGCAGGACATTCGTTATCAGTGATCTTGGATATTATGGCACCAGCGACGAACCGCTCGGAAACTTGTACGCACAGGGTGGGGTTTGGCCGTCGCTCTTGAGAACAAAAAATAGCAGACTCGGCTCCTTAGGCCTTGACTCATTCCTTCCATCCCCGATTACAACAGACCAAGACTGTAACGTAAGCGATGCCTTTGCGAGCAAGCCTTTTAAGACGGTTTCAGACCAGATAGATGCTTTCCTCTATTTAGGTCCTCAAAAATTACTTCTGGCCGAACCACTTCCAGCGGATATCGCCCTTGATACTACCTACAGGAGTGAATGGCTTCGCCGAATGAAACTTGTTGGCCTGCCTGGCCCTTCGACACTGGAAGAGCTCGATGCTCAGATCGTCGCAAGTGCAGGAGCGCCCATGCTGGCTCCTCCTCCAAAACAACCGGTTTCACAAGAGATCAAATCGCGAATACGTCAAGGTTGTCTCAGCAGAAAGACTCCTGCCGCAAACACTCCAAAATAAAGTCTGAAAATGTAAAAACCCTCCTACTCGCAGGCTTTTATAAAATACTCTATCGAATGGCCCTGAGGCCAACACACTCAAAGCGCGCTTACGATACCCTTCACAAAGGAGCGTCGCGGTAATCTCAGCATATTTACCCACACACTCCATCCACTCCCAATTCGCTGTACCCTAGAACCATGTCCTCAACCGCTATCCAGACCCCCGCTCCCACCTTCGCAGAAAAACTCGACGCCCTCGCCCAAGTCGCCGTCCGTGTCGGCCTCAACCTTCGGCCCGGTCAGGAGCTCCTCATCACCGCACCTGTCGAAGCCCTTCCGCTAGTCCGCCGCATCACCGAACAGGCCTACAAAGCTGGTGCCCTCCTCGTCACCACCTTCTTCAGCGATGATGACATTATCCTCTCCCGTTACCAGCACGCGCCCGATGCCAGCTTCGACATGACCAACACCTGGCTCTCCGACGCCATCGCCAACGCCTATCGCTCCGGGGCCGCGCGCCTCGGCATCACCGGCGCCAATCCCTCACTCCTCGCCGGGCAGGACCCAGCCAAAGTCTCGCGCTCCAACATTGCCGCCAGTAAAGCCGCCAAGCCCGCCATGGAAATCATCACCCGCCACGAAATCAACTGGACCATCATCGCCTGCGCCACACCCGCCTGGGCCAAACTCGTCTTTCCCGATCTCCCCGAAGCCGCCGCCCTCGACAAACTCTGGGCCGCCATCTTTTCCGCCTCACGTTCCGACCAGCCCGACCCCATCGCCGCCTGGCAGCAGCACGGCGCCCGCCTCAAGCAGCGCGTCGACTTCCTCAACAACAAGCGCTTTTCCGCTCTTCGCTTCCACTCAACTGACGGAACTACAGACCTCACCGTCGGCCTTGCTGACCAGCACCTCTGGGCGGGCGGCGGCACCACCGCTGGCAACGGCATCTACTGCCAGCCCAACATTCCCACTGAGGAGTGCTTCACCACGCCGCACAAAGACCGCGTCAATGGCCGCGTTCGTGCCTCCAAGCCCCTCTCGCATCAGGGCACGCTGATCGAAAACATCTCCGTCCGCTTTGAAAATGGGCGCATCGTCGAAGCCTCCGCCACCGCCGGCGAAGCGGCCCTCAAAAAGCTAATCGCCACCGATGAAGGCGCAGCCCGGCTCGGCGAAGTCGCCCTCGTGCCCCATCATTCACCCATTGCCCAAAGTGGCCTGCTCTTCTGGAACACGCTCTTCGACGAGAACGCCGCCAGCCATATCGCCCTCGGCCAGGCCTACTCCACCTGCCTCATAGGGGGCGAAAAAATGAAGGATGAAGAACTCGCTACCCTCGGCGCCAACAGTTCCCTCATCCACGTCGACTGGATGATCGGCAGCGCCACCATGAACGTCGATGGCATCCACGCCGACGGCTCCGCCGAACCCCTTATGCGCAACGGCAACTGGGATTGACCGAGTGTTTCGGCCCTTTCAACCACGCATGTACCATGCAAGCAATGATTCACCGGGGTGTCGCTTGGCCCATTTATGGAAGTTGGTTGTACCACTGTTGATACTGTCGCCGACTTGGGCGCAGACTCCGGACCACAAAGTCTCTGCCGCGGTAAAGCAGCCGCCAATCATCGTCAATGTGCTCGAAGAGATCCACATCACCGGCAATTGCCGGATCTATCAAAAAAATACTCCAAACAAAAAGCCGCGCTTTTTCACCGATCCGGGTATCTGCCATCAGGAAAGTGCGAAGCACCTGATCGAGACACAAACAAGCCTGCAGAATAGTGTGCCGGTGCGTGTGGAATATGAGATCAACGAGAGTGATTACCTGCTCCACAACTTTACCGACCACCCGGTGGCGTTTGTGCTCGACCAAAAACTCGCCGATGGATGGCAGGTAATTACCGACCCGCAGCCGATGGATGTCAGCGGACAAATGGCTACATACCGCGTGCTGGCACAACCCGGGCAGACTGTACGCTTGCATACCGGCCAGCGGCGGCTGCATCACTAAGTCGACGTACTCCCAGCGGTATCATTGCTTGCGGCTCTAACAAATGCCGCTAGGGGAACAAAAGGTGAAACCCTGTTCCACGTGGAACACTCGCCTCTAACTCACCCCCAGCGCCTCCAACAACCCATCAAAATCCTCTAGGCAGCCATACTCAATCACTACCCGCCCCTTGCCCTTCTTGTCTTCAATCCGCACTTTCAATCCCAAAGTCCGCTGCAAATTCTCCTGCGCCTCTTTCACATTCGGATCAACCTCAACCTCAGGCTTTTCCTCCCGCGCAGGCTTCTCCGGATCCAGAACCTTGTGCACCAGCACCTCAGTCTGCCGCACATTCATGTTCTTCTCCACAACATGTATCGCCGCCTTCAGGATCACATCCTCATCCCCCAGAGCCAGCAGCGCCTTCGCATGTCCCATCGACAAAGTCCCGTTCTCCAGATGGTCCTGCACCGTCACCGGCAGCTTAAGCAGCCGCATAAAATTCCCCACCGTCGCGCGCTCTTTGCCCGTCCGCACCGCCATCTGCTCCTGCGTCATTTTGAACTCGCGGCTCAGCCTCTCATACGCCCGCGCCTGCTCAATTGGATTTAGGTCCGCCCGCTGCAAATTCTCCACAATGGTAATTTCCATCGCCTGCTCATCGCTAACGGCCTTAATAATCGCCGGCACCGTCGACTTGCCCGCCTTTTTTGACGCAATCCACCGCCGCTCCCCGGCTATCAACTGGTATCGCCCATTTGCCACCGGCCGAACCAATATCGGCTGCACCACTCCCGTCGCCGCCACGGACCGCGCCAGATCCTCCAACTGCTCATCATCAAATCGCGTCCGCGTCTGGTACGGGTTCCGGTCAATCAGTTCTACGTGGATCTCGCGCGGCTTTCCCCCAGCATCCGGCACCGCCTCGCTGTTTCTAGTCCCCGGCAGCAGCGTTTCCAAGCCTTTTCCCAACGCCCGCCTCTTGTTTTGGTCTATCATCGTCTGCATTTTTTCCTATCTTTATTTGCCAGTAATCCGAATTCTGTTACCTGTGACTTACTTCTCTAGCTTTTGACTTTCTCCATCTTCGCCCTTGTCTTTAGACTTTCCCCCGCTTCTGCTTTTGACCTTAATCCCGCCTTCGTCCTTCATTTTGATTTGTGCTAGGTTTTTTGAACTTACTCCGACCTCGCCCTTGACCTTAATCCGTGTACATCCGCGTAATCCGTGATCGCGTTTTTGATCTTAATCGGTTTTTATCACTGTAAATCGGCGTTAAGCCTTTGCCCTTCTAGCCTCGAACTCCCTGCCCAACTTCTTTCTCCACGCCATTCCGCTCCAGCAGCTCCCACATCACTTCGCGATAGCTTTCCGCCCCGCGTGATCTTGGATCATACAAAATCACTGGTTGCCCAAAGCTAGGGGCCTCCGCAATTCGTATGTTCCTGGGCACAGTCGCGCGAAAAAGCTTATCTCCAAAGAAGCTTTTTAGGTTCTGTGTCACCTGCTGCGCTAGATTTGTCCGCTCGTCATACATCGTCAGCAGAATCCCCTCTAAATCCAGCGTTGGATTGAATATCTGGCTCACTTTATCCAGCGTACTCATCAGCTCGCTGATGCCTTCCAGCGCAAAATACTCCGCCTGCATCGGAACCAGCAAGCCATTTGCCGCCACCAGTGCATTCAAAGTCAGCATGTCCAGCGCGGGCGGACAATCCAGCAGCACAATTGGATAGTCTCCTCGCACCGTTGCCAGCGCCTCACGCAGTCGAAATTCGCGCCGCTCCATGCCAATCAACTCCACATTCGCGCCAATCAGGTTTCTACTGCTAGGCACAATCGTCAAATTGGCCACACTGGTCTGCTGGGATGCCTCCCGGATCGACGCCTCCCCCAACAGCACATCGTATGTGGAGAGGCGTTGATCGTCTTTTCCCAGTCCCAGCCCGCCAGTTGAATTCGCTTGTGGGTCACAATCCACCAGCAGGCAGGGATATCCCTCCAGCGCCAGCGCGGCGGCTAGGTTGATGGCGGTCGTGGTTTTTCCCACTCCACCCTTTTGGTTTACTACTGCAATCACTTTATTCATTTACTGGACCTGCTTTAACTCGGCGAGAAATAAGCGTACCGTGCTGCTGAGAATGCGTCCATCCTAATACGTTGTGCAGAACGGCTCTCCACTGTGGAAGAACCGGGAACATGCATCCCCGAAAACCCCGTATACCCCTATATTCATTGGGCTTTTGTGCGATTTCAGAGTCATAGTTTTATGTGCATAGCAGGGTATCAATCAGTGGAAATCTTTTTCTGCTTCCGTCACTTTTTACCTCATAAAATATCTCTCTCTCAAGCACCCGAAGCGAGCACCTCACACTGAAATTGTTCCACGTGGAACAATTTACCCCCTCGATCGCCTTTGACCTTAATCCGCACTGCGCCTTTGTCACTGCCTTGACTGTACCCGGCGTTGACCTTAGGCGCCTTCGCCGTTGGCCGTTGTTTTTGGCTCTATCCAGCTTTTGCCTTTGACCTTTGTCAGCCTTTATCACCGACAATCACTGTTAAGCATTTGACTTATCCGTGTTCATCCGTGTAATCCGCGGTCGCGCTTTTACCCCTGCGCCAACAGTAAAGCGGCCAGAAAACCTCTCTGGCCGCTCGTCCTTCCTTCAAATCCATACCTCTATCTCCAATGGCCTTCTATCCAAACATAGCCACCAGGCCTATTTGCCCAATGTCCATCCACCCAACGTGCATGGGGGTGGGGAGGCTGACGCCATTCACCATGTACCCACACATAACGCTGCCCATCCCAACGGTGGTAGCCTTTCACCCATACCCAGCCTTCATGTGGAGGTGGTGGTGCCGTTTCCACTAACGGAGCAGGGGGGCCGATGCGCACTACAATCTGTGCGTCGGCGATTCCGGCGGTCATCGCCAATCCACATATTGCGATAATTATCTTCTTGTTCATTCCTATTTCCTCCATACCGCGTGTTGAAAAACATTGAACTACATGCAGTTGAAACACAGTGATTATAGGATAGTTGTCGAACAAACAAATGAAATAAAGTTGCTGTAGTTTAGCTGTAAATTGCAAATAATTTCTACAGTATTTGCTACAAACCTAGGCATGAATTTAGTGGGAACTGCTAGTTAAATTGTTCCACGTGGAACAATTTCGATTTGAGCGATAGCACTGAATCTTAACTAATTGACTCTCGCTACCTCGTTCTCTGCCCAACCAAAATCACCCTCGCCTCACTCTCGGGAATAATTACCGGCTCCCGCCAGCTAAAGCCCCGCACCGCCGAACTCAACTCATTAATATTCTTCATCGTGGTCATCACCAACAGAATGCCACCCAACTCAACCCGCCCGGCTGCCTTGGGCAGCGCCTTGGCCATCCTCTCCACGGCCCTCAAAGCCACCACGTCGAACCTCGCGCTCACCTCAAGATTCTCCACGCGGCCCTCATGAACCACCGTGTCCAGGCTAAATATTCGCGTCATTTCGCGCAAAAAAGTGGCTTTTTTGCCGTTTGATTCCGCCAAAGTGACAGCAATTTCAGGCCGAATAATTTGCACCGGCAAGCCTGGAAATCCGGCCCCAGAGCCATAATCAAGCATTGTTTTCAAACACTTGGAAATATAGCGGGCAGCAAAAAAACTCTCTCCAAAATGTCGGCAAACAATCTCTTCCGGCTCGCGAATTCCCGTCAAATTCATCCGCGAATTCCAATCCAAAAGTGTCGCAAGATATTGATTCAATTTGAAATATACAGATTCTTGCAGCGGCCCTTCCGGCCCCAAAAATGGCGCCAATAGCTCTTGCATTCGGTGAAAAGATGGCATGGTGGCTTCGGCAGTCAATTGTCTAACCTATTGATTCTGTTACAGTTCTTGGCTTCCACTGCTTCGCTTCCTGCACAAATCTGTCAAAAATGGCCCGCGAAAATTTATCCTGTAACCGCTCCGGGTGCCACTGCACTCCCAACAGAAAATGGTCGGGGTTGGTGCCCTCAACTCCTTCTATTACAGCATCTTGCGGCGATCTTGCCGTAACGCGCAGCCCATCTCCAACCACTTTTAGCGCCTGATGATGACTGGAATTTACCATCACTTCGCCCGCCTTTGCAGCGCTAATATCAACCCTTTCAAGTATATCCAGCAACAAACTGCCCGGTTCGATTTTTGCCGGATGTGCCTCCACTACTTCGCGCCCCGGCGCATGGTTAATTGTGTTCGGTTCATCCGGTAAGTGCTGGAAAAGAGAGCCGTTACGCCACACATTCACCGCCTGCACCCCAGCACATATACACAGCATCGGTTTATGCAAATTGTGTGCATCTTGAATTAAAAGCTCATCCACATTTTCCCGCGCCGCATCCGGTGCCGCTGTTTTCGGGTTCGGCATTTCACCGTATTTTTGCGGGTTTAAGTCATTCGGACTACCCGGTAAAAGCACTCCCTGACAGGTGGAGATAAGCTGCGCAACTTCATGAGGAGAAAGCACTAAAGAGATTTCTACCGGCTCTCCGCCCGAAGCTTTAATGGCATCTGCATATTGCTGAAGAGTGCGCTGATTGTAGTCAACATTATTGCTGGTGGGCACAGGGAGAGCAATGCGCGGACTGTCCATTCCACTGATTTTACTTCAGATAAAACTTGCCCACAGATTACACCCAAATAATCAGCCATTAAGCCGCAAGTTCAACACGATTACGTCCATTTCTTTTTGCGTTATAGAGCGCCTGATCGGCGAGAACGACAAGAGATTTTGCATTAACTTCCGACGTAGGGACTAAAGCAGCACAACCAATGGAAACGCTGATGTTCCGAAATAATCCATGGTTGGGATCATGATGCATTTTTTGTACCCGCCCACGAATTGATTCAGCAAAATATCCGGCACCATGAATTGTTGTGTCCGGCATTAGGTAAACAAACTCCTCACCACCATAACGGGCGACAAGATCAGTGGCACGATGTTCGATGGAAGCAAGGATATGTGCAATTGTCCGCAGACAAGCATCCCCCGCTGGATGGCCATAGCGGTCGTTATAGTCCTTGAATTGGTCTACATCGATGATGAGTAGCGCGAGGGGACTTTCCGAACGAATGGCACGTAGCCATTCATTTTGCAGCGTGTTTTCAAAAAGTTTACGATTTGCGATCCCAGTTAAAGAATCAATGGTGGCTAGTTGATGCACCTCTGCATAAGCCAACTTCATATTGGTCTGAAAGACTTCGCGTTCAATTTTGGTAATGGAGACGGCAAAGATAGAAATCATTTGAATAGCGAGAAATCCCTGCAAAAGAATGACGCATGTGGGAGTATAAGCGCCAGCACCAAGGACAAGTGGTCCAAAACCCCGCATGGTGAGGTGGGTCGCGATAATGGCCATCAAATTCACTGCAAGTACAGAAGTAGTAAAGTTCTGGTGGAGAGAGAGCAGCAACATAACAGCGCTAAGGAAAAAAATGATTGGGTAGTTTGTCTGGCAGAAAACAATCCAAGTTGAGATAGCTGAGAAAATAAGGTAAAGCACTGGATTTAGGAAATAGTATGGGCGCAGATTTTTGTAACTATCGCGATTGGTAACAACCAGTACAAAGACCGTAAACATGGCGTAGCCAAGCATGTCAGAAACGGCACGAACTTCAAAAACTCGCCAGAAATGGGTATCCAAGCCTGAAATATATAACCAAGTGGAATAGATAAAACCTGAAAGTCCCGAGCATAGGAAAAGAGGAAAGACAATGAAGTTTCTGAGAAGGTATGGTTGCTGCAACCAGTCTTCAATTTTTCTGCAACGCGGAAGACTGTATGCCGCGAGCAAAGGACAGAAAAAGTTGCCGACAAAATTGGCGAGTTCTTTGCTTAAGGTGTAGTGGTGAGTAACCTCACCGAACAGTGTACCGAGAGAGCTGCCTATCAAAATTATAGGCCAGCGTCCGCGATCAGAACGCAGAAGAAGCGCAAGGACAAGAGCATTGGTCGGCCACCAGATGGCCTGCATAAGATTGTCATAGAACCCAATCCATTTCATGGATTCTTCAATCAGGGCAACCAGGCAGAGAAGCGCGCCCGTGATGCAGACATTGCTTAACCAGGAACGATCAAACAAACAAACCACTTGGGATTTAGCTGATTGAAACGTCCTCATGACCACCTTTCACGCTAAGGACCTGCGCCATGGAGTATGAATACAAGGCCCTACATCCGAATATCGGCATGAAAGCTTATTTATTCAATTTCCTACTAAATTTTTAGTCATTTTTGTGTAAACAATCTAACGAGATGGAAAGAACATGAGCATAGTCATGCAAACAATAACAATCAGATAGAACGGAGAGATATTAGGATTTCATCATGAAGTTCAACACGATTACGTCCATTTCTTTTTGCACGATATAAGGCCTGATCAGCGGCTGATATCAACTGGGTCGAAGAAATTGAACTGTTTGGCACCAGAGCGGCACAACCGATAGAGATGGTGACGCTGCCAAGTCGAGCATTGCCAGAATTTGATGGTAGTAGCTCGACACGTGAGCGGACCAGCTCTGCAATTTGGGATGCGCCCTCCAGGGTGGTGGCAGGCAGAAGCAGAACAAATTCCTCACCGCCATAACGTGCAAGCAGGTCAGTACTGCGGTGCTCCATAGTGGCGATGGATTGGGCAATCGTAAAGAGATAATAGTCGCCGGCTGGATGGCCAAAACGATCGTTATATTCCTTAAAGTTGTCTATATCCATCAAGAGCACTGCAAGTGGCTCCTGTGTGCGAAGGGCACGGGCCCATTCAGCTTTTAGCGTGTCTTCAAAACTCCTGCGATTGGCGATGCCAGTGACTTCATCAATGGTAGCCAGTTTCTGCAAGTCTGTATTGGCCTGGTTCAGTTTGGCATGGTAGTTATCGCGTTGAAGCAGGGTGATGGAAATCGCAAAGACAGAAACCATTTGGAGCGCAAGATAGCCCTGTAACAATATAATTCGTGTGGGGACATCGACACCTCCGCCAAGGCTGAAAATGCCTTGATTGCGGAAAGCAGCGGAGGTAGCCATGATTGAAAGAATATTGATTGCAAGAACAGAAGTCCGAAAACCCTGTTGAAGACACACAAGTACAACGACTGTGCCAAGAATGAAAATAAGGCTGTAGGAAGACTGATTGAGAATAATCCAGGCAGTTACAGCAACTGTTAGCAGAGATATGGCTGGTTTGTATATCTCAGACAATCGAAATGGATTCCTGCTCCAACTCGTACTGATGACCAACACAAGGGTGGTGACCATGGCGAAGCTGAGCATCTCTGAAATTGCACGATAATGAATAAATTGCCAGAACTGAATGTGTGGCTGCGATGGAAAGAGGACGCCCGCGTAATAACGGATTGAAGCAACAATAAATGCATCAAACAGAGGGACACTTGTCAGTGGAAAAGCAACATACAGAGCGAGAAGGTGTGGTTCCTGCAACCATTCATCAAGTTTTTTGCATTGTGGAAGGCACGATGCACAGAAAAATTCGCTAATGAGAGTTGCAACCGCATTGGAAGTCCTTGCAGATATTGGTAAGTGAGCAAGTGTCTGCGAGCACATTGCACCTACAACCGCAGCAAAAATAATAATTGCCCAGTGCTTGCGGTCAGAGCGAAGCAGAAGACCCAGAACAAATCCACTTGTAGGCCAGCAGAGAAACTGAAATGTTTGGCTTATTTGGCTCAGATAACGCATGGACTCTTCTAGAAGAAAGACAGCACAGAGTACGAAAAGAAATGTGCAGACAGCTTTCGTCCAATTACGCATAGGCAGAGGGTTGGGTGATGTTACCTCCGACAAAGGTTGTGACAACGTAGGTAATGACGACATTCTGAGTCCTGTGGGAAATGACCCGGTCCGATGCTTGGCCTAAATGCTACGTTGCTTACCCATGAATTATAGAGACCCAGCAGGGTAAATTACTTTCAAATTATCGGCAAAAACGTAACAGGTAGTTAGGAAGTTAGCCCTTATTCTGCTGTGACGGGGGTATCAGATCGGAATAGGTATAGTACATTTCTGAGATGGCAGCATGGATGCGAGCGGTGATGGAATCAGCATCGCGGGGTGTAAGTCCAACAGTAAGAATGGGTTCGCCAATGGCAAGCATAACTGGACGCGGGCGAAGATGGTAAACATGGCTGGGAAGCAGCTCATAGGTACCGACGAGGGCCATAGGAATAATGGGGACTTGGGCGCGAATGGCCATAAAAGCTGCCCCATTCTGGAACGGCTGGATATGACCATCTTTGGAGCGGCCACCATCCGGAAAAACGACTAAGGGCATACCGGCATTGAGGGTGGCGACTCCGCGATTAAGACTGGCGACGGTCGAGCGCAGACTGCTGGTATCGACTGGAATTTGGCCGGAGCGCTCCAGGTGCCAGCCCATGAAAGGAATCGTCCACAAGCCGTGGCGGGCAAGGATGCGAAATTGAAATGGCAGACGGCTAAAGATGACCGGTGTATCCATGTAGCTAAGGTGATTACAGACATAAACCGCAGTAAGACCGGTGCGGAGGCGTTCAGGATTGATGACACGGACGGGCGAGAGACTGATGATCATCAGCGAATAGGCCCAGAGACGCGAGATGAAGTGCTGCTGACGACCAGACTTGTCCCAATTGGAGCAGATAAGTGAAATGGCACCGAAAAATGCAGTAGAAATTGCGATTAATGGCGCCTGGAAAATGTAGGAGAGCCAGCGCTTAATAAATGTAGTCATTTAGATAATTGTAACGAGAAAGTAAGTCCAAAGGCTGCGGCGATTATTTGCTGTGATAGACATCTAGTAAGTTGGTGACGAGTATGCCGTTGATAGTCATACCGTCAATCTTGCTATTGGTGATGGATGCACCGGATAGATTGGCGTCGCTGATTTGAAGCCCGGAAAGATTGATATTTTCGAGAGTGCTGTGGGAAAGGTTTACATCAATGAATTTTGAGGCACTGAGGTTGATGTCCTCGAAGCTTGAGTTTGAGAGATTAGAAGTAGTTGCAGCGATGGGCTGCGCGGTTCGATGGATTTTCAACGGATTCATAATTAAACCTTTGAAATTGAATTGAGAAGTTGGGCACGGAGAGCTCCGACCAGATAAAGTGAGCCAGTAACAACGATGAGACCATTGGGTGGAGTAATGGCAAGCGCATGATTCAGCGCATCCGCAGTTTCGGCAATGGCAGTGGTAGTGTAGCCGAGCTCAGTTGCAGCAGCGATGAGAGTATCGAGTGCGGCTGTGCGTTGAGAATCGGCGGGGGTTAGTAGGATTTTTTGTGATGTATTGTCGGAATCGCTAGAGTCAAAAATTGGAAAAAGGATTTGCATCATTTCTTCGACGGGCTTGTCTGCAAGGCAACCAAAAATAAGAGTGCGAGGTGTTTCTGGCAGTGACGACAGCACGGAACGCAGCGACCAGGCACCGGCAGGATTATGGGCAACATCGAGCAAGACGGGCGCATGGAGTGAGTCCGATGGCTGCGGAATCAATTCAAGGCGAGCAGGCCAGTGGGTGCGCCGGAGTCCAACTTCAATCTGATGCGGAGTCAGCTTGAAATTACCATGCTGACAGAGCGCATTCGCCGTGGCGATGGCAAGCGCGATATTGCGCTGCTGATGTGCGCCGAAGAGCGGTGAATCCACAGTAATCTCTTCTTGATTGAAGGCAAGCTGATAACGGTTACGAAACCGGTCTGCAGTCAGTTGCTGTTCTCCACCGGCAGAATCAATGGTCATATTACGTTGGGGTATAAAATCCACAGCGCTTATGCCGGAAACGCTTAATTCGGCGGCACGCTCGCCGATAACCTGATTGGCCGCAGGGTGTTGAGGCAGGGTAACAAGAAGTCCGTTCTGACGTAGTATGCCAGTTTTCTCGCGAGTGATTTCGGCAATGGTGCTGCCCAGCCACTCGGTGTGATCGAGAGAAATGTCCGTAAGGACTGAGAGTAAGGGATCGACTATATTGGTTGCGTCAAGACGGCCACCTAGGCCAACTTCAAGCACTACAAGGTCGAGTTGTTGTTCTGCAAAGTAACAAAAGGCAAGAGCGGTGATGGTCTCAAAATAGCTGGGCGGATGGGGTAGTTGTCCAGATTCAACTAAAGCCTGGGCAACATCATCAACCCGGAAATATAGACGGGCGAAGTCGTCATCAGAGATTGGGTCCAGTAAGGGACCGGTTGAATTTGTAAGAGTGGTTGGATTTGATACTTGAATTCGCTCATTCACGCGGACCAAGTGGGGCGAAGTATAGAGGCCAGTGCGGTATCCGGCAGCAGAGAAGATGGCAGCAAGAGTGGCGGAAGTAGACCCCTTGCCATTGGTGCCGCCAATTAGTACGGAAGGAAAGCGGCGGTGAGGAGCACTGAGGGCCTCAGAAAGAATGCGCATGTGATCGAGGTCAAATTTGCGGCGCGGCGTACCGGGCTTGGTGAATAGCTCCAGACCACGGGCATAAAGACCGTCTAAGGCACTGGCGTAGGTGGCATGAATGGATGACATGAAATTGATTTTACCTGTACCAGCCATCTGCAACTTAAGTGGGAGTTATATGGCGAAATTAGGGTATCTGGTGATCCAAAGTGGTATGGCTGTTACAACAAGTTTGAGCGAATATTAGAAAGTCGTTGAGCAGGTAAATGCGAACGAGATGTGGAGGGAAGTATGCACGACCTAGTGATTGCCCTGTCTTTTATTATGATCGTAATTGTGCCGAGCCTGATTGCCGCACATATTAGCAACAATGAAGCGTTGGACTATAACAAGCGCCCCAAGCAAAACGAAATCTAAGTAGCTATGCCGCGTTATTCATTTCTGAAAAATCAGCGGCGCGAAGTGAATTAAATTGTCATGCCACACCATCCACGTATGCATGCCGGGGGTTTCTACGGCAGTCAACGGATAATTTAGCTGCTTCAACTGCGCGATGAAGTTGCGGTTCGATGCGACGAGCGAGTCGTCCACTCCGCAGGCAATCCAAAGTAGATGCAAATTGGCCTTGCTGGCGTCGGTCAGCGACATCTTCTCAGGATGCAGATTTTCGACGGCGGAACTAAATCCGCCGACCCAAGCAAAAAGATTTGAGTGAGTAAGGCCAATTGCAAGGGCCTCATACCCAC
>Ga0116226_10002915_pt1 | contig 15022 bp, 8 predicted proteins | sample S1TSphfallax_FD_89692 | JGI IMG/M metagenome (GOLD analysis project Ga0116226, IMG submission 89692) | Host-associated microbial communities from peat moss isolated from Minnesota, USA - S1T2_Fa - Sphagnum fallax MG | ecosystem: Host-associated > Plants > Peat moss > Unclassified | place: USA...
AACCTTGATCATAAGAAGTTCGACCTCCGATCTACAAAAGCAAATTTTGTTGTTGGAGTTTGAGAAACTGTAGTCAAAAAGCACACTTTGACGTTCTGAATTTGCTTATCGATGCCTACTCAAGCTGCAAGAGATTCCTGGCCTGGATCAGGAGCGTTGGTCGCACTCTGCAATTATTTCACACGTTGCATCGGATACAACAATAATCGACAAATGAAGGGTGTCATTGGGTGATCTTTAGCAAGTCCGGCTGCAGATGTAGAACTAAATAACGCCCAAAGATTTGGATCTTGCAGAGGTGTGAATGTGATCATAGTATGATCTGCAACTGCCTTAGTAGCAACCTACTCAGTTATGGATGAATCCCAAGTACGTCGAACCCGAGTTTCACCTTGGTAACCTGAACTGTAAAATATAGGTGCTATGAGTAGGTGGGTTGGTAAGACAATAGATGACTAGTAGGTGCTTGGATGTATACAGATGGTTAGTAGTCAGTACCTAGGTACAAGGGCTAGTGGGTTGTTAGTAGGTAGTGTAATGCAAATTGCTATTGTAGTCGAGAGATTATTGAAATAATATGCATGCATTTAGTTCCGTCAAGATGGAATATATATAACTAGTGGGTAGGTGTTAATTGCTTCAACCAATTAATAACGCACGCACGCTCTCAGAACCTCGATTTCAGCACCTCGATATTTGGCTCTCAGGACCTGGGTTTCAGGACCTCAACGCGAGGTTTCAGGATCTGGATCTCAGGACCTGGGTTTCGCGCCCTCAACGCGAGGTTTCAGGACCTGACTCTCAGAACCTGAGTTTCAGGCCCTCGGTATTTGGCTCTCAGGACCTGAAACTCTCCGGACCTGGGTTTCAGGACCTTGAAAACTCTCCATCGTACGGTCGTCTTATCTTTTTCCCGTCACTTTTCTCTGAGTCCACCGTCACTTTTCTTTTTCCCGTCACTTTTCTCTGCGTCCAGTGGTCACAGACAGAAGAAGAAGAAGAAGAGTCGGAGAGAAGAACCGGGCTCTGCATTTTAATTCACCGGCAGGACCGGTTCTGCCATAGAAAATGCAGGCCGCTTCTGGGTGGGTGGAAGAACTTCAAAGAACCGCCGGGTTCCAGACAGCTCGAGGTGGATATTTGGTTTTTTTCAAAACCCGTTTGAGTACCACAGAGATATCAACCTTGATACCCACCGTTATCAACCTTGATACCCACCGTCACAGACAGACTGACCGCTCACAGACAGACTGACCAGCGAGCGTTGGTCGAAATTATACAGAGGCCGTCTGTCCGGACCAGTTCTCCCATACAAAATCTGTCTGTCCGTCCGTCCGTCCGACTGTCCGGGCTGATTCCGCCGGTGAATTAAAACGCAGAACTGTCGCGTCGGACAGACAGACGTAGTGAATTTATATATAAGATTTGCAGTGCAGCTACAAAATGGTGAATCCGTCCTAAACCTTATCACAAGAGGAACTTGTTTCACTAGTAATTTAATTTGATCTTTCCTAAACTAACAGTGTCTTTTAATTGATAGTGTTCTTTAAGCTACTAGTGTCTTTTTCTATAAGTTCAAGAAGTACTCAGAACTCTTAAGAATCATTCAGGTGTGATCTTGATTTCTAATATTCTAATTATATTATGTGTTACAGATAGATAGTAAACATACTACCTCCCACATATACCTAGTTGAGAGATTCTCTATTCCCAATGCCATGTCATTTGCCAGGTCAATTTTTATCCATGTTGTGTGAATGGGATAGTTAGCATTAGGTTAGTTTATTCTTTTAGCTTATTCCTTTTATCACCTCTGTGAATCCAGCGAATTCGGTCAATATAACATTGTTCTGTGCACCAATCCTTTTTTCTTTGGGTCAATTTTCACTATTTTCCATATTTCTCTTTCATTAAATTTGTATTTTCAGCCATCAAAAAATTCCCCCAAACAAAACATTGGAGACTACTATCAAATGAAGTCTTTCCAGCAAAACATCGGACAGAAATTGTCGGTAGACGAGAATCATTTGACATTGGGGGGCTGACTGTGGGACGTGTGTGGGGAAGGGGAGGTGTAATGGGGGTCTGTGGTCGCTCTTTTTCAACAGCTACCCAGTGCAAGGGGGAAGAAAGAGGCGTAAAATGTGCACTAAATTTCAACCGTGGAAGTTCATGTCACTACTGTGTGTCTGCAAACGGTAAAGCATTTTTTGGGAGCCACTTGTGATGCTGTTCTTACTATTCAACGCAGGTATTTGGAGTAGATGAGGAGGAAGAACTGGTGATGTGTGATAATAGGATAGTCTATAAATTATGATAAGGGTAATTGAATGAAGATGATAATTAAAGATTTTAGTGGCTTTCATTGTTGAGAAAGAGATTACATTCATCTTCCAAACTCATCCTCATATAGCAATTCCATTATGCTAACTAAAGATGTATTGTTTAGGTTTATGTAGATGGACATAACATTGTCCACATGATCAGTCAATAGAAAAGTTACTATACCATGAAAATCGAGGTAAGCACTAAATAGGCATAACAAATTATATGTGGCATTAGGATGGACACATTTGTAATATAATGTTCAATAAGAAACAAAAAACTCACACAACGATTAATGTTGTAAATATCTTTCTTACATAATAGTTTCAAAGAAAAAAAACATGTGATGTACCGGTTAGAATCCTCCTTTAACCGAAAAGTCTAACATTCAATCCTTTTTTCATTTGTTTTTATCAACAAAGAAAATAGATGAAAAAACTTTTTTCATTTGTTTTTATCAACAAAGAAAATGGATGAAAAAATCCATAGAAAATATAAATAAATTTTCAAGTTAGTTGCCTTTAAGAAATAATTTTGTGAAGCATAAAAAGATTAAGTGCTAGTCCCAAGCAAGTTCCCAATGGAATAAAAAACAAATCCCAAGTGAAAAATATAACTTTTTTAGGGAACAATGAATTTTCTTTGGGGAAAAAGTTAAAGTTCCTTAAAGAAAAGTGTTTTTTTTCTTCAGCAAACATGATTGTTCCTCAGAAAAAAAAAGCTTTAAGTTACTCCTCTGGGCAACTTAAACTCCTTCTCCTTAGGAACATGATTGTTCCCCAAGGAAAAGCCAATTTCTCTAAAGAACAATGAACTTCCCTTAAGGAAAGGTATGGGAAACATATGTTTCGAAACTTTTAGCAATCACAATCATCTCATTTTCTTTTTATATATAGGCTTCGGACCTATCATTGGAAAGGTCTTAAAAAAAATTACAACTTTCTAGTTGAAAACACTTTAATCAGAATTCAAATGCAAAAGTTATGATCATACAAAATTTCAAACACATTTGTTCTTCAAAAGAACATGATTGCTCCTTAAGGGATCAGATTTAGGTTGCTTCCCTAGGGAACATGGTTTAGGTTACTCCCTGAATGAATTGCTCCCATGGGAGGTTGTGCTTAAACCCTTTTTGAAAACCTTTTTAACGATTAGTCGCAACCTTATATAAAAACAAATATGAAATGGTTGTGATTATTAAAAATTTTGAAACATATGTTTCCCAAAGAACTTGGGCATTCCTTAAGGAAAGTTTATTGTCCCTTAAGGAAATTAGTTTTTCCCAAGATAACAATCATGTCCTTAGGGAGAAAGAATTTTTTTCCTTTTACAATATGATTGTTCATGGGACAACTTAAGCCTTATTTCCTTTGAGAACATGGTTGTTCCTTGGGGAACAACTTAAACCCCTTTTTAACTTGAAAATGTGTTTTCATCCATTTCATGAATGAATGAAAAAATAATTTAAGATAAAGTTTGAATCCAAGACTTTTGGGCTATAAGAGGGATTGTAATCACTACATTAATTTTTTTCCTTTGAAAATAATATATTAAAAAATATTTAAACTGTCCCCATTGTACAAGCATTGTAAAACAAAATCTAATGTTTTTTCTTGTTGGGCATTGTACTATATTGTAATATAATTGTGTTGAGCCCAATGCCACATTTAATTTGTTATGCATGTTTAGTGCTTACCATCAAAAATTGCAATCTCTTTGGTTTTTTTTTGCTTGAAAGTGAATGCAAAATTTATTAGCCTATGGTCCAAAAAAATCATGATTGGTCTAATTTTTTCACATATTTTTTCCTCAATTTTTAAATAATATTTTAAAAGTAAAAGGTGAGCATGAAGTTCATAAGCCCATGAAAAGTCATATTTTGGTTTGATTTTTTATAGATGTTCTTGCACATTTCCCAACAAAGTTTGGAAGTTCCCTAAGATTTGATGCAAGAAGACTGCATTTTGCCTAGACCAAGTTGTTGGGCTTTTTGATATTGCATTCATGATTTTTCACCTTGAACCTCTTGGCTATGTAGGTACTCCCAATGAACATCCATTACAAACACCCCTCTACAAACCATGTGTTTGTGACCCATGTTTCATGTTCAGGGAGAAAAGTTGTTCTCCAAAGAATTAGAGATTACTCCATTGTTGTTTAGGAGTCCAAGACTAAAAACCTGTTCAAACTAACTTACAACCATCTACACTGATTTGAGTGCTTGAGATTCAGCATATGGCACAACAGGAACAATTATACATTTGATGAGCTAGTTACTTTTTTCACCTTAACATTTCCCTCTTCCATCAATCTCAATGCCTTGGGTTTATGACCACAATGCTTCGAGAAGTGGAATTCAGTGTCACACAAGACCCCATGGTAGGTGATTCCCAAAAGAAGGGGCCTAGGATGAGGTAGTAGCCAAGTCTGGCCTCACATTTCAGGAATGTTCTGCACCTATGGGCCTTCCCCATCACAAAACTCCTTAGCACAAGTGTAGTAATTCTGAGGGATGCCATCTCCCATCTTGAGCTTCGAAATCCACAAGGCATTTGTTCCTTCCACCTGACATATGCTAGCTCAATTGAAGAAGAATATCAGGCTAATGAATTGAGATCCCCTTCTTTCTTCATTGAATGAAACTAAGTAGTGCCTTGCTATTCAAACACCAAGGTATGAAGAACCAAGTGATTTTATTCTCTCAATTGCTAAATGCTCAACTTCTTGCCTCACTGCAAAGATCAACTCAACTGTCAATACATTCCAGGATCTGCAGAGTATGGCATCTACAATTCTTCAAAGCAGAAATATGCTTTTTCACTACTCCTTCAGATGATGTGTATGTATGAACAAGGTACTGTGTGCCCAAAAGGAAACCCTAGTTTGCACTGGTCAGTACATATTCTGGAGGATATAAGAAGATGACAAACCAGAGAAAAAAGGAACTGGATATGCCAACAAATCATGCTGCAAGCCATGCTGATGATGGAATAATTTGCCAAATTCACCTCCACAAGCACATCCTTGAATTGGGTTGTGTAAGCACCAAATCCTTTTAGAAGAACTTTTTTACATCCTGTCAACAAAGATTGCAAAACACTGAACATGTCAAGACCAAATGCAAAATATCCCAACCGGTTGCCTTCATCTTGCTAAAGCAAGAGACTTGTGATGGCAGGAAGAATTTTTGTCATGGACTGGTATCTAAGACATAACCTTAAAATAGAATTTGAATGACTTGAATGTCTGCAATCACAAGAGAAGCTCTTGTCACAGAGTTGAAAAGAACCTCACAAGAGCTTGGAAGGCAGAGTCAGTGTTTCATGAACCAAAGAAACAAACCCTTGGAAATCAACATCATAGCTGGACGAGTACTGCAACGGTCTGTGCTGATTTCCTGTTTCCTTCCTTCGTCAACACTTCTCCTAAGACTTAACCCTAGCAGAGTACTCGCAGAGGTCAAGGAACCACTTTTGTATTTCAGTCCAGTGAGGAGAAGGAGAAAAGCACAATCCTGTACTAGAAAAACAGAAACTTGCAAGAGACGAAGAAAATTGTACAGTCCTTGCATCCCCAGTAAGATTAGTAAGGGCATTTCTGTCACTTTGGAGCTGATGGAATCCAAAACCCTCAAAGACAAGACACGACCGTTTGTTTCCTGATTATAGAAAAGCTTCTCTGAAATTCAAGCAACTACAACACCAAGCAACACCAAAACAGTGGTGAAACTTCACCTTCTTTCCATGGTTGCAGTGGCAGTTCGGGAGTCACAGATGGAATTCCTACTTCTCCTTTGTTGAAACTCCATACTATTCTTGAAGCTTGGTGAGTTCCTCCTCCTCCTTGCGCTGATCGAACTTCTTCGACATCTTATCATGTCGATAATACAACACAATCAAGTAGCGATTGAAAAGTTGAAGCCGGAGAGATGGTCCACAGCGTTCTTGCTATCGTAGATGTCCTCGTAGACAACGAAAGCCGTGGCGCGTGTGTCCTTGTTGGTCCCAATGCGAATTTGGCGAATCGCGCCATACTTGCCGAAGATATCGTACATCTCCTCCGACGAGATGTTGAAAGGCAAATTCCTGATGTATATAGCCATTAGTTGAGCGACAAGCAACTTTTACTAGGGTTTACTCAAGAGGCCATGGAGACGAAGATCTCCGTCTTTCACGGACGGACATTCGCATGGAAATTGAGATTGAAATTATCATACTTTTGGAGCGAAAAAACTGCGCAGTCGCCCAGCTGATTCGCACATTCCAGCGACTGACGCAATAGTTACATACCTTCAAAGTGTTATTGTCGAGTTTTTCCCTGCAATCTCATAGACATGTGTGTCGTCCAAGGTCATTCTTCACTTCACTGTAAGCTTCTAATATAAGTCTTGCTTGCTTGACAAGTGTACACTGACAATGTATTCCTCGAGTCCTGATTTGGTATGCTCAAGAAATGTTGAAGAAAATTGATGTTGAGGTGCATTTAGAGGGGGATTGCAGAAGATTGCTGTTTCTTTTCTTCATGAGCTACCACAAATTGCTTCACAAATGGAGGATTGAGGGTGTATTCAGACAGGATTTCCAGGTGCTATTTCTTTGCTTCATGAGGTACCACAGATTGCTTTGCAAATAGAGGACTGAGGTGTATTCAAAGGGGGATTGCTGGATGCTGCTTCTTTGCTTCATGAATTGGTATGTTTTCATCTATTACCAACTTTCAAGCATTGAAGAGTATTTAATTTAACAACATATAAGTGTCATCCAGGCAACATATAAGTAACATTTAACATGAGGTATATGACACATCAACTTGTAAATAGCAATGACATGTGCACAAAGTATGGGGAAAAATTTAAGAGTAGTGACCCCAACTAATTAAGTTCTCATCCAGAGTGTTTATCATAATGTACTTGATTTTGGAAAAGATTGAAAGAAAGATTTGATGATGACCAACAGCCCTCCAAGAATACCTTGATGGAGAATTAGACAACAAAGTGAGCTATTTCTTTTCTTGCTATAAAATCATACCTAAAAGCAATGGAAAATGCCCAGATGAAGCAACAAAAGGTAATGGTTGTGTGACAATGTGGTCATAGTAAGAGGGGAATAATGTTGGGTAATTTCAATTTGTACAAGCAAGTTGGGGTGACAATCCTAATTATGCTTTAAGTCCAAATGGCATTTCTAAGTTAACATGATGTTGTCCCCATGATCCGATGAGATGTAGGGCAAGAAAAGGTCACGTGTGTTGTAATTGCACACTACCTTCGAATCTACATATTCAATTGCTTCAAAGGTTCTAATTTTGTGGCCTCCATCCCATGGATTTTGTATGTGTGTACACCCCCACTTTCATTGATGGCTTCATACCTTAGAATGATCATAATCTTAGTTGGGTCCAAATGCATTCAAAGGAGCCAACAAGATCACTTTATTCAAGGATTGTGTCCTTTTGCACAAAAATGATTTCTTCATAAAAATAAAAAAATTTGAATGAAAATTTTAAAAGCTTCTTACTAAATATGCTTATTTTTTTTCAATATATCATATATTATGTGTTAATCATCTTTGAATAAATGTGAATTTCTAAAAGTTTGTAGATTCCATCAAATTTGTGTTTTCATTTGAAAAACAATCATCATTCAATCATATCAAAATATGTTAACTATCTAAAGGTCATTTTCTTCAATTTCTTCTATTACAAGCTACAACTTTATTTCAAACATCATGTACATTATTCCAAATTTACAAGTGGCAAAAATAATTTTGAATTTTTAACTTTTTAAAACATGTTTTGAACTTTTTAAGAATCAAATTTAGTAAGAAGCTTTTAAAATTGAGAGTGTTTTCTTTTTTAGTGTGGTTCTTAATGTCTATAAAACAAAATTCACCAAAATGTTTTTATGAAACAAGAAATAAAATAAAAATTTGCAAAATTGACCTTATTTAACACACCTTCTGTTCATTTTCCACAATCCTTGATTAAAATCAAAACATAGAGTTGGATTGAATGGATTTCAAATATGAATAATTCAAGATCATTTGAATCATTTAGCACAACTTGCCACATTGATTACTGTGATGTACAAATGGAAAAACATGAACAAATTTATGTTAATTTCCAATTGACATTATGACTCAATGGCCTTTCGGGTCCCCTTTAATTGAATGTCTTTTTGTTCAATTGGGCACCATTTGAGGTGCATATGGAAAGGTTTTCAAAAAGGGTTATTTAAAAATTTCTTGCATAATGTGAATTTAAGTTTAGGTACTTAATTCCTTTCAAATTCTTCTAAACTTCAAAAATGGAATTCAAGGAATAAGGAAAGAAATATTTTTAATAAACAAATGACAAATGCCCAATTGGGCTTGGAACATTACAAGTTCACTTGTAGTAACAAGTTGGGTCTAGACATTTTCCACCTTACAAGGGCTTTTTAAGGAACAACCATTTAACAAAATGTTTTGCAAATAAGGCCTTAGCTTGCAACCTTGAATCTAAAATGTTAAATGCCAACCATGTAAAAGAGAATGTATAAAAGATTACCATTCCCATCCCAAATCATCCCAGTACCCCAAGTTGCAAAAGTTTTTTTAGCACAATCACATCAAAAGCAATGATCATAATGTGATCAAACATCAAGTCTCACCTTATATTAATAATATATCAATTTTTAAATTGAAAGTCAATCTTCAAATCTATTCAAAAGTTGATAAGTTCTCAACTTGTGAGAATAGAAAAAGGTTAGACATGTCCACCATTATTTTTTATTAGCATGGGCTAGAATCAAATTATTGAATCTTCATCATTTAGGATTGGGAGAAACTTTAAGCTAGAAAATAATAAGGATGAATTTTTTAATAAAAATTAGGAGTCCAAACTCTCTTGTTTCTTTATGTTAATCTTGGTTGATTCCACCACTTGTTTTCACAAGCTTGTAACTTATAAGAATTTGAGATTAACAAATTGTCTATGCTCCATAGGCAAACCACTACCTTCAAATCACACAAAGCCTTCCATTATATGTTTCCATGTGACAAAATGCTTTTCTTTTTATTTGTTTCCTTAGTTGTTGGAGGTGCTTACATTTATATCCATTGGTTTCCATGAGTGAAAGTGAATAGGAAGCGCCTTTTTTAATGCAATTTTTTATTTTCAAGAATTTCCATTCACTAAGGGGAAATGGGGAACTAACCATTTTTTCAATTTTCAAATTTAATAACATTTTACACCATTAGGCAACAGCATGGTGCCAACTTGGCACCAAATATGACATAATCTAACTGCAAGTGGCAATATGGTTAACTTTTCAAAAGTTATTTGGTTAAGATGTTATTTTTGTAAAGTATTTTAAGGCTATTGTTTTTTCCTTGTGAAAATATCAAGGTTACATTTTGAAATTTTCCTTTCATATAAACAACACTTGAATGGATGGTCAAAAGCCCTCCAGCTTTTCATACATTTTCAAAACTTCAAGCTATCAAAGAAAGAGCTGAGATAGTACTAGGACAATTTGTACAAAATTTTGAATATATAACATTATGATAAAGAACATTAGATTCTCAAGCTCCATGAACATTTTATCGTCATGGTGTTTTAACAAGTTTGGTTCAATCATCAATGTTGAATTTTCAAATTTTGAAACAAACACTATGAAAAATTATGTTCACCACAACCACACTACCTTACAAGTAAAGCTCCAAAACAACTAATATACAACAACACTACAACTATCCTATGGAAATGTAAAGAATTAATTTTTAAAATGCCACATCAAAAAATTAAAGAATTGTATTGTAGTTGCAAATTAATTGCAAGAAAGACACCTATACAATGGAATGTATGCATTCTATATATGGTTGTAATCAACCATGCTTGACTTTTCGCCAAGTTACATTTTAGTTGCGTGTGAGAATTACATTACAAATAATGTAAATGTAATTCCTAGTTACCTACAACTACTTTGCAACTATTATTGCAACTAATATATGGCCTTGACATATGCGATCATGTCACATGTGCATTTCCATTACCCATTAGATATGAAACTTTCAACTTGTTTGTAGCTAGTTTCAAATATGATTCTCATTCGTATGTACAATTAGTTGTGCCATCAGGTTGCCATTATGTAAATACTATAGTCCCTTTTTTGATGACTAGAGTTCAACTATTGTATTACTGATATTCCAATACCTTGCAACTCACAATATTAATTAACATACATACATATCAAACCATAAAATTTCATGAAGGGTGAAAATCTACTTTTGGATTGAAACTAAAGGCAATGTGCATATTCCATTAAACATTCAAAGGGCTATACATTTGGATATGTCTATATATACCTCAATGTTTTCTACTCAAATTCATGTTTCTTATTTAATATTTCACAATGAATTATTTGTTAATAGTATATTAATTAGTAATTAACATGTAATATATTTAATTATTACAAAATAATCAATTAAATTGAATAATAAAATATTCACATATATTCATTAATCTAATTTAAATAACTATTTTGTTACTTAATCCAGATAATAAATAAATAAATTTATAAAATTGGATAATTAATTATCAAATAATAAATTATCTAAATTCATTAACTAATTAATAACTTAAATTTTATTATTTAATTCAAATAATTTTGATAATCAATTGTGTTAATCTAGGTGAGTAATTATTAAATTTTATTTGAATTTAAATAGTTAATTATCAGAATAATTATTTTGATAATTTATTAATCTGATACTTATTTTGATAATTTATTATCTGAATTAACTAACTTATTTCTTATCAGATATTTAATTCAGAAAACTAAATTTCAAATAATTATGTCAAATGATTGATTATAAAATTTTAATTATTTATTTTATAATGAATTAAATTAATTTTAAAATTAAATTATTAATTAATTCAATTATTCATCTAGATAATCAATTATTTGATAAGTAATTCACATATATAAATTATCAAATAATTATTTTATTAATTTTATTAATTTACAAAATTAAAATCAAACACAACACTTGGGAAAAAATAAATTATAGTTGCAACTCAATTTGCAACTAAGGTGTAACTAAAGATTCAACCCATATGCTTTGTTTTCAAGATCTCATTTCACAAATTTTACAAGGAGGTTTTTTTTCTTGTATTCTCACATTAAAATACATGTTACATTTTGGAATGAGTTCATAAAAACTTAACCCTTAAACTTAACACAAAATAAATTTAAAAATTTATGTGGCAAATATTTAATTCACTTACCCTTCTACCTTCCTACTTATTTGCCTACCTAAATAAAGAGAGGTAGGTTAGTATGTAGGACCTTCCCACTTACCTACCTATGGTTATGTACTGACCTACCTATGGTACCAACCTACCTAGGTAAATTTATTTAAATTTCTTTCTTTCTAAAATTCAATTAATATGTCACATGGCAACTTTTGATTTTGCCATGTTTCATAATTTAAAACCATCTAAATCAATAATCATAATGGATAGTGGATATCAATATTTCAAAATAAATTCACCCAAAAATTTTCAAAGTTCCATGTGTTAGATTTGATGAATGGATGAAAAGTAATGTTAGCATTACATTATGGTTATAGTTGTAGGGGAGTTGCATAGTAGTTGAAAAAAGTTGTTGGGACTAAGTTGTAATGAATTGCATTAGTGTATGGTCATATATAGAATGAGTTGTTTTTTTACAATTCATGCAACTTGTCCAATAACACTCATGGGTGTAGAAATACAATGAATTGCAAGCCTAGTTGCAAAAAACCCCTTTTTCTCATAATGAAAGTTAATTTCAATTTCTAACATACTGTCAAGTTTCAAATTTCAAAATGTCAACCTAAGAATTAATATCACTTATCTAGAGGATTTGAACCTTCAAAATGCCCATTTTAACATATATAAATGGCTTATAAAATGAAAACAAAACATTCAATCATAATCCAAATTATACAAAAACATTTATAAGATAGTGAAATGAACTCACAACAAATGTGAAACCTATAGAAAAATATTTTGTGACCTTTTAATCCATGTTGTTTTCTTCAAAATTTTCAACACATCCTTTTGGGGATAGTGATTTATAATTTTTTTTTGAGTTTTCATGCAATGTGCCATAAACCTTCAACTAATCTCCAATTTAAGTAATTACTTACGTTGAACATATTGGAATTGTAACCCAGAATTAAACCACATTATATCCACCCACCAAGTTTTATAGGGTTAAACACATGTGGTGCTTCACTATGAACACAACAAAAATATATATTGGTCATCACCCCAATTTCATTGTCATACAACAATCAATGGGGGAATAAAAAAAATCAAATCCAACAAAATGTTTGTAATAGTGCCAACCCAAGTTTACAACCTAAACCTTGTTCAAACCTAATCATTATGTAATTGCAACTCCAAAATCAAATAAGACCTAGAATTAATGGGTAACCTTGATTCATATCTAACAATTAACCACACTTAACAAACTTGCATGCTCTTAAGTAACAACCCATAATGACACAATGTATCATTCTTGCAACTTTTCATTGATGTCCACCATTGTCAACACTAATTTGCCAAATGGTTGGGTCATATATTTAGTTAATTATGGAGTTTTAAGAAGTTCAAAATTAACAAATCACCATTTGGATGCAAACGAGATACAATGAACCAATATGACAATTTTAGAAAAAGATTATACGTCTTTTTTCCCAAATTTTTTTTTCCATATGAATGAATCTTGAAACAATTTTTTTTGCAACTTGTTATAATAAATCTTTATAGTTGTCCAAGTACATGACATGTTTTTTTCTTCATCATTTTTAATGTGGTTAATAGGTTTTCATCCTTTTAATTTTTTTTCTCCATCAAATCTGTATTATCATATGAATCCTTTTGATAATCCTTTGCAAAATTAACTCTTGTCTAATACATTACTAGTCATTTTTAAAGGTCTTATATCAAAACTTAAATTAAAATTTTCATCAAATGGATTTTTGGTTTGAATTCCTTGATGTTTATATGAATGAAAAATCAATAACTTGCCATGATTGCTTTAAATGGAAAAACATGAATATTTATCCAATTTTGATTATTTTTCTTTGCGGTTCGACGCCTTTTTTGTTCATTGGATTATGATTGCACCCACTTGGATGTTTTGAAAAGAAACTTTGATTTGGGGGCCACCATATGATGTAACAATAGATATTAATAATGTGGTCTCAAAGTCAATAGAAAGTTTGATCTTAATTCTCATATTAAAAAAATCCAAAATGAATAATTCAATCTAAAATTAATTAAATACATGGCTTTGCTACTCAAAGGTAGCAAAATTACTTTCTTATGAAGATTTCCAAATGTACATGCCCCAAGGTTAAGCTCAGATTAGGTTCAAGACCCAAAGTTATGACCGACCATAATTCAATCCAAAAACAATTGTTTCATTTCCAATGTTTCTTCAATTCAAGTTTTTGTCCCAAATAACTTTTATCGAGCCAACTGTAATTCAATGTCTTATAAAAATTTCTCTCGTCTTAACCAAAATTATCTAAACACATAACATAAAAAACTAAATACGTCTTTTATGTTTCAAGAAAACTCACCTACAAACTACAAGAATCCAAGTTCAAAAACATATGGCAAAGCAAGAATATATGTGAGCCATGGATTATGATTCAACAAATTATTAAGCTTTAGTTCCATAAGTTTCTTTAGTAATAATGATTTGAATCCTTATAAACCACCAAGTAGTAATTATTATTAGTTGAATTAGCCTTTGGATATTTCCAAGCGTAGAAAACTTCTGTATTTAAATTAATGCAATGTTTAGTTAGTTTTAGGACCTCGTAACCTTTTTAAGTGCATTGTTTTTTTTTTTATGTTGTAGGAAGGTGAAAGGGGATGTAGAATTAAAGGCAATTTTACTGATATTTTGGGAATACAAACTTGTAATTAACATTAACATTTCGCCATGACAATATTAAAATTAGTTCGTAGAATAATCTTCAAGCACTAATGATGTACTTGTGAGATTTTTAGGATGCAATCCTAATACATCCTTATTTAGTTTTCACTTCTATCAACTTCTTGAATAGAATCAAGATCAAATTTAATTATTAATGTTTTCACCTGAATAGCCTCAAGTGAATTACAACTTAGTTAATGACTTAAGGGGAATAGATCACAATTGCAGAAAATCGAAAATACGACGAATGGTGCGAGCTAGGTATTCAACTTGATGCTCCATGGGAAGGGGGTTGATTGGGCCTCGTAGCCAACGATAATGGCCGTCACTAAGAACCCAAGTTCGACAATGAAGACGAACATCGTCATCTTCACATTGACATTCTTCTAACCTTTCTAGCGTAGCTCCACGAACAGGAACAAATTCTAAATAAATTGTTAGGGCATGTGGGTTAGGAGATAATCGACGATCCCATGCCGAACAATCGATTCGAGTGCACACCATTCTTCTCGACACTTCTTCTTCGCGCGACTGTTGAGAGACATTCATGTCAAACTACGTTTCTTCAAGTTCTTCATTTTCTACAGGTGCAATGGGAGAATCCAAGGGCATAACAACATCATCCGCCATAACTAAATTTTCACTTGCATCAACAAAATTCAAAAGGTAGCCGAACTAATTTGGCACTTGTGTTCAAAGGGGTCGTTCCTTTTATTCAAG
>Ga0116226_10002916_pt1 | contig 15021 bp, 24 predicted proteins | sample S1TSphfallax_FD_89692 | JGI IMG/M metagenome (GOLD analysis project Ga0116226, IMG submission 89692) | Host-associated microbial communities from peat moss isolated from Minnesota, USA - S1T2_Fa - Sphagnum fallax MG | ecosystem: Host-associated > Plants > Peat moss > Unclassified | place: USA...
ACAAATGTTAGCTTTTTTCAAATACAAATAACCCAAATGAGTTTTTAAAAAAGAACAAAAAATGTTTAATGTGTATGTTCTTTTTTAAAAACTCATTTGGGGTGAAAGGTTTCTCCATTGGCTCTTCACTACCTTCGTCTTTTGAAGCACTGTCAAAATTTGCTTGGGATTTTGGACTATCTACAATTTCTTTAGTTTCATTGAGATAAACACTCACATTTTTCATCACATTTCCACTTCAATACCACTAACTATCCAATGCATCATAGAAGGGACATTTGTAATGATCATTATTTGAAATTCCATTCACAATCTTCTCATCTTTGTATTATTTGCAAATTGCATTAAACTTATGTTTGTAATCAATTGGAGTCCTCGAGAATCTAAGGATGGAAGCCAACATTTGAATGTGAAGCTTCATCCACATATCCTCCCCTAAAAAACAAACCAATTGAAATAAGAAGCCATGAAATACAAGATGAAAACAATTCTTGAACTTTAAAAATTATAAATGCAATACATGGATAAAACAAATGGAAACATTTCAAATAATTTGAAATGATGATAACTTGGTGGTTAGCTTTTCTCCCTTCCCCCAAGAGATGAGAGTTCAATCCCCATAATGGTTGAATTAAACAAAGGGGAAAATGGGGCAAAGGCAAGAGGCAAAGCCTAAGGCTTTTAAAATGTCCAATTTGCCCAATATAAATTTGATCTTTTGCAAAATAAAATTGTTACTTGCTACAAATTTCATATTTGAAATGAAATTATGTTGACATGCATAACTATGGTTTCAAAGTTGAAAAAAAATTTCAAGGATGAAACTATTTTTTATTTTTTATTTTTTTGGACAAATTCAAGTTCCATTTCTCCTCTTAAACAATGAGGTGTACTTCACCATCCATCAAAAAAAAATCCAGCTTTTTCACCTTTTTTCATTTTCATCTTTCACCACAGCTACCTTTTTCCTTGGTGTTCTTTTCCTTGCAATGGGAACCAATTTAGGGATCTATTATAAATCCAAATCCCCTTCCACTTGTGAAAATTGATGCTTCAACCCTCCACTTTTTGCCCTTCCTTTTGAATCACTTCCATTTTGTGGATTTGGAAGGGTTGAAAATGCATTCTTTCTAGCAACCATCTTGCGAGGATCCACATAACCAACTATGTCGACTCTATAATTGGTTAAAAATGGGGGAGCTTTAATTCTCTCAACAATGTCCCAATTCATAACATTTCTTCCATTTTCACAAAAATTGAGCAACAAGGGTAAAGAACTAGTGGAAAAAAACAAAAATTGAAAAAATGAGCAACCTTGGACCATTTTTTACACTTTGGTTCTTCAAACCACGAGCTTTCCTTTAACCTTCTTTTTTTGGTTTGGACCAATTGGTTTTCCTTCCAAAATGATGCCATGTAAGCTAAATCACAATTTGATTTGTCTTGGTTTTGGATCCTTGTCTAAAGGCCTTGGGACCAATTTAAAGTTCATGATCAATAAGAATGTTCATTTTCATTGGACCTTACTCCTTGGACCCTTGTCTAAAGTGGCCTTAAATCCATTGTCAACCCAACCTTGGGCTAGTTCAATAGTTAAAAGTCAACAAGGTAGTTTGTTGAACTTGTAAACTTATGTGTGAAGTCACTGAGTGATCATTGGTTCGCTATGAACAACATCTTGCAAAAAATTCTTCTACCATTATGCTTGAGACATGGAAAAACATGAACGCAAGTGATTCATGCAATAAAACTATTGTAAGTATTTTTAGCTCCATCTCACCTAGGTATATAATTACTTGGATGAGCCTTATCTAGTCACTTGCATAGATTTAAGAAGATCATTTGTAAAACCTTCCATAAGATAATAATGCTTATTCATTAGTTATATATGTTAAGTTGAACTTGTATGTTTAAAATGAATGAAAAATATGAGACAAGAAACCTTATTACCATGCTCCTAACGTGGGTGTTGAGAAAACTTTAGGTCCATTATGTAATAGATTTTAGGGTTAAATTTGCAAGGTTGGACACATATATTCGTAATCTAAATCAACACCTTCACCACCTTAAATCACAAAATGTTCAAAGTTCCAAACCTTTCGTATATGTATGCTTTTTCATTACATGGATTGATAATAAATTATATGAAATTTGTATTGTAATCATGTTGCCTATAGTTTCAAAATTTACATTGTTAAAAGGGTTGAATTATGTATGTCATGTTTCAAGAAATGAAGTTTTTGGCCATCAAATGATTTTTCTTAAGAAGGGATGTCTTGAGGTTTGGTCTGTTATGTGCAATATTAATTTGTGAAAAGAAACATCCTAGTTGTTGTGACCATGCGATTTATTTGGACATTGTGTTGTTATAATTTGGGCATGTGACGCATTTAATTAGTTCGATGGCATTCCATGTTCCTTTAGCTATGTGGAATGTACATTCGAAGAACTATGAATTTAAGGCTATATAATTGGCATCAATGTTTTTGTCTACTTTTATTAACATGACCATCTTGAACACCTTGAAATTTCTAGCAAAAACTTTTCGGTGACAACAACAAATGTCTTCGAATAATGTATCTTTTGGAAGTTCAAATGTTCAAATTGTACATACCCAAAATGCAACTTGGTTCTTGGAGAGTTCAAGTTAAAATTGTAGACATCATGCAAAACAATGTTTGAGGGCTAAACAAACACAAAATATAACCCCCTTCATCTATTAACATATTTGCTACATTTAATGCACAATGCCACACATACCTTATGGTTATTCATGTTCAACTTGACATGACCTTTTCCATTGTTAATTACTAGTCTCCTACTATCCAACCTTATTAATTAATTCCAAGGATTATTTTTTACAAAATTTGAGTTGAAACCCTTTTTGGAAGATGGCAAATGAAGGCCTAACAACTTTCTCATTGGGGTCAACCTTTCATAATTGAACACCAAGTAATGCAAGAACGCAATTATTTTAAGGTGTGTAAATTCATTGCCAAGACATATATGAAGTCCACCACCAAATGGGATGTAAGCAAAGGGTGGTGATCCTTTTCCTTCAAATTGATCTAGATCAAACTTTTCTAGATTTGGGAAATATCTTAGTGACATATGTGAACAAGCAGTATGATAAAACACTTGAAACATAATAAAAGAAGGCCAATAGTTTTAGCACAAAAGATGACAACTTAAGCATCTCAAAGGTACGTGTATTTAAATAGTTACATCATCAAAAAGTTTATAGAAGTATGAAAAATGTTAGTGAGTAGAAGTAATACCATTATTTGTCACATCACATTTTTACAACTTGAACCTTACTTCGAAACATAAACAAGTACTAACTTGTTGAAGCTTCAACTTACCTTCCAACCTTTTGGAATTGTGAATCTTTTATTTTCAAATTCTTTGATACATTCTCGAAACACCATCTCTATTGGAGGTTGTAGGTGTAAAGACTCTTGGATCACCAACCATGTGTACTTCATTTTTCGTGTGTCATCCCAATTTAATGGTGACCCATCCTTTTTTATTGCTATCTCCATTTACTCTGTAATGACACACTTATAAACCTTTGAACAAAACTAATCATTTGGCATAAAAAAAAGATAGCAATAAATCATTATTTAAACAATGCAAGTCCCATAATTGTGGAGCATTATGGGGTTTGTAGTTAATTCTTTGAGTACCTTTCTTAAAATAACATTTCATCAAGAGTTTACCTTTTATAACCTTGTGTAAAGAATGTGGATTTAGGGATAGGTACTTTAGTACAACAATAAGAGTGCCACTAATGGTGTCACCACCAACAAACATTAACAATGTAATATTGTCCTTGATGTCTTCATCTATAGCCATGTGGTCTTGATCATCATCATGTGTGCTATCAATATTGATAAAAGATCATGACGTGAAAAAACCTTCCCTTCTTCCATATCCTACCATTACAACATATATAGATATTGCAAGCAAGGAACTCCTACCCTTGAACATGGTAGAGGAATCAAAGCCCGCCACAATATTGCAAAGCATTTGAGCAACTATGAAATCCATTGTAAGAGATAGCAAGGCAACATGCCTAGGGCACAAGAGAAGCCTTAAAAAATGCTTTCAAACATAGTTCATCATCAAAAACAGGAATTGTGAATATTTCATCTCATACCTTGGACCTATGACATATGATTGTGTCAAGAGTATGAAGAATGTGATCATGGGATAGCATGGCATTGTGGTATTTAGTTCCATGAAAATCAATTGGTGGTGTTAAAGTCCCTTCTATACATGTGTCAATATCATAAGATTGGAATTGAAGGCATTCTGTGGTACTCAGAAACAGATCAATTGCCAAGGTAAGTGCAAATTGTTTCATGGTAGTCACAGCCATAATTTCATTCTTCCCTTCCCAAAACTGAACAAAATGCGCTTTCACCATCTTGTCCATTCTAGGCACAAACCTCTGAAGGCCATCTGGACCAAAGAAGGATGCAAAAACATGCTGGGCTTTCCTGGACATTCAAAACCAAACACCTTATAACCTTACCAATTTATGTTCTCAATCATAAACATCCTGGACATTCATGTATTTGTCCAATTCTGAAGAGAGAGAGATGCATTATTCTACTTCCCAATCTTTATTAACTCAAGATCCTTTTCAAATCATCTAAGATCACTGACAATCACACACACATGAATGTGTGGATACAGGATATATAAATGGAGGTTACTTATGTTCTTCCCCTGTTTTGTTCACAAGACTCCTCTGCCCAAGAATGTTTTATACAGATTGTAGCCATGAGTTTTGCGCTAGCTTGTTCTCATTTGCAAACAAAAATTGGTTCCCCTTGTGTGCACCTAATGACACTGCCCGAGAAAACAGAATATGGGTCGTGAATACATGGAACAAGTTTGACACAAATTATCATGAGACTGAGCTCATCAACTATTGCATTGACATTGCCTTCTGGATGCAGAGTTTTGTTAGCAATTTTGAGAGGTCAAAAGTTTGGTGAGTTTAAAAAAAATTTAAGTTTGATTGAAATTATAAAAAAATATAAAAATTTCCCATATAAGGAAAATATTGATCCCAATTCCCAACTACCAAAACCAATTGACATACATATTAGAGTTGTCCTTAAACTGATCCTCAGTAGGGACCCCACATTCAACCGCAAACCCCTCAAATGTCAGATATCCATAAAGTGATACCCATTTCAGGTTTCTTGCTAGCTCCCAAATTTCTCTTCACTGAAACTTAAAGGTAGCAAAAACTGGTCGTGTCGTGGGATCAGATTTCACATCAACAGCAACTTTTTCCTAAAATTTTGTATTTTGTGCATAAGTTTCGAGTTTAGCTTCAGAATTTTCTTTTAGTACTCTTCAGACCTAGTAATGGGGGGCGGGGTGCCTGTTGAGAAGGGGAATAAGTCAGGCATATTATTTTACTATTACCGAGCTCCTTCACTCTCTGAGCTGGTGTACCTTCTGATGCAATACTGAAATAAGCTTCTGCATCATCAATCCAAGAAATAACAAGCCTCAATACTAAATTGTGGGGGACAGGCATCCATTGACAAACGGAAACAATTCAAGCATATTATTTTATTAATACTGAGCTCCTGGATTGTCGGAGCTAGTCTACCTTCTGATGCGATAGTGAAATAAGCTTCTTGCATCATCAATCAAGAAATAACAAGCCTCAATACTAAATTGTGGGCGGCAGGCATCTGTTGACAAACGGAAACAATTCAAGCATATTATTTTGTTAATACTGATCTCCCGGATTATCTGAGCTAGTCTACCTTCTGATGCGATAGTGAAATAAGCTTCTGCATCATGAATCCACTTTGGGGAATTAACAAGCCCGAATGGTGATTCGACCATGTGTAGACAAGGATATTATACGTCACAGCATGGGGAAGTAAGTCTCTGACAGGATTGATGAACATGTGTAGGCTAAAGCCCCTGGGTGGGGACACTCCCCAAACAAGGGGCTTAGGACGAGGCAGTATTTTGGGGATTCGCCAGTCACTGGGCTTAACCTGTCACATCAGGAGTCCTCAGGAACTGCTCAAAACCCTAATTGTAGCTCCTTTTATCCCTTCTACACCAGTGTTCGATGGTTATTGAGTTTTGGCCCAGTTATCAATCCGATTATTGATTTTTTGATGATCGGTTGGATAATAACCTGATCGACTCATATTAAAATTTAACCTACCCAGAAGCTGTCTGAATGAACTAGTTATCATCCAGGTACGTTATGAAATCACTAAACAGTTTTATTATAGAAATCAAGAAGAAAAACCTTTGCAAAAAACCTTATAACCAACATTTATTAACTGGTTAATTGATAACCTATCTTTAAGTTTAACTGAAATTTATTATTTAAAAATATTGATAACTTAATTGGCATTCATTTTTATATACTGATAACCTAATTGGCCCCCAGTTTATGAAAAATCAATAACCAGCCAACATTGGTTTACATTAGTGTTGGATGGTTTTCATTGGGGCCCTAGTTCTCAAACCAATTCTCACAATAAGAACCAATTGGTATCACAATTTGGTGATAACTGATTTTAGAACCAGATCAACGATTCTCACCCAAATGAAATCAAGTTATTGAAAACCAGTTATTTTGTTTAATTTTTTTAAATAATTAAGTTGATCCTATGAGAGAACCAAAATCTAGTTATCAAGGTAGTAGTTGAATTTTTTGGGGGAGTATTTTAGGTTAGATTAGGTTAATTTAGGTTAGTTTAGTGAGGAGGTAGAAGTGTTGAAAAGTGGTGCCCAAACATATAAACCTTTCATGGATTTAGTTTTCTATAATCTTTATTCTCATTTTTTCTTGTTACACTGTTTTTTTTCTGTCTCTTTGCATTTGTTTGGTGTTTATTAACATTGTAGTATGGTCTGTCACATTATTGGTTGGTTGGTGTTATTTTGTGTTATTCATGGCTACTGTATTACATCGTGTTGCTGGTCATTCCTCCATTACGTTATTGGTTTTCCATTTTGTTGTTGGTGGCTACTCCGTGAATATAAATTTGAGATTTGGATTCTGAAAACCAGATATGAAAATTGATAGCTATCACATTTGTGACAACCATCTTGTTTGAGAATTGACTTGATTAAATTTAAAAATATGTATAATTCCTTGATCCATTTTCATGTGTCTAAAATATATATATTAAAAAAACTGGGTCAATTTTATCAAGTGTTGAAAAGAACCAAAACTAACAATATTCATTAACAAAAAGATAACTGACCAGCAATAGTTTACACCCACCTACCAAAATGGAACACTTACACATGATGTAACTCAACCTTCATCAAAAACCCTCTACCATAGGAAACTAATAAAACCACATTCACTATAATAGAAACGCTTACAATAAGAGGACTAAACCATAAATGGAGGGAGGGCTTTGAAGTGGATGGCACTAATAGCAGTAGTGTTAGTGCCTTCACATTCATAACATCCAAGGCAGTGGCTTTTTTTCCAATTACCTGATGTAGCCAGGGTGGCGAGCATCCCTAGGCAGATTCCGACTTAACTGGCGAATTTATTTCAAGAAACTCTGAAAACTGTAGTCAGTAGGCGTAAATGTGGCGACACCATCCCCCCAAAAAACCAGTTTTCTGTCGCTTCTTGACGAAATATTTTTTTCAAAAACAGAGAATTTGCGACGGAATATTCCGTTTTCACAAAACTGTGTTGCCAATTCACTGATCCAAGGACATTGATGGTTGACATTGATTGCCTTCAGGCAATTGTTTACTCTCTTATGGGAAATCCCTTGCTCAAACTCCAAGAAATTCCACCTAGTATGGCACCTTCCAAATATATTACAGCATTTCTTCAAGGTTGTTATGTGAATGTTAAGGTTGACAAAATGTTTTTACATTTTTTCCTTTAAAGTCCATGTTTAGGTAGTCCTCCCTTATATCTAGATTCCTTAACATTTATCTTTAATGTTAAATTTTACCTACCTACTCACATATTTACTTATCTACCCATCCACTCACCTACATCCATGCTTGTTTACATGTAAAAATCACTGTCAAAGTGCACCTCTAAGTTTTCTTTGCATTTCATTATTGCCCCTATTTTGTGCATCTGTTCTTTTAATTGTACCGCTAGATTGAATAACAAGGAGCACAACCTTCCTCTCCTCGAAGTAGTGTCCATTGACTTTACATGTAAACAAGCAGCTCATCATCGAAAGCACCCTGAGATATTTCCTAAATTTTCCTAATGTTTAGGGTATGGTATATCTGCATATAACCTTCCTAGAAAAAGAGGGTTCTTACAACTATTCTTTAGGTGTGGGAGGGACCTTATGCCTACTTAAGATAGGGTCTAGCTTTAGTTTAGTTTAAACTCGAATCTCTTGTTGCAAACTCAACATGCTCTTCTTGGTCTGATGTAACAGGTATTTTGAAAAAAACACCAAGAGATTTGGCACTCAGTCGAATGTGCAAATGGACCATTGACATCACAATCTCATTTTATGTTAGTCAAGCATTACACAATGTTGAAGTCAGTCTGATGTAAGCAAAAGAACACTGCCAGAGCCAACAGGAAACTCAGAAAAGGAAATTGAAATGCTAACTAAAACATTTGTCACAAGAAGATTTTCAAGAACAAGCAGGCACTGAAAGGAAACTCAAAAGGAAAATAAATTGAGCTCTTAGAACTCTCTACTAGCACTCAAAAGTTTCCTTACTAGTGACAAAGAGCTCTCCTTCAGAGTACTTACTCTCATGGCGAAGTCTGTCTGCTGGAGGTGTCTTCAAGCAAAACTTTTTAGTCAGATTCAACTTCCACGGCCTTGGATCTTACCTTTAGTCTACCTCCTCCATACGGCTGCCTTCATCAGCATCTTCTTCCAAGGCAGGCATGTCAGCCTCATCCTCATCACCAGCGGTTCCATCCTCGTCTATACTTAGCCCAAGCTTAACCATGCGGTGAATGCGAGTTCCAAAAGTATTGGGGTCATCCAGACTGAATCCTGATGTCAACAGAGCTGAATCCAGAACCAAGAGTCCTTGTAAGAAGCAGTTCAAGAAGCACGTACATTTCCAGATTGCATGTCTTGTGTGGTGTTTCAGGTGAGCACAACTGATACATACCAGTCTCAAATAGCAAGAGAACCAGGTCCTTCACAGTCTTGTCAGACTTGTCTACATCAGCACGTTTTTGTAACTCTCTCATAACAGCATTCTCAGGGTTGATCTCTAGTGTCTTCTTGCTACTCATATAGCTGCTAGTGCTGCTGTCCCGGAGTGCTTGAGCCTTCATTATGCGCTCCATGTTGGCACTCCACCCATACCTACATTGACAGTGATTCAAACTAGGTCATTCTAAAACACTGGGGTGGCAGTTTGTGGCAGAACAAGGGACGACAGTACATAGATGGCATGTCCAATGAATGAGATCGAAGAATTGAAGAACTTACTCTCCAGTGACAAGGCAGCAAGGGGAGTCAACAATTCTGTCAGATACTAGAACTTTCTCAACCTTGTCTCCAAGAATGTCCTGCCCAAATGTTAAAGGTTGTTTAGGTTAGCAACATACCACGTACCCACCAATCAGGGATGTCATTCCACACAACTACCACACACTGTCCAGATCTGAGCAGTAACTCATAGAAAACCCATGTCAAAACAGACCATGATAAATGCTGCAAAGAAATCAATGCTTAGACATTCATCTGGGCATATAACAAGAAATGTAGAAAAAATAACAGACAATTACATACCTTCATCAGCTTGCACAGCCCTTCAAATTGAGCCTTAATCTCTTCTTTTCTCTTCTTCTCATCATCCGTCTCATCCAATTTTAGACCCTACAACCAATCCAAATGTCAAAATCAGTCATTGTTCTGCCTGGCAAACAGTTGGCTTACTGCACCTCGAAGTGTTGATGATGATATAAAACAATTGACTTCTTCCCAATCTGTTCACAAATTTAGCTGACTTTCAAGCTTTATAATTTAATTTGAGACTTACTATACATGGCACATGCTGATACAAAAGAATAGACTTTCACTCCATCTGCTGGCAACTCAGCAGACTCACAAATGGTCAGGGAGAAAAGAAGACATACCTCCTTTGTGGACGACACCAATTTTTTACCATCATACTCCTTCAGTTGTTGCACTGCAGAAGCAGCAGTGCCCATTTACATGTAGAAGACAGACCTAAAAAGATGATGTGAAAAAACTATGGAAATAAAAACATTATCTCCTCCTCTCTCCCAAAACAGTTGAGCCAGTGCATCATATATAAATCCATTCATGACAGTTATGTGAAGTTGACTGATCGCATGTCTTGATAAGCAAAATGACAGTACCTCAAAATCCATGGCCATAGTATTCAGAACCTACTCACAAACATGATTTGCTATCACACACAGCTACAGCAGGAATTTACATCAGATATTTCATAGATTAAGAAGTCTTTGCAACACCAGCTTGTCATGATGACCGTCATACCTGCATACTCATCAATAGGGTCAACCATAAAAAGGACTTCCAGGCCGCGCTTCTTAAGCTTCTCCAAAAATGGGGAATTCTCAACTGCCTTGCGAGATTCGCCAGTGATATAGTATATATCCTTTTGCCCCTCCTTCATCCGTGTCACATAGTCCTTCAGAGAAGTATGGTCTTCCCCAGACTTTGTAGATTGGTACCTCAACAATTCTGAATAAGGTTGAACACAAACGGCATGTTATGTTCCCAGTAGATTTCTTGACCAAATCTTGGCAACATATGAAACAGCAATAGCACACACAGATCAACACTATCAACAACAAAATCTTTATTACAGAAATCATGAAATATGAAGAACCTGAAATCTTACCAGCTAGTTTAGCCCGATTCTGAGAATCTTCATGAATGCCAAGCTTCACATTCTTTCCAAAGGCCTCATAAAACTTGGTATACTCCTCCTTGTTCTCTGTAATCTCATTAAACATCTCTAAACACTTCTTCACAATGTTTTTCCGAATAACCTTTCAACCACGGAATGGTCCCTCTGTTAGAAATTTGTGCAGCATGCACACATTATAGAAATATCAAATCTAAATTTGCAAAAACTCAATCAAAGCCCATCCCAAAAAGTGTTATCAAACATTGTGTAAGATGGCCCCTATCATTATACACATATACAACAATTTGCCACACTAGAACCCTCAAGACCATTCCCAATTGGTCCCAGGCAAGAGCAAGTAGATCATCCCCAACAAGGGAATAATTCAGGCTGGCTCATATCTGGTCAAAATCCAAGAGTGTACAACCACTTGCAAATGCATTTGACACTCTTATTCTGATCAACATATTACTTCTTACCTCAAACTCTTACATCAAAGGTCCAAGTCTAGCATTTTTCCAGACTAGTATTATATCTACCAGAGTTACAATGAAACACTGCATTGATATTCAAAAATTAGTGGAATTATATCACAACCAGCAAGAACTGATCCTCCCAGTGAAAATTGATGCCATCATCCTAGTCATAGACTGAAGGAGACAAATATCTAGGAGTGCCCATAAGATGCTGGTACAGCCATGAATATCACTCTTTGCTTTTCAAATCTTTGTAGGCATCTAAAATCAACTTTAAGATTGCAACTGACACATTACCCATTGATCCTTCAATTGAAGTGGATCCCAAGGACATGCCATCCTCCTATACTGACTATAGAAGATATCCCCTTCCTTTCCACGCAAACAAACCTCTGTATCATCTGATAGCCCTGACAGGCTAAAGTGCATCAGAGAGATTCCCAAGAATATGTCATCATTCCACACAGGGTGTGAGATGTCCCTTTTCTTCTTCACATCACTTGCAAGACGCAATTGTTCACACAATCACACACAGACTACTAAAGTGGAATAAAGAAACGACGTGTCATTGTTCACTATAACACCTTTAAATGAATTCTTTCACACAACATACAAATTTCTAACAGAAAGAATCTAACCATACCGAGAACTATTATCACGAGTGACATTCCAGATGAATTGCTGCCCTGCAGAGTTCGAGTCTTACCTGTGGTATTAGAATTTGAAGCAAATCTCCATTGTTTACTTCAAAATTGTAGAAAGATACCTTCAAAATCTTGTTTTGTTGGAGCATTTCTCGGGAAATGTTCAATGGGAGGTCTTCAGAGTCCACAACGCCTTTCACAAAACCAAGATATTCAGGGATCAGCTCCTCACAGTTGTCCATAATGAAAACACGGCGGACGTAGAGCTTGATGTTGTTTAGCTTCTTGCGCCCATCAAACATATCAAAAGGGGCTCTCTTGGGCACAAACAACACGGACTTGAACTCCAGCTGCACTTTCCAGCCATGGTAAAAGCTCAAAAATTCAAAACCATAGTATAGTGATCCAGAACTGGTGGTCTGGAACTAGTATCAGACTAGGGAGATTTGCAATTAGGCTCTTGCAACTATGGATTCTTGTTGAGAGCTTAGCTGAGCATCTTTACCTGTCCTTCAACAGAAAAGTGTTTGACTGCCAAGTGCTCCTCCCAGTCATTGTTCAAGCTCTTGTAGAAAGCAGCATACTCTTCCTTTGTTATCTGGTCTGGTGGCCGCATCCAGATGGGCTTCTGCTTGTTCATGACAGCCCACTCATGCGACACCTCCTTCACCTGAAACCAAATCCTGCTATTGGGATACCCTAAACCTTTTTGGTGCAATTCAGCAAATTTTGTCTTCTTCCAAACTATCCACACAAGCATTGAGAAGATGCACAGCTGAACATGACCCAAACTTAGATTGCAGCCTAAGCTCTACAAAGTGAACCTTCTTAGTCTTTTTGGCTTTGTCCTTTTTCTCCTCTTCATCAGTGATCTCTTCAATCTTTCCTTCTTCTCCATCCTTCTCTTCTTTCACAGCTTCCTCATCCTCATCATCTGACACCTCCTTCTCAGTTGTCTTTTCTGTCCACAAGGAGATTGGGTAGCTGATGAACTCAGAATGCTTCTTCACTAGGTCTTTCAACTTCCTCTCCTCAAGGTACTCAAGTTGGTCTTCCTTGAGGTACAAAACAATCTTTGTACCTCGACCAAGTTCCTCACCTGCAAACATAGCAAGCTGTTAGACTCCAATCTTGCACATCACAATTACAGCAGAGTAGCAAGTTAGCAACAGAGTTCATGTGTAGACTTCTGAAACATGCAGAGACAGGTTGAGGTCACTCTTACCAGTGTCTCTCTGTACAGTGAAGGAGCCACCTGCCTGTGACTCCCAAATATACTGCTCATCATCATTGTTGTGACTGTGCACAATCACTTTCTCCGCAACAAGATATGCAGAGTAGAATCCCACTCCAAACTGACCAATCATGCTAATATCAGCTCCAGCTGAGAGAGCCTCCATGAAAGACTTTGTTCCAGACCGAGCAATGGTTCCTAGGTTGTTCACCAGATCTGATTCAAGCAAGATGGCAAAGATTGAGACCTGAAGAATGAAAATGTAGACAAATAAGAAATGCTGATCAGAAAAGAAACTGACTGCCTTTCATGGCATATGGCAGCACAAACACTAAAATCTTACCAGCTTTTGTCATTCCAATGCCAGAGTCAATGATAGTGAGTGACTTATTGGTCTTGTCTGGGACAACGTGGATGAAGAGCTCAGGCTGGGTATCCAGCTTGCTCTTATCAGTAAGTCCCTCAAAACGGATCTTGTCCAATGCCTGGGTCACAAAATTGATTAGCAAAAGTGAGTGATGGGGCCATGGGTCATTGTTTGCTTCGTGGGTACAAGAAGTTCAACGTACAAAAATGGATTAGTTTAGAAGCAGAATTACACGTAGTCAAGTGGTGGAACAAAAGAAACCTTACATCAGAAGCATTGGAAATCAGCTCCCGCAGAAAGATCTCCTTGTTACTATAGAAAGTGTTGATAATGAGACTAAGCAGCTGGTTAATCTCCGCCTGGAAGGCAAATGTCTCGACATCTCCGGATGGCTGCGCACCACCCTCATGCTCACCAGCCTGTTGATCTTCAGCAATGACTGCCATTGCTACAAAAAAAAGCAGCTGAGTCGCTGACCTAATTCAAATCTGCACCAGACAACCCAAAAGAAGTTACCACAGCAGATCGCTTAGCACGAGAAGTACAACAGTGACTTTTCTGCCGAGAGTTATACCAAGATTCTACCAGAAAGACGCGAGGAAAAGATTGTAACGACAGCAGGAATGCAATACAGCATGGACATTTCAGCAACAACGATAGCATTGCGATCAGGTCTGGTGGAGCCGATCCGCAAGGAGACTAGACAATTTGCAAAGCCAAATGGAAAAGAAAACACAAGAAAAAAACAAAATCGTCTCTCTCGAACCGCAAGCTCAGACCCGACACCAAAGAACAAAATAGAGACGCTCACGGCATCACATCATCGCGTTGCTATGATCACGTCCAGTACAGAAACAAGACGGAGAATGCTGCTTCCACACCAAAATCGCTCCAAATGCGGAACCGAAAACTCGACAAGATTGTGTTCTAGTTACACCGAAAAAAAAGGCTGGCACAAATTCTGCATCCAAGTCCAGTTCTACACTGTGGCAAGCGACACCTATTTTGCACCAGCATGTGCCAAAATAAGGACAAAAACTTGACCAAAAACGGTCGCAATTATATCCCACGGGGGCAAAACAGAGCATGCCGCCGCATCTACACCAAAATTACTCCAAATGCGAAACCGAAAACTCGATACGATTGTGCTCTAATCACACAGAAAAAAAAGGCTGGCAGAAATGCCGCAATCAAGTCAAGTTCTACACTAGGACAATCGACCAATTCTCCATCAGCCGGTGCCAATTAAGGACCAAAACTTGACCAAAAACGGTAGCAGTTACATTAAAAAACGCAAAAAACTTCACTGTAAACACAGATCGACAAAATGTGCGTGAATGCGACACAAGGCTGACAAAACTTCTGCATCCAAGTCCAGTTCTACACTAGGACAATCGACCAATTCTGCATCAAGAAATGCCAAATAAG
>Ga0116226_10002917_pt1 | contig 15021 bp, 9 predicted proteins | sample S1TSphfallax_FD_89692 | JGI IMG/M metagenome (GOLD analysis project Ga0116226, IMG submission 89692) | Host-associated microbial communities from peat moss isolated from Minnesota, USA - S1T2_Fa - Sphagnum fallax MG | ecosystem: Host-associated > Plants > Peat moss > Unclassified | place: USA...
AGGATTTGGCCCTTGATGGGGAAGTATTCGGCGATGATGCTGGCGTTCCACGCTCCACCTGAGGCTGTGACCAGGCCGGTGACCAGGAAGGGAAAGATTCCCGGCAGGATAACGGTCTTCCAGCGTTGAACGGTGCTGAAGTGGAAGAGGGTGGCGACTTCCTTCAGATCGTTGGGGATGGCGATAGCACCGGCAATGACGTTGAAGAGGATGTACCACTGGGTGCCGAGGAGCATCAACGCGATGGAGCCGATGCCCATGCCTCCCCCGATCTGGACGAGAGCAAGAAGAAGAATCGGAAAGAGTGCCGTGGCGGGGACGGACGCTGCGATCTGCGCCATTGGCTGGGCGATGCGGGCGAGGCGCGGGTTCGAACCGATGGCTACGCCGACGGGGATGGTCCAGGCAGAGGCAAGAAGCAGTGCGAGGTTCACGCGGAGAAATGTGATGACTGCGCCGAGCAGGATGTGAAGGTACTCGCGACCAGGGAGCGGACGGAGGAGAGCGACGGCCTGGAAGGCAGCGAAGGCCACTGCGACGGCAGCGACGATGCCCAGGAGCGTAGGGACGCCATAGACGCGGATGCGTTCGGAAAGAGACCGCTCCCGTCTGGCATCCGGATCATAAGTGGCGAGCTTGTGCAGGCGTTCCATCCGGCGCGAAGCGAGCTTGCCGTAGAGGCTCTCGGTGAGCGGGTCGAGCGTGTGGCGGCGGAGGGAGGCGAGGGCGTCCGAGTGAGTGAAGAGATGAAGGATCGGGGAGTTGACCCGCTTGTTGCTCTCCACCTGCTCGAACTTGAATTTGTTGGACCACGAGATCAAAGGACGCCAGAGAAGCTGATCGGTGGCGACGATGATGGCGACCATGGTGAAGAGGCCCCAGGCGATAGCGGCACCGTCGCCCTTGTCGGCAGCGGTCTGGAGATAGGAGCCGAGACCGGGAAGCCTGAAGTCGCGCGAACCGAGATGGAACATCTCGCAGGCCATGAGAAAGAACCAGGCCCCGGCTACGGACATGATGGAGTTCCAGATGAGGCCGATGGCGGCGTAGGGGAGTTCGAGCTGGAAGAGGCGCTGGACGCCGGAGAAGCCGTAGATCGCCGTTGCCTCTTTGAGTTCGCGGGGCAGGCTCTTCAGCGAGGAGTAGAAGCTGAAGGCCATGTTCCAGACAGAACCCGTGAAGATGAGGACGATTGCACCCATCTCGACACCGAGCTGGCGGGTAGGGAAGAGGGCGATCATGGCGAGCATGACCGGCGGAAGAAAGCTGAGAACAGGAATCGACTGGAGGATGTCGAGGACCGCGATCATTACCTTTTCCGCGCGCTGGTTGTAGGCGGCGATGTAGCCGTAGGTAATGGCAAAGAGGAGGCTGAGCAGGTAGGCAAGGCCGATACGGACTACGGAGTAGAACGCGTAGAGCGGAAGCGAGCGCGGGCTAAGCGAGACGACCATCTCGGGTTCAGGGCGACCGGCCCAGAACATGGCAATGCGGACGATGGCATAGAAGCAGGCAAGGCCGATGGCAGCGACGCCGAGGTCGATGAAGAAGGGCGTGCCACGCTCAAGAACCTGGGCGCGGGCGAGGGTCTCGCGGGGCTGGAACGGGTTCGGGAGCTGGATCATTCAACGATTGTATGTGAGCCGTGTTTCGTTGACCGCAACATGGCGATAGTTCCCAGCGGAAGCGGGACACTTTCCTGCCGCAATTGCGATTGCCTGGGCTTAGGACAGGGTGAGGGTGCAGTTCATAGCGCTATTGTCGGTGGATCGCTGAACATCACCAGTTACCTGCGTGGTGCTCGCGCCGCACAGCTTCAGGAGGGCACCTGCGGTCGGGACGCCGTACGGAATGAAGACATCGCTGGTAATCACCTGTGTGACGTATGCGAGCAATTCGTTGTAGCGGGTGAGGTCGGTGACCTCTCCCGCCTCGTTTGCAAGGGTGGTTAGGTCTTCCACCAGGTTCATGAATCCCTGACTCGCCTGCATGAAGTAGCCGCCAGAGATGCGGTTGTTGTCGTCGGGCAGCGCCTTCAGTCCCTGCGCGATGACTCCAGTCTGGCGTCGGTTCGGATCGATCGTCGATCCGATCTGGTCAATGGCTGCGCGGTTGAAGGCGACCCAGTTGTCGTAGGTGTACGCGGACAAAAAGGAGAGATCCGGGATGAGTTCGGCCGTGGCGGACCGGAAGGCATTCCAGTTATTTTGATCGGCGGACTGGGGAAGCGGCCCCGGTTTGCCCCCGTTGAACGGGGTGAAAGTAAGTTTGTCGTAAATCGGCGATTTGATCTGATAGGTGAGCGTAAGCTTGCCGCCGGGATGTCCTCCAAGGTAGCTGGCTATCGCTTTTTGCATCGCCGCAGTGGCTGGCAGAGCCGGCGCGATGGCAAGGGTGTCGGAGAAAGATGCTCCACTGCGCTGCCTGCTGGCTTCGCAGAGTTCGAGGCGAAGATCGACATCGGTGTGTGAGACATTACCAGCCGCGTCCCGGATGGCTCCGACGACGAAGTAGACGCGGAATGAGTCAAAGGATGTCTTTGTCCCGGCCTTAGTCTCGTCGCCGATGGCCGCGTGGATTCGAATGGTACCGTCGGGGCCCAGTTCGACGTTTGCGTTTGAAAAGAAGTCGTTGATGTCGCTGAAGTTGAAAAGATTGAAGAAGTCAAAGCTGATGGTGCAGGAGCGCTTGAGGCTCTCGGAAACCCCGGAGCCGGGTTGGAGAGTCAGGCCGCCTTGGTTGAGTGCTTTAAAGATATCCCCGGAGAGCAATGCCGGCCAGCCTGCGCTGGTGAGGGCTGCATTGCTCAGATCGGCGTCGAAGACGAAGAGGGTCGTGTGGTTCTGCTGGCGACAAAGGCTGGCGCTGAGGCCGATCTGGCTTGAGGGATCTTCGGCCCAGGAAGCAAGTTTCGCGTTGAGACTGCTGGCAAGGCTGTTGCCCGCACTTCCAGCCGCGCTTCCTGCCTCGGCCGCGAGCTTGTCGCTTTGCGTTACGTCTTTCACGATCTTCTGAACGCCGTCTTGCCGGATGGAGATGGAGGCGTTGGATGCAGTGATGCCGACGTCGATGCCAGCCGTAACGCCGATGTCGTTTTCGAGGGCGCGGATGAGATAGACCGTTGCGACACTATCGGTGGACTTGTCGACGACGAGGCCAAAGTGATCGGTATGGGAGTAGCAGACCGAACCTGTCACCCCTGCATCCATGCCCGGCGAGGGCGGAGTGATGGAGACGGCCTTCTGTGCGCTGGCGAGAGCGCTGGCTACTCCGGGAGCCGCAAAGGTATGGCTTCCGATGCCGTAAGTCACGTCGAGCTCCGCGCTGAACGTTCCGTCGAAGAGAACGCGGCAGAGTGAGCCTGTCTTCATCTCCGTAATCCGGGTGGGGTCGAGCGGGAAGACGATCTGGGAGAGTGCGAGCTTGATGGCATCCAGGGTATTCAGGGAGTCGTCGACGGGCTGGCAGAAGGATAGGGTTGCGCACCTGCCTCCGGAGACGGCTCCTGCGATGCCGACGCCGCCGACATTTCCGGAAGCCTTCGCGGACGCCTTGATATCGAAGTCCAGATCGATATTGATATAGGCCATGCCGGCCTTCGGGCCTGCGAGGATCTTGCTGGGGGTGGTGGCATCGAGGGTCGTGGCGACGGCGAAGGTTTCGCTGGCAGTGCTGATACACATTGCACACTTCGCACTACCCGAGAGAGAAAAGACGATTCCGTTAGGGAGAGTCCAGCTCGCCGGAGCATTGATGGCGATTGCGGTCGCAGCCTTGGCGGCGGCTGCGTCCTTCACCGAGCATGTCGCGAACTTCACGACGTCCCCGCCCAGGTTGAAGACGGCGTCTCTGTCCGAGGTCAACTGGGACAACAAGCAGCTGGCGGAATCAAGGTCGTGAAGTACGTCGATCGAGAGTGCCGGTGCAGCGGTGGGGGTAGCGGCCATTGTGTTCCTCCGTAACAGGCTGCACCACGGTGCAGCGAACGAAAGGATCGTGACATGTGGAGATGGCCAGTGCAAGGGATTTATCGCTGCGGGTTGCGATAACCTCTGGCGCTTTGCCTGGAGGGAAGCATATGTCCCTTGTTGCCAATGAGTTACGGATTGCCTGCGCCGCAATTCCATTTTGGGAGTCTACTGTCTGGCCGCTCCTCAGGCGTCGATCTCCGCTTCCGCCTCGGTCTCGGAGTCTTCGTGCAGCTTTTCGGGCTGAATGAACCGGCGGCGGGAGGCGTCATAGTCGAAGAGTTCGGCGTAGCGGCCCCAGTTGATGGCCGTTTCCAGCTGGCGGAGGGTCTCCTCCTCACTGAACTGCTCGTCGAGCATGTCGTGAAAGAACTCCTCGGGGACGCTGCGGTCGCTCTTGGCCTCGATGGCGCGAACGATCTGGCGCAGCAGAAGAACATTTTCGACGGCGGCGATGCGGAAGAGTTCCTTCTGGCGAAGGATCTCGGAGTTAGCGTACTCGGTGCCGGTGGGGGTGATGGCAGCATCACCCTCGTTGACCTTGAGGAAGCCGAGAAGCTGGGCTGCGTCGACGATCGGTAGGAGGTCGTCTATCTCGAAGGCGAGGTCGTCGGCGAGCTTGTAGATGTCGTCCTTTCCGGCGTGGTCGATGAGAATCTCGAGCAGGCCGGCGATGCCTCCGGGACGGGCGTGGGGAAGCATCTGGTAGTGCATCTGGCGCTGGTCGCGGACTGGCTTGCCGTCGCCGGTCTGGGGCAGGGCGGGCGGTTTGGCGTCAGGCTGGGTGAGGACCTTGTAGATGTAGTCGACTAACTGGGTGAAGGCGCTGGCCTTGCGGTCGCGAGGGTGGGCGAGGGTGACCTTGAAGTCTGTGCGGATGTGTCCAGGGTTGCGGCCGAGAACGATGATGCGGTCGGCGAGGAGAACGGCCTCTTCGATGTTGTGGGTGACGATGAAGATCGCCTGGGTGGGGATGGTCTTCTTCTGCCAGAGTTCCAGGAGCTCGGAGCGCAGATTCTCGGCAGTGAGTACGTCAAGTGCGGAGAACGGCTCGTCCATGAAGAGGACCTCGGGCTCTACGACAAGGGCCCGGGCGAAGCCAACGCGCTGGCGCATGCCGCCGGAGAGTTCTTTCGGGTAGGCAGCCTGGAAGCCCTCGAGACCCACGGTGTTGAGAATGTTCATGGCGCGGCGGCGACGCTCGGCGGGGTCCATGCCGCGGGCCTTGAGAGGAGCTTCGACGTTCTCGAAGACGGTGAGCCAGGGAAACAGGGCGAAGCTCTGGAAGACGATGGAGACATTGACGTCGGCGCTGCCTATGGGACGGTCATGCCAGTACACCTGCCCGGCTGACGGGGTGGACAGACCGGTGAGCATGCGCAGGAGTGTCGATTTGCCTGAGCCGGAGGGACCGAGCAGGGCGACGATCTCGCCCGGGACCACCGCAAGATCGGTCGGGGAGATGACCTGGATGCGGTTCTCGCTGGGCTGGGCGTAATATTTTTCGACACGTTCGGCGCGGATAATCGCTTCGGGCATAGGACTCATTGGATTTGGGTTTAGAGCGAGTCGTCGGGCGGAAATCGGTGTTCGATAGACAAGCTGCTCAGCGGTCAGCGTATCATTAGACGGAGCAGAGCATGATGAAGTGGACTGAGGACTCGTACGCGTTGTAGTCCCAGATAGAAAAGTTACGTCACATAAAGAGCGATAACCCCAAGGAAAACAGAGACATGCCAGAGACAACACCCACCAGCGCACCGAAGTCCAAGGTACTTGTTGCCGACGATGAACAGGTGATTGCGAACACACTTGCCATCATTCTCAACCAGGCTGGATTCGAAGCAAAGGCGGTTTACAGCGGGGAAAAGGCGATCGAGGCACTCGATACGTTTTTACCGGATATGCTGATCAGCGATGTCATCATGACAGGATTGACCGGGATCGAAACCGCCATCATTACGCGGGAGAAACTTCCCAAGTGCAAGATTCTATTGTTTTCAGGTCAGGCCGCCACGGCCGATCTTCTGGAAAAGGCACGGGCCGAGGGACACGAATTCGAGATTCTCGCGAAGCCCGTACATCCGACGGACCTTCTAGCCAAGCTGAGAAGCTAAGCAAGTTGAGCTGGCAGGCTGGCGAGGGAAGGTTTCCGGACTCCTTGCCAGCCGGAGGTTGCATCCCTTGGGTTAGATCCCCTCTTAACTACCTGAGTTCGGGTTGCTGGCGTGATTTAATCTGTACTGCGGGGACGCCGGCGTATACAGTCCACGGCTTGAGGTCTCGAGTGGCAACGGAACCGAGTCCCAGGACAGCACCGTCGCCGAGATTTACGCCGGGAGCTACCGAAGCCCGGGCGCAGACCCAGGCGTACGAGCCGATCGACATGGCGAAGGCGATCAGGGGAAACGCAGGGTCGTCGTAGTCATGCGTGGCACCACAGACGAATGCGTCCTGCGAGAGGATCGCATGCCCCCCAAAGGTCACGGGTGCGGGGTTGTAGATCTCGGCACCATCGGCGGCGGTCACCTGCTCGCCACATACAAGGTTCCAGGGCGCCCAGACCTTCGAGGCGGGGTAGAAGTGGCAGTTCGGGCCCATCTTTGCGCCGTACAGCCTTAGAAGCGCCGAGCGCCATGCGTGGAAGGGACGGGGCGAAGGCCTATAGAGCAAAAGCCATACGATATTCCAGCTTGCCCGCCCGATCCGGCTGGAAAGAGAGAAAGCTGGCCGGAGGTAGGGGTCGCTCGATGTGTGCAGCGAAGGATGCTCAGCCGCGTTGTAAAGAGGTTGTCTGGGCATGATTCGAACGAGCGTCCCGAGTGAAGACTACTAACCGGATGCGGAGGCCAACTGCTCGCTCGATTGTAAATGGGTCGCACTCTCCAGCAGATCGTTGAAGACGGTGACATTTACCTTCATATCGAAGCGCGAATGAAAGCAAGCCAATGCGTTGGCTCCCATCCTCTCGCGCTCCGCTTGCAAGAGCTTCATCCAGTGCAGGAGCAGATTGGTTGTCCCCTGAAGAGTATCGGCTTCCATGAAGCCCGCATGGTCGGCCAGAATCTCCGGTGCAATATTCACCTTGTCCGAGAGGAGGACCGGTCTGCCGCAGGACAGGGCTTCCGCGACGGCGATGCCGAAGTTCTCCTGGTGAGAAGGCAGAATAAAGGCTTCGCAAGTAGCAAACGCGCCCCATTTCTGAGTGCCGCTGAGCATTCCGGTCCAGTGAACGCGGTGACTGAGCCCGGCTCTCCTAAGCTTTTCTTCTAGTTGAGGCTGCCAGCGGGTCTCATCCGGACCCGCCATGACGAGATCGAGTTGGGGATCATTTGAGGCATTGGTGATGAAGGCGTCGATCAGCAGGTCGCATCCTTTCTTTCGATCGATGCGACCGAGAAACAAAAGATACCGCCGGCCTTGAAGATCGGGAAATCGTCCGTGGAAGTCTGCGGCCGACTGTGCTAGATCGACGTCCGGAGTTCTCGATCCGTAAGGGACGATGACCGGAGACCAGCGGTTCAGCCAGAAGCTCTTACGAGCCAGTCGTTCTTCTTCGACGCAGGTAAAGAGAACGTTCGATGCACCGCGAAGGACCCAGTATTCCGCAGCGATCCAGTAGGCCCACTTCTTGAGGTGTTTGAAGGGAAACGCTCGCTTGAAGTACGGATCAAGCATGCCGTGTGCGAAGACAAAGTAAGGTACTTTTCCCGACAGCACTCTCCATGCCGCGAGTCCGCAATACTGCCAGAGCCCGTGGACGATGACGTTGTCGAACCGGGCCGCGTTTTCGCGCAACCAGGGAACGAGACGGCGGTTGTAGCCGAACTTCGTCGGAGTGGGTCCTAATGCGGTTACCGGGTAGGCGAAGTTCTTGAGAAACGGGGATGCAGGGTCATCAAGCGTGACCGCCTCGCTCTCGTTGCCCGGCCGGGAAAACTCGATAAGCATCAATACAGCTGCTGCCGGACCGCCAGAGGCGGGGTTGAGCGTGCCGATAATGTGAAGCGTTCGCATCAAATGGAAGCCTACCAGCTTCGATGATGAATCATGTGTTCAAGTTTGAGCGCGCTAAGACACGGGCCTTGAATTTTCAGGAATGATTCGGGTGAGTGATGCGATGGCAGCGCGCAGACCGCGGACGTCGGCTTCGAAGTCGTACTCCTGGATCTTCTTCAATGCTCGGAGACCCATGCGCGGAGCACATCCGGGATCCTCGAGCATGCGGACCAGGGCCGAAGCGAGGGAATTGACGTTGCCCACAGAAAATACGAAGCCTTCGACACCATCGGTGACCAGATCAGGCTGGCAACCCACATCATTTGAGAGGATAACCGGCCGGCCCGCGTTCATCGCTTCGTTGACGATGAGGCCCCATGGCTCGTGCCGCGATGGCAGAACAAAGACTGTGGCCAGATCAAAGAACCGTGGAAGCTCCGACTGGTTGCGGAAGCCGCAAAAACGTATGCTGTCGACACCGCTCTGGGCGGCGCGTGCCTCAAGCGCAGCGCGCTCCTCGCCATCGCCCACGATCACCAGGTAGGGTCGCAGACCCGGTCGCGCGATCACCTGGAGATACGCCTCCAACAGGTCGATGCAGCGCTTGCGTTCCTGGAGCTTCGAGGCGAACAAGATAACCGGCCGCGAGGGATCAATGCCAAGCTCCTGCTGCAGAGCCGCCCGGCCCGGTTGTGCCTCCTTGCTGCGAGCCTGAAAGTACGCGTTGTCGACACAGTAAGGCATCGTGAACGACGGGATGTCCGGGCCGAGGTAGTGCTGCCAATATTCGGAGTTCAATTTGCCGATGGGAGCGACTCCGGAGATGAACCGGCGCAGGGTCCGGAAGAAGAGCTCTTTTCCGGCAAGCTTGACGGTGCTTCGCTCACGGTCGATGAGCGTTGACTCGGCTCGCAGCAGGACCGGTATGCCCAGGGCCTTCGCCGCGAAGATTCCCTGAAGGGCATTGACGCTGGCGTATCCGTGGACCCACAGCATGTCAAACGCGGGCCCGCGGCCGCGACCGCTAAGGCGGTTCAGGATGCCGTGGCTGATCGGAGCAAAGGTGGATACGGTAGCGTTGTCGCGAAGAGTTGGAAGAAACTCATGCCGGTAGCCTTCAACGAGAGGCACGTCCCACTTTACCGTGACGCCAAAACCCTTGTCGGCGTAGTTGCGCAGGGAGAAATCCGAACCAAAAAAGACGGTCAGGTCGATGTCCGGTTCCTGTGCAATTCGGCGCAGTAGTGGAGCCTGGTATTGAATCGGGTGGCTGACGAGGTACGCCAGCTTGATTCGGCGTGTCTGGCCACGGTGGATTTGAGTTTCGCTAAGCATTTATGGGCATAGCCTACGTGACACAGGTGTGCGGTTGACCAGCGGAAGGAGTTAGACAACTGCCTAGTAGCGGGCGGAGATGACAGCGAGATTGGCTACGCTGATGAGGAGATTCAGGCCTCCTGATACAACGGCGGATTTGAGGGCGCTGGTGGGAAGGTAGACGATGTCGTCCGCCTGAAGGATCGGGTCGGGGTCCTTACCCAGCATCACGCGCCTGACATCCACCTGGACGAAGGTGCGTTTGCTATCCACGGTACGGATGATGCGGAGGTCTTGAAATTTGCCCGCATAGAGGGTGCCACCTGCGACCGAGGTCGCTTGCAGGAGGGTCAAGGGGGAGTTCTGCTGGATCGGAATGACGCCAGGAGTCTTGAATTCGCCGAGCATGTAGACGACGCCAACGCGAGAGATGACGACGGTGTCTCCCGGGTAGAGGGGGATGTTGACCTCGCGACTGTGCATGGGGTCGTTCCCAAGATCGACGACAAGAGGCTTATCTACACCGGGACGGTCTATGGTGAGCGTGTGGCTGGCATTCGGCGGGAGGCCGCCTGCGGCCGAGAGGACTTCCAGCAGGCGGCGTTCGGAGCTGGCGGGGATGACGGCGTGGGCCTCGCCAGCAACTGTGATGACCCCGTTGGTGGATTCGGTGACCTGGATGCTCACCTGCGGATCAACGTACATCCCGGAGGTCCTGAGCTTCGTAGCGATGAGGGTTTCGGCCTGCTGGACGGTGAGTCCCTTCACGGAGACGATACCGATCAGCGGCAACTGTATCGTCTCGTCCAGTGAGACCCGGACGACCGGGGTATAGTCCAGCGAACCGAAGATGTGTACGGTGATGAGGTCGCCCGGGGTCAGGTAGATCGAACGGTTTGCAGGACGGAGAAGAGCAGCATCGGTGGTGGGAGTTCCGGTGTCTGCCGGAACGGGACTCTTCACGCCCGGGCCGCTGAACTGAGCGTTGGCCGATGCGGTCGCGAACGATAGAAGCAACGCCGCGAGCAGCGAGCATGTGAGCATTCGGAGGCGGGGCATCGATTTGCTTCCTTTGAGGAGAGTGGCGAGGAGGTTCATCGTTATGCCTTCCTGTCTGAGTCGTCTGATTTGGACGACTTCGACGAGCTCGACTTTGCGGATTGCGGCTCCCAGGTCTCGGAGTCGCTTCCCGAGTAGTGATAGCCGGACTGCCCGTAATATCCCTGATATTCGGGAGCGTTGAGATCGACCGCATTGAGCACGATGCCGGTAATCGGTGCTCCTGCACGGATGAGGAGATCGCGTGCGCGTCGGACGATGTGTTTGCTGGATTTTCCGTGGCGGACGACAAGAGCCACAGCGTCCGCATCGCGCGCCAGGATGACGCCGTCGGTCACGGACAGAATGGGTGGCGAGTCGATGACGACGTAGTCGTAGATCGTTCCCGCGCGAGCCAGAAGATCTCTCATGGCTTGGGAGCCGAGAAGTTCCGCGGGGAAAGGTGGAACCGGACCACTTGCGATGATGTCGAGTGTGGGGGCCTCGGGCACATTCTGGATGGTCTCTTCCAACGTGGTGCCACCGGTCAGCAGCGTGCTGAGACCGATCTTTCCACTAAGCCCGAAGCGCGGATGCACGGCTGGCCGCCGCATATCGGCATCGATGAGAAGAACCCTTGTCCCCCCGCCCGCAAGGATGCAGGAGGTATTGGTGGAGACGGTCGTCTTGCCTTCGGACGGAGTTGCGCTGGTGAAGAGAATGAACTTCGGCGGCTTCCCCGTATGCGAGAGCAGCAGCGATGTCCGGAGCGAGCGGAGAGCCTCGGCAAATTGAGACTTCGGTGAGGTGAGCACAGAGAGATTCTTCTGCGCGATCGACATTCTGTCGGTCACTTCGCCCGCGCCGCGCTTATACCGGGGAATGATGGCGAGCGAAGGAAGTCCGGTGACGGCTTCGACGTCGGCGATGCTCTTCAGCCCCGTGTCGAGGCTCTCGAGGATGAACGCGATCATGATCCCAGCCAGCGCGCTGATAATGAAGGCCGTGATGATGATGGTTGACTTCGGCTTAAGTGTCGGGGCGGCGGCAGGGACCGCGGGATCGACGATGTCAATCTCCAGGGACTCGAGGCCAGCCTCTACGCCGGCAGTACGAAGGCGCTGTAGCAGACCTTCGTACAAGGTGCGATTGCTTTCAAACTCTCGAGCACGAAGGGTGTACTCGACCAGATCGTTGCGCATCTTGTAAGCGTCCTGCTTCTGCGCGTCGAGCGATGCGTCGATACGGTCCTCGCTGGCCTTGGCGATAACGAAGTTCTCCTTCGCCTGTGCGAGCAGCCGGGCCTGCTCCTTGTCCTGCTCTTTTTCTAGCGAGAGTATCTGGGCCTTCTGCGCCTTGACCTGTGGGTGATTGGGGCCAAGATTCGCCTCCAGGTCGGCCAGGGTGGCTTTGGCGGTCGCGATGGAGGTGCGAAGCGTCGTGAGGGCCGGCGGTGCCGCGCCTTTGCTTGGATCGATCGAGTCTTCGATGGAGTTCGGATCCATCTGTGTCATCGCCCGGTAGCGTGATTCCGCCAGGATGCGCTGAATCTTGGCCTGAGCGACGGCCACGGAGAGATCTTCAAGGGTGGTCGTGTTCTGGTTCTTGGTCGGATCAAGGCCAAGCATGCCGAGCTTGCGCTGAAGATCGAGCATCTGCTCCTGGGAGCTTTCGACCTGATGTTTCAGGTCGTCGAGCTGACCCGAAAGCCACTGCGAGACACGCTGCGTGGAAAGATAGCGCGTCTCATAGCTCCTCTGAATGTAGTCCGCGATGACGCGGTTGACGATGTCGGCAGAGAGCTTGCGGTCAAGACTGGAGTAGTTGAGCTTGATGATGTCCGTCTTGGGGACGAGTTGAATCTTCAACTCCGAGTGAAGGCGATGGAGTGTCTTCTCACGGGTGGCCAGATCATCGAGCGAACTGAAAGGTACAGGCCCTTTTTCGCCGAGGAAGGCAGGGTTATTACAAAGGTTCATCTCGCGAGCGACCGTCATCATGAGTGAGTCGCTCTGCAAAATGACGACCTCGGCGGCCATCTTGTTGCTTGTCGAATCGCCCTGAAGCGCCTGCGCAGGATCGATCTTGTACTCCTGCGACGCTCCGTTTCGAACCTCGATCTTAGCCGAGGAATCAAACATTCGGATCTGGGTCACTGCGCGGTAGGCGCCGTAGATAAGTCCAAGAACAACGGCAAGAAGAACGACAAGCTTGCGCTTTCTGAGGACGATGAGTGATTCAGAGAGTGAAGACTCTGTCGTAACACCTGTACCCGCAGGAGTGAAACTCGCCGGCTCCCTGGGTGAGGCAGGCTGCTCTGTCTGTAACGCCATAAGTGGATTGTAGCCGAAAGACTTGCGAGACCGAATCGTGAATCGCCCAGGTTGTGGTCTGTCACGGCTCTGCGCTTAGAATGGACACGTAGAGAAAAACGAAAACAGGAGAACACCTCATGTCATCTTCGATCCAGATTGCGGTCGTCGGTTCAGGATATGTTGGACTGGTAGCCGCCGTGTGCTTCGCCGAGATGGGACACCAGGTTATCTGCGTCGATAACGACGAGCGCAAGGTCACCGCACTTCGCGCAGGCGATACCTTGATTCATGAGGAGCATCTTCCGGAGCTTCTGGGACGTTACCGGAACGAGCGGATCCGCTTCATGACAGACCTCGCTGAAGCGACCCGGGAGAGCGACGCGATCTTTATCGCGGTGGGCACACCGCAGAGCGAGACCGGCGATGCCGATCTTTCTTACGTAGAAGCCGTCGCATGCGAGATTGCGCGATCGTTGACAAAGTACACGGTGATCGTCGAGAAGAGCACAGTGCCCGTGTATACCAACGAGTGGATCCGCCGGGCGATGGAACGGAACGGCGTGGCGCGGAACTTGTTCGATGTGGTGTCGAACCCCGAGTTTTTGCGCGAAGGAACCGCGGTTGCGGACTTCCTCCATCCGGACCGCATTGTGGTGGGCGCTGACAGCGAGCGTGCCGCAGCGATTCTGACGAAGATCTATGCGCCTTTGACGGAAGGCAGCTACTACAAGACCGCCCATGCGATTCCCGGAATGTGCAATGAGACGGCTGTCCCGCCGCTCTTGCTCACCTCGACCAAGAGCGCGGAGATCATCAAGCACGCTTCGAATGCGTTCCTCGCGTTGAAGATCTCGTTTATCAATGCGGTTTCAAACCTCTGTGAGGCGACCGACGCAAACGTACAGCAGGTGGCGCATGGGCTGGGACTCGATACGCGCATCGGACCGAAGTTCCTGCGGCCGGGTATCGGATATGGCGGCTCGTGCTTCCCGAAGGACGTGGCGGCGTTCCGTTCCGTCGCGGACCAGCTTGGCGTGGACTTCAGCCTTCTGACTGAGGTGGAGAAGATCAACGCGAACCAGAAGGTACGTTTCGTGCGCAAGGTTCGAGCAGCGCTCTGGACGCTGCGAGGTAAGAAACTAGGCGTTCTGGGACTGGCGTTCAAGGGCGAGACGGACGATATCCGCGACTCCCCGGCGATTGAATTGGTGAAGATGCTGATGGGCGAGGGCTGCACGATCGTGGCTTACGATCCAGCGGCGATGGAGCGCACGGCACAGGTGGTTCCAGCCGGCCCGCAGATGAAGTATGCGAACGACGCTTACGAGGCGGCGGCGGATACGGACGCACTGCTGATCCTGACGGACTGGGCGGAGTTCAAGAACCTCGATCTGGCGAAGCTCAACAGCTCGATGCGCTATCCGATCATGATCGATGGAAGAAACATGTTCGATCCGATCGTCATGGCGAACCATAACTTCACCTACGTCAGCATAGGTCGGCCTACCTCCTACCCGGTTCGTGAATCTGTTCCGGAGCCTGCGACTGTATAAGAATTTGGCTTGTGTCTTCGACGGGGCCGTTTCCTGACGGAACGGCCTCGTTTGTTGAGAGACATAATCTTCCACCGAACGGCAAGTTGTTGGCCGGTTACAGCCGATGACGACCGCAGGCAAGAGACGGTCACGGCTTTCCCCTTGCAAGAAGGAACGTAAGACGATGCAACAACGAGTTTTGGTTACGGGAGCTGCCGGTTTTCTGGGTTCTCATCTTTGTGATGCTCTTCTTGCCGAGGACAAACTTGTCGTCGGCGTCGATAACTTTTCTACTGGGAACGAGGCAAATCTCGCCCACTTGAAGAATGAAGAGCGGTTTGAGTTTGTCGAGAAGGACATCTGCACGCCGTTCGACTGTGGCTGCGTGGATTACGTCTTCAACTTCGCATCGCCCGCCAGCCCCGTGGACTATGCCCGCCTTGGGATTGAGACGCTGCTGGTGGGGTCTGCCGGAACTCTGAACACTCTGGAGATCGCGAAGCGTTATGGCGCGGGGTATCTACACGCCTCCACTTCGGAGTGCTACGGCGATCCCGATGTTCATCCGCAGGTTGAGACGTATTGGGGCAGGGTGAATCCGATTGGGCCTCGTTCGGTGTACGACGAGGCAAAGCGGTTCTCCGAAGCAGCTGTGATGGCCTATAACCGCTACCACGGTCTCGATACGAGGCTGGTACGCATCTTCAATACGTACGGCCCGCGGCTACAGGCAAATGATGGGAGAGTCATCTCCAATCTCTTGATCCAGGCACTGAGTGGAAAGCCCCTGACCGTCTATGGAAACGGATCGCACACGCGTAGCTTCTGCTATGTGTCGGACCTGATCGA
>Ga0116226_10002919_pt1 | contig 15014 bp, 16 predicted proteins | sample S1TSphfallax_FD_89692 | JGI IMG/M metagenome (GOLD analysis project Ga0116226, IMG submission 89692) | Host-associated microbial communities from peat moss isolated from Minnesota, USA - S1T2_Fa - Sphagnum fallax MG | ecosystem: Host-associated > Plants > Peat moss > Unclassified | place: USA...
AGGATCTCCCGATCAGAACTGAGCGTCACGTGCCGAACTCGATCACCTCAGTCAGGATCGCAATCGCACGCACGATCAGCCGCATCCTCCCGCGCTGCCCATGCTGCCAGCGCTCTACACGCCACAACGTTTTCTGACGCAGTAAGACTAAGGCACTGCGAAAAAAGTTCCGCTGGCGGCGGCCGCGACACACCCTGAAAGGGCGCCAGCTCGCCGACGAGGTCGAGCGCATCGGCCTGCGCCTGCAATTTAGCAAGCAGCAAGCAGCAAGCCGAAGCCGGCGACATCGTTCTGCTCTATGGCGATGAGAGCGAGGCGCTGGCCCATCCCTTCCTCGCCCGTGCCTGGGCAAAGACGGGCGCGGACTTCCGTGTCCCGGCCCCGGGGACAGGCAAAGAAAGTCGCGCTGCTGGGTTCGCTCGATCACGCGATCCGCGAACTCGTCGTCCACATCGGCAAGCTCGCTCTTGCCGCGCTCGCTGCTCGCGCACACTGGCTTACCGTCGAGTGGCTGCCCAAATCCGCTCCGGAACTGAATGACATCGAGACCGTCTGGCGCGACCTCAAGGCGCATCATCTCGCCCACCAAACCTTCGCTGACGCCGACGCACTCGACCAAACGATCCATCAAGCCGTCGGAACCCTCAATGACGAGCGCATGGCCCCTCCGTTGGCCAAGCGACGAATCCCTGCTTAGGTTCGGCCTTTGATGGTTCTCGCGTTCCTCTCCAATCTCCTTGTCGGTCGTGACGGTCACGACCGTGTGGTTGATCGGCCCGAAGTTGCGAACAAGACCCGAATAGGCGAAGCGCAGCCGGATCTGTGGCGGCGCCCATGGCCGGTCGGCTGCCTGGGCGCGCAACAACTCACGGACGGCATCGCGGATCGGCAGCAGCGCGCGGATGATTTTCGCCGACGAGGCAGAGATGCCGTCGCGGCCCTTGCCCTGGCGGATTGCGACGACAACACCGCGTCCGTCGATGATGAGGGCCGGATCGCCAGGACGTTGTCGCGCGCCCGGGCCGGCCAGCCACGGGCCAGCGACCGCTCGCCGGCAAGATGGAAATTGCGGGCCTCGGCCGCAACGCTGCGGTCGGCGGCGGCGCGTCGTCGGCATTTTCGCGGTCGCCGTCGTCATCGTCGCTAGCGGTGATGGGAACGGTAACGGGAGCCGGGGTGGCGGGCGGGGTGTTGAGGGTCCATCCCAGGGCGGTGTCCTGGAACAGGCCGAGGCTGAATTGCGCGGCGTCTTGCATGGAAAAACTCCGGACGTGCGCGCGCGTCCGCGCTCAGGCAGATGGCGGCGCGCGGATGAATGGGAGGGATGGGACGAAGCGCAGGGCACGCCCCGCGATCGGCGGCGGCGTGCGGTCAGTATTCGCCGGGCAGCAGCAACGTCCGTTCGGTCAGGTAGAGCGTGATCTCGTCGAGCGGGAAATCCGTGTAGGGGATGGCCTGCCGGAGAAGTTCATTGCCGTTGCCGTCGTCGGCGATCGCCACGGCAGTCCGGTCCTCGTTGACCGTCAGCTTCCACTGAACAAAATCCTCGTGCTGAGGTCTGGCATCCGGGCACCAGGAGGCGATCAGGTCGATCAGCCAGTAGGCATCCGCCTAGTCGGCGAGAAACTGCACGCCTTCGGTGTAGACGAGGCGCCCGGTCGGATGAGGGAACACCGATGCGCTGCCGATCTGCTGGGCCAGCCCGTCCGGCAGCTTCTGGCGGGTGGCCAGTTTGTCGTTGATCTGCATTGGGAAATTCCTTTCGATCTTTTCTCTCGAAGACCGACCCTTGCGGCGCCTGCCGCGCAGTGGCAGCGCCGGGCTCGCGGCAGCCGAACGCTCCGCCGCGTGGCGCGGGATCTCCCCGCCGAGAATTCCGACCAGCTCCAGTGGCGCCCAGCCGCGCATCGTCGTCAGGCCGCGCTGGTGCGTACGCACTTCCATCTCGCCCTTGATCGCGGCCAGCTCCGGGTGCTCGCGGTCGAGTCAGACGACGTCGTCGACGCCGGACAGATCAAGCAGGCGGACGTGAGGGATCGGCTGGGTCATGCTTGTAGCGGAGTTCGAGAATGTTCTTGTTTAGTTCTTTTATGCCGGATAGGCTCCTTGCCGCGACAAACGGGCAAGGGAACCGAACATGCGATGCGATATCTGTGGTGACATGATGCGGCCCGAGACGACAATCCGGCTGCGCCGCGGTTTCGGCCGCATTCGAGCGACCCGATGCGAAGGCGCCTACTGCGCGAACTGCAAGGTGAGCGTGGCCCATGATCCCCGCGTCACGACCGCGCTACCCCATCCCCGGTTCTGGACCCGCCTTGCGCCCGGCCCGCGCAACCCGTCGCTGATCTGGGTCGGTTCCACCTGACGCGCGGCATCTATTGCCCACTCAAGGTTTATGGCGGTGCTCTGTGGGTTGGCTTTCACCCACGCGCCGCCAATTCAGGGCCAGGGAAGCGATCGTAGAACAGCACCGTCAACCCGGTCCGAGGCGGAATCGTAATGCGCTTTCGATGACAGCGCGCTTGCGCCACCGAATTGGCGTGGTTGCGCCCCAATGATTGGCGGGTTTACTTGTTACGGTTGGCACGCAACCCGATGACTCGGCCTGACGTGCGAGGAGGAAGCGGCCATCCTGCGATGATTCTTGCGCAGTCCTGCGCACCGGCGTTGTCGGCGAGGCCGGGGAAGTGCCGGCGCAGCTCGATCACCGCGGATAACTAGCCCTGCTCGACGAACATGCGACGTATCGCGGAGGCCTCTTCGTCGGTGACGGTGAACATCAGAGATGTCCTGGCTATCCGACGGTGCAACGGCAAGCGAAAACCGCCCTGTGCTCGCGCCATCGAGTGGGTTGCCGAGGCCACAAGCGGCCTCTCCGTGTGGCGCGAGGCGCGAGCACATCAGGGCCGTATCGGCGATCTGTCGCCAGCGCGGCGAGGATGCTGCCTCCGACTATATCGTTGACGAGAAGCTGATGAGCTATGCCGAGCTGCAGAGGATCGACTAGAGTTCTCGCGAGAGCTGGCCCGGTTTGTTGCGGCCATCCGCGATATATTTCCTCCCGACACAATGCGCTCCGGCTTGAAACGCCTCGCCCGTGACCTCGAAGATGTCGAAAGCGACACCGCCGAAATGATGCGCGAGAAGCAGGGCGCCTCGGCACGGGGAAACTTCGGCCAGGACGCTACGGGTGGCGAGAACGACGATGATGTCGAAGCCATGGCAACGCTGACGAACCAGATGCATCTGCTCGCGGCAAAGCGCAAGCGCTTTGAATTCCTTTGCGAATTGCTCAGTGCCGATCAACTCGGCACCGCCTGAATCCAGGCAGGCCACCAATGCTGAGTGGCTGGTCCCATGGCTCATCGCAATCACGCGCCGCATGGCGATCGTTAGCGGCCGGCGCAGAGCCCCTCCCGATCTCCATATCGGCCGGCCTTGACCGACACGACATTACATGCTGTCCTTTGCATACGAATGCAAAAGACAGCCGATACGGGATCAGCTTGGCAGGAAGGGGCGTGGGCATGAGGAATATGTTGATCGCGGCTGCGGCAACCGGGGTAATGCTGCTCGGCGGCGGCGCCGCGCGGGCCGACTGCGGCATCGCCTCCGGCACGGTCAGCATCCTTTCGAACGATTTCGACGCACTGCGCGTGCTGGCCGACGAGGCCAAGGCGTGCGCATCGCCAACTGTCAAGGTGACCGCAAACCAGACCGCGGCCCACAAGAACTTGCAGGTGCCAGCGCTGACCGCCGATCCGGCGGAATACACGGTGGCGTTCGTCGCCAACAACTCGATCTCGCCGTTGCTCGGCGCTGGGCTGATCCGGCCGCTCGATGACCTGATCGTCAAATACGGGCAGCAGCTGCAGCCAAACCAATTGATCAAGGTAGGCGGCAAGACGATGGCGATCGCCTTCGACGCCAACTCCCAGCATCTGTTCTATCGCAAGGACATCTTCGACAAGGCCGGGCTGGCGGCGCCGAGGAGCTATGAGGACGTGCTGGCTGCTGCCAAGGCGATCAAGGACAAGGGGCTGCTGCAATATCCGCTGGCAGCGGCCGATAAGCCAGGCTGGGACCTCGGCGCCGAGTTCGTCAACATGTATCTCGGCTATGGCGGGAGTTTCTTCGAGCCGGGCTCGGCGAAGCTCGCGATCAACAATGACAAGGGTCTGTCTACGCTGGCGATGATGAAGGACCTGACGCATTATATGGCGCCCGATTTCCTGAGCTACGACGCCGATGAAATCAAGGCGGTCTACATGAGCGGCAAGGTCGCCATGATGGACGGCTGGGGTTCCTACGCGGGCGCGGTGATCGACCCGAAGGGGCCGGACCCCGAGGTCGCGAAAGGCACCGTCCTCGCGGCTGCTCCGACTGTCGGTGGTGGCACCACGCCTGCGGCGTCGCTGTGGTGGGATGGGTTCACGATCGCCAAGCATATTTCGGACGCGGATGCTGAGACGTCGTTCCGCGTCATGATGCACGCCATGCGCCCCGAGGTCGCGGCGACGCATCCCGATACGGCGCCATGGCTGATCAAGGGATTCAAGCCGGGCGCCGCTGCCATCGGCGTGATAGCGACCGCGACCGACGGCGCCAAGCCATACCCGATGCTGCCTTACATGGGCCTGCTACATACCGCTCTGAGCAACGAGATTGGCGCATACCTTCAGGGCAACAAGGATGCGATCAAGACCCTGGCGGACATCGAGGCGGCGTACGACGCCTCGGCGAAGCAAGGGGGGTACCTAAAGGATTAGCGCAACCGCCGGGGCGCCTGGGACCAGGCTTTCGTCGTGCGGCACAGGACCTTCCTGGCGTTCATCCTGCCTTCGGCGCTGGCGATGCTGCTGTTCATCGCACTGCCGATCGTCTCTGTCGCCGTCCAGTCGCTGTATGTCGAACCGCCGAAGGTCCTGGTCACGGTCCAGAGCTGCACGCCGTTCGCCTGCACCGACGATGTGCAGGTGGACGAGCGAGCGACGGCGGAACTGCGAAAGAAGCATCCGCTGGGCGGATTCAACGGGCTAGGAACCTATACCGACCGCGCCCATCTGGCGTTCGGCGAAATCGCCGGCATCCTGGGGCAGAACACGGGGTTTGCCGATACCCTTGGCCGTATTTACAATCTGCCGTTCTATCGTGCCCTCGCGTTCACGCTCGCCTACACATTCATCGTCACGCCGCTGGCGATAATGCTGGGCTTTTCGATCGCGCTGGCGGTCAACGCGGTGCCGCGCGCGATCAAGGGACCGGTGATCTTCGTCTCACTGCTGCCGATGATCATTACGCCACTGATCGGCTCGCTGATGGTCTATTGGATGATCAATTCCGAAGGCATCATCGGGGCGACTCTGCAATGGCTGTTCGATGATCCCAATCTCTATCTCAAGGCTTCGCCGACACTGACCTGGATCGTCATTTTCCTCTACGGCGTCTGGACCAACGGACCGTTCTCTTTCATCGTCTTCTATGCGGGCCTGCAGACGATGCCGCTCGACACACTGGAATCGGCGATGATCGACGGGGCCAGCCGATGGGAGCGCATCCGGTTCGTCGTGATCCCGCATATGTCGCCCCTCGTGACGTTCGTGGCGCTGGTGCAGCTGATGGATAATTTCCGCGTATTCGAGCCGATCGTCGGGTTTAACTCGCAGGCCAGCGCGACCTCGCTAAGCTATTTCATCTTCAGCGATCTCAACGGCCAGTTCTCGCAACTGTTCGGGTCCGCCGCCGCGACCTCGATGCTGACGATCGCGGGCGTGGTGATCCTTCTGATTCCTGTGCTGATCCGTACCTGGCGCGAGTTCAACAGGAAAGCGGCATGAAGGAAGAGCGCGTCCCGGTCGCCTTCCGCCGGCCGCTGCCATTGGCGGTCGCGTGCAACGCGTTCGTGATCCTGTGGCTGTTGGTCGCGGCATTCCCGTTCCTCTGGACAGTCTGGGGATCGTTCAAGGTCGAGGGCGACTTTTTCTCGCGACGCAGCTTCTGGGACGCGGTGTTCGGCATCAAGACAATCGTGCAGACCGGCCATCCGTTCACGCTCGATGGATATCGCGGCGCCTGGGTCGTCAACGCGCTGTGGCGCCCGGTCATCAATACCGCGATCGTGACGACCTGCGTCACCGTGATCTCCCTGACCTTCGGCACGCTCGGCGGCTACGCGCTGGCGCGCTCGGGCCATCGCTACGCGCTGTGGCTGCTGATCGCGGCCCTGGTGTTCCGCGCGATGCCGCACATCACCCTGGTCTCCGGCTATCTGCTGCCGTTCTTCGAACTCAATCTTTGGGGCATCCTGCCGACCGCCATCATCGTGCTCGTCGCTATCAACCAGCCATTCACGCTATGGATGCTTCATTCGTTCTTTCTCGGCATTCCGAAGGATCTAGACGAGAGCGCCATGATCGACGGATGCAGCCGCCTGCGTGCGTTCCAGCTCGTGGTGATTCCAGTGATGTGGCCTGGGGTCGTCACCACCGGCCTGTTCAGCTTTCTGCTCGCCTACAACGACTTCGCCGTGACCTCGATGCTGCTAAGCCAGGACAACCAGACGATGGTGCCCAGGATCGCCAGCTTTCTCGGCTCGATAGAACAGACCGGCAAGGTGATGTATGCGGTGGCAGCGGTTGTTTCGGCGACAGTGCCGCTGTTCATCCTGGTGATGTTCTTCCAGCGCCAGATCGTCTCCGGCCTGACCGCTGGCGCGGTCAAGGGATAGGAGGCAGAGATGGCCGATATCCGCCTGCGCAATGTGTCGAAACGCTGGAAGCATGCCGTTGCCGTTGACAGGCTCAACCTCGACATCGCCGACCAGGAGTTCATGGTGCTGCTCGGGCCATCGGGCTGCGGCAAGACCACAACGATGCGGATGATCGCCGGACTCGAGGATGTCACGGACGGGGAGATCTGGTTCGGCAACCGCATGGTCAACCGGCTGGAGCCGAAGGATCGCGACATCTCGATGGTGTTTCAGAGCTACGGGCTCTATCCGACCATGAGCGTCTACGAGAATATCCGATTTCCGTTGCGCGTGCGCGGAGTTGCGAGGGAGCTGCACCATCAGCAGGTGATGCGCGCGGCTGAAATGGTCGAGCTGGTCGATTTTCTCGACCGGCGGCCGGCGGCACTGTCGGGAGGGCAGCGGCAGCGCGTGGCGCTAGGGCGGGCGATCGTGCGCCAGCCACACGTATTCCTGATGGACGAGCCGCTGTCCAACCTCGACGCCAAGTTGCGCGTGTCCACCCGCGCGCAGATCAAGCATCTGCAATACACGCTGAAGACAACGACGATCTATGTCACGCACGACCAGATCGAGGCGATGACGCTGGCCGATCGCGTGGTGGTGATGAACAAGGGGGTGGTGCAGCAGGTCGGCACGCCCACCGACATCTACGACACCCCGGCCAACACATTCGTCGCAAGCTTCATCGGTTCGCCGGCGATGAATCTGGTGCATGGCGAGATCGCCGGCGGCATGTTCAGCGCCGAACGGATCCGCATCGCCGGCCTGCCGACCGCGATCGCGGGGCCGGTCACACTGGGATTCCGCGCCGAGGACGTCACGCTCGTCGATGGCGCCGCTGAGCTTGAAACCGAAATCTATGCGCTGGAACTGCTCGGCGATTCCTGCATGATCGCAGCGCGGGCCGGCGGCGAGTTGGTGTCGGTCAAGGCGCCGAAGGATTACCGCGCCCTGATCGGTGCTGCGGTGCGGGTCGCCATTGCGCCGCGTTTCTGCCACCTGTTTGACCGCGCGACCGGCGCGCGCATCGCGGCGGGCAGCTGAATGCAGGCGCTGACCATCGCCGAGATCGGCAGCCGCCTGCGCGCCGGCACGCTCAGCGCGGTCGGCCTCGCCGAGCAGGCGCTGGCACAGATTGCAGACCGCGACGGCGACATCCACGCCTTCGTCGCCGTCACCGCGGCGCGTGCATTGGCCGACGCGGCACGGGCGGATCGCGAACTGGCGGCCGGCCTCGATCGCGGTCCGCTGCACGGCGTGCCGTATGCGCTGAAGGACATGATCGACGTAGCGGGCCTGCCCACGACAGCGCAGTCGCACCTGCTGCGCGACACCATGGCCGAGATGGACTCGACGTTGGTCGTCCGCCTGAGCGCGGCGGGTGCCGTGCTGCTCGGCAAGCTCGCGACCTACGAGTTCGCGACGGTCGGCCCCGACTACGGCCTGCCGTTCCCGCCGGCGCGCAACCCGCGCAACCTCGCGCATATTCCTGGCGGCTCCTCCTCCGGTGCTGCGGCTGCCGTGGCGGCGGGGTTCGTACGGCTGGCGATCGGCACCGACACCGGCGGCTCGATTCGCAGTCCCGCCTGCTATTGCGGCGTCGTCGGGCTGAAGCCGACGTTCGGGCTCGTTTCGCGGCATGGCGTGCTGCCGCTGAGCAGCTCGCTCGATCATGTCGGGCCCCTGGCGGCCAGCGTCGCGGAGGCGGCGGTGGCGCTTGACGCAATCGCCGGCTTCGATCCTGCCGATCCGGCGAGCCTGGCCGCGCAGCCGCCCGGGGCCGCCGCCGGACTGGGCCTGGGCGTCGCCGGGTTGCGCATCGGCTACGCGCCCGGCTTCCACGCCACTGTGGCGGAGCCGGAGATTGCCGACGCGCTCGAGGCGGCCGCCGCCGCGTTCGCGCAAATGGGTGCCGCCGTCGAGGAGGTCGCCCTGCCCGATCCCGCGCTGTTCGAGGAATGCGGCACCGTGATCCTGCAGGCCGAGGCGTTTGCGCTGCATCGGCACCGACTGGCGACGCGCGGGGCGGAGTACGGACGGCTCGCCTACCAGAGCCTGCTCAGCGGCGCGGCCATCACGGCCGCGGGTCTAACCCGGGCGCAACAGACCCGGCGGCAGCTCACCGAGATGATCCGACGCGAGGTGTTCGGCCGGTTCGACGCCCTGCTCGTTGCCAATGCACTGACCACTGCGCCGCCGTTCGCGGCATTTGACGGTCTTGAGCCCCGCTGGACGCCGATGCGGACGTTCGCCTTCAGCATCACCGGGCTGCCGGCGCTGGCGGTGCCGATCGGGAATGCGCGCAACGGCCTGCCAATGGGCATGCAGATCGTCGGCAAACCTTTCGCCGAGGCGATGATCTGCCGGATCGGTGCCGCCTACGAAGCCGCGCGGCGGCCGGCGCCCCGCGCATGATCCGGAACTCCAGCGCGCCGCCGACCTCGTGGGAGGTTGCACGGCGCGCCGGCGTCTCGCAGTCGGCGGTGTCGCGCAGCTTCACCCCGGGGGCCAGCATCTCCGACGCCACCCGCTCCAAGGTCATGGACGCCGCGCGGGAACTCGGTTACCGGCCGAACGCCATCGCCCGCTCGCTGATCACCGCTCGCTCGCGGATCATCGCGGTGGTCATGGCCTACCTGGAGAACCTGCTTTACCCGCGCGTGCTGGAGGAGTTCGGCCGCCGCTTCGCCGCCCTCGGCTATCATCTGCTGCTGTTCACCGGGCTCAAGGACCGGGATTCCGACCCAGTGTTTGACCAGATCATGCAATACCGGGTCGACGGGATCATACTCGCCTCGACCGGCCTTTCGTCGGCGCTCGCCGAGGAATGCCTGGCGGCCGGCGTGCCCGTGGTCCTGTTCAACCGCACCACCGGCCGGCCGGGAGTCTGTAGCGTCACGAGCGACAATTTCGCTGGCGGCGGCAAGCTGGCGCGGTTCCTGGTCGCCAGCGGGCATCGGCGCTTCGCCTATATCGCCGGCCTCGCCAGTTCCTCGACCAACCGCGACCGGCAAGCCGGTTTCGCCGCTGGCCTTGCGGCATGTGGCCTGCCGCCGCCGGTCGTGCAGGTCGGTAACTATTCGACGCAGGAAGCCGCCGCCGCGACTCGCGCCCTGATGGCACGTCCGGCCCGGCCGGATGCGATCTTCGCCGCCAACGACCACATGGCGATTGCCGCGATCGACACCATCCGCTCCGAATTCGGCCTGTCCGTGCCGGGCGACGTTTCGGTCGTCGGCTATGACGATGTCGGTCCGGCGCGCTGGCCAGCCTATGCGATCACCACCGTCGCCCAGCCTGTCGACCGGATGGTGGCCGAAACAGTCGAACTGATCATGGCGCGGATCGAAGATCGCTCAACGGCGGCCGAGAGCCGGGTGGTCGGCGGCGACCTGATCGTCCGCGCCTCGGCGCGCCGCCCGCCGCGGGGCCTGGTCGAGCGCGACGGGCAGTTGCTCTACCTCGGCGATACAGCCTTGCCCGAACCCAGGGAGACAGACCGATGACCGGCTGGACGCAGGCGGAGATGGAGAAGCGGCTGGTCCGCTACGCCGACCTGAAGGGGCTGCGCAATGCGTTCATCGACGCCCGCACCCCCGGCTCGGACCGCAAGGAGAATTTCACCATCATCGGTCCTGGCGTCTCGGAAAACCCAGCGCAGGTGGTGCATATCCCCGAGCCGCACGGGTTCAACGTCGGCGCGGCGCGGCAGCCGGGGGGCTGCGTCAACTCCCAGCACAGCCACCTGACGGCCGAGGTGTTCATCGTCCATTCCGGCCGCTGGCGACTGCTGTTCGGCGCCGACAGGAACGATGGCAGCCTCGATGTCGAGCCTGGCGATGTCGCCTCGGTGCCCCCCCGGATGTTCCGTGGCTTCGAAAAGCGCGATGAGGGGGTCGGGTTCCTCTATGTGGTGCTCGGCGGCGATGACCCGGGCCGGGTCGTCTGGGCGCCGTCGGTGTTCAGGATGGCCGACCAATATGGCCTGAAACTGCTGAAAGGCGGGAGACTGATCGACACCACGCTCGGCGAGCGGGTGCCGCCGGGCGCCCAACTCGAAACACCCCCGACCGCCGAATTGCTGGCCAGCCTGACGACGCCATCGCCCGCTCAACTGGCACGCTGCCATGTCTCCGGCAGCGACATCACGGCCAATCCCCATTCGCCGCTCGCCGGCGAAGGCATCGAGGAAGCCGGCGTGATCGTGCCGGTGGCAACGGGCGACGGCTTTCCGCCCGGGCCGATCGCAGGCTGGTGGCCGCATGGTTTCAACGTGCGCCGCCTGCTGCTGCAGACCGGCGCCCGGCTCGCACCGCACGCGCGCGGCGAGCCGGAGGTGATTTTCGTCCATGGGGGCACGCTCGAGGTGAGCTGGCCGGGCGGGCGCATCAGCATGGGCTCGGGCGACACGCTCAGCGTGCCGATCGGGCTGTTCCACGGCTTCCGCAACACCGCCTCCGTGCCGATGACCGCGTTCATCGTCCGTGGCGGGGACAGCCCGGAACCACCGGTGTTCGCGCCGCGCGCGACGGCCGCATGACCCATCCCGGCGATAACGCGTTGCCAATTCCGGTATGACCAGCATGGAATACCCCGAACAGCGCCAGGAGGCGACGATGAACGACGCCAGCAAGGACGTCGCCAAGCCCATGCCGACGTTCACGCCGGGCCAGGCGAACGGCGGCGTATTGCAGGTGGAACGTCGCGATTACCAGGAACTGGTGTCGGTCGACCGGCCGCGCACCCAATCGCTCGACGGTTTCGACGCGATCTATACCGACATCGTCGATTACATCGTCCGCTGCACGCATCGCATCTGGGACGAGCGCGACATCGGCCTGATCTATTCCCACTACACGCACAACTGCGTGCTGTATGGCACGATGGGCGTGATCTACGATCGCGAGGAGATCGTCCGCGACACGATCCAGCGGCTGGTCTCGTTTCCCGAGCGTCGTGGGATGGCGACGCAGGTGATCTGGAACGGGAACGACAAGGACGGATTCTATACGTCGCACCTTGTCACCGGCTCCGGCCGCCACACGCAGTTCGGCCATTTCGGGAAGCCAACCGGGCGCAGTTTCGTCTCTCGCACGGTTGCGGACTGCATGGTCATCCGTAACAAAATCTACCGGGAATGGGTGGTCGCCGACAGCATGGCGATCGTCCGCCAGCTCGGCGTGGACGCGGACGCCTATGCCGAGCGGGTGGCGGGATCGCTGCTCGAGAAGGGAATGACCGCGATCGACATTGGCGAGAACCGTCGTCTGCTGGGACAGACCCCGCCCGAGGCGGACCCCGACCTCTCGATTGCCCACACGCCGCTAGAAGTCGAGACGATCGGCTGGCTGCACGAGGTGTTCAATCGGCGGATGTTCGGCAAGCTCCGCGACGTCTACGCGCCGACCGCACAATACCACGGACCGTTGATGCGCGAGCTTTATGGCGCGGCGGCGATCCTGCATCAGCATCTCGCGCTACTCGGGTCGATCCCCGACGCCGCATACATGCCGCAGCACATCTGCTCCGTTGACAGCGAGGAAGGCGGCACGAAGGTCGCGGTGCGCTGGGTGATCGAGGGCCACCATCTCGGCTACGGTCTGCTCGAGGCGCTCGGCCCGCCCACCGGCGCACGGCTGCAGGTGATGGGCATGAGCCACTATCACTACAAGAACGGCAGGATCGTCGACGAATGGAACGTCTACGACGAGTTGTCGCTGTTGGTGCAGGTTAAGCTGGCCCGCCTCGCGGCAAAGGACGGTGGGCGCGGATGAATCTTACCTGGATCGACGCCGGCGGCACCGCCCGGAATTCACGTGCTTTAGACTAGGCCGGAGCCAACCAACTGGCCCGCTAGTACGCATAGTGCAACATAATGAGAACTGACGGCATGTCGGAAAATTCCTCGGCGCGGGTTTCCGCGCGCTCACCCATTCCGACAGGGTTTGTCGTGCAGATATTCGGGCAAAAACCCGACCTATTTGCTGCCAATGAGACGCTGACGCAGACTAATGTTTCCGGCTGTGTCCCCGGTCGTGGTGTAGCAGTTGTGGATAAGCGGCCTGCCTACGCCAGACTCGCTGACGGTCGCTCCGGCAGGCCACTTATCCACAACTGCTACACCACGACCGGGGAGTACGTCATGCCAAGCTGACGAGTGCCTGTGAGTGAGAGTCTCATCCGGCCAAAGCCGTAGCGGGCAGGCAGGGACCGAGTCTTGCTGGCGTCGCGGTAACGCGGGGTCCGAAGTGTAGACAGGGGTCATGCGGGGTGCGGGATTGAGCCTCGAAATGTGGAAGATCGCGAAGGCCGAGAGTGTTCCCGTTCTCGAAGGCAGCACGTAGGTCATCGCTATGCGAGATGACATCGCTTCGCCGGGGTCGAAGGCCGGATCACTCATGAACAGCATTCGTCGGAACATGAGAGACCCGACCGGGTCCGCCGGATTGGTCTCCGGCGGGGGATGGTGGCGAGGCGATGCCGGAGCCGTCATCCGAGCTGAGGTCGGGAGTCGGACTGGTTCGTAGTACCGATGACGCCGTCGACGGCAATGAGACGCGCCGAGGGAAGGGGCCAGCCCGGAAGGACCCCAAGCGAGGGGGGCCGGATCCGGACACAGAGCCGGGTCGTCCTGCCCTCCAGCCTCGCAAGGGTGAACGCGGCGGCCCGCGCGGCCGTCCGGACCCGCTTCACCGCCCTGCTGCACCATGTCGACGTCGCGGTGCTCGAACGGGCGTTCCGGCGCCAGAAGCGGCAGGCAAGCGCGGGAGTCGATGGGATCACGGTGGCGGCATACGAACAGAACCTGGAAGCCAACCTCCAGGACCTCTGCACGCACCTCCACACCGGGCGCTACCGGCCGCAGCCGGTGCGGCGCGTCTACATCCCGAAAGCCGATGGCGGACGGCGACCGCTCGGCATGCCGACGCTTGAGGACAAGATCGTCCAGGGCGCGGTCGCCGAGACGCTGAGCGCCATCTACGAAGTCGACTTCCTCGGGTTCTCCTACGGCTTCCGGCCGGGGGCGGAACCCGCACCAGGCTCTGGCGTCGTTGCACACGGCGCTCATGAGCCGGCGCGTGAACTGGGTGCTCGATGCCGACATCCGCAGCTTCTTCGACTCGGTCGACCACGAGTGGCTGCTGCGGATGCTGGCGCACAGGGTGGCCTACCCTCGTGTCCTCCGGCTGGTCCGGATGTGGCTCGAGGCCGGTATGCTGGAGAGCGATGAGTGGCATGAGACAGACAGGGGAACGCCGCAAGGGGCGGGCATCAGCCCGCTGCTGGCCAACATCTTCCTGCACTACGTGCTCGATCTCTGGGTCCATCAGTGGCGTCGGCGGCATGCGCGCGGTCTGGTCTCGATCGTGCGCTACGCCGACGACTTCGTGATGGGCTTCGAGAGCGGGGCGGACGCGCGGCAGATGCTGGTGGCTCTCAAGGAACGACTGGCCACGTTCGGCCTGGCGCTCCACTAGGACAAGACGCGCCTGATCGAGTTTGGCCGGTTGCCGGCCCTGGCTCGACGACAGCGCGGCGAGCGGCGTCCGGAGACCTTCGCCTTCCTCGGGTTCACCCACTACAGCGGTGGACCCGGGACGGCCGGTTCATCGTCAAGCACAAGACACAGAGCAAGCGCCTGTCACGCAAGTTGATGGCGCTGCGTCAGGACGCGTGGCGGCTGATGCATACTCCGCTGGCCGAGCAGCACCGCTGGTATTCCAGCGTGGTGCGCGGCCACTACGGTTACTTCGGCATGCCGCATAACTGGCGTTCTCTCAACGGGTTCCTGCAGGAAGTCCGGCGCATCTGGTTCAACTACCTCCGGCGGCGCAGCCAGAAGAACCGGCGTACGGGCTGGGACTGGTTCGAGGCTCTGACTAAGTGCTTGCCCTTGCCACAGCCTCGAATCACCCACCTCTGGACATCGCGAGCGGCCCGATGCGGGTAACTTCCGGGAAGAGCCGGGTGCGGAAAAGCCGCATGCCCGGATCTGTGAGGGCAGAGCCATATGACCCAGTTATTCAAACACAGCCATAGCATTCAGTCAAATGTTGGCACCACCGCCATGCTCGACGCGGCACTGGCGTAGCAAGCCTGCACGAGGGCAAGCGTGCGAATATTACTGTATCCCGATGTGTCCGGCTCGCGGCGCTCGCGCAGGCAGGAAACCCAATGACGCTGAATGTTGAGCACACTGTCCTGAATATTGTGCCAGGGGCGAGTGGCCCAGGGCAGAAGCGGCGGCGCCACGTCCCGC
>Ga0116226_10002920_pt1 | contig 15014 bp, 10 predicted proteins | sample S1TSphfallax_FD_89692 | JGI IMG/M metagenome (GOLD analysis project Ga0116226, IMG submission 89692) | Host-associated microbial communities from peat moss isolated from Minnesota, USA - S1T2_Fa - Sphagnum fallax MG | ecosystem: Host-associated > Plants > Peat moss > Unclassified | place: USA...
CCCACACGGGCGAGCCGTGTTTGGTCACCGCTGCGGACGCCACGGCTCGGGTCGCCGAAAATGACGCGAAGAACCCTGCATAGCGCTCGACCAATTCCCTCTCGGCCGCGCGAATCTTGTATATCATCCGCTGGCCGAGGGCGCTCGCGCGGCGCGCCCACTGGGAACGCGTTGGCTTGTAGGGAAATTTCTTCGGGTACGCCGAGCCGTCGCCAAGATGAGCGCCCGCGAACCATGCTTCCCTCCAGCGTGCCGCGTCAGCGGACCAGGGAAAGCTATGATGAACGAGCGAGTCCGTGAGCAGCACCTCGTCGGCACGCACGTAGCTGAAGCTTCCGTCCCGATGCACCAGAACCGGATGCTTCACCGACGTGGTCAACGTCGCACCATTGGATGTAATGCGGATGTTGTCTGCCTGCGGTACTTCGGTCGTCATGTGCCTCGTGATCGGGCGCATCTCGAAGCGATGCTCCTCCCTGTCGTAGCACAGGATCTCGCGGTGCTTCTCTGCGACTGCACGATCAGCGGTCACGAGACCCCGCTCTGTGCGCACCAGGGTGCCCGGCGCCACGCATCCCGCCTTCAACGTAAGTCCCGCTTCATGCACCTTCTTCAAGATGTCGTCCATCGAATCGCGGATCGTTCCGGATACGGTGCAATTGATGGTCGAGGTCGCGGGCTTGTGTTCCAACGCGCCGGCATTCGATGTGACGCGGCCGGCGGGAATTGCACCGTGGCGCAGCGCCCAGAGGAAGGACTCGTACCACTGTTCGCGATTTTCATCCGCTTCCACATCGGCGAGCGCTCGTGCCACGCGCTTGTAAGTGTCGTCCATCGACTTGTCGATGGCAGTGCCGTCCTTGGAAGTCAGGCGGTATTTCTTATCCCAGATGTCGAATGACGCTTCTTGATAAGGAATGCTGCCTACATCGCTGCGCTGAATTTTGACCACCGTGTTCATGGGTAACTAGACCGCTCCGTTATAATTATCGACACCAAACCCGAACACAAATAGCGGTGTTCTCGCTGCAAAAAACATTGGATTGTGTAAAGAAGGCGATGGGAAGTGAGATGAATCGGCGAACACAACATCTAGTGTTCCGGAGCGAAGGGTACGGCGCCATGCCGATCATCGTCAAGACATTTTTTACACTTTTTTTTATCAAAAAAACCCTTTATTTTCAATCATCTACAGAATTATCCCGAGAAATACTCTAGTTCTCTTTGTTGCGCCGCCGGTCAAGTCGGAAAACGCTTCAACGCAACATCTTGTGTCCACACGTTATCCACATTATGTCCCATTGACTTTGAACCACGTCTCACTTTTTTCCTCGCGCGAGCCTGTTGAATTGCGAGCCGGCGTCCCAACTCTTGATGCCACGCGCGTACTTTCCGATTCAGTTTTTGAATCCATGTATTCCACCAATTTTTAGGAGTTTTAAAGATGACCGTCGTACGTTATGAGCCTTGGGCACTCGTCAGCCGGCTCCAGAAAGAAGTCGATCGTGTGTTTGGCGCGCCGTTGACGACGGCCGCAGATTCCGGTGCGTGGTTGCCGCCTGTCGACATCCACGAGGAAGACGCTCAATTCGTTTTGAACCTGGACCTGCCGGGTGTCGATCCGAAAGCGGTTGAAATCACAGCGGATCATGGCGTCCTCACGGTTCGCGGACGGCGCGAGAGTTCCCGCAAGGAGACGCAGGAAGGTTTCCGCCGCATCGAACGCATGAGCGGAGAATTCCAACGTCGTTTCAGCCTGCCCGAGACTGCGGATGCGCAGAACATCAAGGCGAAAGCGGTGAATGGCGTGTTGGAAGTGACCATTCCCAAGGTCGCCCAGGTCCAGCCACATCGCATCAGCGTCGAAGCAGCCTGATCAGCGGTCGGGGCGGCGGCAGGCCGCCCCGCGGTCGGCCGCCCCGCGGTCTTCCGTGTAGTATCCCGTCCATACGGAATGAGGCCGGACGTCAATCGTCCGGCCTTCCTATGTCAGCATTGTGTAAGGACCGCGAATGAATCTGCGTTTCAAGCTGGCAGCGGCCGCGTTGACGTTGGCGATCGCGAACGTCGCGGCATCTGTCGCTACCGCCGCGGCTCCCGCTGCAACCTCATCTGGCACCGCCTCATCTGGCGCCGCCTCATCTGGCGCCGCCGGTCCTGCCTCGGCCTCAGGTTCTGCCACTGCCGGCGGCACGGGCACCGATGCCGCACCGATGCCTTCCCTGGCACCGATGGTCAAACGCGTGTCTCCGGCCGTGGTCAATATCGCGACCCGCGGCACCATCAAAGAATCTCAAGGTCAGGGCAATCCTCTGCTGGACGACCCATTCTTCCAGCGCTTCTTCGGCGCGCCCCAGGAGTCGCGGCCGCGCGAGCGGCCTTTTCAGAGTCTCGGCTCCGGCGTCATTGTCGACGCCAAGAACGGCTACATCATCACCAATCATCATGTGGTCGAAAACGCCAGCGAGATCACCATCACGCTGTTCGACGATCGCACCTTCTCCGCCAAGGTCATCGGCTCCGACGAGGGCGCGGATATCGCCGTGCTGCAGGCCAAGCAACCCAATTTGGTGGCCATGGCGCTGGGCGACTCGACCAAGCTCGAGGTCGGGGACTATGTCGTCGCCATCGGCAATCCGTTCGGGCTGCAGCACACCGTCACCGCCGGCATCGTCAGTGCGCTCGGCCGCACCGGCATCAACCCCGACGCGGGCGGCTATGAGGATTTCATTCAAACCGACGCGTCGATCAATCCCGGCAATTCCGGCGGCGCGCTGGTGAACCTGCGCGGCGAGCTGATCGGGATCAATTCCGCCATACTCTCGCGCAGCGGCGGCAACATGGGCATCGGGTTCGCCATTCCGGTCAATATGGTCAAGGGCGTCATGGACCAGTTGATCAAATATGGCGAGGTCAAACGCGGCGTTCTCGGGGTACAGCTTTATAATGTCACGCCGGACATCGCCAAGGAATTTGGTTTGTCCGAAACCAGCGGTGCGCTGGTCGGAGGGGTGGCGCAGGGATCGGCCGCCGAGCGCGCAGGCATCAAGACCGGCGACATCATTCAGACGTTGAACGGTGCGAACATGAAGAATTCCGGAGAGCTGCGCAATGCGATCGGCTTGCTGCATGTCGGCGACAAAGTCGAGATCGGCCTGTTGCGCGACGGCAAGCCGCGCAAGGTGACCGCGCAAATCGCAGGGCGCGGCGAGTCGGAGTCGGCGGGCGCGACCGACATCAGCAAGGGGCTGGAGGGGACCGAGCTCAACGACGCGCCCGACGGCGGCGGCGTGCTGGTCAGATCCGTTCAAGAGGGAAGCAGCGCCTCGCAGGCGGGACTGCATGCCAACGATGTCATCGTCGGCGTCGGCCGCACCCCGGTAACCAATATCAAGTCATTCCGCGAAGCGGCCAAAGGAGCAAGCGTGCTGGTTCTCAAAGTCCGTCGCGGTGGCGACACTCTGCTGATTCCGATCCGCTGATCATGCGTCCTTTATCCATCGTAGTACTCGGCGGCACCGGTTTCCTCGGAACCCGCCTGGTCGCCCGGTTGATCAAGAACGGTCACAGCGTCACGGTCCTCTCGCGCGACCGCGAATTGCACAAGCACCTGCTGGTGTTGCCCGGGTTGACCTTGGAGAATTGCGACGTCTACCAGGAAGCGCAGTTGAGCGAGCGGTTCCGCGGTAACGACGTGGTGATCAATCTGGTCGGCATCCTCAACGAGCGCGGCTTCGGCGGCGGCGGATTTCGCCGCGCACACACGGAGCTCACCCGCATGGTGCTGCAGGCGGCGCGTTCGGCGAACGTCACCCGGCTGCTGCAGGTGTCCTCGCTGGGCGCAGCCACGGATGCACCGAGCTATTACCTGCGATCCAAGGGTGAGGCCGAGAAGCTCATTCACGAACAGCATTCCGCGCTGGATTGGACCATCTTCAAGCCCTCCGTGATGTTCGGCCCCGGCGATTCCTTCTTGAACCGGTTCGCCGGACTGCTCGCCGCGATACCGCTGGCGTTTCCGCTGGCGAGGGCCGGCGCCCGTCTTCAGCCCGTGCTGGTCGACGACGTGGTCGATGCGCTGCTGCGCTGCCTGCACGGCGGTGCGTCCAGCAAGCGCACCTATGAACTCGGCGGGCCGCAGGTCTATACGCTGCGGGAGATCGTGGAGTTGGTGGCCAAGCTCACCGCACGGCGTCGCTGGATCGTGGGTTTGCCCGACTTCGCGGGCTGGCTGCAGGGCTTTTTCATGAATTTCGTACCCGGCAGGCCGTTTTCCACCGACAACTATCGATCGCTCAAGGTCGACAGCGTCTGCAAAGAGGATGGTCTGGCCAAGCTTGGCATCCGGCCCAAGTCCATGGTCGCCTCGGCGCGTCAATTCTTGGGCTCGCTGGAAGACAACGCGCGCTTGAGCCAGAGCCGGGCTGCGGCGGGCCGCTCCCGTCCCGACGACACGCACACGCCCTGATCAGCGACCGCCGCAGACGAGCGCATCGCGCGCTTGCTGCGGCATCTTGGCGATCTCGCGCACACGCCGGTAGAAGGCCGGGAGATCGCCGTCGACGGCACGCAGTTCCCGCTCGAACCCCGGCACGCACACGAAATACGTCGCCACGGAGGCCAGATGCGCATTGTTGATGTCATGATCGAACCACGCATCGAAGGGCGCGTGGCCGCCCCAACGTTCGCGCAACGCCGCGTACGCATCGCGCATCTGTGCGAACGCCTTGCGCTTGTCCGCACGCAGCTCTTCCACCGGCTCTTGGGCAGCATAGATCACGCGCAGCTTGTCGCGCGTTGCCCCCAGCAGATCGATTACCTCGAGGTAGTGCTGCTGCTCGAGCCGATGCCGCGCAAGATCCTGGTCGCGGCCCTGGGCCTGCAGCCAGCGCTTCACGCCCTCCTCTTCGACCGTCGTGGCCAGCGCTTCATTGAACGACGCGTCGTTGGCGACGTACAGCAACTGATGCGTCAGCTCGTGAAACACGATGGATGCCAGTTCAACGTCGTCCCACTCCACCATGGTGTTCAAGATGGGATCGTCGAAATGACCGAGCGTTGAGTATGCGGCGGTCCCGGCCACCACCACGTCCAGACCGCCCGCGCGTTGCCGGGCGGCGAACTTTCGAGCCCTCGCCTCGACGAAATAGCCGCGGTACGCCACGCACCCGACGATCGGGTAGCACCACTGCTTGGGGTCCACGGAAAACTCCGGCGCGGCCACCACGTTCCAGACCACATAGGGCCTGCCCACATCCGCATAGCTGCGGTAGCTGCCGTTGTCGGGCAGCGCCAGTTGCTTGCTGGCGAAATCGCGAATCGACGCCACCGCCTCGAGTTGCGAGCGCAGCGTCGCGGGCGTCGTCGGCGCATCGATGACCTGCGTGATGGGTCGGCGCTTCGACATGAGCTGCAACTGCCCCTCGGCACTTTGCAGCAGGTAGCACCCGCCGCTCACATAGCAGAGCACGGCCACCACCAACGCTGCGCGGACGGCCGTGGGGATACTGTTAATATTCACCCATGCAAGTGTATCTGGTTGGCGGTGCGGTTCGGGACGGCCTGCTCGGACTGCCGGTGAAAGAACGCGACTGGGTCGTCATCGGCGCCACGCGGGAAGAATTGCTGCGCGAAAACTATCGCGAAGTGGGCCGCGATTTTCCTGTTTTCCTACACCCCAAGACCCACGAGGAATACGCGCTGGCGCGCCTGGAGCGCAAGGTGTCACCGGGCTACCGCGGATTTGCCGTGGAGTTCGGTCCGCAGGTCACCCTGGAACAGGATCTGGCCCGCCGTGACCTGACCATCAACGCCATGGCGCAGTCCGCGGACGGCACGTTGCTGGATCCTCACGGTGGCAAACTCGATCTCGAAGCGCGGCTGCTGCGCCACGTTTCGCCCGCGTTCGTCGAGGATCCGGTGCGCATCTTGCGTGTGGCGCGCTTCGCCGCCCGCTTCGCGCCGCTCGGCTTTCGGGTCGCTCCCGAAACCAACCAGCTGATGCACGCCATGGTGGAGCGCGGCGAAGTCGACGCGCTGGTCGCCGAGCGCGTCTGGCAGGAAACCGACAAGGCGCTCAAGGAGCCGTGCGCTGCCGAGTTCTTCCGGGTGCTGCGCAACTGCGGCGCGTTGCGCAGCATCTACCCGGAGATAGACGCCCTGTTCGGCGTGCCGCAGCCTGCGCAATGGCACCCGGAAATCGACACCGGCGTGCACACGCTCATGGTCCTCGAGCAAGCGGCGCACTTGAGCCCCGACCCCAAGGTGCGCTTTGCGGCGTTGGTGCACGATCTCGGCAAGGGCACGACGCCGCGCGCCGAATGGCCCAGCCATCGCGGCCACGAGCAGCGCAGCGTCGAACTGATCGAGACCCTGTGCGAACGCTTACGCGTGCCGGGCGAGTACCGCGACCTCGCCGTGATCGTCGCGCGGTACCACGGCAATGCGCACCGCGCTTTCGAGCTCAAGCCGAAGACCATCCTGGAAATGCTCGAGAAAGCCGATGCGTTCAGACGGCCCGAGCGCTTCGCTCAAGCCTTGCTGGCCTGCGAGGCGGATTCGCGCGGCCGCTTGGGGCTGGAGGACGCGCCGTACCCGCAGCGTCCCTACCTGCACGCTGCACAGGCCGCGGCAGCTGCGGCCAAGCCGGGCAGCGCGGAACTCGGGCGGTTGGGCGGGCCAGAAATCGCCGAGTGGCTGCATGCCGCGCGTCTGCGCGCCATCACGGTGGTCCGCGACGGCGCAGCCCCTCATTGACGCGTGTCCGGTGGATGCGTGTCCAGCCACGCCGTGATGTTGGCGACCGTGTCGCGATAAAACGTCTCGTACAAGGCACGCGACACGTAACCGATGTGCGGGGTCGCCAGCACATTGGGCAATGCGCGGAACGGATGCCCCGGCGGCAACGGTTCGACATCAAAAACGTCGATCGCCGCCCCGGCGATCCGGCCTGCGGCCAGCGCATCGATCAGGGCTGATTCATCGACGATCGGGCCGCGTGACGTATTCACCAGGCGCGCACTGGGTTTCATGAGAGCGAATTCCGCCGCGCCTATCAGTCCCCGGGTACGCGCACTCAGCACCAGATGGATGGACACGAAATCCGCCTGGCGCAGCAACTGCTCCTTCGTGACCAGGCTCACGCCCGCCGCTGCTGCCCTCTCCGCGGTCAGGTTTTGACTCCAGGCGATTACGTGCATGTCGAAAGCCAGCGCGACCTTGGCGACCAGCGAGCCCAGCCTGCCGAGCCCGATGATCCCCAGCGTCTTCTTCGCCAGGTCCTCGCCAATCGTGTTCTGCCACCCGCCCGCGCGCAGCGCAGCGCTTTCCTGGGTGATGTGCCGCGCGCTCGCCAGAATCAACGCCCAGGTCAGCTCCACTGTCGGTGTGGATGCATAGCCGGTGTGCACGACTTTGATGCCGCGCCCGGCGGCGGCCTGCACGTCGATGGACGCGTTGCCCCCCGCGGTGGAGGCGATCAACTTCAAATTGGGCAATTGCTCGAGAAGTTCACGGCGCAGCGGCGTGCGTTCGCGCATGACGCAGACGACATCGTACGGGAGCAGCCGCTGCGCCACGGCCTGGGGATCGGACAGATGGTCGCGGAACACGTCGATGTGCGCGCGCTGCGCCACCGCCGACCAATCTGCCATCTGCAGTGCGACGCCTTGATAATCGTCGAGCACCGCGATGCGAATTTTATCTGTGCTGATGTCGGTCTCCAGGGATTGGCTTCAGGCCGCGTGGCGTGCCGAGGATGCCTGCGGCGCAATGCTTCCTTCGGCGAGAATCGGAATGCGTATGACGAACCGCGATCCCACTCCCTCCAGGCTTTCGACGTCCACCTCGCCGTGGTGCATCGCCACGACCATGGCGACCAGATGCAGTCCCACGCCCGTGCCGGCGATGCTGGTGGCATTGCTGCCGCGAAAATAGCGTTCGAACAGATGATCACGATCGCGCGCCGGTATTCCTATCCCGGAATCGCGCACGTGCACCTCCAAGCGATCCGACTGCTGGCGGGCCATCACGTCGATCGGACTTCCCGGCGGCGAATACTTGATCGCATTGGAGATCAAATTGCTGAATGCATGGAACAACAGCTTCGGATCGCCGTACACCGTCGCGGGCAGGGACGAGAAATCCTCGGTGATGAAAACACCCCGGGTGGCATCTCGATGCGCCTGACAGGCGTCGCGCAGCAGCGCGGACGGGTTGACGGCGGCTGGATGAAAGACGGCGCGGCCGTCCAGAATGCGCGAGGCGCCGAGCAGGCTCTCCATGATGTTCGTGATCCGTTGCACCGCGTTGCGGATGCACGAACCGCGCTCCGCAATATCCGCCGCATCTAGTCTGTCGCTCATCTTGATCAGGCGCTGTGCATGCCCATCGATGATGGTCAGCGGCGTCCGGAATTCGTGCGACGTCATGGACACGAAATCCCGCTGCTGCGCGGTCAACCGCTTCTCGTTCTCCAATCCTTCCTCCAGCGCGGCCGCCTGTTCGATCAATCGCCGTTGACTGCCGGCCAGGGCCAGCGCGTTGTCGCGAAAAACGGCTACCGCACGCGCCATCTCTCCGATTTCGTCCACACGCTCCACGCAAGGAATCGTGACGTCCGTGTCGTGGCTGGCCAGCGCATGCATGCACTGCACGAGACGCAGCAAGGGGGTCAGGATGCCCCGGGTGATGTAGATGATCACGCCGATCAGCATCGCGACCGCAAGCATCATGGCCGTTACCACCATGTTGCGGGCATGCCGATAGGTGGAAGTCGCGCGGTCGCCGTCGCGGTGCGCCTTCATGACCGTCTGGTCGGTGAGCCGGCTCAAGATGTCGCTGGACAGGTCGAAGGCGCGGCGCGAATCGGTGTTGTATAGAACCACTGCCTCGGCAAGAGTCCCGGCGCGCGCCAGGGTCAGCACCTGCGATGCAACCGTTTGATAAGCCGCCCATTGCTTCGCAAACTCGCCATACAGCCTCGCTTCGGATGGGTCTTGGGACATCTCTTCATACGCGCGCTGGCTTCCGGATACGGTGGCACGCAGCGTCGCGATTTCCTGCTCGCTCGCGGCGACTTGCGCCGGCGTCGAGGCCAGCAAACGAGTCGCCTCGGCAGCCCGATAATCCGACATGTAATTGCTCAGGTCGCCGAGAATACGGGTATCGCGCAGCCAATGGTCGCGGATCACTTCGGACGCGATGTTGACGTCGCTCAGGCGGGCGAATCCAAAAACGCCGAGCCCGATGATGAGAACGACCAGGAACGCAAACACCGTGTACAGCCGTACTTGAATCGAGAGCGAATCGAGCAGTCGCTTGGAGGACCGCGGCGGCGGGCCAGTCATGTTTTTCTTCAGCGTTTCGGCGGGCAAATGGTCGGGCATCGGGTGTCCTGCTTGCCTTACGGAGCGATCAGACGTCCGGAGGTGGCTTTGACGACCGCCTCGGTACGCGTCGACACATTGAGTTTGCGGCACGCGTTTTCGATGTGGAAGTTCACGGTCCGCTTGCTCAGGTTGAGAATCGCGCCGATTTCGGGCGACGTCTTGCCTCTGGCGGACCATGTCAGACATTGCACTTCGCGATCGTTCAGCGCGACCTGCCGCGACCACGATTCATTGCGCGCGCCCTTGCCGAGGCGCGCCTCGATGATCGCCGCGAGGATCTCGAAATCCACCGGCTTGGTGACGTAGTCATCGGCGCCGAGCCGGCGGCCCTTGAGCTCATCGTCGCGATCGGTACGCGCGGTGAGATACACGAAGGGCACGTTCCGGTGCTGTGGTGCCAGGGTGGTCAGTGACGCCATCACTTCGAAACCATCCATGCCGGGGATGCTGATGTCGCAGAGGACGAGGTCCGGGCTCGAATTCAGAATCGCGTTCAAGCCTTCGTGGCCGTCGCCTGCGATATTGACGACATAGCCACGCTCCTGGAGATCTTCCGCAATCAGCGCGGCGGTCTCCGCGTCATCCTCGATGCATAAGATTTGCTGGCTCGTAGATAGCCCTAGTAGAGAACAGCGGCGCTAGATGGTACACCACCGCCGGGTATCGACCCAGCGGCCGTTTTGCGGTTCCACCATCCGCCCCCGAGCGCCTGATACAGCGCCGCCGTATCGCCGAATCGGGTGGCCTGTGCCTGCGCGAGGCTGAGTACGGCCTGCTGGTAAGCGATGGCCGCCGCCAGCTCGGTCGGATAGTCCGTATAGCCGCTCTTCGAGCGTTGCTGGGTCATCTCGAGAAGCACCTTGGCGGCCCGTTCCGCTTGCGCATCCGCTGCCAGGGCATCCGCGTCAGCCAGCAGCGCATGCAGCGTGTCGGCCACGTTTTGATAGGCGGTCAATACGGTGGATTGGTACTGCGCCGCCGCCTGATGCAACGCCTCGTCGGCGGCGCGCTTGGTATGCCACAGCGTGCCTCCCGCGAAGATCGGCTGGGTCGCGTCGCCGATCAAAGTCCAAAAGGGACCCCCGGGGCCGAACAATTGTGAAAACTGCGTCGCCGTTCCGCCCGCCGCGCCGGTGATCGTGAACTGCGGCAGCATGGCCGCAATTGCGACGCCCACCTGTGCGTTGGCAGAGCGCAGCTGCTGCTCCGCGGCGCGCACGTCGGGCCGCTGCTCGATGATCTTGGAGGGCAAACTCAACGGCAGCTCGGTCGGCAGCGTCAGCGCGGACAACTCGAACGTTTCCGAGATCTCTTGGTTCGGCAGGTTGCCGGTCAACTCACGCAGCAGGTCGCGAGTCTGCTCGAACTGGTTCTGCAGCGGCGCCAACAGCGCTCTTGCTTGGGCCAGCTGCAATTCCGCCGTTGCCACGTCGATTTTCATTGCATAGCCTAAGTTGAATTTATCCTCGACCACCCTGAGCAGCTTCTCGTTGTGGTCGATGATCTCCTGGGTGGCGTTGATCTGCGCGCGCGTCGATGCCTCCTGGATGGCGGCGGCGACCACATTGGCGGCGAGGCTTAGGTAGGTGGCCTCGAGTTCGAAGCGCTGCACCTCGGCCTGGGCGTCGAGCGATTCGACTTTGCGGCGGTTGCTGCCGAATACATCCGGCGTGAAACCGACGGTGACGGTCGCCGTGTGAAAGTTGTAGTAGAGCGGTTCATTGTAGGGCGGCGACGTATTTTGCACGGCAGTGATGGCGCTGCCGTTGCCCTGCACCCCGGGAGCTGAGCTGCCGCTCACGTTTCCCGCGAGCCTCTGCCGTTCAAAATTGTAGTCCGCAGAGACTGACGGGTAGAAATAGCCCTGCTGCGCGTAGACCATCTGCTGCGCCTGCCGCAGCGCGGCCTGCGCAGCCGTGACGGTCGGATTGGCCCGGAATGCCTTTTCCACCAGTGAATTGAGGGCCGGTGACCCGAACGCTTCCCACCAGGCATACGGCACATCCTGTCCCAGCACCAAGCGCTGCGCGTCGCCGCCGGGCCCCGGGCTCGAGGCTGTGGCGTCCGGCAGCGGCTGCGTGGCGTAGCCGGCATCCTTGGGCGCGGCCGGTTTGTGGAAATTCGGCCCGACCGCGCAGCCAACCAGTCCCGCCAGCGAAGCTGCGCACAGGAAATAGGGTCGGACCGTGATGGGCATGAAGGGGCGCAGTATTCCCATGGCGGCACCATTGTGCCGAAGAGGAGGGCGCGCGTAACTGTGAATCCTCACAGGGAATACTCACAGTAGTCTTGGGGGGAGTGCGCCGCCATCATGTTCGCACCCTTGAATCGAGGCGCCTTGATGACAAGCCGACGCACATTGCTCGCTGCGGGCGCAACCGTTGCCGTGCTGATCGCAGCCGTGGTCTCCTTGAGATCCGGTGCGCAGAACGCGCCCGTCCCGGCGCCGCCCGCCCGCCCGGCGCCGGCAGCCGATTCGGTGAAACTGACGGACTCGCAGCTCGATGCGATCAAGACCGCTCCGGTGATGGAGCGGGAATTCGCCGTGCTCAAGGACGCCGTCGGCAACATCGATTTCGACGAGGACCGCAGTGTCCAGGTCTTCACGCCTTATCAGGGGCGCATCCTGCAGGCTTTCGCCAAACTCGGCGATGAGGTGAAGCAGGGCCAGGTCCTCTTCACGATCGAGAGCCCGGATTTCATCGCAGCCGAATCCACTCTCATCTCCGCTGCAGCGACCCTCGACCAGACCGCGAGCGCGCTCAAGCGGGCCAAGGAGCTCTATCCGCTGAAGGGGATCGATCAGAACGATTACGAGACCGCGGTGGCCAATGAACAGAGCGCGCAAGGAGCACTCCGGGCCGCGCGCGACGCCATCGCCGTTTTCGGCAAGAGCGAGAAGCAGATCGACGCCATCATCGCCGCTCGGCGGGTGGAGAACGCGCTGGTGGTCAAGAGTCCGATCACGGGCACCATCACCGCGCGCAACGCGGCACCGGGGCTGCTGGAACAACCGGGAAATGTACCGGCACCCTATTCGGTGGCGGACCTGTCGACGATGTGGATGCTGGCCAACGTACCCGAGACCGACGTGCCGGCATTCAAGCTGGGGCAACTGGTGCGGGTCTCGGTCGCCGCCTATCCGGAGCGCGTGTTCGAGGGGACCATCACCGCCCTGGGGTCGACGGTCGATCCGAATTCGCGCCGCGTGATGGTGCGATCCGAGATCAGGGACCCCCATCACGAGCTTCGCTCCCAGATGTTCGCGTCCTTTGCCATCCGTACGGCGCTGCCGGAGCGCACGCCGGCCGTGCCGCTGAGCGGCGTCGTGCGCGAAGGCGACGGCACCATGTCGGTGTGGGTGGTCGGTGGCGACGTTCATCAATTCACACGCCGCGCAGTGCGCATCGGCCGTCAGCAGGACGGCTACGACCAGATCCTGGAAGGCGTCTCGACCGGCGAAACCGTCGCGGTCGACGGGGCGATCTTCTTGAGCAACATTCTGTACGGCGGAGCCACTTGATCGCCGCTTCGGGACCCGCCTGATGGTGAAGGGCATTCTGGGATTCGCGCTGAGCCGGCGCGCCATCATATTGCTGGGATTGTTCGTGTTCATCGGCGCCGGCCTGTTCGCGTACTCCAAGCTCAACATCGAGGCTTACCCGAATCCCGCGCCGGTGATTCTCGAAATCACCGCACAGGCGGCAGGGCTCTCCGCCGAGGAGATGGAGAAGTACTACACGACGCCGATGGAGATCGGGCTGTATTCGACCCCCGGCATCGACAACATCCGCTCCACGTCGTTTTACGGCCTGTCCTTCGTGCGCATCACCTTCAAATACGGCGTCGATTATTTCTTCGCCTACACCCAGGCGGCACTGAGCTTGCAGCAGAACGTGCAGCTTCCCGGCAATCAGGTGGCGCAAATCCAGCAATCGAGCCTGGTCGGCGAGGTGTATCGGTACCAAGTGGTCGGTCCCCCGCATTTCGGGCTCACCAATTTGCGCACCGTGCAGGATTGGGTCGCGCAGCGCCGCCTGTCGACCCTTCCCGGTGTCGTGGCGGTCAACAGCTGGGGTGGCACCACCAAGGAATTCGACGTCGAGGCGGATCTGCCCAAACTGCAGGCGTTCGGCGTCACCGTGCAGCAGCTCATTGCCGCGCTCGGCAATTCGAACATCAACGTCGGCGGACGCGAGATCGCCGTCGGCCAGCAGTCCGTGAACATCCGCGGGGTCGGGCTGATCGACGACGGCGGGAACGATGATTTGACGCAGGGCTATCACGTCGAGGACATCGAGAACGTCGTCCTCGGCCAGTTCAAGGGAGTCCCGGTTCGGGTGATGGATGTTGCCCGGGTGTCCGTGGGTTTCGTGCCGCGGCTCGGCATCGCGGGCCGGGATCACGAAGACGACGTCGCCGCCGCCATCGTGGTGATGGGTCGCACGCAGCACACGAACGACGTGGTGCCGCGCATCAAGGATGCCGTGGCGGCGATGAACGCCGATGGCAGTCTGCCCCCCGGCGTCAAGCTCGTGCCCTATTACGACCGCACGTCGCTGGTCAAGGTCACGACCCACACGGTGCTTCACAATTTGATTTTCGGCTGCCTGCTGGTGTTTTTCATCCAGTGGATTTTTCTCGGCGATCTGCGCAGCGCCATCATCGTCGGCGTGAATATTCCGTTCGCGCTGTTCTTCTCGATGATCATCCTGGTGCTGCAGGGTCAGGACGCAAACCTGCTGTCGATCGGTGCGGTCGATTTCGGCATCATCATCGACTCGGCGGTCATCTTGGTGGAGAACATTTTCCGCAACCTCCAAGCCAACCCCAGTGCGCAGGCGCAGATGGTGCAAACCATCAGCCAGGGCGCCCTCGGCACCGAGCCGACCTCGACGTCGCGCCCCATCTGGTCGGTGCGGCTGCGCATGATCTACCTGTCGGCGCTGCAGGTGGACAAAGCCATACTGTTCTCGACGGCGATCACCATCGCGGCATTCGGTCCGCTGTTCACCATGCAGGGTGTCGAGGGCCAGATCTTCGGCCCCATGGCGCGGACCTATGGCTACGCCCTGGCAGGAGCGCTGATCGCCACGTTCACGGTCACCCCCGTACTCTCGTCTTTCCTGCTCCCGGCGCAGGTCAAGGAGACGGAGACCTTCATCGTCCGCGGCCTGCACCGGATCTACCGGCCGGTGCTCGAATTTGCACTCGTGAGGCGCAAGCTCGTCGTCGGCCTTGGGCTCGCGTTTCTGCTGGTGATCGCCTGCATGATTCCATTTCTGGGAAGCGAATTTCTGCCCGCGCTGGAGGAGGGAAATTATTGGATCCGCGCCGCCATGCCGCAAACCATGTCGCTGGATGCAGGCACCGAGGCAGCTCGAAAAATGCGCGAAATCCTGCTCAAGCATCCGGAGATCATCACCGTGGTATCGCAGCACGGACGCCCCGACAATGGCAGCGACGCGTCGCCGTTCTCGAACGTCGAGCTGTTCGCACCCGTGAAGAACTACGACGAATGGCCCGCGGGGATGACGAAGGACAAGCTCACGGCACAGCTGCAGGCGGAGTTCGATGCGGCGCACCAGGGGATGGAGGTGAACATCTCGAAGTACATAAAAGACA
>Ga0116226_10002921_pt1 | contig 15012 bp, 17 predicted proteins | sample S1TSphfallax_FD_89692 | JGI IMG/M metagenome (GOLD analysis project Ga0116226, IMG submission 89692) | Host-associated microbial communities from peat moss isolated from Minnesota, USA - S1T2_Fa - Sphagnum fallax MG | ecosystem: Host-associated > Plants > Peat moss > Unclassified | place: USA...
AAGCGTCAGAGTCGACCGGAGACCAGCAGGATCACCAAGATCAGGAGCAGGAGGCCACCGCCGCCGAAGCCATAGGTGTGCGGATAGAAGCCGCCGAAGCCACCGCCGACGGCGATGACGATCAGAGCGATGAGAAGGATCGTGACCCAGTTCATGAGGTGCGCTACCATGGGGATGAGCCACCATTCTATCGCCTGCCACCGACGTTTTGCGTCCGTCAGGCGCGATATTTTGCCGTAGTCAGCGGCTGACATATCAATCTGTAAATCCACCGCGTAGATTCCTTCGGGCCGACCTTTGCGGCGCGTGGAAGCGACATTTCAATGGCCGATAACACCCAGGCCGATCCGCCTGAGCACGAGATCAGCGTCGACATGAACGCCGCCGATCCGGAAAAAGCCGTCAGCCGCACGCGCGCTGATTTGGGCCGCGCGGCGCGCGGCGATGATGAGGGCGAGAAGCCGCGCACCAAGGCGGAGAAGGACCTGTTCAAGCGCATGAACCGCTTGGAGAAGAACCTCACGCGAAACTTCGACCAGCGCATGGCGGAGAAGGACGCCGAGCACCAGCGCCAGCTCTCCGAACTCCAAGCCAAGCTTGCCAAGGTGTCGGTCGAGCGCGGCGGCGATGATGCTGCGGACGTCGCCCACGAGCAGGCCATCAGCGCCTTGAAAGACCAACTGGCTGCGGCGTACGAGAAGGGCGACAGCGCGGCATCGGCCGAGATCACGCTCAAGATTTCCAAGCTGGACGCGCAGTTCTGGGCCAAGAAGGCGCAGGCCGCCGGCGTCGTGCAGCGCGAGGCGCCGACGGTGGCCGCCACGCAGCAAGCGGCGCCCAAGACCAATGGTCCCACGGCCGCAGGCTCGCGTTTCATCAACGCGAACGAGGATTGGTGGGATGACCCGGACTATGCCATCGAGCAGTCGGCGGCCAACACCATTTACCTCAACTTGGTGCAGAAGGAGGGGTTTGACCCGAAGTCCGACGAGACCTTCAACGAAGTCGCCAAGCAGATGAAGGCCAAATTCCCGAAGCTGGACATCCGCAAGGGCCGGCGCGGGCCGGACGACGACGAGAGTGACGAGGACAGCGCGCAGGAGCCGCACCGCAATCCCCGGCGGTCGGCAGCGGCCGCGCGCATCGATGATCGCGGCCAAGCGGATGCCCGTACTCGAGGCACCCGCCGCACGCTCTCGAAGGAGGACATCGCCACCATGCGCGCGTGTCGGTTGGACCCCGACAATGACCGCGACGTCGTCACCTTCCTGCGCGAGGCGGTCTCCTTGGAGCAGGCCTCATGACCACCATCGACGTCGGTGAGGAGCCGGTCGAGACCCTGACCCAGCCGCAGATCAATGCCAAGGCGCGCCGCTCCTCCATCGGCGCCGCCGAGCTCAAGCAGCAAAAGATCGAGAAGGAAGGCAAGCGCGCGGCGATCGCCAAGCAGCGCGCGGGCAATCGCGCCAAGGGCAATGACGGCATTCACGGCGTCGACCGCGGCCATGGGCCGTCGCTCCATCAGCAGGCGAGCTCCGTGCACGTGGTCGATCGCGGCCCCAAGACCCGCTGGCAGCGCGCCTATGCCCTGCCGTCCTTTCCCGATCCCCCCGGGTATTCCTACTGCTGGATCGCCCGCCACCGGCGCCGTCACGGCGATGACGTCGGGCTCCTGTCCTCCATCCGCGAAGGCTGGCAGTTCGTCAAGCCCGATGAATTGGATGAGGAGGACGTGCCCACCGAGACCTTCACCGGGCGCTTAGCCAAGCACGGCGAGGTGGTTGGGGACGAGACCACCGTGCTCATGAAGATGCCCGATGCCATGAAGGCGCAGCGGGACGCGTACTACAACCGGCGCCGCGACATGGCAACGCGCGCCGTGCGCCAGCGAAAGCCTGGCATTCCGGAAGCCAACTCGAAAATGCCGCTGGTCGAGGATCGCAATGAAATCAGCGAGGAAAACGTCACGATGCGGGCGCGACGGGCGCCGAAGCCGGACGAACCTTAACTGCCACTCCCTGAGGATCATTCATGGCCACTCCTGCCAATATCAATTACCCTTCTGGGTTCACCCCGGTCAAGCACAGCCAAGGCGGCATTCCGACGCGGGTGAACTCCAGCGCCGATTACGCCATTGCCTCGGGGCTCGCCTCCAACATCTACCGCGGCTCCCTGGTCGCGCCCACGGGCACCGGCAATAACATCAACGTGGTGGCCGAAGGCGCCAACCCGTCGATCGGCTCGTTTCACGGCTGCAACTACGTGGACGCCTCGGGCAACACGCAGTTCCAGCCGAAGTGGCTGTCGGGCACCGTGACGCAGACCGGCACGGCGGCGGAAGCCACCGTGTTCGATGATCCGGACCTCTTGTTCGATGCGCAGGTCTCCGGGACGGCCGGTTTGGTCAACACCAACATTGGCAATACCGCCAACGCGCTCATCGGCACGGGCAACACCACGACCGGCCAGTCGGGCGACATGGTCGATCAGGCGACCCTGTCGAACACCTCCACCACGCAGCAGTTGCAGATTCAGTCGCTTCGCGCGCTGACCAACAACAACTACGGGCAGTACGCCCGCGCGCTCGTGACCATCTTCCTGCATTACAAAGGTGCCGTGGCCGGCGCCGGCGTCGTTTACTAGGAGCCTGCCCCCATGACCATCTTACGTGCAGACGAACGCAAGCAGCTCCAACTGGGCTTGAACGCGGTGGTGGGCTTGGCCTACACCGAATACCCGGATCTCTGGCCCGACATCTTCACCGAATCGCCGTCCGAGAAGGCGTACGAAGAGGACGTCATGATGGCGGGCACCGGACCTGGCCAGACCAAGCCCGAAGGCGCGGCGGTCGAGTATGACGACATGTTCGAAACGTTCGTCAGTCGCTACCAGCACGCGACCATCGTCAAGGCGGTGGCCATCACCGAAGAGGCGGTCGAGGACAACCTGTACCTGACCATGGGCAGCCAGATCGCGCGCTCCATGGGCCGCTCCATGAAGTACTCGAAAGAGCTCAACCGCACCAACATCCTGAACTACGGATTCGCCGCCACCAACCCGGGTGGCGATGGCGTGCCCTTGTTCTCGACCGTGCACCCCTTGGGCGGTGGAGGCACGTTGTCCAACATGCTGGCGACGTCCGCGCAGCTCTCCGAAGCCGCCTTGGAGCAGATCAGCATCCAGATTGCCGAGTGGACCGATGAACGCTCGATCCCAGTGCGGGCGATGATTAAAAAGCTCGTGATCCCCACCGAACTGCAGTTCGTGGCCGCGCGCCTCCTGATGACGCCCTACCAGCCGGACACGGGGGACAACAACATCAATGCGCTGTTCAAACTGGGCACCATCCGCGATGGCTTCTCGGTGAACCGCTACCTGTCCTCGCCGACGCAGTGGTTCCTCATCACGGACGTGCCGGATGGCCTGCGCGCGTTCAAGCGCCGGGCCTTGAAGAAGGGCTTGGAAGGGGATTTCGAGACCGGCAACCTGCGCTACAAGATCTCGGAGCGGTACAGCCAAGGGTGGACCAATCCTCGAGGTGCGGCCGCCAGCGGCAATTAACCCATGCCGAAGTCCGCCGTCGCGACCGTCGCCTCACCCCGCGCCCTGACCGTGCATCTGCAGGCCAAGGGCGCGGGCAAGACGTTCTGCGGTCGGGCGACGGATGCGCGCTGGAAACCCAAATCCACCAGCAAGGTCGCGTGCCTGTGCACGTTGTGCAAGCGGATCAAAGCCCTGTCGTCTTGAGTTAAGACACGAATGCCCGTGAAGGGCTGCCCACTAGGAGCGTTCCATGTCCCGTCAGTTACTGTCTCGAGCCGATCAGGTCTTCTACGGCCGCGCCACCTTCGGTCCCTATCAGGCGGACAAGCCTGGCCTGCAGGTGAGCTTGGGCTACCGCTGGCGCCCGTCAGGGAGCGCGGCCGCGTTCACGTTCACTGCCGCGTTGGCCGCGGGCGCCACTTCGGGAACGCTCTCCGCCAACTGGGCCGGACCCACCGGGCTTTTCACCATCACGTTCTCGGATACCGAATCCTTGATTGGGTATTTCGTCAACGGCTCCGCCGCAGTCAAGTTCTATCCGGCCACCCCGCCCATCACGGGCGGCGGCTATGGGGTGGCGCAGTCCGGCAGCACCGCGAATACCGCGCAAGCCGCGCTCGTCAATGCGGTGACCTCCGCCATCACGGTCGCGGGGCTGCCGCCGGCGTTGGGCGTCTCGACCGCGGTCTGCACCTCGCAGGCCGTGACCACGGCGAGTCCGGCCACCATCAACGGCACGCTGGCGAGCGGCGGGGTGGCGACCATGGACGTGCCCCGGAACATCATTGCCGCGTGGACCGGCACGGCGATCGTCACGATCACGGGCACGGACTATTACGGCCAGACGCAGACGTGGGTGTCGGCCTCGGGGACCTCCACCGCCAGCACCAAGGCCTTCGCGACCGTCACCTCCATCACCGTGAGCGCGAACGTGACCGGCTTCACCTGCGGCACCGGCAATGTCTTAGGTTTGCCGTTTCGCATCAACAACGGCGACTTTTTGGCGCCCATGGTGGGCGATGCCGCCGATGCCGGCACCTTCACGCCGCCGGATCTCACGCTCCCCGCGACCTCGACCACCGGCGACGTGCGCGGCACCTACACGCCCAACACCGCCTTGAACGGGGTGAAGTTCGTGGCCGCATGGATCAAGCCCACGGATCCGACCACGCAGGTGGGCTCCTTCGGCGTGACCCCGGCGTAACGCCCATGGCGAACCGCGCAGGACGCGATTCCATGCAGCAGCGGCCCATGGCACCGGCCATGACGCCGACCGCTCCTGTGCCTGCTCAAGCGGGCGCAGCCGCCTTTCAACCGCGTCCGACCCCGCTGCCGCAGCCCACGCCGACGCTTGCCACCCGCCCGACGCCGGCAAGCGCGCCCGCGCGGCCCGTCGCCAATCCCGTGACCGGGGCTGCCACCCTTGCACGCCCCGTCGCACCCAAGGCACCAACGCCTGCCCCCATGCCGATGCCGGGCGCCACCGGACCCGGCACGGCGAGTCCCGGCATGCCCATGAGCCAGACACCCACTCCGGTCAACACCGGCGGCATGGCGCGCTAGGTCATGCCGAAGCTGCGCAACCAATCGATCGTGTCGGCGGGTACGCCCGTCGCCAATGGGGTCGTTACGTCCCAGGCGGTGGCCGCCGGCGCGTTTGCGGTGCTGAACGGCGCTTTGGTCTCGACGCTCGTCACCTTGGGCGTGCCGTTTCTGTCCGCGAATCTCTTGAATTCGAACGGCTACGCCCAGCCGCTCATCATCACGAGCGCCGGCAACGATTCGGGGATCACGTGGACCATCACGGGCACGGGGTATTCCGGTGCGCCGCTCACCGAGGTGCTGGCTGGCGCCAATGCGGGCGCGGCGGTGAGCGCGAACTTGTATGCCACGGTGACCTCCATCAAGGCCTCCGGCGCCACCGCCAGCACCATCACCGCCGGCACGGATACCACGCAGTACGGCCCGTGGCTCATCGTGGGAGCGCAGAAGAACGAATTTCAGACCAACGTGCGGGCCTTCATTGGCACCACGGCCAATGCCGCCACGGCGACCTACAGCATCCAAGCGACCAGCGACATCAACATCATGAACCAAGTCGGCGGCTATGCCGATGACATCGATGTGCTCGCCACCGGACTCACGCAGAACGTGTCGAGTTATCCCAACGCGCCGTGGATGGCGTATCGCTTGGTGGTGACCGCTGGCGGTCCCGTCACCCTGCGGATTCTTGAGAACCGTACCGCATAACGCGGATAAGGATTTTTCATGTTCAAGCGTCTTGGCCTCACTGTCGCTCTCGCACTGGGGCTTAACGCCACCGCATGGGCGCAGGGGCTTAATCTCAATAACTTTGGGTCGCAGCCCGTCTTCTTGATCTCGAACCCGACCAACAACCAGTCGTTCTGCTACAACTCGACCACCCAGGTGTGGGCGAATGGCTCCTGCGGCGGCGGGGGTGGCGGCGGCGGAACCGTCACCACGGTCACGTGCGTGGCGGCGAATGGCTTCTCCTGCTCCATTGCTAATCCCACGACCACGCCCGCAATCACGCTCTCGACCTCGATCTCAGGGCCGCTCAAGGGCTCCTCGGGTGCGCTCGCCGCAGCGGGCTACAGCGACATCGTGGGGCTTTTCTCCGGCACGCCCTCTTCGACCTGCTATTTGAGCGGTTCCGGCGCGTGTTCCGTTCCGCCTGGGGGCGCGATTCCTTCCACCACCCACATCCTGCAAGGCAACGGCACGGGCGGGGCGGCGGATTCGGGGTATGCGTTTCCGTTGGCGTTGGGCGCTATCACCGCTATCAATCCTGGCACGGATGTGAGCAACTGCACGGCCAGCACGGCCGCACCGGCCGCCTGCTCAAAGGCACTGTCCGTACCGTCAAGCTCGTTCCAAGGGCTGGCGTCTGTGGGTAGCAACATCGCCACTCGACAGGCGTTTTTCGGGCAGACCGGCACGTCCGCAGGGGCGAACTACACCTTCGGCTCGCAGATTGCCGCTGAAGCGCCATTCGAGGCGGTGAAGCTGATCTTCGTGTCCTATTCGTCGTCCTACAATATCGGCGGATGCACGGTTTCCCCGACCGCCGTGCTGGGTTCCAACGGCACGTCGGACACTTGGACGGCGGCAACCTTTTCCACGGGCAAGGTGGGCGATCTGCCGCCGACGTACGCGGGCACCACGGCGACGTTCACGGTTCCCGCTCCCACCGGCAGCGGGGACAACCTCATTCCCGGCTGGGCGGCATCTGACTGGATCAGCGTCAGCAGCATCGCCCGAACAGATGGGGGTACGCTTCCGCTGTTGGCCGTGCGCTGCTGGATGACCAGCGGCACGCAGTTCGACAATCAAGGAGGCATGAGCGCGTTCAACGCGCTATCCACCCAGAACGGTCGAGTTTGGTGGACGGGTGTCATTAGCGACGGCACTGGGGCCTATGTCAGCGCGCCCGCCTCGAATGCTTTTGCGCCGAGCGCCGGCGGGCAGTGGGTGGCACCCATCGCCGTGCAGTTCGCCTACACCAACGTCACGGGCCTGAGCCTCGTGACCGTGGGCGATTCGCTCACTCGCGGGCAATCGACCGGTACCCGCAGCACGATCCTGACGCCCTACGCGCAGTACGCGGTCAATGCGCTTTCTACCACCTCTAGGCCGATCACCCTGAGCAACATGGGTTGGTCCGGACAATCGCACGACGCGAGCTATCGCAACACCTTATGGGCCATCAACAATCTCCAGCCGGACGTGATCCTGTTCTCGGTAAACAGCGTCAACGACGGCACGACGGATTTTTCGGCCAATCGAGCGTGGAACCACGCGCTGGCGGCCATTACGCAGGCCAAGGCGAATGGAATCATCCCGATCATCGTTACCGAACCGCCAAGCAGCGGCTGGAACTCGACGACTGATGCGTATCGCGTAGCGGTCAACAACAAGGTAAGGGCGCTGGCCGGTGCTGGTGTCTACGTTCTGGATGCCGATTCCATCGTGACGACCGGAGCCAATCCGGGGCGGCTGCAAGCCGGGTATGACAGTGGCGACGGGCTGCACCCGAACGCTGCGGGCTATGCGGCCATTGGTACGGCGCTGCAAACCATCCTCACGACCATCCTGAACGGCCGCTGATGCTCACCTCCCGCAAACGATGTTGACTCCTGAATGCCAAACAATTTCAAAATTTCTCAGATACCATTGCCGCGTGACCTCGCAATCGGCCCTCGCCAGCTTTGCCTATTAGTACACCTTGAGCGCCATCACGGTCACCGCGACCGCACTCGCGGGTGGCAAGATCGACTACGACTGTGACGGCGTCTGATGAGCATCGGCAATAACATCGGGTATCTGTCACCGGACTTGGCGAGCGTGTTCTCCGAGTCCTTCGAACGCGCCGGCATTTCGGCGAAAACTCTGGGGAACGATCACTTCGAATCCGCGTTCCGCTCGATCGCGCTCCTGCTCAATTCCGAGTGGCTGACCTTGGGTATCCGTACCTACCAGTTCGTGGAATTGAACTTCACGACCACGGTCAACGTTCCGCAGATCACGCTGCCCACGGGGCTCCTCACGATCTCCGATGCCATCCTGCGACGCGACTCTCGAGACACGCCGATTAATCCCATGAGCCGGCAGGAGTACTTGGAGATTCCGGACAAAACCCAGCAGGGACGCCCGGATCGGTACTTGGTCGACCGGCAGTACAACCAAGTGGTCATGACCGTGTGGCGCTCTCCGGAGAACTCCACCGACCAGATTTTCTACTGGGCCATGATGAACACCGCCCAGCCTGGAGATGACCTGTCTTTCCAACTACAGACGCGCCCCGAGATGCAGGAGGCGCTGCACGCGGGCCTCGCCGCAAAGCTCGCGCTCAAGTTTAATGCGGGGCGCTTCGACGTCCTGCAGAAGTACTATCGGGGGGATGACCCCAACCCCCGGAACATTGGCGGACAGCTCGCCATGGCATTGGATGCGAATCGCGATTGGGGTGATGTGCGATTCACGTTGTCCCGCCCGAAGCGCGGCCGCTGGTAATTTTTCAAGGAGATCCTGATGACTCTCGTTCACCCCAAACCCCGCTTCGGCTTCGATGCCGAGACCGGCCAGATGTTCGATTACCTGACCTCTCGAGATGTCCCGCTCACCGATGCCTATAAAGCACCGGATGGCACGTGGAACTTGAATCTGGTCAAGGAATTGATCCTGTCGGGCAAACCCATTGAGTCCGCGCATCTGGAATCGCCCAGCAATACGCCTCACCATCCGGAGCCGGGTCCGGTGCCGGGCGATCCGATTCTGCATCCGGGGTCGCCCCCGCCCACGCACGGCGTATCGGCCCAGGAACTCGAAGCGCTCAAGCTCTCGCCGCTGCAGTTGGCGGCGTTAGGGATCACGCACGTCGAGCTTACCCAGACCGGCCTCACCGCCGCCCAACTGCAGGCCCTTGCGCTCACGCCTGAGCGCGCTGAGGCGCTGCACCTGACCGTGGCCCAGCAAGCAGTGCTCATGCCGTGAGCAAGCTGACGACCGAACGGCGCGATGAAATTCCGGGCAAGGAATTCGCCCTGAGCGGTCGTCGGTATCCCATTCACGATGAGAACCACGCGCGCGCGGCGCTTTCCATGGCCCATTACGCCAGTCCCGCCGAGCAGGCCGAGATTCGCCGCAAGGTGCATGCCCGATACCCTTCCATTGGCAAAAAGTAGCGATGGTTTGTCATGGTGGAAATTCGACCAATTCCTGAATGGCCCGAGTACGGTGCTTCCCGTGACGGAAGGATTTGGTCTTATAGAAACCAGATCTGGCGCGTACCGCGCCGCGGAAATTTTGGTTATTTGCGAGTCAATCTGTCGGTTGATGGCAAGGTAAAAACGCTGAAGGTCACCCGTTTGGTGGCTTCTGCGTGGCTTCCAAACCCCCATAATTTTCGAGTGGTCAATCACAAAGATAGCAACCCTTCAAACGATCACGTGGACAATTTGGAATGGTGCACTGATTTACATAACGTGCTGCATTGCCTCTACGAGGGAAACGGAAAAATCGGCCAAGAGCACCCGCGCGCAAAACTGACAGAAGCGGATGTCGTTCAAATTAGAACGCAATATGCTGCTGGAGTACTGCAACGTGAACTTGGCCGGCAATACGGCATTCGTCAGAACTCGGTGTCTCAGATTGTGTTGCGACGACTCTGGAAGCACATCTGATGCCAGGGTTTGCGCAAGGAAAATTGGCCTGGGGACTTTGCCTTAGGTGTGGCCTGCGCTACCTGCTGAAGGAGTTGGTCTTAGACGGCTACTTCCCCAACATCCGCGTGTGCGAGGGCTGCTACGACGCCCCGCAACCGCAGGAGCGCTTGGCGGTGGTCAGTGACCCGGTGGCCCTGTGGAAGCCGGCGGTCGACACCTACTCCTTCCCCGCGCCCTTCCTCACCGCCGCGTTGGTGGGCTCGAACATCGTGCTCAACTGGACCAGCATCGGCGGCCCGCCCGTGGGCCAAGATCACGTGGGCGGCTATGGGCCGTATCTGTCGGCCGGATATCAGGTATTCCGCTCCACCGATGGGGTGAACTACACCCAGATCGCGAGTTTCACCAACACCGCGGATGAATTCGGCGCACTCGCCATCGAGACCCTGACCTACACCGATGTCAATCCGCCCACCGGCAATTTGTTCTATTACGTGTCGGGCTACGACATTAACGAGAACGCCGAAAATGGGTAGGCAGAATTCCAACATCGTCGAGATCACGATCGAGACCTCGACCACGCAGTTCGATGTGACGGCGGGCACCAGCGAGCTCTACACCGGTTACGCCGACGTCTACGCCGCCGGCGAGATCTTCGACTTAGGCCCGGTGGGATCAGTGACGCCCTCGCCGTCCTACGTGGGCACCTATCAGGTGGGTGCGTTGCTCTTCTTCGGCACGCCCTCGCCCACGCCGTATCTCGCGCTCTATGGCAGCAATTTGAATCCCACGTTCACCCTGACGTTCACCGACAATGAAGGTCACACGCAGACGCTCAATTCCGGGGATGCCAATCGGGCGAACAGCGGCAGTTTTACGCTTTTTACCTTTAACACCCACCCGGCCTACGTGCCCATGACCACCAATCAGACCTATGTCATCACGGCCGGCAGCGGCGGGGATTCAGGCGTGAGCGCGCCCGTCCTCACAGGCGTCTTGAATCCCTTGGGGAGCCAGATCCTCCTCACGTGGACCTGCGCGACCGCCTCAATCACGAACTTCCTGCTCTACAAGAACGCCAACAACAACGGCTTCGCCTTGTACCAGACGCTCTCCGGGTCCGTGTTCCAGTACTTGGACACGATCACGGATGACCCGGTCGATGACATCGACTCCGCGGTGTACTACGTGGTGGCGGTCAAGGCCGGTGCCTACTCCGGTCCCTCCAATGAAGTCGATAACGAGGTGAACTGATGCAGGGCTTCAACTACTCGCAGCTCTATGCGGCGCTGCAGACCTGGCCCTTGAAGGCCTCGACCAAGTACTTGGCGGATTTGAACCGGATCATCTATTTGGGCGAGCTGCGGGTCATCATCGATCTGGACTTGGACATCTTCGATGTCAATGATCAGGTGACGATCGCGCAAGGCGCCACCACCATCCCCAAGCCGCCGGGCAGCCAGTCGATCACGTTCACGGCCGCGATCGCGCAGGGCGCGGAGTCGGCGACGCTTTCGACCGCGTGGACCGGCACCACGGGCGCCTATGTGGTCACGTTCTCCGATAACGAGATTCAGTCGGTGACGCTCACCAAGACGCAGACCACGGCCACGTGGACGCTGCCCATGGCGAATGCCGTGGGCACAAGCGCCACGGTCAACAGCCAGTTCATCGTCGAGCGGAACTTGTGGGTCGTGTACTCCGGGGTCGTCAAGGCGCTCACCAAGCGCTCCTACGACTTCATCCAGATGTACCAGAACGCGACCGCCGGCAAGCCGCTCTACTACGCCGATGAGGGACAGTCGGAGTGGATCTTCGCCCCGGCCGCCGATGTGAACGCGACGGCGGTCAACCGGCGCTACATTCAGCGGCCGCCCTCGATCGTGGTCGCGCAGAACACATGGATCGGCGATAACGTCGGGCAGCTCCTCTTCGTCGCCTGTCTCATGGAATCGGAGCAGTGGCTGAAAGTCGATGACCGCTATGCCGACATGAAGACCAAGTATTATGAGGAGCTGCTGCCCAACGCCCGCGGCGAGGTGATGCTCGCGGCGAGATCCGGGGTGTACGCGCCGTTGGCCCCCATCGCATCCGTCCCAGGACCGCCGGCCCAAGCCGCCGCGGGGTAAGGAGCATCCATGGCCGACAGTTACTCGACCTACCTGCAGATCCGATTGCCGGCGACCGGCGCCTACAACAACACTTGGGGCGCCACCTTGAACGCGGACGCGTTCCAGTTGCTCGACACCGCGATCGCCGGGTGGACCACGCTCTCCGTGGGCACCGCCACCAACTACAACCTGCCGGCCTTGAGCGCAGGCTCCGCCAGCACCACCCGCAATTTCTGCCTGTACCTGACCGGAACGCCGCCGGCCGAATGCACGGTGGTGGTGCCCTCCAGCGTCACCGGCAAGTCCTACCTGATTTACAACACCACGGGTCAGACGCTGCTCTTTACCTACAGCGGCGGCACGAACACCACGACGGTGGCCAACAACACCCTGACCTTTATTTGGTGCGATGGCACCGACGTCTTTGGGGTGACGGCCAATGCGGCGAATTCGCCCAGCTTGAACGGCGTGCCCGCCGCCAATTGGATGCGCGCCTCGCGCACCGCCACCGAGATCGCCGCGGCGACCATCGTCACGAATACGCTGTCGGTGCCCACGTCCCTACCCTTCATCACGGCGACCGAAGCGCCGACCACCACCTTGGACTGTCAGGGCGGCGGTTACGGCGGCAACACGCAGATCCTCACCTTGACCGGCAATCGGGTGATGGCCGCCCCGGTCAATGCCACCGATGGCTTTGAAATTGACTTGCTTGTCGTTCAGGACGGCACCGGCGGCCGGACGCTCTCCTGGAACGCGGTGTTCATTTTCGAGAACGGCTTGGCACCCACGCTTGCGACCTCGCCGGGCGGTGTCGACCGTTTCCTCATGCGCTACAACGCAGCCTTGAATAAATGGGTGGTGGGTCACTTCGGCAACGTGGGCGCGGGGGCGGCCACCACCAGCGCGATCACCATCAGCAGCAACTGCGTGGATTTCAATCTGAACGCGGTCTTAGGGACCTTGGGCGCCGCGCAGACCATCAACATCACGGTGGCGAAGGGCGTCGTGATCGAGGCATCGACCACGCAGGATGCCGCCTTGAACCTGTCCGGCATCATTTCCGGTTGCACGGTCAATCTCGTGAACAACGGCTATATCTTGGGCCGGGGCGGCCGCGGCGGCCGCGGCGGCGGCTATGCGTTCCCAGGGTCTGGGGTGACGTATCAGTCCACCACCGCCGGCCAGCCGGGTGGCATTGCCATCAAGGGTCCGGGATCGGGGTGCACGTTCAACATCACGAACGCCAACGGCCATATCTGGGGCGGCGGTGGCGGTGGCGGCGGGGGTGGCGTGTCGGGCAACCAATCCGCCAACGGCGTGGCCAACGGCGGCGGTGGCGGGGCGGGTTCCGGTGGCGCTTTTGGCGGTGATCCTGGGTTGGTGGCAGAGCCACAGGTCGGCGCGGCGGCCGGCGGTGCGGGCGGGGATTCCGGCAGCGGCGTCAATGGCACCTATGGGGCCGCCGGCACCAGCGCGACCTCCGGCACGGCCGGCGCCGGCGCCGGGGGCGCGGGCGGCGACTGGGGCGCCGCAGGCACTGCAGGCGTGGCCAATACCACCTACACCTACCAGATTGCTCCCGGCGCCGCAGGCGCGGCGGCCAAGGCGATCGAGCTCTCCGGCGGTACCGCCACCTTCGTGTCCGGTTCCGGATCGCCCAACGTCAAAGGCGCGGTGAGCTGATGAGCGGCCAACGTCGCGGCCAGTTCGTCTCAATCGCCATGGGGCCGGGGATTTACTCGAACACCACCGGGCGCGGCGCGCACACGCGCATCAACTACCAGAACTTCGACCGGTGGAAGGATGGCTCATGGGTGCGCTGGCACAAGTTGCTCCCGGAAAAGCAGGGCGGGTGGGCGTATGTCCCCTTGACCTCAAACACCCTGCCCGTGACCTTGATCCCGGGCTCCGCGGTCCTCTACCTGCACTTCGACCAGCCGAATGGCGCGCAGTACACGGTCGATTCCGGCGTGCTCAACAACTCGGTGGCCTTTAACACGGCGCTGTCCGTGGGCAATGCCAGCATCTCGGACACCAGCCCTAAATTCGGTGCGGGCGCGTTTGCCTATACGGAGATCAGCCTGACCTATGGCGTGCTGGTGCCGGGGGTGGGCGGCTTTGCCAAGGGCAGTTTCTTGGACATCTGCGCGCTGCCCGACTGGACCATTGCCTGCTGGTTCAAGATCACGGCCGCAAGCACGGTCAACACGCCCTGCCACATCTTCTCGTACAACGATGACGGCGTTGAAGGCGCCGCCTCGCAGAATTGCTTTTCCTTGGATTGCATCGTCAACGGCGATGGCCTCACCGCCACCTACCGCATCTATGCCTATGGCGTCTTTGGCAACACGCCCACCGGCCAGAACGTCATCGTGGTCACGAACGCGCCTTGCGTCGTCGGCACGTGGTACTACTTCGCGCTCGTGAATAACTCCGGCGGCTCAGGTCTCACGCTCTATCAGAATGGGGTGGCCATCGGCAATCTCATCAGCGGCGGCGGCGGCTCCTTCGATCCCGGCAATTACACGTATGTCGCAGGCTCTGCGGTCAACATCGGCGCCTACAGTCGCTCGACGTCCAACGTGCCCGCCCAGATCGATGACTTCATGGTGGTGCAGACGAACCTCTACAACCAGACGTTCACGCCACCGACCGCCAGCAACACCTTCGGCACGCCGAACACGCTCAACCTCGTCAATCAACCGAGCGGCATCCTGCCCAATACGTACTTGGGCGTGTGCCGGGATTTGCACGACTGGGCCTCGATCGACGGCCAGTATTGGATTGCCATCGGCACGCACTTGAAGCTCTATGTGGTGAACCAGGCGACGCTCTACGACATCACCCCGGACCGCAACACCTCCAACGTGTCGAATGCGTTGACGACGGTCAATAACAGCAACGTGGTAACCGTCGTCGATGACGGACATCAGGCGAATACCGGGGACTTCATCGACATCGTGGGCGCGGTCGCAGTCGGGGGCCTGACCTTCTCGGGCACCTACCAGATTTCGGTGATCGACCCCAACACCTACACCATCGTGGCCGCCGGAGAGGCCACGTCCTCCGCCACCGGCGGCGGCAACTTCTCCATTGCCTATGAGATGTACTCAGGACTGCCGGCCAATGGCGAGCTCTTGGGCTACGGCACCTCAACCTACGGCAGCCTG
>Ga0116226_10002922_pt1 | contig 15011 bp, 12 predicted proteins | sample S1TSphfallax_FD_89692 | JGI IMG/M metagenome (GOLD analysis project Ga0116226, IMG submission 89692) | Host-associated microbial communities from peat moss isolated from Minnesota, USA - S1T2_Fa - Sphagnum fallax MG | ecosystem: Host-associated > Plants > Peat moss > Unclassified | place: USA...
CGCGGCCGGACCCGCAGAAAGCGGATATACAGCCACTCCAGCGCCGCCAGGATGACGCGGTTGCGGGCCGCGAGCCCGAGCGGGCGCAGGATGGGGATGGCGCGCCACATCGCGGCGAAGGCGGCGGCGCCGCTTAGCAGCCGGCCGTCCTCGCGGGCATGAAAGCGGGCCAGCAGTTCGGCGCGATCGATCGGGCAGGACGCGTCCTCCGCGGCCGCGACGTCCATGAAGGTGATCGCATGGCGCTTGTCGAGGCGCCGCATGAACGCGATCTCGCGTTGGCAGAGCGGGCAGGCGCCATCGAACCAAACGACCAAGGACATAGGTTAGATATAAGGCGGTGGCCGGCCTGGTCAATCGAGCTCGCAGACGGTCAGCACGCGGTTGTCGAGCAGGGGTTTGGAGGTGGCGCCGACGCTGGGCATGCGGGGGTTGCGGCGGTGCGCCTCGAAGGCTACGTGGTCGCGATAGATTTCGCACAGCATGATGCGGCGGTGGTCGGGTTTGCCGTCGGCGTCGAGCGGTTGCAGCACGTCGAAGCGTTCGCAGCCGGCTTCCTCGGCGAGGGTTTTGGCGGCGTGATCGCGGATGTGGGTGTTGAAGGCGGCCCAGTGGCCGGGCTTGATGGTGAATTCGACGATGATGCCGATGCGGGGCATGGGGCTTCCTGGTGCTGCTGATTGGCGACACAATGAGCGGCGGTTGCTCCGCTTGGCAAACCCGCTTTAGCTAGGGTCATGACCGCCGAATCCGCAACCGACTGGCTGACCAGATCCGCCTGGCCTTTGTGGCTCGCGCATGGGGTGGATTGGGAGGCCGGCGCGTTTCGTGAACATCTGGCGCCGGATGGGCTGACGTGCTCGGCGCGGTTTCGGCGATTGCGGGTCGCGGCACGGCAGACCTATGTGTTTGCCCACGCGGCGCGCGCGGGGGTGCCGCTGGCGGCCGATGCGACGGCGCTGGGGCTGGATTTTCTGCGTCGGCACGCGCGCCAGCCGGATGGCGGGTATGCCTGGCGGTTCGGGTTGGACAACGCGCCGATCGATCAGACGCGCGATCTGTATGACCATGCGTTCGTGCTGCTGGCCTATGCGACGGCGGCGCCGGATGCCCGGGGGGCGGCGGACGCGCGGGCGGTGCTGGCCTATATCGAGGCGCATTTTCCGCATGATCAGGGCGGGTTTCATGAGGCCGTGCCGCCGGCACTGCCGCGACGGCAGAACCCGCATATGCATCTGTTGGAGGCGCTGCTGGCGGCGCATGCGGCGTTTGGCGATCCGGTGTATCTCGATCACGCCGACGGGTTGGTCGATCTGTTTCTCGATCGGCTGCTGAACCATGAGGCGGGCGTGCTGCCGGAGTTTTTCGACGCGGCGTTGCTGCCGGAGCGTGATCCGGAGGCGCGGTTTCTGTTCGAGCCGGGGCATCATTACGAGTGGGCGTGGCTGCTGGACTGGTATCTGCGCGCCGCAGTGGATCGCGAGGTGCGCGATATCGATATCGAGGGCGCCATCCGGCTGCTGCTGCGTCATGCCGAGCGCTGGGGGATCGATCCGGCGACGGGGCTGGTGCGCGATGTGCTGATGGATGACGGGTCGGTGGTGCAAGGCGGGTCGCGGCTGTGGCCGCAGACGGAGCGGGTGAAGGCGGCCATCCGGCGGCCGCGGTTGGTGCGAGCGGATGCTCGGGCGTGCCTGGGGCTGATGCGGCGGTATTTTCGCGAGGATGTGCCGGGGTTGTGGTACGAACATTGGCGTGCCGACGGGCCGGTCAGTGGCGAGCCTTCGCCGGCCAGCAGTCTGTATCATTTGACTTGCGCGATCATGGAGGGGGAGGGGTAGCAAGACAAAAGGCAGCGCGGCTGTTTGGCAAAAGCCGCAAAGACTTTTTGAATTTTAAGGCCCGGCATGACCGGCGGTGTGGACGGGGCGGGAATCGCGGGGCAGTGTTGCGCTAGGTGTGACCGTCTGGCCCCACCGTCTGGCCCCACCCGCTGGCCCCTGGGAGATTGCGATGAAGCTCGCTCGATTTGGATTGTTGGCGTGCGCGGCATTTGCCGGGGTGGCGCTGGGACAGCAGGCGCGGGCCGAGACGGTGCATATGACGGTGTCGTATTACAGTGCCGCGACCGGGCCGTATTTCGAGAAGATGGCAGCCGAGTTCCATGCGGCGAACCCCGGGATCGACGTCAAGATCGACGTGGTGAACTGGGACGGGCTGCTGCAGAAATTGCGCACCGATATCTCCGGCGGCACCAATCCCGATATCTCGATCATCGGCACGCGCTGGCTGCTGGATTTCGTCAAGGACGATATCGCCGAGCCGCTCGATGGCTATATGAACGCCGACTTCAAGGATCGGTTCATCGGGCCGTTCCTGAAGCCCGCGATCATCGATGGCAAGGCCTATGGCCTGCCGATCGCGGCGTCCGCGCGGGCGATGTATTATAACAAGGACATGCTGACCAAGGCGGGCTTCCCCAATGGTCCGGCAACCTGGGACGACGTGGCGACCGCGGCCGAAAAGCTGAAGGCGATGAAGGAGCCTGGCTTCGGGCTGATGGCCAAAGGCACCGAAGTCGATGTGTACTGGTACTACGCGCTGTGGAGCTATGGCGGCGATGTGGTCAGCCCCGACCTGAAGGCGGCGTTCGCCTCGCCGGCCGGCGTGCAGGCGCTGACGATGTACAAGTCGTTCGTCGACAAGGGGCTGACCGAGGACGGGCCGACCAATTATACCCGTGAGGATCTGCAGAATCTGTTCAAGCAGGGCCGGGTCAGCATGGTGATCACGGCCCCGTTCCTGATCAACCAGATCGCCAAGGAAGCGCCGAAACTGGATTATGGCATCGTGCCGGTGCCCAAGGGCACGACGTCGTCGACCTACGCGGTGACCGATTCGGTGGTGATGTTCAAGAATTCCAAGGTGAAACCGGCGGCGTGGAAATTCCTCGATTTCCTGTTCACCAAGGAACCGCGTGTGGAATTCACCAAGGGCGAGGGGTTCCTGCCGACCACCAAGGCGGAAGCGACCGACCCGTATTTCACCAATAATGAGCGGCTGAAAGTGTTCGTCGATCTGCTGCCGACCGCGCATTTCGCGCCGACCGTGACCGGCTGGGAAGATACCGCCAAGGCGGTGACGGACGCCGTGCAGTCCGTGTATCTCGACAAGGCGCAGCCTGACGCGGCGCTCAAGCAGGCGGCGGCGCGCGCCGACGAGTCGCTCGGGAAGTGAGCGCCGCCGTCGGGGGCTCCCGGCGGCGCGCCATTCCGCTGGCGCCATGGCTGCTGATCCTGCCCAGCCTGGTGCTGGCGCTGGTGATCATCGGCTATCCGTTCTTCGAGATCCTGCGCCTGTCGGTGTCCAACGTGTCGCGCTTCGGGCTGGTGCGGGGCAGCGCCGGGCTCAGCAATTTCGCCACCATTTTCGGCGATCCGATTTTTCAGAACGCGCTGCTGCGCACAGGGACGTGGACGTTCGGCGTGGTCGCGGGCACGCTGCTGGCCTCGGTGCCGGTGGCGCTGGTGCTGCGGCAGCCTTTTTATGGGCGGGGCCTCGCGCGCACCATCATCATGCTGCCGTGGGCGATCTCGCTGGCGATGGCCGCGATCGTCTGGCTGTGGTCGTTCAATGCCGATTACGGGATGATCAACGCGACATTGCGAGAGCTCGGGCTGATGCAGGGCTCGGTGCAGTGGATGGCGCGGGCCGAAACGGCGTTCCCGATGGAAATCGCGGTCGGCATGATCGTGTCCATCCCGTTCACCGTGACCATCCTGCTCGGTGGCCTGTCCTCCATCCCCGGCGATATCTATGAGGCGGCGGCAATCGACGGCGCGCGGCCCTGGCATTGCTTCTGGCGGCTGACCCTGCCGATGCTCGGGCCGTTCATCAATATCGCCGTCGTGCTCAACGTGATCCACGTGTTCAACTCGTTTCCGATCATCTGGGTGATGACCCAGGGCGGGCCGGACAACAGCACGCATATCCTGGTGACGTATCTGTACGAATTGTCGTTCCGGCTCGGTCGACCCGGGCAGGCGGCCGCCGTGTCGCTGGCCATGCTGGTGATCGTGTTCGGCTTCACGGCGTTGTATATGCGGCTGCGCAACAAGGACCCGGTGGCATGAGGCGGCGCCTGCTGTGGCGGTCGGTGTGGAGCTGGATCGTGCTGGCGCCATTGCTTCTGGTGACGCTGCTGCCGTTCGCGGTGATGCTGTCGACCGCGTTGAAACCGCATGACGAGGTGATCGCGTTTCCGCCGCGCTGGCTGCCGACGCATCTGGACTGGCAGAATTTCGTCGATATGTGGAGCGCCGTCGATTTCGGCACCGGCCTGTGGAACAGCCTGGTGGTCAGCCTCGGCGGCACCGTGCTGACCCTGGCGGTGTCGATCCCCGCGGCCTACGCCATGAGCCGCATCATGTTCCGCGGCAAGGATACCTATGGGCAGTTTCTGCTGATCACGCAGATGCTGTCGCCGATCCTGCTGGTGCTCGGGCTGTTTCGCATGGCCGCCTCCATCCATATCGGCGATGCCACCCTGGTCGATACGCGACTGGCGGTGACCATCATCTATGCCGCGTTCCAACTGGCGTTCGCGGTGTGGATGCTCGCCTCCTACTTCACCACCATTCCGGCCGAGCTCGAGGAGGCCGCGTGGATCGATGGGGCGGGACGCGCGCAGGCAATGCTGCGCATCTTCATGCCACTGGCGGTGCCGGCGATCGCGGTCACCGGAATCGTCACGTTCGTGGCATGCTGGAACGAGTTTCCGGTGGCGCTGACCATGCTGCGCGATCCCGCCCGCCTCACGCTGCCACTCAAAGTGGTCAACCTGGTCGCCGGACGCTACAGCGTGGAATGGAACCAGGTGATGGCGGCGACCCTGCTCGCGACAGTGCCCGTGGCGGTGGTGTTCGCCGCCCTGCAACGCTACCTCGTCCAGGGCCTGACCCTGGGTGCGGTGAAATAACCCGACGGACATCCCCCATGCGTCTGCCCATCCTCACCCCGGCCGAGATGACCCAGGATCAGCGCGCCGTCTACGACGCGACCGTGGCCGGCAAGCGCGGGCGTATGACCCCGCCAGTGGAAATGTGGCTGCATAGCCCGGCACTGGCCGATCGCGCGCAAAGCCTGGGCGCGTTCATCCGCTACGACACCGTGCTGCCGCCAGCCTGGAACGAAATGGCGATCCTGATCACCGGACGACATTTCACCGCCAAATTCGAGTGGTACGCGCACCGCAAGATCGCGATCGAGGCCGGCCTCGATCCGGCCATCGCGGACGCCATCCGCGACGGCCACACCCCCGATCTGACAGATCCCGCCGCCCAGGCGATCTATGATTATGCCAGCACCCTGCTGCGAACCCACCAAGTGCCGCAAATCCTGCACGACGCCATGGTAACCCACTGGGGCATACGCGGCGTCGTCGACCTGGTGGGATTGCTCGGCTACTACAGCCTGGTCTCCCTGACCCTCAACGCGTTCGACATACCCCTGCCCGAAGGCGCCGTGTCCGAGATCTGATGGCACATTGGGGGGGTGTCTGGGCTTGGGTAAGCAAGTAAGCCGGGCTCTGCCCGGACCCGCCAGGGGCCAAGCCCCTGGACCTTAGATGTGAAGGGTGTTTGAGGAAGGGGGCTGACACCGAGGTTGCAACCGCCTTGTAAGCCCCCTTCCTCAAACACCCTTAAGTCTGGGGGTTCAAAGGGGCGTGTGCCCCTTTGCGGGTCTGGGCAGAGCCCAGCCTTGCTTGCTCACCCAAGCCCCGACACAACCTCAATGCGCCAACAGAACCGGGAGATCGGCGCGTTCGAGCACGTGTTTGGTGAAGCCGCCGAACAGGGTTTCGCGGAGGCGGCTGCGGCTATAGGCGCCCATGACCAGCAGGGTGGCGCCACGGCTGCCGGCTTCTTCCAGCAGGACGTCCACGGGTTCGCGGCCGGATTCGGCGAGATGTTGGATGCTGACGTTGGTGTTGTGCCAGCGCAGGGCTTGTTCGAGACGGGTGCAGGTGGTGTCGGGTTCCGACGGGTCGGAGGTGACCGAGAGGATGACGATCTGGCTGGCGTGTTCCAGCAGGGGCATGGCGGAGAACACGGCGCGGGCGGCTTCGGGCGTGTTTTCCCAGGCGATCGCGACGGTTTCGAGCAGGTTGGCGGGTGGGATGGCGGAGGCGATCAGCACGGGGCGGCCGGTTTCCATGATGGCGGCCTCGATGACGTCGAGCGCCATGATTTCCCCGTCATGGCCGCGGCCGAGCACGATGAGGTCGGCGAAGCGGCCGTGATCGGCGAGGATTTGCGCGGTCTCGCCGGAGTCCATGATGAGGTCGGCGGAGATGCCTTGGGCGGTGGGTTTGCCGTCGGTGGGGATGCCGACCTGGGCGCAGAAGGCGGCGAACGCCTGCCAGGCTTGGGATTGTTGGGTGGTGCTGGCGGCTTCCAGTTCGTCGACGACGCCTTGCGCGCCGGTGCCGCCGCTGGCGCTCATCGCGACCACCATTTCGGCGACGTCGAGCCCGACATGGAGGAAGGCGAGGTGGGCGGCGAAGGGGGTTGCCACTTGCAGGGCGGTTGCGAACACCGCCGCGTCGCCGGCCTCATTGCTGGTCGAGACCAGGACATGCTTGATCATAGGGATGCTCCTTCGACGGGGTTTTGCCCGCCGTTGGCGCGGTAACGGTTCAGCTGCACGGTGAGTTCCGCCGCCACCAGATCCCATCGCCGGGGGGCGGGGTGGCGGAACAGGCGCAGCGAGGGGTACCACGGAGAGTCTTGGCGGGTGGTGAGCCAGCGCCAATCGGGTGCGAACGGCAGCATGACCCAGGTGGGGCGTGCCATGGCGCCGGCGATATGGGCGATCGCGGTGTCCACGGTGATCACCAGATCGAGGCCGTCGATCACGGCGATGGTATCGGCGAAGTCGGTCAGGTCCGCGGTGATGTCGATCAGCCCGGGAAACTGGGCGGCCTGGGCGGCGGCGGGGCCTTTTTGCAGTGACACGAGGGTGATGCCGGGGATGTCGGCGAGGGGTGCGAGGGCGGCGAGGTGTGTCGAGCGATGATGGTCGTTGGCGTGGGTTGGGCGGCCGGCCCAGGCGAGGCCGACGCGCAGCTGGCCGGGTGGGATGTGGGCGTCCAGCCTGGCGCGCCAGGTTGCGGCGGCGATGGGGTTCGCGCGCAAGCTCGGGGTTGCCGGCGGGATGCGGTCGAGGGGGGTGCCGTGCAGGCGTGTGCCGTGCAGGCGTGTGCCGTGGAGGCGGGTGCCGTGCAGGCGGGGCAGGCCGGAGAGTGGGCAGAAGGCGGCGTGGGGTGGCGTGTCGTCCCAGCGGCAGATGGTGGGGATGGTGGGGTACAGGGCGCGGAGCACGGGCAGCATGTCGCTGCTGCAGGCGAGGGTGAGGCGGGGGCAGCGACGTTTGGCCCAGCCGATGTAGCGGGCGAACATCACGACGTCGCCGAAGCCTTGGTCGGCGATCAGCAGCAGCCGTTGTCCGGGCAGGGGGCGTCCGTCCCATGGGGGGGCGGCGAAGTGGCGGGCGGTGGCGTCGGGCATCAGCGGCTGGGCGCCGGGGATGCGATAGCGCCACTCATATTCGGCCCATCCTTCGGCGAAGGCGCCGCCGAGCAGCAGGGCCTGGGCGAGCTTCATGTGGGCTTGGGGCAGATCGGGCCGCAGAGCGAGGGCGTGGCGGGCGGCGGCGACGCAGTGGGGCAGTTCCATGCGGTCGTAATGGACCATGGCGAGGTTGAACGGTCCCAGCGGATCGGCGGGATCGAGGGCGATGGCGCGTTGGGCGGCCGCGAGAGCCGCGTCCAGATCGAGGCGGAGGCGATAGACCTCGGAGATATTCCGATAATATATCGATTTGACGGCGCCGGCGGTGAGTGAGCGCTCCATCAGCGCGATGGCGCGATCGAGATCGCCGCGTTTATAGGAAATAAGTCCTTGTAGATGGAGCGCGTCGGGCAGATCGGGATGGCTGGCCAGCAGATGGCCGAGCAGCCGGAGGGCGGCATCGAGGCGGCCGGCCTCGATATATTCCGTGATGATTGCGAACAGGTCGGGCAGCGGAACGCGCGCCGCTGGCGACCATTCCGCTCGCGGGTCGGGCGGCCGAGGAGCGCCAGGATGGGGGGCGGCAAAATGGGGGGCGGTGGGATGGGGGGAGGCGAGGAGGTCCGCCACCGGGTAATCCTTGTGCTGGCCCGCGGATCGACGGGGATTTAACCGCAATTGACGAATGTTCAACGAACGTTGATTACCATATCACTAGCGTAATGAAACGAGAATCGGTTTGATAACGATATGATTGCGGGTGGCGCGGGTCGCTGGCGGTGGGAGACGATCATGAATGTGCAGGACTCACGGCCGCCAACGCCCACACTCTCGCGTCGACCTGAGACGCGTCCGTCGCCGCTGGGACCGCCATCTGGTGGCGCGCGAACGGCCGGTCGGTCGGCGGGCCAGCGCGCGCTGGGTCAGCGACCGCCGCCGCCCGGTGTGCCGCCGGTCGGCCGCGCGCCGCCGGCCCCGCCGCCGCAGGACGTCTGGCGGGTCGATCCGGCAACCGGGGTGGTATGCGCCGACGCAGCCCTGGCGCAGGCCGTGGTCGTGGTGGTCGAGCCGGTGGCGTCGTTCGCGACCGCGCTCGAACCGGTCTGCGCGTTTCTCGGCATCGGCGTGCGGCAGGTCGAACGACTGGCCGAACTCGGCGCGCAGCTGCGCGACTGCCGGCCGATCGCGGTGTTCCGCGAGGTCGGCAGCGTCGATTGCCAGGTCTACGACCTGCTGATGGCGGTCGCCGATTACGACAGCACGCTGCCGATGCTGGTGATCCTGGATAACGACTTCGCCGCACGCGGCGCAGTCGATGCCGCCAGCCGCCTGTGGCAACTGACCGCGTTCGTCTGCGCAACCGAACGACCGGGTATCCAAGCCCTGCTCGACTTCCTGTTCGCCGCCGGCATCCACGCCCGCAGCCGCCCATGAGGTGGGGGCGGGTGAGGAAGCAAGGAAGGCTGGGCTCTGCCCAGACCCGCAAAGGGGCACACGCCCCTTTGAACCCCCGGACGTAAGGGTGTTTGAGGAAGGGGGCTTACAAGGCGGTTGCAACCGGTTTGTAAGCCCCCTTCCTCAAACACCCTTCACATCTAAGGTCCAGGGGCTTGGCCCCTGGCGGGTCCGGGCAGCGCCCGGCTTGCTTGCTTCCTCACCCGCCCCCCACCTCATGGGCCCCGCGAATGCGCGATACGTGGGGGGCGGCGCGTGCTAAACTGGGGAATCGTGGCATCACCGGAATTATCGAATTTGACGATCAATGATAAGAAAGCGTTCCTATCGGCAATTGACATTGCGATTAGTTAACGATAATGCGCATATCGTTTCGCTGTCATAATTTCCGAGTCTGGCTGTCGGCCCAAGGGGCGACGCATCGTGAGGTGTCTGATCGACGCTATCCTCCCTAGACAGGGACTGATTCCGCCACCGCAGAGTGTGGCGTCGTCGGCGATCTGTCTCAGGTTGACGTTGCTCGGTCGCATGGTTGCGCGGGACGGCGCCGGCCGGGTGGTGCCGCTGCGCTCGCGCAAGACGCGGGCGATCCTGGCGATTCTGGCGTTGGCCTCGCCGCGGCCGGTGTTGCGCACCACGCTCACTGAATTGTTGTGGAGCACGCGGGATCGGCTGCAGGCGCATGGGTCGCTGCGGCAATGCATTCATGAGCTGCAGCGTCTGCTGGCGCCGCTGCATGGGGATCTGCTGCAGGCGGATCGCAGCCATCTGGCGTTGCGTCGCGAGCCGATCTGGTTGGACACCGGGGCGGTGGTGACCAGCCCGCATGTGTTGCTGGAAGATCTCGGCGGCCTCGATCCGGCGTTCGATGCGTGGCTGGTGACTGAGCGCCTGCGCCTGGGTCGCAGCGCGGTGGCGGTCGCCGAGGCGGCGATGGCGGTGTGTGGCACGCCGGCGGCCACGGCCGTTGCGGCGGAGCGGCTGCTGGCGATCGATCCGATCCATGAGGGGGCGGTGCGGGCGCTGATGCAGGCGCGCGCGGAATTGGGCGAGCGGACGGCGGCGATCGCGGCCTATCGCAGCTATGCGGCGGCGTTGGCGGAGCGGCAAGGCGGGGTTCCGTCGCGCGAGGCCCAGGCGGTGCTGGCCGATGTGCGTGATTGCCCGCCGCCTGCCGTGCCGGTGGCCGTGCCGGTCACGCCGGTGGCGCCGGGGGCCGAGAACCGCGGTCGGGTGCGGGTGCGGGTGGCGCCGTTGCGATCGAGATCCGATCCCGACGATCCGCTGGGGACCGGCATTTCCGACGCGATCACGCATGAGATGGTGCGGTTCCGGTGGCTGTCATTGGTGGCCGGGCTGCCTGCCGCGTCGGTCGTGACGGACAGCGCGCGGGCGACCGACGGGGCGCATGGCCTGGATTTTCTGATCGACGGGACGGTGCAGCGGGCGGGCGGGCGGGTGCGCGTGATGCTGCGGCTGCTCGACGTGGGGGCGGGCGGCGAGGTGGTCTGGGCGCAGCGGTTCGATCATCCGGCGACGGACGATCTCAGCCTGCAGGACGAAATTGCCGGGCGGGTCGCGGCCCAGCTCGATCCGCTGTTGATCCTGCGGTCTGGTCGCCGCGCGATTGGGCGCTCGGCGCGCGAATTATCTCCGTACGAGTTGGTTTTGCGCGCCGTGCCGGCGATCTATCGGCTGGACGAGGCCGAGTTTCGCGCGGCCGGGGCGGATCTGGCCGAGGCGGTGGCGCGGGCGCCCGACTATGCGCAGGCGCATTCCTGGCTGGCCTGCTGGCATTTGTTTTTGTGGGGGCAGGGGGGATCGGCCGATCACGACGCGCTGATGGGGCGTGCCGGGGAGTTGGCCGAGCGGGCCACCCAGCTGGACGCATCGGATGCGCGGGGGTTTTCCATCGCGGGGCATGTGCAGGCGTTTCTGTATCGCCAGACCAATGAGGCGATCAGCCTGCATGAGCGGGCGTTGTCGCTAAACCCGAATCTGCCGATGTCGTGGGCCTTGTCCGGACTGGCGCACACCTATGCCGGGCGGCATGACGAAGCGATCGCGCGCATTCGGCGGGCCTGGGAGCTGTCGCCGTTCGATCCGCACGGGTTTTTCTTCGACATGGCACTGATGGTGCCGCATTTGCTGCGCGGGGAGTTCGAGACGGTGGTGGAGCTTGGGTTGCACACCCGCACGCGCAATCCGGCGTTCACCGCGACGTATCGGGCCAATGTGGCGGCCCTGGGCTTTCTCGGTCGCCGCGAGGATGCCGCGGTGCTGGTGGCGGAGCTGTTGCGCCGCGATCCCGGGTTCAGCATCAGCCGCTCGCAACGGCGCTCGCCGCTGCGCCAGGAGGACGATCTGATCTATGCCGAGGGCCTCCGCCTGGCGGGCGTGCCGGAGTGAGGCGCCCAGCCTGGCTTGCTTCCGATCGCAGCACCTCACCCCGCCTCGGTGTCCAGTCCCGCGCGGGGGTCGAATGGGTGTTGTGGTTGCCAGGATTCCAGGAAGGCGGCCAGGGCCGGTTCCGGTTGGGTGGGCAGAGCCAGTTTCAGTTCCACCACCTGGTTGCCGCCGGTGATGCCGCGGCCGGCGAGGCGCAGGCGGGTTCCCGGGGCTGACCAGGGGGGGATGGTCATGCGCACTTTGCCTTGCACGGTCGGCACTTCGAGGGTGGTGCCGAGCACCGCTTCCCGCAGGGTCATGGGCAGTTCCATCACCACGTCATCGCCGACGCGGCGAAACAGCGGATGTGGGGCGACGTTGACTTCGACCAGCGCGTCGCCTGGCAGGCCGCCGGCCATGCCGCGCTGGCCTTGCCGCTTCAGTCGCAGGACGTGGCCGTCGCGCAGGCCGGCGGGGATGGTGACATCGAGCACGCGGCCGTCCGGCAAGGTGAGCCGGCGCACGGTGCCCAGGGCGGCCTCGAGGAAGCTGACCGTCAGGCTGTAATGCGCATCGCTGCCGCCGGGGGCGAAGCCGGGGCCGCCGGCTCTGCTGCCGAACGCCGAGGTGAACAGGTCGTCCAGATCGTCGGCGCTGGGCTGGCCGCGGCCGGCATAGCGCGGGTGCGGGCCGCCGGGGGGGGGCCGCCGGGTGGCGCGTTCGCGGCCGTCGGCGTCGATCTCGCCGCGATCGAAGCGGGCATGTTTTTCCGGGTCGGACAGCAGGTCGTAGGCGGCGTTGATCGCCTTGAACCGTTCCAGCGCCTCGGGTTTGCCGGGGTTCAGATCGGGGTGATAGCGCTTGGCCATGCGGCGATACGCGGCGCGGATAATTTCGTCCGAGTCGCCGCGGCGGACGCCGAGAATCTCGTAGGGGTCGGTCATGGTGCTTGCAAACCGGTTGGTCCTTGCGCCTGGGACATCGCCGAAAGGGGGGGTCGACGACGCCGTGGTTGGCGATACCATCACCGCGAGCGCCAGGGAAGAATCAAGCACGATGAGCACGCGATGAAACCGATCCGACAGGCCGCCTTGCACGCCACCACGCCGCGCGGCGTGGTGTTGGACTGTGGCGACGGCCTCACCTGCCACATTGCGATGCTGCGGCCCGACCTCGCGCGTGTGCTGTTCCTGCGCGATGACGCGGCGCGCGAGCCGCGCAGCTGGATGGTGCCGCCGTATGGCGCGGGCGACGTGCCGTGGGAGGGGCGGGCGCGGCGCGATGACAGCAGCTGGCCGGACTGCCGCCATGTGCTGGAGACGTTTCCCGATCAGCTGGTGTTGCGCACCGATGCGATGGCGGTGCGGGTGCGGCTGTCGCCGTTTGCGTTGGCGTGGTCACTGCCGGATGGAACACTATTCGCGGCGGATCGGCCGACGCATCCGTATTTGTTCGGGCGTGTGCTGCCCGATGTGCGGCATGCGTTCGCGCGGCATCCGGCGGATCGGTATTACGGGCTGGGGGACAAGACCGGGCCGCTCGATCTGCATGGGCGGCGGTTGCGCACCACGATGATCGACAGCCTTGGGTATGACCCCGAGCGGGGTGATCCGCTGTACAAGCATTGGCCGTTCGTGATCACGCGGGATGGCGCGAGCGGGGTGGCGTGGGGGGTGTTTTACGACAGCTTCGCGGAGGCGGCGTTCGATCTGGGCTGCGAGCATGACAATTATCACGGGCTGTATCGCAGCTATGAAGCCTCGGGCGGCGACCTCGATTATTATGTTTTTCCGGGGCCGGGGATTGCCGACGTCACCCGCAAATTTCTGGATTTGACGGGCCATCCGCCGGTGCCGCCGCGCTGGACGCTGGGCTATGCGCAGACGGCGATGGCGATTGCCGATCTGCCGGATGCGCAGGCGCGGATGAATGATTTCATCGATCGCTGTGCGGCCGAGGACATACCGATCAGCGCGTTTCATTTTGGCTCGGGCTATACCTCGATCGGGCCGAAGCGGTACGTGTTCAATTGGAACCGGCAGAAATTCCCCGATCCCGAGGCGCTGCTGCGGCGGTTTCATGCGGCGGGCATGAAGCTGGTCGCCAATCTGAAGCCGTGTTTGCTGGATGATCATCCGGCGTATGACGAGGTGGCGGCGCGTGGCGCGTTCGTGGGGGATGCGTCTGGTGCGCCGTCGTTGAGCCAGTTCTGGGATGGCGAGGGGGCGCATCTGGATTTCACCAATCCGGAGGCGATCGCGTGGTGGCAGGCGGGACTGGCGCGGGCGGTGCTCGATACCGGGTTCGACGCGGCGTGGAACGACAACAACGAATATGGGTTTCGCGACGAGGCGGCGATGTGCGCGGGATTTGGCACGCCGTTGCCGCTCGATCTCGCGCGGCCGTTGCAGTCGCTGTTGATGACGCGGGCGTCGGTGGAGGCGCAGGCGGCGCGGGAGCCTGGGGCGCGGCAGTTCACGGTGACGCGCGCGGGCTGCCCGGGTGTGCAGCGCTATGCGCAGACCTGGAGTGGGGACAACTCCACGAGCTGGGCGACGCTGAAGTGGAATTTGCGCACCGGGCTGCAGATGGGCCTGTCGGGGATGGGCAATATCGGCCATGACGTGGGCGGGTTCGCGGGGCCGATCCCGAGTGCGGAGCTGCTGATCCGCTGGACCCAGTCGGGCTTGCTGCATCCGCGGTTCATCATGAACAGCTGGAAGCCGGACGGGATTTCGACGACGCCGTGGCTGCATCCCGAGGCGTTGCCGGCGATCCGGGCGGCGATCCGGCTGCGGTATCGGCTGATTCCGTACCTGTACAGCCTGATGCATGACACGGGCGCCCCGCCGCTGCGCCCGACATTCGTGGTGTTCGACGATCCCGCGACGTTCGCGGATTGCGATGAGCTGATGCTGGGGCCGTTCCTGCTGGCGGCACCGGTGGTGGTGGAAGGGGCGCGGGCGCGCACCGCGTATCTGCCGCTGGGTCCGGAATGCTGGTTCGATTTCTGGTCGGGCGAGCGGCTGGCGGCCGGGGCTCACGCGACGTTGGCGGCCCCGCTCGATCGGCTGCCGCTGGTGGTGGCCGCCGGCGGGATTGTGCCGATGACGGACAGCGAGGACACCTCCCGGCTGCATGATGAGCCGTCGCGGTGCCTGATGGTGTTCCCCGGCCTGGCGACGGGCAGCAGCGCGTTCGTGCTGGTGGAGGATGATGGCGTCAGCCGGGACGGGGCCGTGTGCCGGGTGACGATATCGTTGAGCTGGACGCCGGATGAGGTGCGGGTCGGGGTGACGCGGGAAGGGGCGTATGAGGGGAGTGCCGCGCGAATGCGGGTGGTGGTGCCGGCGGCGGAGCGACGGACAGTGATGTTGCAGGAAGGTGTTCTTTTTTGAAAAAAGAACCAAAAAACCTCTATCCCTTTGTTGCCGTAATCCGGACCATGGTGTGATTCCGCGCACCAAACTCGGTAAGTTTTTTGGTTCTTTTTTTCAAAAAAGAACTACTTTCTTATAAACCACAAACCCCGCAATCGCATCCAGCAGCGCCTGCGGCTCATCCGCGCGGATCGAGTGGCTGCTCTCCTCGAAAATC
>Ga0116226_10002923_pt1 | contig 15011 bp, 11 predicted proteins | sample S1TSphfallax_FD_89692 | JGI IMG/M metagenome (GOLD analysis project Ga0116226, IMG submission 89692) | Host-associated microbial communities from peat moss isolated from Minnesota, USA - S1T2_Fa - Sphagnum fallax MG | ecosystem: Host-associated > Plants > Peat moss > Unclassified | place: USA...
AGCCACGATTCACCGAGAATTTGGCGGCTGGAGGCCAGGCGATCCTGTAACCATCCATCCCAGGCGTCGACAAAACTGCGCGGCAGGCCGCCCTGCACGAAATCCCCTTTGGTGGGGATCTTCCCGAAGAAGCCGATTACGGCAGGGTCGGACACCGGAACTCCTGCAACACGCCGGGGGCAAAGGGATTGAGCACGGAACCGGCGCGGATTTCGAAGGCGGCCTGGCGGTCACCCTGCCGGAAGGACAAGGTGTAGAGTTCGGGCGAACCGGCCTGCACCAGACTCCCCTGACCGAACAGGCGGAACAGTGCCCAGGGGCCGGTCGCAGTGAACACGCCCGTCGCACCCGATGAGGGCGGATCAAATATCAGTCGGACATTCTGCATGCGGTTGGTGCCGGGCCAGGTGACCTGGGTGGCGCGGGTCGGACCGTGCACGTTGGAGACCGTCAGGCCGTCGAGGTCCAGAGTGACCTGACGCGCACCATTATCGAGAGTGGTGGGCGTAATGTCGAAGCGCACCGAGGGGGCGTTGCCGCCGGCGGCGAAGAACAGGTCGCGGATCACCGCGGCGCGCTGGAACTGGACCAGCTGGTCGGGGGCGACCGGTGCGGGGACACCGTCGAGCGGCTGCGGCTTCCAGGTGGTGCCCGACATGTCGACATAGGCGCGCAACTGGGTGTTGAAGAAGCCGTCAAGCAGGCCGCCGGGAGCGAACAGACGTCCAAAATCGTCCATCGGGATCTCGTTGGTGGCGCCGACGGAGAACGGATAGCGGCCGGTGACCGCCTGCTTGCACAGGCCCGCGGGGCTGGCAGCGCTGCCGCTACCGCCACCTGCTGCTCCCGGCGCGCCGCCGCCGCCTCCATTGTAGACGTCAGCCACCTGCTGGCGGGCGCCGCCGCCGCGAAGCGCGATGCTGCTGCTCGCCATGTCCTGCAGCCAGCGTGACACCGGCTGTGGCTGACGCAGGGCCTCGGTGCGCAGAATTTGCGCCGGGTCCGCCCCGGTGGCGACCGGAGGCGCCGCAGGGCCACCGGTCGGGGTGACCGCAAGATGGGCGAGTTGTACCTGCAGGTCGTTGATCAGCTTCAGCACGACATCGATCGGTGCACCGGGCCCTGTGCCGACAAAGTCGCGCAAAAGCTTGTAGCGTTGATCGATGACGAAACCGGGTGGATCGGGGGGCGCGCCGCTGTCGGGGTTGCCGAGCAGGCCCTGAAGCTGTGATTGGGCCGCGGAGGCCGCGGATGTGGCGGCGGTGGTTGCTGCGGCGGCCGCACCCGCCAGGCCCGGCGGCGGCGGCGGCGCGATCGAAGGAGCCAACTGCTTGGAAGCGGAGGCCAGCAGATCGCGCATCGGCGATTGCGGGGAGCCGATGATGTAGAGGTCCTGCGAGGCCTGGGTCAGGTTGCGGAGCGGCACGATGTTCAGGTCGCCCAGCATGGCGTCCCACTGCTTCGCGTAGTCGTTGGTGTAAAGGGTGATGACATCACGCTCGAGCTGGCGAAGCTGTGGTCCGCTGGTATCGAGGGCGGCGCGTTCGCCGAGGACCCAGCTTTCGGCGGCCACGTCGCGGGCAACGTGGCCAAGCGCGGGCAGCAGCACCTTGTGCAAGCCGTCGACGGTGAAAAAACCGGGAACGCCGTCGGTGAGGGCCTTTCCGGATGGACGGACAAACACCCGTACGCCGGCGGCGCCGAGTGCGTCCGAAGGGCGCCATGGGGGGATACGCTGCGCTGCGGTCGATGGTTTGATGCGCGAATATACCCGCTCCGCCACCGGGACGCGGCTGAAGGTGGCGCGCGCCGCGGCGACCAAGGCTCCGTCCAGGGGGATCGAGGGCAGCGGGGCGTCGAGCAGCGCCACAAGGTGTTTCGCCAGGCCCTCGCGCAAAGGGCCTGCGGCCGGACCGGAATAGCTTGCCTGCCAGTCGAGGCCCATCCAGGCCTGCACGAGGTCGCGGTCCATTGGGCCCTGGTTGCCCAGCATCAGGTAGACCCGTGTCGCCTCGTAGAGAAAATCTGGGCGGTTCAGGCTGCCGCGCATCTGCGCTTCGAGGCGGGCCAGGAGACGCGGCAGAAACAGACGCTCAAGGGCGTGGCGATAGATCAGGCGTGCGCCGGTGCCGAGTTTTTCCGTCTGGGACAGACCCAGCGACCACCAGGAGATGCCGTCATGCGTGTCATAGCCATGCGGCAAGGCGCGTGCCTGGTCGAGCGCCGGGACGATGGCGGCAAGGTTTCCGCCGGTGACCGGATCGACGGTTACCGGACGGGCTGCGGCCTCGTAGGCAGCCAGGGAAGCTGCGCTATCGTCGATCTCATGCTGGTTGGTGACGTGGATCTGCCAGAGCAGGCCGCTGCAGCACAGGACAGCAAGAGCGGCGAGGGCGTAGCCGCCGATCCGGCCGAACAGCTGCCGCCGCGCGGCGCCCGGCTTGTGGGAGACCAGCATGGCCTCGTTGAATATAACGTCCTTGAGAAGGCGGCCGAGAAAGTAGCTGCGGCCCTGTTCCGGACGCAGGCTCGGGGCGCGACGCTGGTCGAGGCCGAAGGCGCGCGAGAGCACACCGGTCAGCCGATCGATCGGTGTGCCTTCCTGGGTGCCGGAGGCCATGTAGACGCCGCGCAGAAACGGCGCGGGATCGAGGCGCGAGCCGCCGAAACCCTCCAGGAGGAATTCGGTCAAAGGTGCTTCCAGGCTGGCGACCTGAGCCGGAAAGCCGGCCAGCATGGCGCGTCGATCGGGGCTGCGCTCGGCCTGCAGGCGATCAAAAAGGCGGATGTTCAGGCGTTCGACGAGGGCGCGGAACTCGGCAACGAAGCCGGAGACCGGGCCGGCGCCGGGAGCACTCTCCTTCGCATCGCGCGAGAAGGTGGTACCCCAGACCTGGGCGCGCCGCTCACGGTCGAGGTCGTCGAAGAACTCGCTGAAGCCGGCGATCAGGTCCGCCTTGGTGAAGACGGCGTAGATCGGAACGCGCAGGGCCAGGCGCTCGGTGATCTCCTTCACGCGGCGGCGTATGGCGCGGGCGTGGGCGAGGCGCTCGGATTGCGGGGCCGCGGCGATGTCGCTCAGGGCAATCGCGACGATGACGCCGTTGAGCGGCTGGCGGACCCGGGTGCGCTTCAGCAGATCGAGGAATCCGGTCCAGCCGGCGCGGTCGATATTGGCGTCCGAGTCCTGGGTGGTGTAGCGACCCGCAGTGTCGATCAGCACCGCGTCCTCGGTGAACCACCAGTCGCACATGCGCGTGCCGCCGACGCCGGCGACCGAGCCCTGCCCCATTTCGGCGGCGAGCGGGAAACGCAAGCCGGCATTCAGCAGGGCCGTGGTCTTGCCGGCACCGGGCGGGCCGATGATGACGTACCAGGGCTGCTCGTAGAGATAGCCGCTCTTGCCGCGTGCCTTTTTGAGGGTGGCTAGGGCCGTGGTCAGCTTCTCGCGCAAAGCGGCCAGTTCTTCGGCCGAGGCAGCCTGCCCGGCGTCGACCTTGGTCACGTCGGCGGTGAGGATTCGGTCGCGGTTACGGCGTCGGCGGTCGATGAGCAGGTTGAGGCCCAACCAGACCAGCAACATCGCCCCAACGATGATCAGTCGCGACCACCAAGGTTCGAACATCGCGATCAGGGGGGCGAAGAACCACACCACCACGGCGAGCAGCGCGACGCCGACAAAGGTGAGAAACCAGCGCGATCCGAGGAAACGCAGGAGTGACCGCATCAAGCGACGCCTGTCATTGGGGCCTGTGGAGCACGATCTCGATACGTCGGTTCTGCTCGCGCCCGTCCGGGGTGGTGTTGGGCCCCACCGGCTCGGCGTCGGCGCGACCTTCGGCGGTGATGCGGCCGGGGTCGCCGACGGTCTGTGCGACAATCGCCTTCGCCGCCTGGGCGCGGGCGGTGGAGAGCTGGAAATTGGATGGGAACTGGATGGTGCGGATCGGCTGATTATCGGTGTAGCCAATCACGTCGACGCTGCCGTCTTCCGCCTTGAGCGCGGTGCCTATGCGCTGCAGCAACGGCAGGAAAGCGGGTTGAACGGTGGCGCTCCCGGAGGGGAACATGCCGCGGTTATGGATACGCACGATCGGGGTGGAGGGCGTGCCCAGCACGGTGACGAGACCCTGGTCGATCTCGGGTTTGAGGAAGGTCCGTAACTTGTCGAGCACGTCCGGTTCGGCCGGTGCGGGCGGCGGTGGCGGCGGAAGGACGGGGGCGGAACGGGCGATCGCCGGCATGTGGTCGGGCGGGGCCGCGAGCATCCGCTCGAACAGTTCGTCGGACGCTGCGTTCAGGCCGCTCGATACCCAGACGAAAAGACCGGCGACGACGGCCAGCGCGGCACTGGCGACAACCCAGACCGGGACGGCGGCGCGCGCCGGACGGTAGGGGGCGGTGATGCCCTGCCAGCGCGGGGACAGTTCCGGTTCGGTGGCGGGACGGTTGCGCTGGATCAGCGCGTAGATTTCCTCGCGCAGCTTCTCGAGTTCGCCGGGTCCGCGTGGCGACAGGCGGTAGCGGCCCTGGAAACCGAGCGCGAGGCAGAGATACATCAGTTCCAGCACCGGGAGAAATTTTCCGGCGTTCTGCTTCACCTGGTCGAGCAGGACGAAGAAACGCTCGCCGCTGCGGGTTTCCTCGTGGAAGGTGGACACCAGGGAGCGCGCATCCCATGAACCGCCGCTGCCCCAGGGTGTGTTGAGCACAGCATCGTCGAGGCTGGCGCATAGCGCGTAATGCGAGGTGCGTAGCTGCTCCATCGGGATGTTGCCCTCACGGCAACGCTGCTCGAATAGGCGTATTTCGCGAACCGCACGCTCACGCAGATCGCCGGCGTCCGGTTGGCTGACGGTGTTGCGAAGGCGCGCAAGAAGCTGCAGCAGCGGCGACGCGGCGAGCAGCAGTGGATCAAGACCGGCCTGAGTGACCTCCACCACGTCGCTGACCGGCTCGGCGGCAGCCCAACGGTCGCTGGGGGGTGGGTCGGCTCGCCTGGGCTCCCCTCCCCTGGGTTCATAGGCGCGTGGGTCCGGTGCGCGCGACGCGGGGAGGCGCATGTCCGGAGGTTGCGCCGGGGGTGGGGCCGCGGCATTGCGGCGGCCTCCCGGCGACGGACGGATGACCGTCCGATCATTGTCTTCCGGCTCGCTGAAAGGATTGTCGCTCACCCGCGTATGGCCCAGAGTTCCAGCTGGAGATTGGGAAAATCGCCCGAGACGTGGATCGCAAAGCCGCCGGATGACTGCATCTGCTGCCAATGGGGGGAGTTGCGGTCGAGCTCGAAATAGGTGGCGGTGGCGTAGAACGGCAGCTGGCGTGGCGCGACCGGCAGCGGTCGGACGGTGATACCCGGCAGGGCAACATTCACCAGTTCGCGTATCTGCTCCACCGCACCGATTTTGACCTGGCTCGGGAACAGGCGGCGCAGGTTCTCACTCGGAAGATCGGCCTGAACGGTCAGCACGAACTGGGCCGCGCGAAGGATTCCGCGATCGTTGATCGGGCCGACGCGAACGCCGTGGTTGCGTTGCTGCAGCGGAATCGGGATCGCCGTCTGCTCGATGACGGCGGACAAAGAGCGACGCAGATCCGCCACCACGGGGGCGTAGCTGCGCTGCAGGTCCTCGTGGCGATAGGCGGGGTAGCTGCTCGGGCGGCGCGAGGTTTCGGTGAAGGTGGCGAACTCGCCCGCCATCTGCACCAGGGCGGCGTACAGATCCTCGGGGTGAATGTTCCCGGCATCCGCCCAGTGGCTCATGAGCTTCTGCCAGCGGTTGACCGATTGCAGGAGCAGGAAGTCGGAGACGTCGGCGACCCCCCGGGCACCGCCCGGTGCGGTGAGGCGGGCGGCCAATGCCTCGCCGCGCTGGTTCAGCATACCGGATAGTTCGGTCAGGAGGCCGGATAGCGGTGCCACGGCGGAGCAGAGCAGGCAGGGCGCGATCCAGCGGTCGTCGAGCGTAACCCGCCGGTCGGATGCAACCTCGGTCACCCGTGCCAGGCCGATGCAGAGGTAGCCGGAACGATCCTCGCTCTCCAGCATATAGCGCAGGCGCAGGCGTCCGATCTGAAGTTCCGCCGGCTGGGGCGACGCGGAGTGCGTGTCATAGGCCTCGAAGCCGCGCAGCGCGTAACGACCATCGGTCGACTCGCCGGCGGCGATTTCAACAGCCCCCGGTTGTCGAACCTGGGCCGCCAGATAGACCAGCATGTTGCGAGCCGAGTCCGGAAGGTCCATCGGGGCGGGGTGGTCGGTCTCTCCGGGAATGGCAAACGGGGTTCCATCCTCGAACACGCCAGCCGCGCTGCTGACGGCAAAGCGGCCGGTGAGCAGGAGGTCCCGGTCGACGGCCATCTCCGTCATGCCCCAGGGGTGGGGGCGCAAGGCCGCCGTGCGGCCACGCACAAGCGTTTCCAGCCAGCGATCCTGCTGCTGGAAATGCTGCGCGCGCAGAAACATGCCCTCCTGCCAGACAACCCTGTTGGACCACGTCATGCGGTGGTGCGCTGCCTCCCGGAGTTCACGTGACGGAGACTTAGCAGAGTCCTCAGGCGGGGGCGAGCGTGGCGGTGGTACCGGCGATGTTGAGGATCAGCTTGCTCGGGCCGCTGGCAGCGACCGGCGCGAACACTCGCCACTTGGCGTGGTCGATGTCGCGGAACAGGACAACGAGCCCGACCGACTGCGTGCCCTTTTTGAGTTCGCGGGTGATGGTCTGGGTCTCGCCCGGGGCGAGCAGGACTTCCTCGGACGCCAGAACATCCTGGCCAAGCGTGGCCTGCTCGCGCTCGGTCAGGGCAAAGAAATCGGACCGCTCGAATTTTGCGATCGTGGCGAGCTGATACAGATGCACCGCCACCGGCGAGGCATGCCCGGTCGGGTCGGTGTTCTGGTCCGCGCTGCCTTTGATCGTCAAGCTCAACACCGCAGGCGGCGGCGGCGGACTGCCGCATCGCCCAACTGCCAGCGGGAGCAGACAAGCGAGACGAAGCAGCGACCGGCGGGGTTGGGAGGCGGGCCGGCCGGCCTGGGCAATGCCGGCTTCTGTCTGGCTCAATCAGGGCGCTCCCGGTCGTTGATTTCACGCAATGCCTGTTCATATGCCCGCGCGAAGGCACGACCGAAGACGCTGTCGAAGTCGTCGGCCAGGGCACGGGATGTCTCGGTGTGCATCTTCTCGAACATGTCCCAGGCGCGCGCCTTGCGCTGGGCGGGGACAAGGGCCAGGCCGCCGGCTTCATCGGCCTTTGCGCGCAAGCTGGTCGGCGCAAATTGGGCCAGCATCGCCCGGACGGCACTCTGCATCGCACTTACTGAAGCGAGTTCGTGGAGGCGCATATCTCGCATCGCCTCCGCAACTGCGCGCGCCGGATCGACATCAGTCACCCGGCCGACCCCAAGCAGCGCCGCCAGCGCGTCATCGTCGTCAGCCGAAAATTTCAGCGGGTTGTTGCCGCGTGCGCGGATCATCGTCCGCTCGATGCGGAACTCGCCCTTGATCTCGGCGCGCGCCATGATTGCCTGGCGTAACCCGCTCACAACGGCCCGGAACGTGCGACCGAGGGCGCGCATGGTTGCCTCGGGATCCGCGGGCACAGCGTCTCCAATACCGGCGCCATCGAGGAAGGCTACCAGCAACTTCCCATCCGGTACACCCGAAACCCGGGGCGGGACAACGTCGCGGGGCGGCGGGGCAGTTGGACCCGAGGCGGTGGGTAACGAGGCGGTGGGTGACGAGGCCGGCGCGACAGGGGGAATGTCCGGCTCGCGCGCAAATGCCGGCGTCGCTGCAGGAAAGGGGGGGGGCGGCGTGACCGGATGTATGGAGGGTGGCGAGATCGGGAGCGGCGCCAGAGGTACTGCCGTCTGCGGCGGCCGCGGCGCGAGATCGAGATCGAGATCCCAGTCATCCGGCAGCACGACCGGCAGCGGTGGGGGCGGGCGGAACGCATCGTCGATCCCGGGGGCGTGGTCCGACTGCGTCGGGCCGCGAAAGATATGGTTGGAGTCGTCGGCGGCGAGCGGATCGAAGTCCGGCGGAAGATTGACCGACGAGCCGGGCGCGTGGGAGCCAAAGGGCGCCCCACCACCCATCCCGGTGTCCTCCAGGAACGGGTTTCGCGTCGGCTGGACCGGATGATCGCCAAATGGGTCGTCCATGAAGCGATCATTGGATGAAGACCGCCCGGAAGGCGGCACGGGCCGGGCGCCACCAAAGCCACCACCGCTGAAGCCGCCGTCGGAACTGCCGCCGAAACCTACGCCCTGGCGCCCAGCCGGCAGGACGTCGGCGATGCGGACCTCGATCTCGTACGGACCCAGGCGAAGCCGGTCGCCGTCGCGTAGGTCACGGCCGCCGCCAGGACCAACCGGCTCATCGTCGTGGTTGTGATAGGTGCCGTTGGCGCTGGTGTCGAGCAGCTGCCAGTAGCCGGAACGGAAGGCCAGAACGCAATGCCGCTTCGATAGGTGGCGGTCCGGGTCGGGGAGCACCCAGTCGTTCTCGGAGCCACGGCCGATGCTGAACTCGCCGCCATCAGCATGGCGCGTCTGCGGCGGGACCTTGTCCGGGCACCGCAGGACGGTCAGCGTCAAAGTCATAGGTGGCCTCCTGAGGACAGATTAGCCGAGGCACCGCGGGAATGACCAGTGGTCACCGGAAGCGTCACGCTGCTAGGATAGCGGCGAACGATGACCGAAAAGGTCGCAGGAAGCGTTTCAAGGAACATGTATGGCTCCAGTTCTCCTCCGGAACGTACGCAAGGCGTTCGGGTCCACCCAAATCCTCCATGGGGTTGATGTGGAGATTGCGGATGGCGAATTCGTCATCCTCGTTGGTCCGTCGGGCTGCGGCAAGTCCACCCTGCTCCGCATGATCGCAGGACTCGAGAACGTCAGCAGCGGCGAGATCTCGATCGGCGGGCGGGTGGTCAACGATCTGCCGCCGAAGCAGCGGGACATCGCCATGGTGTTCCAGAATTATGCGCTTTATCCGCATATGACAGTGCGCGATAACATGGGGTTTTCGCTGCGCCTCGCGCGGGTGCCGAAGCCGCAGCTGGAAGCGCAGGTCGGCCGGGCAGCACAGATCCTGGGGCTGGTCCCGCTGCTCGATCGCTATCCGCGGCAGCTTTCGGGCGGCCAGCGGCAGCGTGTGGCGATGGGGCGTGCCATCGTTCGTAACCCGCAGGTGTTCCTGTTCGACGAGCCGCTCTCCAACCTCGACGCCAAGCTGCGGGTGCAGATGCGGGCCGAGATAAAGGAACTGCATCAGCGTCTGGAGACGACGACGATCTATGTGACCCACGACCAGATCGAAGCAATGACGATGGCCGACAAGATCGTGGTCATGCATGCCGGACACGTGGAGCAGATCGGTGCACCGCTCGATCTGTATGATCGGCCGACCAACCTGTTCGTGGCCGGGTTCATCGGCTCGCCGTCGATGAATTTTCTGCCTGGGCGGGTGACAGGCGGGCAATTTCAGGCCGGCGACATCGCCTGGCCTTTGCCACAGGCCGGCGGGTTTCCAGCCGAGGATGCGCCGACCGTGTACGGCATACGGCCAGAGCATTTGCGCCTGGCAGCGGGCGGTATCCCGGCGATGGTGCAGGTGATCGAACCGACAGGTTCGGAGACCCATGTGATTGCCCGGGTCGGCGATGTGCCCGTCATGTGTGCCTTCCGCGAGCGGCTGTCCGCACGGCCAGGCGAGACGATCTCCATCATGCCCGATCTTGCATCGGCGCATCTGTTCAGTCAGGAGACCGGCCGCCGACTGAACTGATTCTCTCGCATCACCAGACTCAAGCGGCACTGCCCCACGGAGAGAGAACATCCCCGGGGATTCTGAAGGGAGAAACCATGACCATCATCACACGACGTCGCTCGCTCGCTCTGGGTGGCGGAGCCTTGCTGGCAGGCGGGATTTCGAGCCGGGCGTCGGCGGTGCCGGTGGCAGATGTCGCCCCACCCAAGCAGCCGATCGAGTCGGGCGCGACGCTGCGGGTGCTCCGGCCAACCAAGTTCGTCGAACCGGACGAGCGAATTTTCCGGGCCAATATCGCGGCTTTCACCAAGGCAACCGGTGTTCCGGTGCGGGCGGATTTCGTGGGATGGGAGGATCTGCGACCGCAGACGGCGGTCGCGGCACGGACCGGGGCCGGGCCGGATATCGTCGTCGGGTGGCCGGACGACCCGCATCTCTACAGCGACAAGCTGATCGATATGAGCGAACTGGCTGATTACCTCGGGCGGAAATACGGCGGCTGGTATTTCCTGGCCGAGAAATACGGCAAGAAATGGGGGACCGATACCTGGATCTCGATACCGATGGGCGGCTCCGGGGCGCCTTGCGTGTATCGGACGTCCTGGGTGAAGGAGGCCGGGTTCGATAGCATCCCGACCGATCTCGACCAGTTCCTCGTTCTGTGCCGCAAGCTCAAGCAGACCGGGCATCCGGTCGGCTTCGCTTTGGGCAATGCCGTCGGAGACGCGAACGGCTACGTCAACTGGCTGCTGTGGTCGCACGGGGCGTATATCGTGGACGAGGACGGCCATGTGGCAATTCGCCGCAAAGAAACGATCGAGGCGCTGAACTACGCGCGCGAGATGTTTCCGACGATGATCGAGGGGACGCTTTCCTGGCAGGACCCGAGTAATAACAAGGCGTTCATTGCGGGAGACATCAGCCTCACGCAGAATGGCGTGTCGATCTATTTCGTGCTCAAGAATGATCCCAAATCCGCAGACATGGCGGCGGACACGAACCACGCGCATATGCCGCTCGGACCGGTCGGCAAACCGGGCGAGTCGGCGTTGATCCTCAATGCCATGGCGTTCAAGCACACCAAATATCCCAACGCGGCCAAGGAGTTTCTGCGCTTCATGATGGAGCAGGAACAGTATGAGCCCTGGCTCGCCGGCTGTATCGGCTACTGGGCGCAACCGCTGAAGGCTTATGCCGAGAGTGCCGTGTGGACGTCGGACCCGAAACTGGCCGTGTATCGGGACACCTGCGGCGGCGCGTTCTGGAACGGCTACAAGGGTCCGATCACTGCCGCCTCTGGCGCCGTGACGGCTGACTACGTCACCGTGCACATGTTCGCGGCGGTGGCTTCCGGCCAGGCGAGCGCCGAGGATGCCGCAACCGAGGCTGAGAAGCGGGCGCAGCGCTACTACAAGTCATGATCAAGTCATGAGTGTTACGGCCGAGCGGCTGGCCTACGTTCCGCATCAGCCGGGTTGGCTAGTGCGCCTGTTCGACTGGAAGCCGTTTCTCATCTTCATTTGCCTGCTGCCGGCAATGGGATTGCTACTGGTCTTTCTCACGTATCCGCTCGGGCTTGGCATCTGGTTGGCGTTTACCGATGCACAAATCGGTGGCGGCGGTCAGTTCGTGGGCTTCGACAACTTCGTTTCGCTGTTCCACGACTCCATCTTCATCATGACGGTCTGGAACACAATCTTCTATACGGCCGTCGCGACGGCCGGAAAATTCACCCTCGGCCTGTGGCTGGCAATCCTGCTCAATCGCCATATGCCATTCAAATCGATCGTAAGAGCGGTGATCCTGCTGCCCTGGATCGTTCCTACCGTCCTTTCCGCGATCGCCTTCTGGTGGATCTATGATCCGCAATTCTCGATCATCTCCTACTTCTTGGTGAATGTGCTGCACTGGCGCACCCACTACATCGACTTTCTTGGCACACCTTGGCACGCGCGCTTCTCGCTGATCGCGGCGAATATCTGGCGCGGGATTCCGTTTGTCGCGATCAGCCTGCTCGCCGGCCTGCAGACCATCTCGCCGTCCCTCTATGAGGCCGCCATGCTGGATGGGGCGACGCCGTGGCAACGCTTCCGCTTCGTCACCGGGCCTATGCTGATGCCGATCCTGGCGGTGGTGCTGACGTTTTCGGTGCTGTTCACCTTCACGGATTTCCAGCTGGTTTACGCCATCACGCGCGGTGGACCCATCGACTCCACACATCTGATGGCGACCCTGGCGTTTCAGCGCGGCATTCCGGGCGGGCAGTTGGGTGAAGGTGCGGCCATTGCCGTCGCCATGATCCCGTTCCTGCTGGCAGCCACCCTGTTCAGCTACTACGCGCTCGCGCGGCGGAAATGGCAGCAGGGCAGCGACGATGAGTGACGCCGCCGATACACCCACCCTGCCCTCGTGGGAGACGCCAGGTCGCAGGCTGATTACGCTCTATCTGCCTTTGGGCTGCTTCCTGCTGATCCTGCTGTTCCCGTTCTACTGGATGGTGATCACCGCGTTCAAACCGGGCTCGGAGATGCTCAGCTATAAGGACGGCAGTCCGTTTTGGGTGCACTCGCCGACATTCGAGAACATACGCAAGCTGCTGTTCGAGACCGACTATCCGCGCTGGCTCGTGACCACGATGGAGGTGTCGATCGCAGCGACGATCCTGTCACTGTTCTCTTCGGTGCTCGCCGCCTATGCGATTCAGCGCCTGCGGTTTCGCGGTGCGTCCTATGTCGGGCTGGCCATCTACCTGGCCTATCTGGTGCCGCCTTCGATCCTGTTCCTGCCGCTCGCCGACCTCGTCTTCGAGTTTGGGCTCTACGACAGCCCGATGGCGCTGATCCTGACCTATCCGACCTTTCTGATCCCGTTCTGCACCTGGCTGCTGATCGGTTACTTCAAGTCGATCCCCTATGAACTCGAGGAGTGCGCGCTGATCGATGGGGCAACACGGTTGCAGATCCTGTGGCGGATCACCCTGCCGCTTGCGGTGCCCGGGCTGATTTCGGCCGGGATCTTTGCCTTCACCCTTTCATGGAACGAGTTCATCTACGCCCTCGCCTTCATATCGTCTTCCGAGAAGAAAACCGTTCCGGTGGCGATCCTTACCGAGCTTGTGCAGGGCGACGTGTATCAATGGGGCGCGCTTATGGCGGGCTCTCTGATGGGGTCTTTGCCGGTGGCGATATTCTACTCGTTCTTCGTCGAGTACTATGTTTCGTCTTTGACGGGCGCAGTAAAGGAGTAAGTTCAGGAGCCAGCCCATGGACCACCAACACTTAATAGGACGTCCAGGGGTCGCCCCTGGCGGGGGTCGAGGGGGCAGAGCCCCTCGCCTTCCTGTCCTAAGGCAGCAACTTCCAGGCGCCGTGCTCGATCACGACCATGACGCGCGCGCGGTCGTCCAATCCATTATGATCAGTGGGCGACATGGTTGCGATACCATGCGTCAACACCACGCCGTGCAGTCCTTCAAGAGCGTCCCGCAGAGCTGAACGAAATTCGGCCGTATCCGGCTTGGCGTGCTCCAGGGCAATCGGGATGGCATTCTGCAGGAGGATCATCGCATCCCAGGCATGCGCTCCAAAAGTCGCGAAGGAGCCAGCGCCATTTGCCGCCTCGTAGCGATGCACGTAATCAAGGGCCACCGGCTTGATCGGGTTTCCATCCGGCAACTGCGCTGCGACAAGGACCGGCCCCGCCGGCAGAATCGTGCCCTCCACGTCCTTTCCTCCGACCCGCAGAAAGTCGGCATTCGCGACACCATGCGTCTGATACATGCGCCCGGTGTAGCCACGCTCGCGCAGCGTCTTCTCCGGCAGCGCCGCGGGGGTGCCGGCGGCGGCAACCAGGACGGCATCCGGCCGGGTCGACATGATCTTCAGCACTTGTCCGGTGACGCTGGTATCGGCGCGCGCGAAGCGCTCGGTGTCCACGAGGTTTATCTCGTGGGCGGCAAAGGCGCGTGTCGCTTCGGTCAGCCAGCCATCACCGTAGGCATCGTTGAAACCGATGAAGGCGACGGTCCTGATCCCGTTCTTCGCCATGTGATCGGCGACGCCGTCTGCCATCAGCCCATCGTTCTGCGGGGTTTTGAACACCCACCGGCGCAGCGGGTCCATGGGCGAGATCAACCGGGCCGATGCGGCCAGCGAGATCATCGGCACCTGCTTTTCGGCCGCTACGTCGATCATCGCGAGCGAACCCGGTGTGACGGAGGAGCCGATGATCACGTCGGCTCGGGATTCGTCAATCAGCTTTCGCGTATTGGCGACAGCGCGGGTCGCATCTGTGCCATCGTCGAGGACAATATAGTCCACGTCATGCCCGGCGATCTGCCTGGGCAACAATGCGATCGAGTTGCGCTGCGGCAGGCCGAGCGAGGCGGCAGGCCCGGTCATCGACAACGTGATTCCGACATGTATGGTTTGCGCGTGCGCGATCCCGAACGGTGCCCACACGGCGAGCGCGAGAAGCCCGGTGAAGCGAAATCGTTCCATTCAGACGTTTCCCCGATTGTTGGGGACAGGTAGGATCGACGCGTAAACCATGTCAATCGGCACACTGGCTCCCGACTCTCCACTTGGCCGCCTGATGGCCGCACCCATGCGGCCGGGCCTGATAGCCTGGATCGGACTGCGACCGGCGCGGCGGGAGCCATTGCTGGAGGTCACGTCCGTCCGGCTCGATCCGATCGAGGGGCTGGTGGGAGACCGGTATCGGCGAGGACCCGGAACGAGGCAGGTGACACTGATCCAGCGGGAGCACCTTGCCGCGATTGCTGCATGCCTCGGCCGCGCGGCGCTGCCGCCCGCGCTGCTTCGCCGCAACATCGTCACTACGGGAATGAACCTGCAGACCTTGCAGGGGCAGCGGTTTCGCCTTGGTGACGCATTATTGGAAGGCACGGGCCTTTGCCATCCGTGTTCGCGGATGGAGGAAGTCCTCGGCGAAGGCGGCTACAATGCCGTGCGATTTCACGGCGGGATCACCGCGCGCGTCCTGGAAGCGGGCGAGGCGCGGATCGGCGATGCCGTCAGCCGCCTCGGTTCCTTGACCTGTGGATAGAGAGCGCTAAACCTGCTTGATGCGCTACGTCTCCACACGGGGCCAGGCACCCGTTCGCGATTTTGCCGGAGTACTCCTTGCCGGGTTGGCCGAAGATGGCGGCCTCTATGTGCCCGAACGCTGGCCGGTGCTTTCCGCCGCCGAGTGGCGAGAACTGCGCGGCCTGCC
>Ga0116226_10002924_pt1 | contig 15010 bp, 14 predicted proteins | sample S1TSphfallax_FD_89692 | JGI IMG/M metagenome (GOLD analysis project Ga0116226, IMG submission 89692) | Host-associated microbial communities from peat moss isolated from Minnesota, USA - S1T2_Fa - Sphagnum fallax MG | ecosystem: Host-associated > Plants > Peat moss > Unclassified | place: USA...
GTGGATGTGCTGCTGCGGGCGCTTGCGCGGGCGATGCCGTCGCGCATTCCGGCGGCGAGTTCCGGCACGATGAACAACCTGACTATTGGCGGTATCGATGAGCGCACCGGGAAGAGCTTCGCGTACTACGAGACGATTGCCGGAGGCATGGGCGCTCGGCCGGGAGCGGACGGCGTCTCAGGGATTCATACGCACATGACCAACTCGCTGAACACGCCGGTGGAGGCGCTGGAGTATGCGTATCCCCTGCGGGTGCGGAGCTATGGTTATCGCCCGGGATCGGGCGGCGCGGGGGAGTTTCGCGGCGGCGACGGGATCGTGCGCGAGATCGAGATGCTCACGGACGCGCAGGTGACGCTGCTGGCGGACCGCCGGGCGTTCGCGCCGTATGGGCTGCAGGGCGGGGGGGATGGCTCGGCGGGAAGGACGGTACTTGTCTCGGGGGGTGAGACAAGGGAACTGCCGGGGAAGTGCAGCATCGCGGTGAAGGCTGGGGATGTGGTGCGGGTGGAGACGCCCGGTGGCGGCGGCTGGGGAGTTCCACCCATCGCGTGAGACAGAGGCGCGACGGATGGGGCGCCCCAGACTGCGATATGGCATCGTGAACCCACATCTCAGAAGCGAGATGTGGGGCACCCGAATGGATGCTACTTCGCTGCTGGCGTCAGGTGGTCGAAGTTCATGATGGCGTTGAAGACGAGGTTGTAGCTGCCCACGGTCTCGCCGCGGTAGACGGGGTTGTTGGCGAAGAGGAGCACGTTGCCCGCGCCGAAGCGGGCATCGACGACGATGGCGCGCTCGGAGATGGATCCAGCCTTGTCGAGCAGGCCGGAGACGAGCAGGTCCTTCCCGCTGTTGAAGCGCAGGATGACCTCAGGGCGCAAGGCGGCGGGGATGAGCATCGGGTTGTTCCGCATCTGCTCTTCGTTCAGCGGGCGCGGCTGCCAGGGCTGCTGCTTGGGCAGGATGACGGGGTCGACGGTGACGCGGCCCTGCACGGTGTCGGCTTCGTCCGGGCCGCCGCGGCCGGTGGGGCGGCTCTCATACGGATCGAAGAGGGTGCGGCCGCCGGCGCGGCCGTAGGTGTTGCTTACGTTGAAGGCCATGCCGCTGGCGCTCATCACGGGCAGCGTTTTCCCATATCCATAACCGATCGGGCTGGTTTGGGCAACGAAGACGCTCGAGAGCACGGTGCCGACGACGCGTGCGTCGCCGGTGGAGGCGATGCTGACGCCGGGGGCGAGGCCGGTCTCGGCGGCGAACTGGGCCGTGTCCTCGCAGGTGATAAGCAGGCCGCCCTTGGCGACGAAGTCCTTGAGGTGGGCGAGGCCGCTGTAGCCGAGGCCGGGCCGGGTGTCTGGCGTGGAGTCGAGCAGGCCCATGTTGGGCGTCAGCTCGGTCTTCTGCCACGGCATGGGGTTGGTATTGGAGTTGATGGGGATGCCGTCGATGATCTGCTGCGCGGAGGCGCGGCCCACGGGGGCGAAGACGATGACGTCGTACTTGCCGCGGAGGTCGGCGTCGGCGGAGGCGGTCTGGGTGTTGATGTAGGTGAACGGCACGCCGGCCTTATCGAAGGCCAGCCGCCACCAGCCCTCGGTCTGGGTGCCGAGCCAGGTGTGCATAAAGGCGATGCGGGGCGCGGTTACGGGGTGCGTGGCGACGGCGGGCTTATCGAGCTTGACGGCGTCGAGCGAGAGCTTCTTGAGGAGGGGCTGCAGCTCTGAGTCGGAGGCGCCGGAGACGAGCAGGGAACCGACAGGGAAGGTGTGGCTGGCGGCGTCGAAGGCCTTTTCCGTGATCTCGATGTGCGCGGGCTTGATCTTAGACTGCGCGGCGTAGAGCAGCGCGAGCAGGCTGGTCTGGCCGGTATTGGCGATGGCGTAGACCGTGCCCGCGCCGGTTACGTTGCCAGACGCGCCCGAGAGGTCGGTCACGGAGGACATCTTCGATTTCAGGATGGAAGCGTCGAGGACGCGGAAGCTCTTGACGTTGAAGAGCTGCGAGAAGCTCCAGCCGGTGTCGTCGTAGGGATGCTTCTGCGGGTCGTCGGGTGCCCAGTACTGCTTGTCGAGGAGAGCGTCCGCGATGCGCGAGTAAGGCTGGTCGAGCCGGATGACGTAGCTGCCGGCGGGGAAGGTCTTCGGCTCGGTCTTCTTTTCGGGCTTGTCTTCAGCCTTGTCGTCGGTCTTGGCCGCGGCTGGCGCGTCGGAGGTCTTCGCTGACTTCTCGCTACTCTTCGTTGCCGGTATCTGGACCGTGACCGGTTCGCTCAACTGCGAGATCTCTACATGCTGGAGCTGCAGGACACCGAGCAGTTGCAGTTGGCGGTTGAGTTCGTCGGGCGATGCGGGAAGGACGTAGGCGGCGGGGCCTTCGGTGGCCGGCTTCAGGATGCTGCGCTTGCTCTTCAGGTAGAAGTTCTCAAGGAAGTGGTGGGTGTTGTGCGAGAAGTAGCTGATGGTCGAGAGCAGCGCCGACTCCTCGTAGTTGTTGTTGTCGCGCTGCGACCATGTGACGACGGGCTGCGGCGGGTTCTGGCGGTACCAGGTCCGGCTGTACTCCTCGGGGTCGAGGATGCGCTTTTCGGTGTCCGCGCCGCCGTTGCCGAAGGTCTCGTAGAGGCGGCTGATGCCGTTGTGCAGACCGGCGAGGAACATCAGGTAGCCGGGGCTCCAGGTGTCGAAGTCGCCGTGGGTGAAGACGCCGGGCATGGCGAAGGACTGCATCTGGGCGACGTTGTTCCAGCCGAGGTCCGCCCACTCGTCGGCGAGGATGGGGTCGATCCATGCGTTGTAGGGGCCGTCGCCGACGGTGTTGTCGTAGAGGAACGGCACGGACTCATGCAGGTCGTGCAGCACCTGCGCGTGCCAGCCGATGTAGGTGTTGAGCACGTTGCGCGAGAGGTCGAGCGTCATGGCCATGGCATCGCGGTTGTTGTCGTGCGCGACGTAGTGGCCCCAGTAAGACAGGCGGGGATAGATCTCGCCCGGATGCGCCTTGTGCCACTTGTAGAGATCGACCATACGGTCCCGGCCGTCCACTTCAACGACGGGTGTGATGAGTACGATCATGTGCGAACGGATGTACTTGATGTAGGGCGAGTCGTCCACGGCAAGCCGGTAGGCGAGCTCCATCAGCGCCGTGGGCGCGCCGGTCTCGGTGGAGTGGATGGTGCCGGTGATGTAGTAGACGGGATAGGAGGCGTCGATGAGCGGCTTGGCCTTGGCGTCGTCGAGGCCGATGGTGCGAGGGTCGGCGAGCTGCGCGAGGCGGGCGTTGTTCTCCTTCCAGCCCTTTAGCAGCGCCTCATCGGCGACCGCGACGGCGATCATCTCGCGACCCTCCTCGGAGCGGCCGATGCTGGTGACCTTCACGCGCGGCGAGGCGGCTTCGAGCATCCGCATGTACTTGTAGACATCCTCGGCGTAGGGCAGCATGTCCGGCGCGCCGGACACATCGCCGAGGACCTTCGCGGGCGTCGGCACGGTGGACGACGCGGGAAGGTAGTCCACCAGGTGCGAGGTGAAGTGCGGGTCGGTGGTGTACTGCTGGATCTTCGCGGTGTACGCCTGGTCGATGGGCTGGTGCGGGTCGCGGGCGTAGGTATCGTTCAGCGGGGTCTGCGCGGCGGCAAAGAGTGTGAGAGTCAAGGTCAACAAACATGAGGCTGCGGGCCGTTTCATCAGGGTCGCTCCATCGGTTGTGTGTCTGCATTGGGGATTATAGAAAAGTCGAACAAGCTATACGCGGCCCGTCGGAGTTTATCGATCCCACCCATCGCAAGAGACAAGGGCGCGATGGATGGGGCACCCAAACAGTCTGGGTGCTGCAAGGCTGATTACGGACTATTTCTTCGGTGTGTACTCGTCGCGGAGGCGGGTCTGGCGGGTCTCCATGGGGATGGCGACGCCGTCGATGTAGACCTGCTTGACGCTGGTGCGGACGTCGAGCGGGTCCCCGTTGGCGATGACGATGTTTGCGGTCTTGCCCACGTCGAGCGAGCCGAGCGTCGCGCCCATGCCGAAGACCTCCGCCGGATTCAGCGTGATGGATTTCAACGCCTCATCGTACGGCAGGCCGTAGGCGACGGCCATGCCCGCGACGTACGGCAGGTTGCGGAGCGCCTGTCCGCCGCCCGGCCCGCCGGCGTCGCCCGGCAGAAGGACGATCTTGACGCCGCGCCTGGCGAGTTCGGCGGGCAGCGTGTAGACGGAGTCGAATCGCTCGTTCGCACGCGGCAGATCGTAGATGGAACCGATCATCACCGGCACATGGTAGCTGGCGACCTTGTCCAGAACGCCCTGCGAGCGGGTGACGTGGTCGAGCACGACCTTCAGGTGGAACTCGCTGGCGAGGGCCATGATGGCCTCGATGTCGTGGCCCTCGTCGACGCCGATGACGACGGGCTTCTCGCCCTTGAGGTACGGGATCAGGGCCTCATCGCGCAGGCTGAACTTCGGGGGTTCGTTCTTGTGGTCCTTCTTGTCTTTGTCGTCTTTCGAATCCTTCGCGGGTTCGGACTTCACGGCCGCCGCGGCCTCTTTCTTGTTCATGTACTCGGTGGCGTCGATCAGCGCCTGGTGGAGCTGCGAGATCTCGCCCATGCGGGTCGAGGGGTACTTGCCGCGGCGCTTGGGCTCGTTGCCGAAGTTCATCGCAAGAGCGGTGTCGCGGGCGAGGATCATCGCCTCGCGGTCGAGCCCGGCGAGCTGGATGAAGATGTCCTGGCCGGGCATGGTGTCCTCGCCCGCCGGGGCGACGACGGCGTTGGTGATTCCGTTGAAGCGCGCGATGGGGATGCGTTCGGTCTCGGCGTGGAAGGCGTCGTAGACGTGCATCTGGGGGAAGATCTCGTCGCTGGTCTCGACGAGGTCGCTGTTGACGTCGTCGGACTCGACCTCGCTGAGGCCGAGGGTGGTCTCGGCGGCGATCAGGCCGGGGTAGACCGTCATTCCCTTGGCATCGACGATGGTCGCGCCCTTGGGGATCTTGATGGAGGCGGCGGTGCCGACGGCGGTGATCTTGCCGGATTGGAGAAGGATGACGCCGTTGTCGATGGTGCCGTGGGTGATGGTGAGCAGCTTGCCGCCGGTGATGGCGGTGACGCCGGCGGGCGGCGTGGTGTCGACCATGCGGGCCTGGGCGTGGAGGGTTCTAGCAGGGATGGAAAGAGCAACGGCAAGGGCAAGTGCAGACGCAGATTCCCTCCGGGAATGACAAACAAAAGAAGTAAGCATCAGTTGCCTCCTTCGGCGTCTTCGTCGTCGCTGCCGCCGAAGCCGGCGGTGTGCATGACGCCTTCGAAGTGGGTGGTGCCGTAGCCTTTCAGGCTGGAATCGAAGAAGAGGTCGCCGTCGATGTAGACCTTCTCGGCGCGGGCGTAGGTGGAGAGCGGGTCCATGTTCCAGATGACAAGGTCGCCGTCCTTGCCCACGTCGATCGAGCCGGTGTGGTCCTGGACGCCGATGATCCACGCGGGGTTGAGCGTGACCATAGCGATGGCCTCGTCCTCGGTCGCGCCGCCGTAGTGGACCATCTTGCCAGCCTCCTGGTTCAGGCGGCGAATGTGGTCGTTGGAGTCGCTCTTGAGCGCGACGCGGATACCATCGTGCATGGACATGACGGCGTTCCAGGGGATCGCGTCCCAGGCCTCGTCCTTGTAGCCCCACCAGTCGGCGAAGGTGGCGATGGCGGTGTCTTCCTTCGCGATCCTGCCGCCGACCTTGTACATCTCGAGCGCATGATGGAAGGCGCGAATCTTGTAGCCGTACTCGTGCGCGATGGCCTCCTCGGTGAGGAACTCGTCGGCGCGGTAGCAGTGGATCTGCACCTGGAGCTTGCCGCGCAGGATGTCCGCAAGGGCTTCGAGCTTCAGGTCGCGGTGCGGCGGGGTCAGGTCCTTCTCGCCCTTGGCGAGCTTCGCGTCGTAGTCGTCCCACTCCTTGCGGTAGACCTTGGCGTCCTCAAACGATTGCCGCATGACCTCGAAGTTGCCCATGCGCGTCGAAGGCAACTGGCCCTTGGAGCCGTAGACGCGCTTGGGGTTCTCGCCGCTGGCGAACTTGATGGAGCGAGGCGCGTTAGGGAAGAGCATCTCCTCGCGGCTGAGGCCGAACTTATTCTTGATGACGACGGCCTGGCCGCCGATCATGTTGGCCGAGCCGTGCAGGAGCAACTCCGTAGTGACGCCGCCAGCGAGCGCGTCGTAGAGCGCGGCGTCCGTGTTGTCGAAGGCGTCGATCATCATCATGCTGGGCGTGACCGGGCTGGTGGCCTCGTTGATGTCGCTGCCCAGCGCGGAGTGCGAGTGCGGGTCGATGATGCCGGGGGTGAGGTACTTGCCGGTAGCGTCGATGACGATGGCCGACGCGGGTGCGGCGACCGTCGCGCCGACGCCGGCGATCTTGCCGTTATGCACCCAGACACTGCCATTGGCGATGGTCCCGTGGGAGGCGGTCATCACGGTGGCGTTCTTGATGACGAGGTCGGGCGGCGCCTGGGCGAGCGCGGTGCCGGTGGCGAGAAGGCAGAGGGCGATGCGGGCGGGGATCAAGTGGTGTGCCTCCGAAGACGGAAGTCGTGGTGCGGGGTGGGCCGAAAGCGATGCGAGTTGGTGGTGCGTGGAGCGAACCGCAGGTCCTTCGACTTCGCAGCCCGCAAGTGCGCGGGCTGCTTCGCTCAGGATGACACCTCTTCTTTGTCTGCTCTTGCTTGCTTGCGAACAGGTGTCGAAGAAGAGCTTAGAAGGGGATGTCGTCGTCGGTGATGCCGGTGTCGCCGTAGTCGGGGGTGCTGACGGGGGCGGACTGGCTATAGCTGGCGGTGCTGGGCCTGGAGTAGCTGCCGGAGGAGTCGCCGCCGCTCTGCTTGCTTCCGAGCAGGGTAAGGTCGTTCACGATGATCTCCGTCCGGTACTTCTTCTGGCCGGACTCCTTGTCGTCCCAGGAGCGGGTCTGGATCTTGCCTTCGATGAAGAGCTGGGTGCCCTTCTTGACGTAGTCGCGCACGATCTCGGCGGTGCGCTGAAATGCGACGAGGTTGTGCCACTCGGTCTTGTCGGCCCAGTTGCCCTGGGCGTCTTTGGCGCGGTCAGCAGTGGCGAGCGTGAAGCTGGCGATGGTCATGCCGCCCGCCGTGGCGCGAATCTCGGGGTCCTTGCCGACGTTGCCGAGAAGAAGAACTTTGTTGACGCCTTTTGCCATGTGGTGTGCTCCGAATCGGTTCTGGTTTTAGAAGCTGAGGATAGCAGAAAGGGCGGATGGGAGGCGTGAAGCCTCACAAGTGCATGTCAGAACCTCGCCAAGCCCAAAGCTGCCTCAATCAAGAAGACGACGGCAGAGAGGGCCGTCATGACCATACAAATGATTCCGATCTTCCTGGTCAGGGATATGTATTTGGAGCCCGACAACCACTGCAGTCCGAAGCGGACATTGATCCTGGCAAAGAACTCCGGGTAGCGGAGCATTATGAAGCCCCAACCGCCGACCCAGATCGCGGCCGCTGCGGTAAATATAGCTTGAAGATGTGGGCTATGCGCCATCGGATGGTTTCCTTCTCATGCCGAATGCCGACTCAAACTGGCCGCTCCGGTTACTTCTTGCGGTCGCCGAAGAACTTCGAGATGCCGAGCGCCAGCGTCAACGCGCCCGTCGGCAGGCAGCCCATCGCGAGCATCAGCGCGAGCCATCCGGCGTTGGTGTGCGGCCCCTGCCGACGGGTGATGCCGCCGAAAAGCGCAAATATGGAGACTGCCGCGACCGCTCCGGTGCCGAAGAGCGCAGATCCAGTCCGCAGCAGGGTGCGAGTGTCTTCTCTCATCAGCGCAGCGCCGACTGCATCGCGTACACGATCACGCCGGTTACCGAGACGTACAGCCAGATGGGGAAGGTATAGCGCGCCAGCCGTCGGTGCGCGGGGAAGCGGCCGGTGAGCGAGAGGAAGAAGGTGATGAGGATCATCGGCAGCGCGACGATGGAGCAGAGGATGTGTGTGATGAGGAGCTTTATGTAGAACGGACGCCAGGGACTGAGTTTGTTGAAGATGGTCTCGCCGTGGAGGGTAAAGTTGGTCAGGTACGACACGAGAAAGATCGAGGAGAAGAGAAACGCCGCGAACATCGCGTTGCGGTGCGAGACCAGCTTGCGGGCGCGGATGAAGCTGTATCCGACGACCAGCGCGACCGTGGCCAGCGCGTTCAGGACGGCGTTGAGGAAGGGCAGCGAGCGGAGGTGCGTGCCCGTCACGTCGGACGGCGCGTGGAAGTAGACGAGGTAGCAGATCAACGCGCTGGCAAGCGCGCTGACGACGATGATCGTCGCGACGATGGCGGGCGGGGTGCGGAGGGTGTTTGGCTTTGGCAGCGTCGTAGCAGGCATTAGAAGAGGAGCCGTCCTTTGGCGTCGAGCATCATGGCGATCAGAAGCAGTGGAAGAAAGATGACGGAGGCGCGGAGCAGGTCGCGCGCGCAAAGTCGCGAGGCGGTAGACTCCGGGTCGCGCAGGATGCGGGCGAAACGGACCGTGTACCAGAGGTAATATCCACACAGCACCGTCGCGACGGAGGCGTAGATATAGCCGGTGGTGCCGAGCGCGACCGGCCAGAGCGCCGTGGGAAGCATCAGCACGGCGTAGAAGAGCGCCTGGGCGACGGCCATCTGCGCGGCGGACCGGGCGGGGGTCTGCGTGGCGGTGAGCCGGATGCCGGCCCGCGCGTAGTCCTCGCGGTACATCCATCCGATCGCCATGAAGTGGGGGAACTGCCAGACGAAGAGGATGGCGAAGAGGGCGACGCCGGGCCACTCGATGAGGCCGCGGGCGGCGGTCCAGCCGATGAGCGGCGGCAGCGCGCCGGGGAAGGCACCGATGAAGGTGTTGATGGTCGTGACGCGCTTGAGCGGCGTATAAATCGCCACATAGCCGACGGCGGTAAAGAGCGTCAGGAAGCCGGTGATCGGGTTCACCGCGTAGGCGAGGTAGAGCGATCCGGCGAAGACCGCCGCGAAGCCCAGGATGAGGCCGTGGGCGAGGCCAATCCGCCCGGCGGCCATCGGCCGGTTGGCCGTCCGGTGCATCAGGGTGTCCGTGCGGCGTTCGAGCGCCTGGTTCAGCACACTCGCGCCGCAGGTGACGATGGCGATTCCGGCGAGCGCCTCAGCCGCGCCGAGGTTGAACGGGCTGATGCCCGAACGCAGGCTGCCGAGGTAGAAGCCGCCGGCGGCGGTGATGAGGACCATCAGCGAGACGCGGGGCTTGAAGAGGGTCGCGTAGTCGGCGAGAAGGGACGGGGTTGCGGCCACTTTTTCAGTGATGCCGGTGGCGGGTCGGGTTGTCGCGGAGATCGACACTCAACTTCAAGGATAGCGCGTTCCGGCGCGTCTTCATGGTCTGGGACGGAGCGCCTTGATGAACTCATCAAAAGGGAACGTGTTCAGCACGTCGGCTGCCGTCAGCCAGGCGCGGCGCATCTGCGTGATGCCGAAGCGCATCTGGTCGAGTTCTTCGGTGGCGTGGGCGTCGGTGTCGACGACGATCCTGCAGCCGTGCTGTTTGGCGAGGCGGAGGTGGAGGTCGTTGAGGTCGGCGCGGGCGGGGGCAGCGTTGTGTTCGACGGCGACGCCGAGTTCGGCGGCGCGTTTGAGGATGGTGTCGATGTTGAGGGCGTAGGGGTCACGCTTGAGGACCTTGCGGCCGGTGGGGTGGCCGAGGATGCGGACGTGCGGGTTTTCGATGGCGCGGAGGACGCGGTCGGTGGTCTGCTCGATGGGCTGGTCGAAGCGGCTGTGGATGCTGGCGACGACGATGTCCATCTGCGCGAGGGTCGAGTCGTCGAGGTCGAGCGAGCCATCGGCGAGGATGTCTACTTCGATCCCCGGCAGCACACGGATACGGCCTTCGAGCTCGGCATCGACCTCGCGGATGCGCTGGATGTGCGCCAGCGCGCGGGCGTCGTCGAGGCCGTTGGTCATGGCGAGGTTCTTGGAGTGGTCGGTGATGGCGATGTAGCTCAGGCCACGGGCGAGCGCCGCCTCTGCCATCTGGAGGATGGTGTCGCGGCCGTCGGTCGCGTTGGTGTGCATGTGCAGGTCGCCGCGGATGTCCGCAAGCGTGATGAGATTCGGCAGGGTATGTGCGGCGGCGGCTTCGAGTTCGCCGGAGTTCTCGCGCAGCTCGGGCGGGATGTAGTCGAGGTCGAGGGCGTGGTAGATCTCCTCCTCGCTGGCGGCGGCGACGATGACGTTGTCTTCGAGGCGGAGCAGCGCGTACTCGCTCAGGGTGAGGCCGCGTTTGATGGCGCGCTGGCGGAGCGCGACGTTGTGCATCTTCGAGCCGGTGAAGTACTGCAGCGCCGCTCCGTAGCTGGCGCGCGGCAGCAGCCGGACATCGACCTGGAGGTTGTTGCGAAGGGTGAAGGAGACCTTGTTCTGGCCCTTGGCGAGGAGTTTGTCGATGAGCGGGAGATTCGCGACGTGGTCTACAGCTGAAGCAACAACCTGCGGTTCACACGCGGGGCCGGTTACAAGGAGGTCGAGGTCGCCGACGGTCTCGCGGCCGCGGCGGAGTGACCCGGCGGGGGTGATGGTCTCGATGCCGGGGAAGGCGCGGATGAGCGCGGAGATTCGGGCGGCGTGGTCCTCGGCCTCGTCGATGCGGAAGCGGCCGGAGTTCTTGCGGTAGTCCTCGATGCCCTTGAGGAGCTTGGCGGTGAACTTCTCGCCCATTCGGGGGAGGTCGTTCAGCTTGCCGGCCTTGGCGGCGGCTTCGAGGGCGTCGATGTCGCCGACGGCGAGGGCGGACCAGATGAGGGCGACGGATTTGGGGCCCATGCCGGGGAGCCTGAGCAGTTCGAGCATCCTGGGGTTGTACTTTGCCAGCAACTCCTCGCGCATGGGCATGGTGCCGGTGGCGACGAGGTCGCGGATGTTGGTCGCCATGCCCTTGCCGATGCCGGGGATGGCGAGGAGGAGTTTCGGGTCGGCCTCCGGGGTTGCGAGCAGGGCGAGTTGGGTGGTCTGCTGCTCGACGGCCTCGGCAGCGCGGCGGTAGGAGCGGATACGGAAGGGGTCGGCGGCGTCGATTTCGAGGAGGGCGGCGGTCTCGTCGAGGAGACGGGCGATGGTGATGTTGTCCATAGCGGTATTTGGAGGCGCGAAAAGGAGCGAGGCGGTGTGTGGCGCTCGCTCCTTATCGTAAGGCAAATTGATGGTGTGGGAGATGGGGCTGGCGTCCGCTCAACGGCAGAAAGGTTCGAACGCAGGTGAAGATGTTGAGAGTGTCGGGATCCTTCGACTCCGCATCCGGCGGTTAGACCGGCGGATGCGCCGCGCAGGACGACCCATTCTGACCAGTCGGGACGACCGACCTCCGGACGATTCGGGATGCCGGGTCCTTCGGGCTACGCCTCTTTCAGCCGGGCGACCTGGTCCGCCTGCGGGCCTTTGGCACCCTGGATGATATCGAACTCTACCTCATCACCCTCTTTAAGGCTCTTGTAGCCCTCAAGCTGGATGGAGCTGTAATGCACGAAGACATCGGCTCCGTCTTCCCGGCCCAGAAAGCCGTATCCCTTTGCATTGTTGAACCACTTCACGATGCCTTTGTACTGTGCCACATATCGCTCCTGCTGACCCTTGGGGAGGGGAATAGCCCACTTCACGGTCTCGTAAAGGTTGGCATTAGTCAGTGAGACGCAACCGGGCGGTGGATGGTTTCCCGTGGCGGAGCGCCACTTGCGGGGTTGTGCCAGAGCGGAAAAGCCAAACGGGGGACGCAGTCGATTCAACAGGATAGGGCGATGCTCTCAGAACGACGCGCGGCCCTCGCGGAGGCTGGCGGCGAAGAGCAGCAGACCGATGAGGGTCTTTCCATCGTGGATCTTGTTGTTATGGACGAGGGTCATGGCGTGGGAGAGCTTGACGCGGAGGATCTCGATCTGCTCGTCGGGCTCGGGCTGGGCGACTCCGGGGGCGATGCCTCGGGCGAGGTAGATCTGCATCCATTCGCCGAGGAAGCCGGGGCTGGCGAAGTACTTTGTGAGCAGCTTCCACTGCTTTGCGCGGTAGCCGGTCTCTTCGATCATCTCGCGTTTGGCGGCGGCGAGCGGCTCCTCGCCGGGCTCGATCCGGCCGGCGGGGAGTTCCAGGAGGAACTGGCCGGCGGCGTGGCGGTACTGGCGTTCGAGGATGATGGTGGGGTCTGAGGGGTCCTCCGTGTCGTCGACGGCGAGGATGACGACTGAGCCGCTGTGGTGGATGACGTCGCGCTGATGGACGAAGCCGCTGGCCTCTTCGACCATGTCGGAGTTGACGGAGAAGACGGGGCCCTTGTAGGCGACCTTTGTGGATATGAGGCGGGCTTTGGCGGTCTTGCCGGCGGTCTTCTTGAGTGCTTTCTTTGCGATGGGGGCGGACCTTCTGGCGGTCTTCTTTACCGACTTCTTTGCGGGGGCTGGCATATGCTTACGGTATCATCCAGCAGCGGGAGAATCTGCATCGGGCGCGGTGGAGCCGGCATCGAAGTGAATGATTCCTTGGCAATCGAGAGCGGGAAAGCAGATTCCCTTCGGCAATGACCAACAAAGGGACGCAGATTCCCTTCGGGAATGGCAAAGAGCGATGAGCACTGAGTGTTACCCCATCACGGTTCTGCCGCACGTCACGAGGCTCTATCGTGAGTACGCCGCCATGCCTGAAGACTCGACCGTGCGGGGGTGGTACGGGGCGAACCCGTTCGATGGAAGCTGGATGCGGGCTGGCGCGGATGCGGTCGTGGAGCGGTCGCGGCGCGACCGCGAGGGTCTCGCCGACGCGCTGCGGGAGCAGAGCATCGGGTTTGGCGCGGGGCCGACGGCGCTGGCGAATATCGAGCGGCTAAGGGCCGGGGCGCGGGCGGTCGTAACCGGACAACAGGTGGGTCTGTTTGGAGGTCCGCTGCTGACGCTGCTGAAGGCGGCGACCGCGATTGCGCGGGCGGCCGAGGCGACGCGGGCGACGGGCGTCGAGCATGTGCCGGTATTCTGGCTGGCGACGGAGGACCACGACCTTGCGGAGGTGGACCAGGTCGCGCTGCTGACCAAGACCAGCGTTGAGAGGATTACGGCGGGGTTGAAGACGGCTGTGCCGGTCGAGGTCGGTGGGGTTGCGCTGGGGCAGGAAATCGACGCGATTCTCGAACGGGTGAGCGAGCTGCTGGCGTATGCGCCGGTGTGCGACGATCTGCGCGAGTTCTACACGCCGGAGGCGACGCTCGGCGGGGCGTTTGCGCGGCTGATGACGCGGCTCTTCGCGGCGCATGGGCTGATCGTGATGGACGCGGCTGGCCGGAAGTTTCATACGTTGGGCGCGGACGCGCTGCGGGCGGCGATCGAGCGGGCGGGTGAGTTTGAGGCCGCGCTGCTGGATCGAACCAGGGAGCTAGAGGCGGCGGGGTTCCACGCGCAGGTGCTGGTAAAACCGAACGCGTCGCTTCTGTTTTTGATCGATGAGGTTACGGGTGAGCGGTTCGCGCTTCGGAGACCGGGAGAGGGTACCTGGAAGGCAGGGAGCCGGAGCTTCTCGACGGCTGAACTGCTCGAGATTCTGGAAGCAGCGCCGGAGCGGATCAGCCCGAACGCGCTGCTGCGGCCGGTCTTTCAGGACACGATGCTGCCGACGGCGGCGTATGTGGGCGGGCCGGCGGAGATCGCATACTTCGCCCAGAGCGCGGTGCTGTATGAGAGGATTCTCGGCCGGATCACGCCGGTGCTGCCGCGCCTGAGCGCGACGCTGATCGAACCGGGCGTAGGCGAGGTGATGGCGAGGCACGAGGTCTCGCTGCCGGACGCGATGACCACGGCGGAGGCGCTGGCACAACGGCTGGGCGCGCGCGCGATGCCCATCGAGGCGAAGCGGAGGCTGGCGGCCGTGGGCAATGCGATGGACGCGGAGCTGAACGCGCTGACCGAGTATCTCGCGGGCATGGATGTGAGCCTGGGACGGGCGGCGGAGGTCTCGGGGTCGAAGATGCGGTACCAGATGAACCGGCTGCGCCGGATGGCCGCGACCTTCGAGCTGCAGCGCGAGGCGAGCCTGCGGAGACACGCCGATGCGCTGACGCTGAACCTGTTCCCAGAGGGACATCCGCAGGAGCGGCTGATCGGCGGGGTGTGGTTCGTCGCGCGGTATGGCGAGGGGCTCATCGACACGCTGGTGCGGGAGGCGAAGAACCTTTGCCCGGGGCATGTGGTTATTCGGTTGTGATGGGTTGGTTCCGCAGGGGGTTGGTGAAGACCACCAGACCGAACCAGATGGCGAAGACGGCGTAGCAGGCGGCGAGGGGGAGGATTGTCGTGCTGCGCTGGCGCGCTCGAACGGCGCGAAGGAGCGCCATGGCGACGGCGAAGAAGTGCAGGAAGTTCGCCATGGCGACGGGACGGCTGTAGATGCCGCCGATCAGGTTGTCTTTTGCCATCCAATTGATGATGGCGAAGCCGAGGTAGAGGCCGCCCGCAGACTGTACCAGGAGTGTCGAGACGGGGTGGGGAGCGGTGCCGGTTGAGGCAAGCAGCTCTGCCGGAGAGAAGGTCGTCGCAAGGCCCAGGGCGAACATGAAGAATGCGCTGGCGAGCATAAGGCTTTTTGTGTGTAAGTAGCTGATCACGGACTCCTGCCGCGAAAGGATACTCGACGCGGAAGTCGCTGAACAGGCCGGTTCTTTGGAGGCCCTGGAATGTAAGGAGACTTAGAGATGGAATGCATACATCTGAATCAGATCAGGGATGTGAAGCCGCATACCAAGAGTTGTGAAGAGTGCCTGAAGATCGGTCAGGAATGGGTGCATCTGCGGATGTGCCTGGAGTGCGGGCATGTGGGGTGCTGCGACTCCTCGATCGGACATCATGCGACGAAGCACTTTCATAAGACGGAGCATGCGATCATGCGCAGCATCGAGCTGGGGGAGACGTGGGGCTGGTGCTATGTGGACGAGGTGATGCTGGATTTGAGTTGAAAGACGCAGTATGTTCTCCATTGGCA
>Ga0116226_10002925_pt1 | contig 15009 bp, 13 predicted proteins | sample S1TSphfallax_FD_89692 | JGI IMG/M metagenome (GOLD analysis project Ga0116226, IMG submission 89692) | Host-associated microbial communities from peat moss isolated from Minnesota, USA - S1T2_Fa - Sphagnum fallax MG | ecosystem: Host-associated > Plants > Peat moss > Unclassified | place: USA...
CTTGTCCTGAACCATCATTACCACAGAACATAAATGCTGATGAGCCTCCTGTCTCAAAAGGAACCACAAGCTGGCATGCTCAATCAGGAGTTCAAAACTTGAGCAATGTGGAAGTAGACTTGGCCAATAAAGGATTGTGAAAATTACCACATGGGACTGCACAAGCCTCTGAAGCTGCAATTGGCCTGCTGGTGCTGTCACACGTTGCATTTTTACTATCTCCTTGTTCAGCTGTTTACACAATGGACAGATGAGAGAATTGACAAAGGTATTGGTTAAAATCTCCAATCTGGAATATAAGCATCTCAGCAGGCAAGTTGCTATGTAGTATAAAGCCCAGATAACCTACCCTCCTTAGACAATAAATGTTCACATAAGAGCCAGATGACATTATTCTGAGAAAGAACTCATGAAAAGCTTCAAACCTTGGAAGTAAAGGTGTTGTCCTCATCCAGAAAGTAGCCTAAACCACCAGTCATTCCTGCAGCCACATTACGCCCAACCCTACACATGCAAGTTGAAAAAATTTAGTCAACATTTTTTCATCTGGAAGGTGTTAAGTGTGTTTCCAAGTGGAAATGTACATATCACCACAAATTGAGGGCTCTCAGCCAACTTACTTGCCAAGGGCCACAACACAACCACCAGTCATGTATTCACAGCAGTGGTCACCAGTGCCCTCAATAACTGCTTCAGCCAGGGAATTGCGGACTGCAAACCGTTCCCCTGCTTTTCCCCTCACAAACAACTGGCCACCTGTGGCTCCATAAAGACAAGTGTTGCCTACAATGGTGGAATCTTCTGGTACAAATCCACAATCGTCATTTGGGACTATCACAATCTCTCCACCTGCCATTCCCTACAGTCATCAAACAGAAAAAATAGGTTCAGAAGAGGAAGTTTGTCAAAAAAAAGATGGTCAGGATGCCTAAACATTATGATAGCCTAGAGCTCAAACAGGCAACATGTGCCCATGACACTGAGAACCTAAATGCAGGTGGAGAAATTTTAATTGAGTCTCTAAAAGCATTATTGAATTTGGAGATCCACTGATAAACACTTCAAAGAGGTAGACCCCAGACACTCAGGAAGAGATACCTTGGCAACATAGTCGTTAGCCTCTCCTACCAATCGAATGTGCATGCCTGGAGTTAGGAAGCAACCAAATGACTGCCCAGCACTGCCTTCAAATCTGTCCAAATATGTGATAGAGTAAGAACAAATTGCACACCCTGCAGCTGTCAGAAAGTGAGCCAGAGCACAACCCCTCCAAATTCAATCAAACTCCAATTACTCAAATACTCTGAATTGAAAAATTTCAACCAAGTCATATCCATTAGGTCTCCATCAACTTCAGAAGTACATACGTCAATTGAAGCAGGCCTGCAAAACCAGTGTTCCCATATTTCTTCGCAATTGCACCAGCAATACGACCACCCACAGAGCGGTCAACATTATAAATCTTCACGGTCTTCTGTACTGTCTTCTCATTTTCAATTGCATCTGCAATCTGTGAACATGATAATTCCCACCACATAGCATGCATCTCAGGCTATCTCCTCATACATTTGAGACTGTATGTGATCTTCAGTTAGCACAAGAACCTTTCCAAAAAGTTCACTTTTCCAAATTAGCCTGATCAACTAAGGAATTTTTTTTTTGGTTGAGACCTTTGTGTGTCTTGGTGTCAGGGTTATAAATCACATGCCTGCCTGTGAAAAGGAAACAAGCAAAAAATACGAGAAAGGGAGTGAAGGCCACCTGAGGATCAACAAGGAGAGTATCGTCCAGAACAGGGCCATTGGAGTGCACTTCCTGTTGACGTATTTCTGAGCTGGTCAATTTTGGAAAGCCAATATCCTGCAGAATTCAGTCATCCCAAACATATCAAATTCCTATCCGTGGGATGGGAAAAAGTTATTGCGAGTGCCTAAAAGGGATGATGGTGTCCATTTCATTCCTATGAAATTAATACACTTCCAAGAAAGAAAATACTTTACATCATCAACATCGAGATCCTTATAGCAATAAGCTAAACCATTGCGTTCCAAAGCACTTTCTATTCCCAACCTGTGCTACTGAGGTTGGACTCAAACAAGACGGTCCACTTTTCACACCAACTAGTTGCAACCAGCACAATTGTGATTGAAACAGGACAAATCACCAAAAAAGTAAGCAAAAACTTGGAATTCCTTGAGAATCCTGTGTGAAATTTGCTCACAAGTACATACCGCCATTAGGTAACTTAAGTCTAACAGCTGTGTCTTGGCAAGCTGAATATTTCTGGCTTTCAGTATCTCTGTTCGGCCAATTATGTCATCAAGCTTCTCATACCCCAATTCTGCAAGCAAGCCCCGGACCTGTGGATGTAGATTCCATGTTCCAGGTTTTAGTAGTGAACAAAATGCCTAACTACACATCATGAACAGCACATTGTTCCAATTTCCACATACATTAGACCCCACACACTGTTTTTTTAAATAGACTATCACAGGATGCTACATTTCAGCAATCTGCTTTGCAACACCATGAGCTTTGATCATTCTCTTCTCAGGAAATGTAAACATCAGCAACTCTTTTTAGCAATCATGTAGTCAAATTAGCAGGTGAACACAAAATACAGATTTCCTCTTGTAACCACAAGACATGAAAGAACTTATGTGGGAAGAGACAACACACCTCTTCAGCAACATATGAGAAGAAGTTTACAAGATCACCTGGGACCCCAGGAAACCGTGCACGCAATTCTTCTCTCTGCACATCACACTAACACCATCAGCACAAGTTTTGCACAACATGATGCATCAAGTTCAAAACTTCAGAAGTACCAATAGTTTCTATTCACACTGCCATAAGCATTGCAGAAATTGAGGTCTGAGAAGGCATCATTGCTTACTTGGCTTGCAACTCCAACAGGACAATTGTTAGTATGGCAGATACGTGCCATGACACAACCTGTAGCAATCATAGCAACAGACCCAAAACCATATTCATCCCCACCCATAGCTGCCGCCATCAACACGTCCACTCCACTCTTAAAACCTCCGTCTACTCTGAGCACCACCCTCTCACGAAGCCCATTGGCAAGTAATGTCTGGCACACAATATATCCAAAACTTAGCCAGATGCCATAAGAACAAAACCTAGTGCAGTCATATAAGTGACCAGGAAATCAACTTTCAGAGGCGACAGCCTGTTGATCTGAAACAGTATTAACAAAACCACAAAGTTACTCTTAGGGTCACTGTCATGTCAAGCCCCACTTCAAGTTTATGTTCATTTACTCTCAAAGGTCACCATTATGAGTTTATATTGCACTGCTGGATACTGGAATTAATCTACAAAAGTACTGACACAATCCTGGTAAGGCTTCTTCAGGTAAGGTGAGACCTGATGAGTTTCAGCAAGGCCAAGCTCCCATGGGCCTCCTGCATGCTTGATTGAGCTAATAGGACTGGCCCCAGTTCCTCCATCATGTCCAGATATCTGCCCATCAGAAACTTTTAGGTGGAGATTCAGCCAGTCCAAGCATCTTCCATTCTGGAGAGACTATGAGTTACAAAACAGAGCAGAAGCATGGGAGAGGTGACAAATTAAGAAGAAAAGCCATGTACCTGGATCACATCAGCATTAGCTTTTGCAACTCCACTGGCAACAGTGCCAATTCCAGCTTCTGCCACCAACTTCACAGACACTTTTGCCCTGGGGTTCACCTGTTGCACCAATATAGTTGAAAATTGACCTCATCAGCATCCCCACATTAGCCAAGATGGGCTTTGTAAAATGTTTCCACACATGCAATGAGTCCAGATCAAGATGACTAAGATAACCCAAACTGGATAGATAGCTATCTAACTGCCACAACCATGGAGCGGATCTTGCCAAGGCTGGATCCATGTCCAACAATGTAATCAGGACTATCTCAAAGAAACAGACACCAGAGGTTAAAAGATATATCAATGAGAGTGCAGAGTGAACTCTGGGAAAACACTTTAAAGGGTGAAAACTGTGTCAGTTCCAGCCAAACCAATACAAACAGAACAAGAATCAGTCACCAATAACCTTGTCAGTGTCACTCACAAACTATCAGACCATCACTTTCAACATTGGTGGCAGTGACTTGCTGCCATATAGTTTCCATCAGCTTGGTAGTAAATGAGTACAAAATAACTGCCAAAATTAACAGCAGAAAATCCTACAAAAATCCATGTCCTGATTTTCTGTCAAATTCTGGAAGGTGCACTGAGACCATGCATTGGTTCAGATACAGGATGAAGGGAAGCAACAAGATTGTACCTGGTGAAGATCATAGATAAGCTGAGCCAAGTCCTCAATAGAGTAGATGTCATGATGAGGTGGGGGAGAAATGAGGGGGACTCCTGGCTTTGAGTTGCGTAGTGTGGCAATGTATGGACTAACTTTCTTCCCAGGAAGCTGGCCCCCTTCTCCTGGTTTGGCCCCTTGAGCAATCTTGATTTCTAGTTGGTCTGCATTAGCCAGAAAAGTAGGCGTGACACCAAATCGCCCTGATGCAACCTGTAACAGAAGCAGTCATACCATTAGTAGCCTCTCTTTTCAGAACAGAATGCCTTCATGATCCTCAAGTGCAGTGATGGGCAATTGAGAGCATTGATCAATGCTCAATAGCTAAGAGAATTGAATGGAAGCAAGAAAACATTCAAATTAGAATAGATGGTATGTGTGATTTTATCCAACCTGCTTGATGGCACTAGTAGCAGTGTCACCATTTTCTAAGCCTTTCAAATGAGGAAGTGTGGGTGAGACACCATCCTCTACGTCTGCAAGATGCCTCCAACGTACTGGATCCTGTAAACAGAGCACCAACATAAATTTTCACTACATAATACATGTAAACATGCAGTTTGAGAGTACCTTTGCTTTCAGGACCCTCTGTCAGTGGAAAGTTGTGATACACAGATATTGGGATGGTGCTAGTTGAGCTCATGCATACCTCACCACCTTCTCCAGAGTTGGACTTCCCTCCAAGCCTGTTCATAGCTATTGCAATTGCCTCATGGGTTTCTCTTGAAATGGCCCCCAGGGACATGCCACCTGTGCAGAACCGCTGTACAATGCTGGAGATAGGCTCCACTTTCTCTAAAGGAATGGGTGCCCTTTTGCTTTGGAACTCAAGTAAATCCCGAAGGACCTGTTCAAGTGTTACCACGCTTCAGAACATATGCTTCTCATATATAGGAAAAACCCATGGATTTGTAAGCTCTCTCAAGATATCTGCCTGGTCTCCAGAGTTTTACCAAGGTGTTGGACTATTATCTATCACTCTTAGATCTCATCACAACACCAGAGTTACAGGAATAGTAATTTGAAAAGTGGTTTACATTGACTGGCCGTTTGGCAAGGTACTGTTGGTAAACAGTATATGCACTTTCATTTTTCTCCCGCACTGCTTTGTGCAGTAGCTTTGACATCTCTGGGTTGTTGCCATGATACTCCCCTGCCCCACCCACATCACAAGACATGCAAATAAATCAAAAACATATCATGGACTATTTTAATTTGTCTTCTTGAATTCTGCCTTCACCTGTATCTAAAGTGCTCCTCATAAAGATATTGAACCACAACCTTCAACAAAACAGGAGTACATGTGTTTTGCAGTCCTTACACAGACAAGGTTGCAACAACAAGGCTCCAGAGCCATTAGACAGTTGCTAAATTATGAGGAATCTTTCAGAGTCCAGTACAAACTCTGAGTCCACAATTATGAAGTATTCCTGCCTTAGTAGATCCAACACAGATCAGAATGCTCACCGCCTGGCCTCAGCTGGATGAAACCAAAATTCTCCAGTTTCTTTGATGTTTCCTCACTGAAGCCCTTCGACCAGAAGGATATTGTCTCTCGGGCAAGCTGTACATGCCAGTCCAAGTAAAGTCTTATAATGTGTGCTTACATTGCTCGTTTCCAGTAAGAATGACCACCTGTATTCTTAGTGGAGCAGAAATACAATAATAGTGCAGCTTATGGAGCAACAGTTGAATCTTTCAAAGCTAAAATGTGGGGACTTCCAATACCTTTCTTATGGACCTGTGCTTTCAGCTGGTAAAAGATGGTCATTGTGTTCAGGCCTCCTAATATATTTAGAGCATTGCTTCTGAGTAAATTCCTGAAGACAGTAGCTATCATACCTCATCAAGAGTCAGACCCCCAATGCGTGATACACTCCCCCTGAATCCCACGTCCACAATATCTCTACCTAAACCATAAATTTCAAAAATCTGGGCACCATGATAGCTGCACAACATAGTTGAAGAGATTAGGACCAGAGAGTGCACCATACTGTTGTGAGCTTTGTTGTCAAAGAAATTCAACTTACCAATGGACCAAGGACATGAGGAGCAAAGCACAAGTGCAAACCGCGGAAATTACAACTTTCAATGCTAGCAATGAAAAGCTTAAGAAACTTTCAGAAAATATGATAGTGATCTCGGGACAAACATGGATGTACAACATTTAATACTACAAGCATGTGTACCTTGTCAAGAGAGAAATGCCCATTTTGGACAAGATCTTAAGAAGACCAGCCTTTACTGCCTGCATCTCAAAAACCCCTGGTCAGATTCAAAGGAGATTTAATGTCATCATCTAAAAAGTAACAAACTGGTACACAGGTTTGCAATTATTCACCAGCAAACCACTCGGTGCAAAAGATGCAGCCAAACAATACTTCTGCAAAGTGTACAGCTCTGACCTCAGAGGGTTCACATATTTTTACCCACCTTTGTGGCATTTTGCAAGCAGATATCCTCAACAGCATACTTTCTATGAGGTAGCTGAGACGACCATCAAACTCAGGAGGGTTTAATCTTAAAGCCATATAAACTTTTGTGGCCTCACCTTCCGAAAATTTTGCTGGGCTTGCTCAACTGTCATGGTTGGCATTTTCCCAGTTCTCATCAAAGCAATAGTCCTGGTGCTGAGACGCCATTGGCGACATGTCTCCAATGCCAAGTATGGACAGATGGCACTGCCAATGAAGACAGCAATTAGTTTCTAGAATGCTAAGAAACTTTGACAAACTGTAACAGACCACAGAACCTGAGCATCAGGATCTTTAACAAAAGGGTTTCAGATTCAAAAATCTGCCTACAACAACTTCCTCTGTCTCTTCCTCCAATGTTGGGTGGTGTAAACAGATCCAGACCCCTAAGGATTCAAGACTCCAAATTTCTGGTGCAGTAGTTCATGGGACTCTCAACTGGATGCCCAAGTTTATTTTAAAAGGATGAGCAGGATTTTATTCAATGTCTTGCTGAACCAAAACTAAAATGTTATGTGGGTCGAGAGCCAAATAAAAAAAGTGCAAATGGCCAGCTAATAAAATGGAAGACAAGGTAATGCAAGTACCTGGCACCGTAGCCAATAAGACAAGCAAACTGATGGGTACTGAAGCATTGGGCAGTATCTGCAATTATAGAAGCTGACATGCGCAATCCATTCAAGATGAGGTGGTGATGCACTGCCCCTACAGCTAACAGCACTGGAATAGCAGGTTTTGTTGGCTCCTACAATTGACCAACAAAATAGTTCTTGTCTGAGACAACAACAAAAGGCAACAGCTGCACCAAGAAGCCAATGGACACATTGTAATTCTAAGAAAGAATACAACGACTTTGAAGTGCTACCAAGGGAAGAAGACACCATATTGCATCCCAAAAGTTTGAAGTACCAGGTCATCAGTGCGATCACTGAGGATCAGGAGCTGAGATCCAGCTTGGACAGCCGCAGCTGCAGCTTCACACAAGGTCCTCAATCCCCTCTCCAATGCTCCCTCAATTGCATCACTGATGTCAAAGAAAATTGGCAATGTTGCTGAGTTCAAGGACTCTTCAGCCTTCAGAGCATCAAGCTCTCCTTCACTTAACACTGGACTTGAGAGTTCCACCTGCAGACAAGTCAAAGACATGTGTCCTAATAAATCTTCATCTGCTGAGACAAGATATGAACCCTCTTGATTCAGAGATCTTAGTACCAAAAAAGCAGATACAGGAGTACACTATTATTCACCATCAGAACTGACAAAAACCATTTGCAAGAATAGCATGTTTCTGCAAGTATGCTCCCAGAAACTCAATGCCAACCATAACAAGTCCATCAGCATGCACCCTTAGGTTCATACCTGGGCTGTTTTATGGGGACCATCTTCCAGCAAATTTCCTCGTTTGCCAATGGTGATTTCCAGAGACATCACCAAGCCTTCTCTTAAAGGATCAATGGCTGGATTCGTGACCTGCACATATGGAATTCAAGTCAAATGTGCAAGCACTGCAATAGGCTGCAGGGTATCTCCATATACATCATCAAAGAATACATTGGCTACTTTGCAGGATATGTGTCTCTTGAAAGAACACCTGAGAAAACTTTCATTTGACACAGAATGAGAAATCAATCATGCAGGTCATGAATAGAACAGAATACTGCCCCTGTATAACTGAGAAAGGCTGAACATACCTGAGCAAATCTTTGCTTGAAGTAATCAAACAACATATGTGGCTTGTGGGACAACACTGCCAGTGGGGTATCATCACCCATGCAAAATGTTGGTTCCTTTCCCTGAGATGCCATGTTCTCAATAACCATTTGCACATCCTCACTGGAGTAACCAAATGCCCTGCCAATGGAAACCACAATATGTTTGCTTGGTCGAAATTTCAACAGTTCTTTTCCAACAGGTCCATTTTGTTTCTAGGCACACTGGGCCATAGTAATCTACATGGACATCTCCAATTTTACCAATCCTGGAAATTAAAGAAATTCCTTCAATAGTTTCAATAGTTTCAAGAACTCATCTTCTAAGCTCTATTTGACCATATGACATAATTTGAACAGCAGAAGTAATCCCTCTTCTTACTGCTGAATTTCTTACCCACTTCAGGAGTTCATGATATGGGTTTCACTTGGCCCACTGAGTCATTTGGGCTTATAGCACAATAACATATCAGCTCACCTAGAAAGCTCTCCCTCAAAGCTGTCAATATTCACTACAGCAAGATGATTCAATATCTGCATGGCCTGGAATCTCATGAAGCAAAAATTTATGAAAAGAGAGTTTGACATACTGGTGGAGCCTCATCAAAGTGTCAATACTGTAGACTGGTGCCTCAGAGAATTCCACAGGCTGGAGCTTTTGACTCCCTTCAGCCACCCACTTTTGATAGGGCTTTGCATTTGCAACTCGCTTCTTCACTTCTGTGTTTTCATACACCTGCACCATTACCTCATCACTATTACATAATACACATTGAGAGCAGAACAAACCTTTTATCTTAAGGTCATCATGGAACACTGTAAGGTATTGTGTCTATGGAAAGAGACTAGTGTCAATGCAATCGTGCAGAACACCAAAGGAAATATTTCAAAAACCATGAACACAACATAACTCTTATGAGTACCTCGCCAGTCTCCAAGTTGACCGATATCATCATTCCTGGGCCCAATCGACCTTTCATCAATATCTCGGAGTCCTTTATATCCAGCACTCCAACCTGCAAAAAAAATGTTTCAAGTAATCACATGAGTTTGCAGCAAGAAATCAGAACAGATAGAAATATAGCAGACATCTGCATTAGGTTGAATTCTGAAGTCACAACTACCCATATCTTCCAGAGGTGATCACAGGGCACAATGTTTTGTCAGAAACATTGCTCCATTGCATCTAGGCAGACATACATTAGCAAGAACAGCAGTAGCATTGAAGCCCACTTATGAACACCAAATTTGTTCTGCTAGTTTCATAACCATGGATGTACAAGATGCATTTGAAACAATACTATTTACCTCAGATGCAACATAAATAAGGCCATCCTTGGTTTTCCAATATCGTGCTGGGCGGAGGCCATTGCGATCCAAACATGCACCCACTGTTCTACCATTACTTTGGATAGACACCAAGCATCAATTCAGTCAGGAACATGTCAGAAGATATTACTCAGTCATAACAAGAGTTCTATATCCCAATCTCAATCATGTTCTCTCTTCATGTACATATAGTGCAGAGTTGGGTAAGTGTTGTAGAGTTTCAAAAATGGATGCCCTTGTACTGGTTAGAATATTATTGTTCTGAGCTGTTCAATGGGCTTTCGAGGTATACATTCACTTCCAAGTTTGATCATCCCAACAACCTAGGACCAATAACAATTCTAACCTACAAACTTAATCAGCAACCTACAACAGCATCAAAATCCTCACTCTTTCTTGATGCATGTAACCTCCAAATACTCTCCAGCTCTGTGATGAATACAAATGCTATCAAAAACTCTCACCAATGTCTTTACCCCTGATCTATGATTCTTAGTTACCAGCAAGTATATTTCTTCTGACACTCAACACATAGTCTAGAATCCTGTTTCACATGCAATCATTACACAACCTTAACAGAAACTCATAGGTCCTGAGGCCATGCTAACATAAATCCAATCAGGAAGATGTGACAAGAAACTTGCCAATCTCGGGGTAGGGATAAGTCTGTCTTTAGTGCACCCAACTCCAGATTTATAGGTCCTTAATACCTTCTGCTCTTCACTCCACCCTATGGTCTGCAGGCTGTCTAAGCTGTTTCCATCTCTAACAAAATATATCAGCATCTCACATAAAATTTCCCATCACAGAATAGTGGAGTCAGTCCTACCTGAAGAGAAGCAATGCAGGTCCATCCCAAGCCTCCATTTGGCCTTTGTAATATTCATAGAAGTCCACAACCTGGAAAACATGATTCTTTGTATCACATTAGTGCACTACAGGACAACTCATTGAATACTTCTAGTTCTTTCCACATCTAGAGTAACTGCTGGAGAAATATGTCCAATACTAGAGCATGACTAGAAGTGCTCCGAGAGACCAAGAAAAATTCCACAAAAAATGCCTACTTGACAGTGCCTCATGACTGTGACTACCTAGTAGAGACTTCACAAGCTGCAAGAAAGAAACAGGCTTGTTGACAGTTTCCATGCTCATTATGTTCAATCTAATTTATGAAAAACTACTGAGTTCCTTCAAATACAATAAAATTGCAAAAGTTACCCAGTGCAGAGTATGTGGTGAATGTTATGCACCTCTGGATATTTGACATCTAAAGTAGGGTGCTTCTTGTAAGCTTCTGGCACCATCATCATGAGAGTCTCTTCAGGACTCCGACCACTCCTCATTAACAACTGCAACACAGAAGACAAAGGTTATGACTCTTCCCACCCAACCAAGGCATTAAGTCCATGTCCAGAAGGCTACTGGTGCTGTCCACTGGCAGTTCTCACTACCACCCTACAGTTGAATATAGTCTACTCAATGAGGACCCCTTGTTCTTCAGTCCTAACTCTTACTGAAGAGTTCAGGCTGCAAGATCCATAGTGCTTTCTCATCCGCATCCAAAATTACCACTCGGTGACTTCTATGTTACTACAGCTGTATTCCAGGCTTCTGAGTATATGCATTGTGCTCTTAGGTCTATTGGCTCCTTGAACAGTCACCTGGGTATTCAAGTCATTTCTGTACGTTCTTGCTTTTCTAAAAGACATAGGTTAAAATTGTACCATATTGCAGCCACAATTATGCTTGTCATCTCCTGTCCTTAATATACTCTGCCTTTTCTTTCTGCAACTATGTTTACTACACCTTACTCTTCTTCTCTCCTTCAGCATTTTCTTTCCTAAATCTTGGTTCAAGTGGTTAAATATAACCAACATTTCTTTGGATGCTGGAATCCACACATTGACATGAGGAGGTAGCCATGTCTTAGAACAAGGTGCACTGTCTTCTACAAGTTCTATATTCTTGGCCAACTCTTACTTCAAGGACTTCAAAACCCCTTCCAACATTTCAGAAAACCACTTTAACTATTTACCTACTTTCTGGCTCCATTGGTTTTAATAGGCCACATGTAGTCCTCACCTACATAGGAGTAAGCCACGAGGTGTGGCAATAGACCTACTGTCATGCTATTCATTTGACATAAAGCAACTCTGGGATTTTAGGTCTGATCAAACATTCCATTCTCTTCTCTTGGGCTCAGATTGTCTACCCTAACAGCATACCTCTGCAATCATGTCAAGGTTAGATGAATCAGATGCCATGGGATTTCCAAAGGGCCGGAGCTCTTGCTCTCTTCCCCTCCAGACAGGTGAACTCAATGAAGCTTCTCTTGACCGCATCCAGTTCAAATTGCCCTGCAAATTCATTCCCCCCTTCAGCTATGCTCTTTCATGTCATCACTTCAGTTTTAAAAATGATGAAAGTAGTATGCTTTAAATTTATGTTGTTTTCATAGAGTGTGCTGTCCAATGGGTCCAATACTGGTGGTAATAGTGCTCAGATACAACACCCCAGAGAGCCCATTGCCCATTAACTCATGCCCATAACCCCTCCTAACCATGAACTGTCTTATAAACTGAAAAGAATAGAACATATTCCACAGCTCACTGTATGATTAAGGCTCTTTTGAGAACTGGCTTGTCAGAATTGTTCTTCATAATAGCCAAGATGAACCCCTATATTATGTAACTTGACTTATATCTACCTCGAAATATTCACACAGTCTCATAATGTCAGTCTGTCCCACCAAAACATTAGACCACATTGTCTAGAATAGATACCATGTTTTAAGAAAGCAATCCTAAACATCCTTTCCTAGTCTCAAATGACCACTGTAACATGATCAGTTCATCCTAAAACGTCTATCAAAAGCTCCCCTCTGGAAGGATTTCAAAAAGAAGTGCATAACTAGTGCAGTTAGTTGTGAACAAATTGCCAACTATTTGTTGGCAGACATCATGTACATAATGTATGTTCAATTCAGTATCCATGACACAGAACACGAATCTAGTTGTGAAAATTGTGTTGCATCTTTGTTTTCCCTTGCAAACACCACTATGCATTGTTACAGTTGGGGAACAGCACAGCCAAGACTGTACACCTGGAGTGGACTGGAAGAGAGTTTGAATGATCATCCATTAATCATCTATTTACATACCTGGAGTGTGTTGATTTCTCCATTGTGCCCAAGAAACCTCATGGGTTGTGCAAGAGGCCATCGTGGATTGGTGTTGGTGCTAAAGCGCCGGTGATAGATTGCAAACGGGGTTACATACTCCTCATTTCGAAGGTCATCATAGAAGGCACCAACTACTTGAGACCTTAGCATTCCTTTGTAAACAATGGTCCGGCTTGATAAGGAGCAGAAATACAGCTCCTCACCCCAAGGCTCTGTTGTGGCAGCTTGCTCTATCAGTTTTCGAGAAATATAAAGCTCCCTCTCTATGTCATCCACTGCATCCTCAGTAGGCACCTTCACAAAGACCTGTTCAATCCTTGGCAATGTTTTCTTGGCATAATAACCAACCACTGACTCTGTAACAGGCACCGGGCGCCAACCAAGAACTTCAAGGCCTTCCTTCTTAAAGACATCTTCCACCGCTGCATTCAACAGAAAGTGGTCACCTTCTGACCAGCTATTGCTCAGACTTATGAAAGTGGCTAAAAAATAAAATGCAAATTCTGGTGTAAGCTCTGGCAGACTACCTGCTTTTGCTGCTGCTGCAAGGCTCTCATCCTTTGACAAAAAAACCATTCCAACTCCAGTGTGTGATTCATCAAGTGGAGGAAGTCCATTCTCCTGGAACCATTTATTAAGAAGTTGCCACGGTATTGTTGTCATTAGTCCTGCTCCATCTCCTGAGTCATTATCAGCCCCACAGCCACCACGATGCTCCATACAGCCGAGAGCTGTAAGTGCAGCTTCAACTATAGAGTGAGACCCTTCATTCTTTAGGCTTGCTATAAATCCAACACCACAGGCATCCCGCTCAGCTATAATATCTTCAAGATTCACCACCTGCCAGTGTGTCACACAAAAAAAACTTGTAAACATCTACCTACTGTTGAACAGGAAAAGTTATTCTGTGTTACCAAAGTGCACTATCTTTCACTGATGCTCCCAGAAGTTCAGTCTTTTGTTTACATCTTCCTCTGCCAGACTGCCCCTTTGGACCATGTTTCAAGCGACTGCAGTTTTGAAATTTTTGATATGGTGTAATGAAATGAAGTAGATTGATCATTCCCAAGGAATGTAGAGACTTTCATGATAGGTAGACATACACCAAATTATTGTCTTGCTCACAATTATATGGTGTCTCAAGTCTATCTATTTCCTCACTGCTAAGCTGTGTCCTTCTCTTGCACCCATGTATATTACATATGGAGCCCTAAAGATGCTCATTGTGGTTCAGTGCCTGCACAAGACTAGAGAAGACCAGTCTGGCAGATTAGCAGATTACATTTGCTGAATGTGGATCTCTGACTAGAACATCAAGACTTCCAAGAGGAGGTCAGATGCAAATACTTTCATGGATCTAATAAAGCACTGGCTTTTCTCTCAACAACCCTTTCACTCTTTGTAGAAGGTTTATATGCTTGAGGAGAGACACTCCACACAACAGCAAAATCTACAAATCTGTCACTGGGTAATGAATTGAATAGAACGACTTTATTAGTTCCCCCCTCAACATCTGTGGAAACCTCAATTCTCACCAGACTCATCAGATGTTCAAAAGCAAGCCACTAGAGATTCACAGATTCAGAATTCCTCTGCCTCCAAGAAGAATTCCAAAGCTGGCGCAAGCATACATACATACCTCGTACTGCTGCTCACGGGTTTTCACACTCGAAAGATTTCCGGTAGAGCTCCCTGCCAATGCGGAAATTACTGAAGCCGTTTTCCACCAGTAGGTATTGGAAGAAAACCTGCCTCTCCTTCTCGTCTCCTCGGTTGTCGTAAAAGTCGCTTTCTTTGCGGACTTGCATCGAAGCCGCGACTGCTGTTGCAAGTGTAAGCCAATAAAATCGGAGAATAGTCGTCTTTCAGAAGACGAAATTGAGCAGCATATTGCTGAAGCAGAAGATGACGAAGAAGAAGATAGCGCCCTCGAAGTACCAGCTGTCGTTGTTGCACCAGTTTGATGATCCGGTAAGAGGAGCGGTGACAC
>Ga0116226_10002926_pt1 | contig 15007 bp, 15 predicted proteins | sample S1TSphfallax_FD_89692 | JGI IMG/M metagenome (GOLD analysis project Ga0116226, IMG submission 89692) | Host-associated microbial communities from peat moss isolated from Minnesota, USA - S1T2_Fa - Sphagnum fallax MG | ecosystem: Host-associated > Plants > Peat moss > Unclassified | place: USA...
CGGAGCCGTTCATGTCCGTCGTCCCGCTGGATTTCACCGCCGCCTCCGCCATCGACAGCGACGCCAGGGCCGCCCTGGCCGAATTCATGCCTCGGCTCGAGGCCGAGCTACCGAAAGCGCTGGATCTCTATTTCGAGCATCTGCAGCGCAAGCCCGAAATCGCGCGCCATTTCGCCGACCGCAGCATGCTCACTGGCGTCCGCGCCGCTTTCCAGGCTCATCTCAAGATCCTGTTCGGCGGCCGTTTCGACAGCAGCTACATGACCTCGCTGCATGAAATCGCCAAGGCTCGCCTGAAGGGCGGGGTTTCGCCCGAGTGGTATATCGGCGGCTATGCCGTGATCCAGAATCATCTCTATGACGTCGCTGCGCACCTGTTCAGCAACCGCTTCAACCCGGCCGTGGCCCAGGACAAGACCAGCCGTCTGATCCGCGCCCTCAATCTGGTGACCAATCTCGACATCGCCATCGGCATCGGCGTCTATTTCGACGAACGCAATCAGGCGCATGAGGGCCATCTGCACCAGCTGGCACAAACCTTCGAATCCTCGGTCTCCGGCATGGTGAACTCGCTGGCCGGCGCGGCCGGCGACACCCGCAAAAGCGCCCAGACCCTGTCTTTGAGCACCGAGAACATCACCGACCAGGCCGGAATCGTGTCGGAGTCCGTGCAGGGCGTCTCCGCGTCGATGGAGAGCGTGGCCAGCGCCACCGAAGAGCTCTCAGCCTCGATCGGCGAGATCGCCCGCCAGGTGTCGGAATCCTCGAGCATTTCCGGCGAAGCGGTGCAGGAGGCGCAGAATGCCGACGCCATCGTGCAGACCCTGGCGGTGGCGGCCAAGAAGATCGGCGAGGTCGTATCTCTGATCAATGATATCGCCAGCCAGACCAATCTTCTGGCGCTGAACGCCACCATCGAGGCAGCTCGCGCCGGCGAAGCGGGCAAGGGCTTCGCGGTCGTGGCCAACGAGGTCAAGCATCTGGCCACCCAGACCGCGCGCGCGACCGAGGAGATCGTCAGCCAGATCAGCGAGATGCAGTCGGCGACCAGCCGGACGGTCGGAGCGATCGGCAACATCAACAGCACCATCCGTCGCATGAGCGAAATCGCCGGCTCGATCGCCGCCGCAGTCGAGCAGCAATCGGCCGCCACCGGCGAGATCGCCCGCAACGTCCAGGAAGCCTCGGGCGGCGTCGGCAACATCTCGGAAGCGATCGGCATGGTGAAGATCTCGACCGACGAGGCCGGCGGCCTGGCCGGCAGCCTGCTCTCGCGCGCGACCGGCCTGTCGGGCGATTCAGAAAAGCTGTCCGAAGAAGTGCATGCCTTCCTCGACCGGCTGAAAGAGAAATAAGCGCAATACGCACCCCGGAGGACACCGAGGAGAGGGAATTCTGCGTCTTCTTCTCGGCATCCTTGAGGTGAGACCTTACAGACTGAGGGCCAACTCGGTCCCCTGCGCGATCGCGCGCTTGGCATCGAGCTCACCGGCCTCGAACGCTCCGCCTATAACGCTCACCGAGACGCCAGCCTGCTGAAGGCCGGCTTCGAGGTCGCGCTTGGAGGTCTGGCCGGCGCAGATGACGATGCTGTCGACTGCCAGAACTTGGTCTTCGGTGCCAAGCCGGATATGCAGACCCGCATCGTCGATCTTCACATACTCCACACCGGCCAGCATCTTCACGCCGCGTTGCAGCAGCAGCGCGCGCTTGGCCCAGCCGGTGGTTTTGCCCAGGCTGTCGCCGACCTTGCTGTTCTTGCGCTGAAGCAGGGTCACCCGGCGCGGAACCTTGGGCGCTTCAGGCGTTGCCAGGCCACCGCGGCCGCGATAGGCGGCGTCGATGCCCCACTGGGCCAGATAATCCTCGCCCGGCGCATGGGTCAGCAATTCGGCCACATCGAAGCCGATACCGCCGGCACCGATCACGGCGACCGTCTCGCCGATTTTGGCGCGGCCCTCGATCACATCGACATAGCCCGCCACCTTGGCATGCTCGATGCCGGGAATGGCGGGCGTGCGCGGGGTGATGCCGGTGGCCAGCACCACATGGTCGAAACTCTTCAGATCCACGATCCCGACGACATGGCCCAACCTCACGGTCACGCCGAGGCGCGGCAGGCGGTAGCGGAAATAGCGCAGCGTCTCGCCGAACACTTCCTTGCCGGGAATGCGCCGGGCCAGATTGAATTGACCGCCGATCTCGGACCGCGCATCGAACAGGGTCACCTTATGGCCGCGTTCGGCCAGGGTCGCCGCCGCCGCCATGCCGGCCGGACCGGCGCCGACCACCGCCACCGATTTCGGCGACGCCGTGCGCGAAACCACCCACTCCGTCTCGCGACAGGCGAAGGGATTGACCAGGCAGGAGGACATTTTGCCGGCGAACACATGGTCGAGGCAGGCCTGGTTGCAGGCGATGCAGGTATTGATGTCCCAGGGCCGGTCTTCGGCCGCTTTGTTGACCAGATCGGGATCGGCCAGGAAGGGGCGCGCCATCGACACCATGTCGGCGCCGCCCTCGGCCAGGATCGCCTCGGCCTGCGCCGGATCGTTGATGCGGTTGGTGGCGATCAGGGGAATGCCGACATGCCCCTTCAGCTTGGCGGTGACCCAGGCGAAGGCCCCGCCCGGCACCATCGTCGCGATGGTCGGGATTCGCGCCTCATGCCAGCCGATGCCGGTATTGATGATCGAGGCGCCCGCCGCCTGCACTTCCTTGGCCAGCGCGACGACCTCGTCCCAATCGCTGCCCTCCTCGACCAGATCGAGCATGGAGAGGCGGTAGATGACGATGAAATCGGGCCCGACCGCCGCGCGGATGGCGCGCAAGACCTCAATCGGAAACCGGATGCGGTTCGCGAAGCTGCCGCCCCAGCCATCGTCGCGGTGATTGGTGCGCGGCACGATGAACTGGTTGATCAGATAGCCTTCCGAGCCCATCACCTCGACGCCGTCATAGCCGGCTTGCTTTGCCAAGGCGGCGCAGCGTCCGTAATCGGCGATGGTGCGCAGGATGTCCTCTTCGGACAAAGCGCGCGGAGTCAGCGGCGAAATCGGCGCGCGGATCGGCGATGGCGCCACCGCATCCTGATGCGCGGCATAGCGCCCGGCATGCAGGATCTGCAGCGCGATCTTGCCGCCTTCCCGGTGTACCGCGTCGGTCACGGTGCGGTGATGATCAAGCGGACGATCATCGTCGAGGCGGGCGGCGCCCTTGAGCAGAATGCCCTCGCGGTTGGGCGAGATGCCTCCGGTGACGATCAGGCCGACGCCGCCGGCGGCGCGGGCGGCATAAAAGGCCGCCAGCTTCTTCATGCCGTCGGGATATTCCTCGAGCCCGGTATGCATCGAGCCCATCAGCACCCGATTTTTGAGTTTGGTGAAGCCGAGATCGAGGGGGGCCAATAAATGGGGGTAAGAATTGCTCATATGATCATTCCACGGCCGAAAAGGCCTTCAATTCGCGATAGGTGAATTCGACATCGCCGTAATAGTCATTGACCCGGATCCGCTCGTCGCGGCCATGGGCACGGTTGTCGTCGATGTCGGTGAAGATGCCGGTAATCCCGTAAGTCGGGATACCGGCGGCGCGGGTATATTTGCTGTCCGAGGCGCCGGCATCCATGTCAGGCACCACCGGCAGACCCGGCCACATCGACGCGACCACCTGGCGCATCTTGGCGGTTACCGGCGCGGAGAGCGGCGATTCCGGACCAGGCGCTGCAGGCGTCAACACGCTGACCTTGATCTTGGGATCGGCCAGGGTCTTCTCGATGAGGTCCTTGGTCGCGGCCTCGCTGTCCTCGGGCATCATACGGCATTGGATCGCCGCCCCGGCGCGCTGCGGCAGGGCGTTCTCGGCATGGCCGCCATCGAGCAGGGTGGCGACGCAGGTGGTGTGCAGCATGGCGTTGTAGACCATCCGCCCTTCCAGGCGCCTGACCGCCGCCGGGTCAAGCTCGGGCTTGTTCATCGCCTCCATATCCCGACGCAGCTGGCCGCTTTCCAGCTTGGCCATCTCGCCGAACCAGGCCTTGGTGGTGGCGTTGGTATGGACTGGAAAGGACAGTTTGGAGAGGCGGATCAGCCCCGCGGCCAGCCGATAGATGGCGTTGTCGGGTTCAGGCAGCGAGGAATGCCCGCCCTTATTGGTCACTTCGGCGCGGAAGGTGACATAGGTCTTCTCGCTGGTCTGCAGGCCGATATAGAGGCGCTTATCACCCTTCGAGATGCCACCGCCGGCATCGGGGTTCAGCGCCAGCTCGGCATCGATCAGATCGCGATGGGTCCGCAACAACCAATCGACCCCGTTGGAATCCCCGCCCTCCTCATCGGAGGTGAAGGCGACGATGATGTCGCGGTCGGGCACGAAATTCTCGCTCTTCAGGCGGATCAGGGTGGTGGCCAAAGCAGCGGCGTCGCCCTTGATGTCGAGCGTGCCGCGCCCATAGAAATAGCCATCCTTCTCAGTCAGCTGAAAGGGATCGACGGTCCAATCCTCGGGCTTGGCCTCGACCACGTCGAGATGGACGATATCCAGCAACGGCCGGCCTTTGCCCTTGCCGTGAAGGCGCACCACCACATTGCCCTGGGTGGGATGATCGGGGGGGGCCAGCAGAGCCACATCTTCAGGGGCGAAACCGGCATCGTGAAAGCGCGCCGCCAGGGCTTCGGCCAGTTTCAGGGTCCCGTTGGCATGAACGGTGTTGGTTTCGATCATCTTCTGCAGCACATCGCGCGCCAGCACCTTGATCTGCTCGGGTGGCATCGGCGCCGGCGGCAGGTCGGCTTTCGCGGCAACCACGCCCAGCACCAGAGCGGCGGAGCACAGATGGCCGAGACGACGCATGAACTAATTCCCCACAGTTGATTATTTACCGGACATCCTGGGGCGGAGCCGCTCCAGGTTCAAGCCTATTTCGTCGCCACAGCGGCACCAATTGCACGAGAAGCACGCCGGCCAGGATCAGGGCGCAGCCGAACAGGCCGAGCGGCCCCAGCCGGTCACCCAGCAACCAGGCGCCGGCCAGGGCGGCGAACAGGCTTTCCAGCGACATGATGATGGCGGCTTCGGCGGCCGGTGTGTGGCGTTGGGCGACGATCTGCAGCGTGAAGGCGAGTCCGCCCGACAATATACCGGCATAGAGGATCTGCGGCATCACGGTCCAGATCCCGGCCGGCACGATCGGTTCGACGGCAAAGGCGCCGGCCAAGGCCAGCACGGTGATCACCGCATATTGCAGGAAGGACAGCAGCAGCGGCCGGCGATGGCGCGCCAGAAACCGCTCGACCAGGATGATCTGCAGCGCCTGGAAGATATCGGACACCAGCACCAGCACGTCGCCCATACCCCAGGACGAAGCCCCGCCGCCCTGCCCCAGCATCCAGGCGCCGACCAGCGACACGCAACAGGAGGTGACCACGGTCAGGCTGGGTCGGTTACGGTGCAATGCCCAGCCGACAAATGGCACCATCACCACATAGATGGCGGTGAGGAAGCCGGCATTGGTGGCGGTGGTCGAGACGATGCCGATCTGCTGGATCGCCATGCCGGCGAACAGGCTCAGCCCGACGCAGAGTGCCAGCTTCCAGTCGGAGCCGGTCATCGGCTCGGCGCGCCGACGCGACTCGCCGAATGCCAGCGGCGCCAGCAGCACGGTCGAGATCAGGAAGCGGCAGCCGAGGAACAGCAGCGGCCCGATGCTGCCGATCGCGGTCTTCTGGGCGACGAAAGCCGTGCCCCAGATGAACGCCGCCAGCAGCAGCGAGAGATCGGCCCTGACGCGCTGCACCTTAACGCGCGACTTTGGCGCCGCCATTGCGCCGATAAAGCAGCACGCCGAGCATCATCCAGCCGACCAGCTGGATCCATGAGCGCGCCGGCATGGTGGTCATCAGCCCGAAACAGAACAGCACGCCGAGGGCGGGAACCAGGGGCGAAAACGGCACCTTGAAGGGACGATCCCGGTCTGGTTGCTGGTGGCGGAACACCAGGACCGAGGCGCAGACCGATCCGAAGGCCAGCATGGTGCCCATCGATACCAGCTCGGACAGCACGTCGATCGGCAGGAGCAGAGCGATGATGGCGCAGATGATACCGGTAAACCAGGTTGCCGTTACCGGCGTGCGGTATTTCGGATGCACTTTGGCGAAGCTGGCCGGCAGCTGCTTGTCGACCGCCATGATGAAAAAGACGCGGATCTGGCCATACAGGGTCACCAGCAGGGTGGCGGAAATACCGATCAGGGTGCCGACCGAGACCACATCGAGCAACCAGTCCCAGCCCTCGCCCAGACTCCGGAGCGCGACCAGGATCGGATCCGATACGTCCAGATCCTTGTAGGAGACCAGGCCGGTCATCACCAGGCTGACCGCCAGATAAAGCACGGTACAGACCGCCATGGTCGACAGCATGCCGATCGCCAGATCTTTCTTGGGGTTGCGCGCTTCCTGGGCGCATGTCGAGATCGTTTCGAAACCGGTATAGACCCACACCGCCAACGCCGAGCCGCGCAGCACCCCGGTCCAGCCGAAATGACCCCAGCGGCCCTCATTGGGCGGAATGAACGGATGCCACAGCTCCGGCTTGAGGAAGAACACGCCGACCCCGACCACCAGCAGGATCACCCCGATCTTGATCATCGCGACGAAATTATTGAACCGCGCCGATTCCTTGACGCCGATCGCCAAAAGCCAGGTCAGCAAAAGCGTGACGATGGCGGCCGGAAAATTGCCGAACCCGCCCGTCACGGAGAATTCCATCGATTCCGACAGCGAGACCGGCACCTGGGTGAACTTTTCCGGCAGCACAAGCCCGATCTGCCCAAGCGCGCCAACCAGATAGCCCGACCAGCCCACCGCGATGGTCGAGGCGGTCACCAGATATTCCAAAACCATCGCCCAGGCGATCAGCCAGGCCGGGAACCGCCCCATCGATTCGCGGATATAGGAATAGGAACTGCCGGCGACCGGCATCATGGCGGCCAGTTCGCTGTAGCACAGCGCCACGATCAGCACGCCCAGAGCGGCGAAACTATAGGACAGGGTGATGGCCGGGCCGGTGTTCTGCGCCGCGGTGACGCCGGACAAGACGAAGATACCGGCACCGACCACCGAGCTGACGCCGATCATGGTGAGCGCGAACGGTCCCAAGGCCCTTTTTAAGGTCGGATTGCCCGCCAATTCGCCGTCGGCACCCGTCTCACCGTCCACCGCGGTGGTCTCGCTCACCAGAGTCAAATCATCACCCCAATTTAATCCCGGGGCGAAGTGTGGCACATTTTTGAAAGCCTCGCCAAGACGGCGCGTGATCCGTCGATTCCGCCCGGTTTCACGGCCGGTTGGGAATGCCTCGCCGCCGGGCGGCACGGGCCAAATGCTCGTCTTTGGTCAGCAATGGCGCCCCGAAACGGATAGCCAATTCAAGATAAGCGGCATCATAGGTGGTTAGGCCCTCGACACGGGCAATGCTCACTATGTCCTGCCACGCCCTAACAGACGTTTCCTGGTCGGTCGCGATCGGCAGGGTGGCGATCAAACGGAGGCGCGTCGCGACGTCCTCCGCTGATATGCGCTTGCGTTTCTCGGCCTGCAACAGAACGTTGCTCAGTTCCAGATGCCAGAGACTTGGAACGATCGCACCTTCGTCCCGCACATGTGCGAACAACAGATCGGTCTCAGGCGTTGCTTCATCTTCGAAACACCAACTGAGGGCAATAGAGGCATCGACTACGGAACGGCTCAACGACGGCCCTCGTCACGCAACTCTTTCCAGGAGAGACCGCCTAGAGTCGTCGATTGACGGAGCGCCGTTAATTGCTCGAAGGCTTCTTGCGCCCGGCCACGATCCAGCGCCTGCGCCCCCACCAGCCGGGCCACAGGTTTGCCATGCTTAGTGATGACGACTTCCTCTCCTGCCGCGACCTTGTCGAGCAGGGCGGATAGATGGGTTTTTGCCTCGAAGGCGCCAACAGTAATCATGTCAAAACAGACCTGAACGATAAACTAGTTTAAAATTCTAGCCTGAACAAAATGATCCTACAAGGCATCGTGAAAGATGATGCCCAAAGTGTGGCGTTGGCCCGAGCGGATCCGGCTGACGCCATGCCGCATGGTTACGCGGTAGCAGCCGCGCGACCCGGCGACCGGGCGTTGGTTGACCGCGAAGGCGACTCCGTCGCCCTGGCGCAATGGCACCACTTCGGCCCGGCTCTGCCGGCGCGGGCGCTGTTCGGTCAGGACAAACTCGCCGCCCGCGAAATCCTGCCCCGGTTCCGAGAGCAAAACCGCGACCTGCAGCGGGAAGACCAGATCGCCATAAAGATCCTGGTGCAGGCAATTATAGTCGCCTGGGCCATAGCGGAGCAGCAGGGGCGTCGGCCGCCGCTGGCCCGCCGCGTGGCATTCGGCGAGATAGTCGGCGTGGTCGGCGGGATAACGCCGGGCGATCCCCATCCGCTCGTTCCAGCGATCGGCGATCGGGGCCAGACGGCGATAGAGCGAGGCGCGCAACTCGGCCAGACCGTCGGGCAGCGGGTAGCGGAAATAGCGATATTCCCCTTTGCCGAAGCCATGCCGCGCCATATGCACCGTCGAGCGGAAATGCCGCTCCTCCGGATAGAGTGCCGCGAAGGCGCGGCATTCTTCCGGAGAGAGCAGCTTTTCGATCAGTCCACAACCCTGGCCGTCCAGGTCCTGCTCGAGGCTCACAGGCACTTCTCGCGCTCCAACAAGGCGCGCTTGCGCTCGACGCCCCAGCGATAACCCGACAGAGCGCCATCGGTCCGCACCACCCGATGACAGGGAATCGCCACCGCGATCTTGTTGGCGGCGCACGCCCCGGCTACCGCGCGCACCGCGTTGGGCGCGCCGATACGCTTGGCGAGGTCGCTGTAGCTGACGGTCTCGCCGGCAGGAATGTCGCGCAAAGCCTGCCACACCCGTTCCTGGAACGCCGTTCCCCGCAGATCGAGCGGCAGATCGAGCCCGAGGCCGGGCGCCTCGACGAATCCGACCACCTTGGCCACCAGATCCTCGAAATCCCGGTCGCCACCGATCAGGGCGGCGTTGGGGAAACGGTCTTCGAGATCGCGGATCAGCACCTGCGGATCGTCATCCAGCAGGATGGCGCAGACGCCCCGCTCGCTCTGCGCCACCAGAATGGCGCCCAGGCTGCATTGCGCGATCGCGAAACGGATCTCGGCATCGGCCCCGCCCTTGCGATAAGCGGCCGGCTTCATGCCGAGCAGCCGGTCGGCGGCCGCGTAAAAGCGCCCGCTGGAATTGAAGCCGGCGCCATACAGCGCATCGGTGACGGACCCGGCGCCTGACAATTCGTCACGCAGGCGCTTGCCGCGTTGGGCGGCGGCATACGCCTTGGGGGTCAGGCCGGTCACCGACTTGAAGACGCGGTGAAAATGGAATGGGCTCAGACCCGCCTGCTCCGCGAGTCGATCGAGCGAGGGGAAGTCCTCGGCCGCCTCGATGGCACGGCAGGCCTCGGCCACCAGCCCTGCCTGACGCGCCGCCAGCGGCGCTTCCTTGGGCCTGCAGCGCTGGCAGGACCGGAAGCCTGCGGCCTCGGCGGCGGCAGGGCCGGCGAAGAATTCGACATTGACCGGCTTAGGCAGGCGCGATGGGCAGGCCGGGCGGCAATAGACCCCGGTGGTGCGGACGGCATAAACGAAGGTGCCATCCTGGCTGGAATCGCGCTCGCGCACGGCCTGCCAGCGGGGATCGGCTTCGATCGGGGAGTGGGTCTCGGTCAGCATCTTTCGGGTCCCTTTCGACATCGGACACCCCTTCTCTACGCGGACGGCGGAATGGCCGCACTCCGCTCCTTGCGGTCAAAACCGCCGGTCAGAATGTCGAGCGCACCCCGGGCGGCGCCCGGCCGGATACTCTCCAATTGGCGCGCCCCCTCCAGCATCACCAGGATTGCAGCGGCGACCCGCGGCCGCTCGACCTCATCCACCCCATCGAGACGGCCTTCTATCCAGGCCTGCCAGCCCGTCATGATCGCCTCGGCGATCAGCCGGAACGGCTCTTCTCGGCGCCCGGCGCGAGCAACCAGATCACCCCATACCGCCATATAGGGCGACATGGGCGCCGACAGCAACAGATGCAGGGCATCCTCGGCCAATGCGCCCGGTGCTTTGGCGGCGGTCGGTAGCGCGCCGGCCAGCAAAGCCGTCAGTCGGGCGGAGACAATCTCCAGCGAGCAGCGGATCAGATCGGCCTTGTCGGAAAAATAATAGAGCAGCATTCGATCGCTGGTGCCGAGCCGAGCCGCCAAATCGCGCAGCGGAATTTGCGCCCTGCCGCACGCCAGCAGACTGTCGGCGATCCTGTCCGCTATTTCCATCCGCTTGGCACGTGCGGCCGTCGCTGTCTTATCCCGATCCATAATCGCACGTGTAGCACTCGCTACATATTTATGCTATGTAGCGAGTGCTACATTTTCGGAGATCGCCATGCTGACCCTGACACAAACAATTCGCCTGGTCGGGCTGAGCCTCGCGCTTTGGCTGGCGGCGACGCTCTATATCCGCTTCCTGCCGGCCGCCTTCACCGACCCTCTCCAGGGCAATCTCGGTTTCGCGAGTACCTTACCCGTGGCCTGGCTCAGCGTGTGGCTGGTGAAAATCTCCGGCCGGCTGAGCGCAAGCGAGCTGATACCGGGAGTCGCGGTCGTCGGCGCCGTCGCCATGATGATCGACGGTACGGCGTTGCGGTGGCAGCATCAACTCTATGGATCGGACGAAACAGCCATGCGCCTTGGCGCAGCCTGGCTGTTATGGGGCTATGGGGTGAGCTTGGCCGCCGCGCTGGTCATGGCGGTACGGGCGCGGCGGCAGGAAACGCGCTGAGACACGCCGATCAGAGCCGCTCCATCAGCGCCATCGCCGCCGCCGGATTGTGCTGCTTGGCGCCGCTGATCACATAGAGAAACACATCGCGTCCCTCCGCGGCCCAGCCTTTGGTCCGCTTGGCCCAGGCGTCGAGTTCAGCCTCCGAATAGCCCTTGGGCTCATCCTCCCGCGTCCCCATGATGCGGACATAGGCGAAGGGTGCCGTGGCCTGCTCGATCTCGGGAAATTTCGAATCGCCGGCCTGGATGATCGCCACCTCGTACTTGCGGGCGAGCTCATAGAATTCCGGCGTCTGGAAGCTTTCGTTGCGGACCTCGACGGCGTGGCGCAGCGAGCGGCCCTCGACCGATTTCGGCAACAGCTTGAGGAAGGCGCCGAAATCCTCGGGATCGAACCTCTTGGTAGCCATGAACTGCCAATTGATCGGGCCGAGCTTGTCCTTCAACTCCAACAAGCCGCTCAGGATGAATGTCTCGATCGAGTCCCCCGCACCGGCCAGCACCTTGCGATTGGTGCAGAATTTGGTGGCCTTGAGGCTGAAGACGAAATCATCCGGCGTCTCATCATGCCATTTCTTGAAGCTGTCCGGCTTCATCAGGCTGTAATAGGTGCCGTTGACCTCGATGGAGCTGAGCTTGGAGGCGGCATATTCCAGCTCGCGCCGCTGGACCAGCCCATCGGGATAGAAGCTGCCGCGCCAGGGTTCGAAGGTCCAGCCGCCGATGCCGATGCGGATGGCGGTATTAGACCGGGTCATCGATCGACCGCGCAAAAGAAGTGAAGCCTTGCGGCCCCGTCTCGCTCATGAACCAGCAATCCTCCAGACGGACGCCGAATTCGCCGGGCACATAGAGGCCGGGTTCATCGGAGAAGCACATGCCGGCCTCCAGCGGCGTGTCGTCGCCATGCACCAGATAGGGCGATTCATGACCATCCATGCCGATGCCATGGCCGGTCCGGTGCGGCAGGCCGGGCAGATGATAGCCGGGGCCCCAGCCTTCCTTCTCGTAGAAGCCGCGCACCGCGTCGTCGATGGCGCCGCAGGGGACGCCGGGCTTGGCCGTCTCGAAAACGATCTCCTGGCCGCGTTTTACCGTCTCCCACATCTTGCGCTGTCTGGCGGAAGGTTCGCCGAACACCCATGTCCGCGAAATATCCGACTGATAGCCGTGCACAGAGCAGCCACAATCGACCAGCACCGTCGAGCCCTCGCGAATCTCCTGCGGCTTGTGCGAACCATGCGGATAGGCGCTGGCCTCGTTGAGCAGCACCAGCGCATCGTCGGCCTCTCCGCCCAAAGCCGCGGTGGCCGAGGCGATCAGGCCGCCGATATCGGTAGCTTTCATGCCGGCCCGGATCTGGCCGTGGGTATAGCGGATCGCTTCCAGGGTCACCTGGTTGGCGACGCGCAGCAGGGCCAGTTCGGCCGGCGATTTGTGCATGCGGCAGGCGCGCACCAGCGCGTCGCCGGAGACGATTTTCACCTTGGGTGCGGCCTGACGAAGCCTGTCGATGATGAAGAAACGAATGGTCGGCTCGACTGCCAGCGTGCCAGACTCGACGCCGCGATCGCGCAGCGCTTGGGCCAGGTGCTGGAACGGGCTCTCATGCTCGTTCCAGGGCCGGACATCGCCGCCGGTCTGCAGGGTCTCGCGGATCGAAGGCTCCTCGAAGGCGGGAGTCACCACGATCACCTCGCCCTTGGCCGGGATGATCGCGGCGGTGGTGCGCTCGGATCGCCACCAGCGAATACCGGTGAAATAATCCAGCGACGAGCCGGATTCGACCAGCAGCGCGCCGATCTTCTGCCGCCCCATCAAATCCTGCAGCTTGGCGATGCGGGCGCGGCGCTCGTCGGCGCCGATCGGCTGGGCGTTCGCGGTCAGGCTGGTCAGATTGGCAAGGCCGGTCTCGGCGGCTTCCGCCCTGGCCGCCCGTCCCACGGCGTAAGCGGCCGCCGGCGTGGCGGCGGCGGTTCCGAGAAACAGGCGGCGTGACAGCATGTGACCTCTCCCAATGTTTGGGCAATCCTAACAAAGGGTTGCTGAGGCCGAAAGCTCAGTGCTGGCCGAGCAGGCGGGGATTGAGCGTGTAGGTCCCGGTCAAGCGGGCCTTGGCCAGCACATGGCCGTCGATCGCGCGCCGCACCACGCCGCCGGTCGGACGCCCCAATATGTCGAGCTTGGGCATGTCCAACGCGAACAGGGTGAAGACATAGTGATGCAGCCGGGCGTCGTTCCACGGCGGGCACGGCCCATCATAGCCATAGTAATCGCCGCGCATCTCCTCGTTCTCGGCGGTGAAGCTGGTGTAATCGTTAAGCCCATGGCGCAGGCCGTCGGGTGCTGTCGGCCCCGGCTTGCCATGCGGCACGATACCGTCGCTATGCCGTCCCGCCTCGATCTCGCCGACATTTTTTGGAATATCGAACAGCAGCCAATGGAAGAACTCGGTGCGCGGCAGGGTGGTCGGCAATTCATGACCGGCGCGATCGACATCCGTGGGGTCGAGCGGCACGTCGGGGTCGTAGCAGACCAGCGCGAAAGACTGGGTATTGCGCGGCGCCCCGCTCCAGCTCAGATGCGGATTGCGGTTGGCGCTATAGGCCATATGGTTGGCCGGATCGGGAACGGCAAAAGCGAATTCGCCCGGAATGGCGCCGCCCTCGTGGAAACTGTTACTCGACAGAAGCATTGAAACCTCCTTTCTCTCGGCCCGCCCTCCCCCTTCAAACACCTGAGCGTCGGTTAGGTTGACCATCGGCGAAAGAGTCAGAGCGCTCACGGCGCCGCGCTGACCCGCCAGATCGTATTGCCGACATCGTCAGCGATCAGCAGCGCACCGGTCTTGTCGAAGGCCAGTCCGACCGGGCGGCCGCGCGCCTTGCCGTCGGGGCTTATAAAGCCGGTCACCACATCCTCGGCCTTGCCGGCGGGCTTGCCGCCGGCGAAGGGAATGAACACCACCTTGTAGCCATTGAGTTGGATGCGATTCCAGCTGCCGTGCTCACCGACGAAGGCGCCGGCCCGGTATTTCTCCGGCAAAGTGCTATCCTTGGCGAAAGCCAGGCCAAGCGGCGCTACATGCGAGCTCAGCGCATAGTCGGGCGGGATCGCCGCAGCCACCAGGTCCGGGCGCTGCGGCTTCACGCGCGGATCGAGATGCTGACCGTAATAGCTATAGGGCCAGCCATAGAAGGCCCCTTCCTTGACCGAGGTCAGATAGTCCGGCACCAGATTGGGGCCGATCTCGTCACGCTCATTGACCACCGTCCACATCGCACCGCTCTCCGGCTCCCAACTCATCGCATTGGGATTTCTGAGGCCGCTGGCGAAAATGCGCGAGCGTCCAGAGGCGCGGTCGACCTCCAGGATGGCGGCGCGGTTCATTTCGGCATCCATCCCGTTCTCGGTGATATTGCTGTTCGAGCCGACCCCGACATAGAGCAGCGTGCCGTCGCGGCTGGCCAGCAGGCTCTTGGTCCAATGATGGTCGATCGGACCGCCGGGGATCTGAGTCAGCGTGGTCGGCTGAGCCTCGATCCGGGTCTCGCCCTCGCTATAGGGAAAGCGCAGGATCGAGCCAGATTGCGCGACATAAAGATCGTCTCCGACCAGCGCCACGCCGAAAGGCGAATTGAGATGATCCAGGAAGACCATGTCGACCGAGGTGCCGTGCCCGTTGGGGTTTTCGCGCAAGATCGAGAGCCGGTTGCCCGGCCCGGCATCGCCCGCCGAGGTAGCCAATTTTTCGATCCAGCCCATAACCAGATCCTTGGGCCGCTTGATCGGCTGCGGATAGGGCGCCTTCGATTCACTGACCAATATGTCGCCATTGGGCAGCAGATAGAGGTTGCGCGGATGGTGAAGCCCGGTGGCCAGCGCCTCGATTTTGAAACCTTCCGGCACGCTCGGAGTCTCGCCGTCTTTCCAGCCGGTCACCTTGGCCACATGCATCGGCGGGAACAGATATTGGCGAATGGCCGGCAAGGTGGGATTGGCGCCGATCTGGCTGTTGGGGTCTGTCTTGTCGTCATCGTCGCAGGCAGCCAGAGATGACACTAAGGCGCCGGCGAGCATCAATCCGGTCAGGCGTCTCATGGCAGATCTCCCGCCAAAGGCTCTCGCGCGGCGC
>Ga0116226_10002927_pt1 | contig 15004 bp, 12 predicted proteins | sample S1TSphfallax_FD_89692 | JGI IMG/M metagenome (GOLD analysis project Ga0116226, IMG submission 89692) | Host-associated microbial communities from peat moss isolated from Minnesota, USA - S1T2_Fa - Sphagnum fallax MG | ecosystem: Host-associated > Plants > Peat moss > Unclassified | place: USA...
CGAGCGGCGGCGGCCGAACGTTGTGCATCCAGCTTGGCGGTGACTTCGCTGTCTTCGCTAAGGGTATCCATAGGAACCACGGTTCAAGACCCGTTAAAGGGTCGCAATCGTAGCAGCAATGCCGAAATCGCGCCGATCACGGAAGAGCCTTACGCTTCGGGTTATTCGCCGGGGCCGCAGGGCGGTTTGCAGTCTCGTCGACCTGTCCGCCTTGTTTTACCAAGCTTTGTAATGCAAAGTATATGAAGGCAGGAGGGGGAACCGTGGATATCCATTTCGCGTGCACGCAATGCGGAAAATGCTGCCAGAACTTGCGGCTACCGTTGACGATTGACGAGGCGAAATCTTGGCTCGACGCCGGCCACGACCTTCAGCTTCTCTCCGAGGCGTCGCCCTGGTCGGTCGAGCCCGAAGCGGATGATTTACCCGCCCTGCATAAACGGCGACATTCGTTCAGCGGAATGTCCGGCTTGCTGCCGGTGCGGGTAACGGCTTATCTATCGGCCAATATCGGCGGGCGCTGTACGCACCTACAGTCGGACATGAACTGCTCCATCTATGATCGACGCCCGTTGGTTTGCCGCGTTTATCCCGCCGAGATAAACCCCTTCCGACGACTCGAGACAAAAGACAAATTGTGTCCACCGGAGGCTTGGGAACCCCGCAATCCGTTGCTGCAAACAGCGGCTTCACTCGTGCCGGCCAATGTGCGTGCCGCGGTCTTACGTGCACGAGAAGCCAATGTTGCCGACGCCCCGGCGAAGCAGCGGCTTTCCGCAGCCCTCGGATTCGACCGCGCGGCCGTATTCGGGGAGGGATTCGTCCTGTATTCGCCCGACCGCCAAGCACTGACCGCGGCCTTGTCGTGGGCGACTGCGTCCGCGGAAAATCAACTGGATATTCGCTCGTGGCAGCTCGTCTCTCCGCGGCAGACAACCCTCGACGCCCTTGCATCCACGTCGGCCCTAGTCGAGCAGCCACCCAACGTAACTGCCGCACCTTACGAATACCTCGGTACTGGCAGTGATACCTGAGTGCCGACCATAGCGTCGAACCCGCCGCCAGCCAAGATGATATGGGGTCAGACGTCTGGTCCGAGTGGCTGTTGCATACGCGGCACGCGAATGACCCCGCCTACGGCCAAGTCGTGCAGAGCGTCGTCGAGGGGTACGCGGATCGTGTGTTGGATGGTGCGCAACTCGGCGTTGGCATGACGATGGTCGACGTGGGTGCCGGAGACGGCTTGGTTGCATTCCGTGCGATCGATCGAATCGGTCCGTCATTGCGCGTCATTCTCACCGATGTGTCGGCGCCCATGCTGCGGTACGCCGAATCTGTCGCCGTGCGACGTCAAGTGCGCGCGCAATGCATCTTCCATGAATGCACGGCGGAGGACCTCTCCGCAATCGCCGATGCGTCGGTCGATGTGGTGACCACCCGGGCGGTACTCGCCTACGTCGCCGACAAGAAGTCCGCGTTGGCGGAATTCTTCAGAATCCTCAAGCCCGACGGGCGCTTGTCGATCGTCGAACCCCTCCTGCAAGAGGAAGCTTTCTACGCGAGAGCGCTACGCAGACGCATTGAGGACCGCTCTTTGAGCACGGACCGCTTCATGACACTGTTGCATCGCTGGAAAGCCGCTCAGTTCCCCGACACGGAGGACGCGTGCGCCAAGAGCCCGATTGCCAACTATTCTGAACGCGATTTGCTGAATATGGTTCGCAGCGCGGGATTCGCGCCAGTTCATCTGCAAATGCATATCGACGTCGCGCCCTCACTCATCCAGTCGTGGGACGTCTTCTTGCAAACCTCACCGCATCCATGGGCGCCCTCATTACAGCAGATCCTGGACGAGCAATTCACTGACGAAGAACGTCAGTTTTTCGAGCAGATGGTGCGACCGACCGTTGAGTCTGGGAAAAACTTCACGATCGAGCGTGGAGTATACGTGCAAGCGCAAAAACCGCTGTCGTGAACCGCGTGCTCGCCGCCTGTTACCGTACGTTCGGCACGCTGGGGTGCACGCTCCTCATCATGGTGCTGTCGTTGCAATCGATGTGCGCTGCGGCCAGTAACGGACCATTGGGCATCGACTCGGAAGTGCCCCTCGACACGCACGGAATATGGGCACGCCGATATCAAACAGGCATCGAGAATGGTGTGATCGTGGTTGAGATCGCCGGTGCTCTGTGGTTCGGGAACGACGATAAATTAGGTCATACGTTTTGGCAGGACCTCGACTCGACGGCACTGTCGGGGGTCGCGGCACAATTGCTCAAGCACGCCGTAGGCCGGCCTCGTCCCTATCAAGACAACGACCCGAATACTTTTTTCAAGGGCGGTCACTACCAAAGCTTCCCGAGCGGCGAGGTGACGCTTCAGGCGGCATTCGTGACGCCATTGATCGTCAATTATTACAAAGAAGATCCTTGGGTCTGGGCACTCGAAGCCCTGCCCGTCTACGACGCGTTCGCGCGCCTCAAAAGCCGGGCGCATTGGCAGACCGATGTCATTGCCGGCGGCCTGCTCGGTACCGGATTCGGCTATTGGGCGACGACCCGCGCGACGCCGATTACCGTCGAAATCCTACCTCGCGGGCTCTCGGTGGGGTTTCGAACTCGATTCTGACGCTGTCGACGGGTGGCAGACCCTACGCTTTGGTGCCTGGCATTGATCTATTCCGGATTTGTATAACTCAAATCCGAATTGGTCGACGAGCGCTTCGCAATTCACGAGAGGATCGCATTCAGCGCTCATCCGCGATCACCACCGGACTTTGATGACCACGAGCACGTCAGTCGAGGCGATCTCACGCATTGAGGACCCTCCCTCAACACGCTACCTGCCGTTGACGAAGGTGTTCGTGGTGGGCATAGGCAACGCCCTCGAGTTCTACGACTTCCTGACGTACTCCTACTTTGCGATCCAAATCGGGCACTGTTTTTTTCCATCGACGCAGACCACCCATGGCCTGCTGTTCTCGCTGGCAACCTTCGGGGTCGGCTTCTTGACTCGCCCGTTAGGGGCGATCGTCATCGGCAGAATCGGCGATCGTGTCGGCCGCAAGCCGGCCATGGTGTTGTCGTTCGCACTCATGGGGACCGGCATTACGGGACTCGCGTTGACACCCTCCTATGCCATGATCGGCGTTGCCGCTCCGGTGCTTCTATTGTTGTTTCGCCTCCTGCAGGGTTTCGCGTTGGGCGGCCAGGTGGGACCCTCGACGGCCTTCCTCATCGAGGCCGCCCCGCCACATCGGCGCGGGCTTTACGTCGCCGTGCAATACATCACCCAAGACTTTGCCGTTGTGGTGGCTGGAGTCGTTGGCTACGGACTGTCGCACTGGCTCTCCCCAGGCGAACTCGATCGTTGGGGTTGGCGCGTGGCGTTCCTGCTCGGCGCTGTCGTGGTCCCGTTTGGAGTGTATCTGCGCGGTACGTTGCCCGAGACCTTGACGGCGGCGGATCGCGATACGAGCCAACCCCGGCAGCGACGCGTTCCTGCGCGGCTGCTCGGGCTTGGATTACTGCTGTTGATGGCGACGACGGTTGGCGGCTACGGACTCTCCTATATGACGACTTATGCACAGGACAGCTTGCGCCTCGCCGCCGGCATCGCCTTTGGCGCCACGATCATGAACGGCGTTGGAAACCTGATCGGAGACGGCTTGAGCGGATTATGCTCGGACCGATTCGGACGTAAGCCCGTGATGCTGTACTCGATCCTACTACTGCTCGTGCTCGTACTTCCCGCCTACCTAGCCATGAACCAGTTTCCCGCGGCGGCGACGGTCTATGTCGCAACGTCGGTGTTATGCGTGCTACAGCAGCTGTTTGGTAACGCCGCGTTGGTGGCCATTGCCGAGTCGCTACCGACCGCCGTTCGGTCCACGGCACTCGCGACCCTCTACGCTCTCGCCACGACCGTGTTTGGCGGCACGACGCAGTTGGTTATCAAACTGCTGACGGAAGCGACCGGCAATTCGCTGGCGCCGGCGTGGTATCTGACCGGTGCGCTGGCGATCGGGGCGGTCGCGGTGGTGTTGATGCGCGAAACTAATCCGGCAAGTACTCTTCCGACCAGCTCTCAGCAATGACTTGCGAGGCGGCCATGTCGTCGATCTCTGCCAGCGAATAGCCCAACTCCCGCAATACGCTGCGCGTGTCGGCGCCGTATTTGCTCGCCGCCTCTAATGGCACGATGGTGGAACGCAGGGGCCTTATCGCAGTCGGATCGATGTGTTCTACCGCTCGGCCCAACGGATGGTTCGCGTCACGTACGAAGCGTATCGTTCGTGCAGTATCAGGATCGGCCAGGCTTGCCGAGCGTACGCTCGCCAAGGATTTTAGTGGTTGGACGGCCACGTCCAGGTCATGCAGTGTCTGCCTCCAGACGTCCGCAGGCTGGGTCTTGAAGAGCTCGGCCAACGAGGCCTCGAGTTGCCCTGACGTCACTGCAGCGGCGCTACCGAGTAAGCGCGCGACTACGGCAGGAGCGCGATCCGTGCGCACCGCCAGGAAAAACCAGCCATCGGCAGCCTGGTAGCAACGGTAAAACGGCCCTTCGCCCTTCGCTTCGCGTCCTCGCGGTTCATCGAACGCGGGCCGTCCGGCGAAGTCATACATGAATCGGGCCTGTAGCCATTGACCGGCGGCGGCGAGGGATGTTCGCGCCACGTCTCCTCTACCAGTTTTCTCACGCCGCAGTAGTGCCAGTGCCGCCGCGAGTGCCGCGCACAAACCGCCGAGCACGTCGATGGTGCCGAAATGTGCATGCTCCTCGACCGTTTGCAGGCCGCCGCCAAACCGTTCCATGACACCGGTCGATGCCTGCACGAGATCGTCATAACCGGGATAGTTGCTGCGCGGACCCGAACTCGGTCCACCAAACGCATCGAGATGGCACAACACCACCCGCGGGTTGAGCTCCTGCAATTGAGCGAAGCGGAGGCCCAGCGCCGCCAACTGCTTGTCGGCGGCGTTGATGGTGATGATGTCGGCGCGCACGATGAGGCGCGCGAGAGCTTCCCGCCCCTGCGGCGACTTGACGTCGAGGAGCACGCTCTCCTTGCCACGGTTGGCATAGATCCCCATGACGATCGTATTCCAAGGATCGAACGTGGGCTGCACGGGGTCGATCTTGATGACCCGCGCGCCGAACCGCGCCAGAGTACCGGCGATGGTGGGACCGGCGATCACGTTCGTCAGGTCGAGGATGGTGATGCCGTCCAACCACGGTGTCGCGAGCGACGGCGGTGTCGCCACAGCTGAACTGGAATGGGCTTGCAGATCCGCCGCGGGTCTGCGGTAGGGATTGCCGACTCCCGGAGGCGTACCGATGAGCCATGCGACCGGACCCGGCTGAACCATGCGCCCGAATTCCGGATCATCGATGTCGAGCAGCAGTCCCGCCGCTCGCGGATGCGCGGATTGGAGCCACTCCAACGTGGTGCGGTGCGCGGCGGCGGGAGCCCCGGCCTCGCCGAACAAGCGCTCCCATTCGGTACTGTCCTTCGTCAAAAAGGCCTGCGCCATGCGCTCGGAGATGCGCTGCGCCCACGGCTCGGTGATCGGGTGAGCCCTGATCGTACAGTCGACACCATTCGGCCAATCTCGGATTGGGCGGTAGGGATCGCCACGCGGGATGCCCGCGGCGACGAGTTCGTCGAAGATCCCGAGAACCTTGAGCGCCCGCTCCGCATGCGTGACGTGCGAGACACTGACGACGTAGAACGGACGGCCGTCGCGGCACCAATAAGTCCGGTAGAAAGGATCGAGGAACGACTGCAGCTCGGCGTGCGTCAGGTTCATCGGCAGTGCCGCCGCCCGGCGGCGCGCAATTTCGCGTTCGCGAAGCGAGGTGTATCGCAGCGGCAAATCTTGCAGCCACATCGAATTGTAGGCGAGCGCTTCCATGAGGGCTGCCGCAAGCGGCACCTCGATGAAGTCGCCGACCCCATGCCGGTGCCGCGCGCGCAAGGCCAAGACCACCGATAACGCACCGAACACCGATGCGTACGCACTGGCCAGCGGCAGTGGCGAATACGATGCCTCGATGCCCATGAGTACCCGGTTGAGTCCCATGTCGGTGAATTGTCCCATGGCGGCCGAAATCACCCCTTCCCACGCCGGCAGGTTTACGTGTTCGGTGTCCTCACGCGAAAACCCGGGCAGGGACAGATAGACCAAGCGCGGATGCTTCGCCATCAGAGTTTCCGCTCCGAGGCCGAGCCGAGTCATTACACCAGGGCGGAAGTTCTCGATGACGACATCCGCGTCGGCGACGAGGTCACGGGCCGCCGCGGCATCTTGAGGTGATTTGAGATCGAGGACGATGCTCCGTTTGCCACGGTTGAGGACCGCGTTCGTTGGACCGGGTAGCGACGGCCCGCCCGGTCGCTCTACGCGAATCACCTCCGCCCCTTGATCCGCCAAGATCATCGCCGCACCCGGTCCAGCGAGATACTGTCCGAAGTCGATGACTCGAATACCGCTGAGAGGGCCGATCGGCTGAGGCGTATTCACGAAATTCAAATCCTCGAGTGTTTGGCCGGTATGGCTAGGTCTGAGGCGCGGCGGGCTGCGTCAATCGCAACAGCACATTTTTCGTCAGCCGTTCGACAAACGGGTCGCGAGCGATGAGCCCGGCCACCCATTCGCAGCTACCGACGTTGAATACCGAGCCCTTGCCACGATCAAAACAGGCGATCATTCCGGAGCCGCGTCGGACTCGATCAATCGCCGCCTCGTCCGTGCGGCGTAAGCGCTGATGGGCAATCATTTGCGCATCGAGATCGCCGATGAAGAAGACGGAACCGGGGTTGCGATGGTCGGCTTCCGCCGTGGTCGCCACACCCATCGCCAGTATCTGCAAGTTGTCGGGGGCTCCGTCCACGCCCGTCGCATACGGTAGCCCATCGCGAAACGTATAGTCGCAACCGTCGACTTCATAGCCGAACACTTTCGCGTCGGCGCCCAACTGGTCACCATAGTAGAGGTCCGTGCCTTCGAAGGCCCAGTGCTCCGGTCGATACACGGTAAATCCGCCGGAGCCGCGCGGAACGCACGCCCCCCAACCCGCATAGATACCGCAACTCCCATTGAGTCCGAACGTCAACGCGCCGGGGCGGGCTACCGCAGTGTCCTCCCAGGCCGTCGTCAACAAATGCCTGCGGTCCGTGTGCCGCACCGGATCGGCGGCTTCGGCATTGGTTTTGTAGCCGACTTGGCGCGTTCCATCGGCTTCGATGCGGATCTGCCATAGGAAATTCCCCGCAAAGCGCGCAACGTGACCACCGTCCTCGATGTAAGTATCGATGGCGTCGCGCATCTCCCAAGACCAATACTCGTCGTGGCCGACCAAGACCACGCCGGTGTACCCGTCGAGCAGCGCAGCGTCCCGGTGCAAATCATGCTGAGTCGCCACATCCACGGTGAACCCCTGCGCTTCGGCCCACGCGACAAAATGACGCTCGTAAGTGGCCCATCCGGCGGAGGCATATTTCTTACTGAAGCCGTTCGCATAGGCCCATTCCATGTGGGGATAGCGCGGCGCATCGCCCAAACCCGGGCGATTGCGCAGCGGAATGCGCGGGGCACCCTTGGGCAGCCAAGCGAAACCGCGGCTGAACGGGCGTAAGGTACTTAACACCGGGCTCGCTCGGTTGCCCGTGTCGCCCGCGATTCCTTCGTAGAAGTTCGATCCTCCCCAATCGTTGTAAGCGACCCAAGTCGCCGTGCACGTAATGAGCAGCAGGGCATCGGGTGCCGACGGCCGGAGCGCGCGAATCGCGAACGGAAAGTGGTGATCGATCCGAGTGTCATCAGCGCCGCGCGCCGTGATGTGGGCGATGTAGCCGCCACTGCGCCACGCTGTTGGGACGTCGAACTCCAGCGCCGTCGGCCAGCCGCAGCCCTTGACCGACGCATCCGCCGGGGTCGGATGAAAACGTCCGGCCAGTGATTGCCACGCTCGCACTTCAACTTCCTCTGCGCCGTCCCGATAGATCCTGACGTCGTATTGAGCTGCCGTCGTGCTGGTGTGCACGCGGATCACGTCTCCCGGCGCGTAAGACAGCTTGTCGGTGTAGATCCAGGCGCCCAACTCCGCGGAACTGGCTCCCGGAACCTCATGAAAGTTCTCGACGGTCGCATTCGGCCACACACCACCGATGGTCGACGCGCGCTTCGGCGGTTGGGTGCCTGATTTGGGTGATGTCATCGGATCTCCTCGGATCGAAGCGGCGATTATTCGCGCACGCCGCATTCGAAGCTTCACACTTTCGGGAGTGTGTTATACAAATACGGCCAATGACTCACGCCAACGAACCAATCGACGCTGCAACGCCTCCCACGCCATTCACGGTCACGATCTTGCTGCTCGAGCAATTCGCCATGCTGGCGTTTTCCTCCACGATCGAACCCCTGCGCGAAGCCAACTCGGTTGCCGGCCAACGGATCTACGCATGGAAAGTCGTCTCCCACGATGGACACGCGGTGCGCGCCAGCAACGGCCTCACATTGAATGTCGACGGTGCGTTTGAGGACGTCTCCTCATGTCAGATGGTCATCGTCGTCAGCAGCTTTGATCCGCAGCTGTACATCACCCAATCGATGTTGTCGTGGCTACGGCGGATGGCGCGCCAAGGGATTCCCATAGGCGCCGTCGAGACGGGCACGTATGTGTTGGCACGCGCCAGGCTCCTCGACCATTACCGGGCGACGATCCACTGGGAGAACATGGACAGCTTCGCCGAAGAATTTCCGAAGGTGCGCTTAACCGGGCGGATCTTCGAAATCGATCGCAAGCGCTTCTCCGCATCCGGTGCCGCCGCGGCCATGGATATGATGCTGCATTTCATCGCCCAGCAGGCCGGGCACCGTGTGGCCGCCGCCGTCGCCGAAGAATTCATCTACAACCGCATACGCGGTCCGGAGATTCCGCAACGGCTCGAGGCCGCGGAGCGCCTGCAAGCCCGCCACCCGCGCGTGAAACGGCTGCTCAAGGCGCTCGACAGCCATCTTGAAGATCGCTTGAATGTGGCGCAAATCGCTGCATTCGAACGGATCTCGGAAAGAGAAGTGCGGCGATTGTTCCAAACCCATTTGGGGATGTCACCGCAGGCATACCACCGCAAGCTCAGACTGCAGAAAGCCCGCCTCATGCTCCGTCAGACCGACCTGTTGGTCTCCGACGTGGCGCTTTGCTGTGGCTTCGCCTCAGGCTCCGATTTTTCCCGTGCCTTCAGGCGTGAGTTTCGGCAGAAACCCGGGGAAGAGCGGGCCGAGTTGGGCCTAGCGGGTCGACCATGATGGGGCCGATTACAGCGAATGCGCCCCATAGTGCCGCGGCCAATCTTCTGTGCGTTCCTGTGCCGGAATGGGTTGAACATCGCCCATGGTCGTCGGCCGTATCCGGTACGAACGACGCTTATATCGATAATGGCGTATTTCGCATTCTCTACGACTCGCAAGTGAACCTGAATGCGGAAGGCTTTTCTCAAACCATTCGTACCGTTCAACGAATCCTAACCCGCGCCGGCGCCGAACGGTCAGCGCACTTTGCGGTCGAGTTCGATCCCACGGTTCAGCAGGTAGAAGTACACTTCATTCGCGTGTGCCGGGCAGACGTGACAATCGACCACGCAAAACTCGTCTCGTTCCAGATTCTAAGGCGGGAGAAAAAATTCGAACAGCTCGCCTTGGATGGGCGCCTGACCGCCACGTTATTGATTCCGGACCTGCGCATCGACGATGTGCTCGAGATCTCATTGACGGTTGTCACGAATAATCCAATCACGGGGGGCCAATACAACGGCTGGATCGTCTTCAACGCCCTGGCGCCGTGGATTGAATGTCGTTACCGGCTTCGCAGACCGATGCTCCGTGAAATCGCGCTAAAGACTTTCTGTGATCCGCCGGAAGGCGTTACCACGTGCTGTCAGGATGTGCTTGATTCAAGATGGGGCATGATCCAACAAGCACGTCTCGACCCCGAGGATTTCACGCCCCCCTGGCAGATTCAGCACCCCACCGTCCAACTCTCTGAGTTTCGCAATTGGAATCAACTGGCACGGTTGTTTTGTACCTACTATGAGGCTTCTGCACTACCGCCCGAATTAGCGATCGAAATCGATGCCATCGCGAAAAAGACCGCGGACCCCGCGGCCCGTGCGGCCGAGTGGCTTCGCTTCGTGCAAACGCAGCTGCGCTATTTCGCACTGTCACTCGGCGATGGCGGTCTCGTGCCACGTGATCTAGATACCATTTGGAGTCGCCGCTTCGGGGATTGCAAGGATGGCTCACGGCTGTTCGTGGCGGGAGCTCATCGGTTGGGAATCGATGCCTGTGCCGCCCTGATCTCGACTTCCCATGGTCGCGTCCTGGACCGATTGCTTCCGGCACTTAACGTGTTCGATCACTGCATCGTTCGTGTGCGTATCGAGAGTAGGACCTATTGGTTAGATCCCACCATGCCAAGGCAGGAAGGGCCATTGAGTGCGATTTACCAGCCGCATTCGGGATGGGCGCTCCCGCTGACTCCCGAAACGACAGCACTGGAGCCAATGGCGAACGAGGAACCAATAAACTACAGGCACACCGACGCACTCCTGAAACTGGGACCGAAGCCGGACTCCCCGGCCGCGCTCGAGCTACGTGTCGACTATCATTCGTTCGCCGCGGATGCCTTGAGGCATCGATTCCAGAACGAGGGACTTTCGAAGTTCGCCGACCAGGTCAGCACCGAGTTACGGACCACATGGCCGGAGCTCGTCGAAACGGCGCCGCTTACGCTCCAGGACGATGTCGCCTCGAATTGTCTGGTGGCTACGTTCAAGTACGAAATCCGTAATCCCTGGAAGCCTGTCGACACCAAGGGACGTTTGGGATTCAAAGTCACAGCCGGATCGATAGCAACCGAACTGAACCCTCTCAAAATAGTGCGAAGGCGTACCGACGTCTTTCTCGGGCGCCCACGCAAGGCGACATGGCAGGCACGGATGCTAATGCCGCGACGTTGGTCAGGAAATGGGTGGAATAAAATATTGACCGCCGTGGGAATGCGCTATACCAACCTCCTTGTAATTACTGCCCGCGAGATCCAGCTCGACCGGGAACTGGTGATCGGCACTTGGTCCTTACCGCCGTCGGAGGCGGATTCATATCAAGCATTGGTCGCCGCAGCACGCGAGAACTTGGTCACTATCTTCGGCTACACCAATTTCGGACGAATCTCCCCCGCCGCCGGCCGCATATCTGCGCTCAAGCGAAAGCCATTGAGACTGTTGTGGCTAGTATTCTGGGCTCTATACTTTCTTTGGTTCATATTTAGGCTCGCGACCGAGCACCCCTGAACGATTCGCGTATCTATTCAGCCGACAGTAGGCACTTTTTAAACCGCGCCTTGATGAGCCTGTCTTCAAGAATTCGTCCAACAACATACAGAATGGCGAAGATCCCCGAAAATATATAGGCGGCCCTGGGAGTGAGTTTCTTATCGTCGTCTTTATCCTCTTTTTTCGACTTATCGGGTTCTGGGGCTCCCAACGCTTTGTCGATCGGATTCATCGGCATGTCCGCGGGTTTTTTTTCCTCAGCGGGCGTGGGTTTTTCGAAATGGCTGACGAACACCGTGAACTGAGCGATACCGAGAAACAGCGGCGAGGCCAGAAAACAAAACAACAATGCTTTACTGGTCAGTTGGTAGCGCAGAACAGGCCCGCCGACGTTTTTGTCGATCTGCAACAAGCCGGCATCGAAAACCGACATCTTGTCCTGCGCCGCCTGGTCTTTCTTGCTGAAAATCAGCGTGTCGTGCGTCCGTTGATAACGGGTGCCGGTCTGACGAAATAGGGGATCGAGTCGGTCAAACGCCTCATCGCTCGATTGCCCGGGTGCGAGCGCGAGGCTGTCTCTGACGTGCCATATCCAATCAATGAAACGGAGGTTCACGCAAGCCCCTCACTCGGCCGACACCGCCATCCGTTGGCCAAAGCGTTCCTTGAGCGCCCTCCAACCATGGGTGAAGGGATGGGTCATCTGCTCGCGAATCGACATGCGGCGACCGCCTTCCATGCCCAGCAATTCGGCCTCGCCATCGATACAGGTGCCAAAAATACGGTCGATGAAAATAAAGGTTCCGGCAAAGTTGCTCCGAGTAGACTCGAAGTCTTGCGAATGGTGCAAGCTGTGATGCTCGGTGGTGTTGAACAAAAACCGCCACCATCTCGGAGAATTAAAGCGGACATTGATATGTTGGTAGGTCCCGATGGCCAATCCGAACGCGCCCGAGATCAGGACGGCGCGCGGCAGGAAGTCAAAGAAACCGCCGATGCCGAGTCCAATCAGAAAGAGTTCCACCGGGTTGCCCACCGCGCCCTTGTTGATGTTCAACTGGGTAATGTAGTGATGCACCGAGTGCGGCAGCCACAGCGGGTACCAGTTATGCATCCCCCGATGCATCCAGTATTGCCCGAAATCGAAGATCAACGCGATCAGCAAAGCTTGCACCAGCAGTGGCAAGCCGGTGAACCACCGGAAATCGTCCTGATGGAAATGGTGCTCTATGGCCTTGGCCATGACATCGCTGCCGATGTAGTGGCTGACCATGCGTAGTAGCGTGAAGCCGAGTCCAACGTAAAATAGATCGGTGACCAATTCCTTCCATGTCAATCGCCAACTCGCGTAGCGCGGGTTCACCCATTCAAGCGCCAGCAGCAGCACCTTGAAGCCGATGCCAATGCTAACGGCGGTCGATGCCTTGGCGATGGAATTGGGAGCGTAGTACCAAAATGCGATCATCGCGAACAGCATTACAGGCTGGAACCACGTGAAGACGAATAGCTTCACCGGGCCGCCTACGACCTTCGGGATGTTCTCCCAGCCAACGGTCACCGGCGCTTGGGTTCCGATCACCCGTTTACCGACGCGAATTCCGTTCACATCTGCCTCCGACGACTTGTGGATAGCTGCGTGCGCCAAGTCGTTGACTTGATATTAGCAGCGGCTTCCATGACCTGCCTGGCGATTTTAGTCACCTCAAGGTTTGCCGACCGGCTCTTGCTGCGTGATGCAATGAATACCACCGCCGCCCCGAAACAAGTCTTTTAGTGCCACGGGGACTACTTCCCGATCCGGATACGCGCGCCGCAACCAACAATCCGCTCGCCCAACGCAGCGTCTTTATCATGGGGTTGAAACTGGTTGCCCCAGGCATTGAACGTGAAGGCGCCCTCCGCCAAGGAATGTATCGTCGCCATCCGTGCCGAAACATCCAAGGTGAGGCGGGAGGGTGCCGGCAGCGCTTAAGCCTGTGAATTTGGCGGCCTCAATGCGTTGTGAGAAGATCCGACAATGCGGCGAGATGATCCAGGGAGAAGGGCATTTTGAATACCCGAAGTGCAAGCGGCGCCTGGATCGATGAGTAGCGTGGCCAAAGCAAGTCGTCGAGGAATCGGCCTGCATATCTATCTGTATTGCGTGCTGGCGATTTTGTCTTTAGCTTTTGGGATTTTCTGCGGCGCGGCCCTTGTGTTCGGGCGTGATGCTTCCGATATTCAGATTCTGGTCGCGGTCGCTCTCCCGATTATCTATTTCGTTGCGCTGGGCCTCGTACTCTGGTGGTGTTCCGGGCCCGTTATTTCGGGTCCCAAAGGATTGCTCGCTATCACGGCTTATATGTCCGTTGGAATTGGCGGGTTCTCGATGTTGATCGCAATTCCCGTCGTGATCGTGTCGATCGTGGCCGTACTCGGCATAGCGATGGCGGGTCTCGTGCGCCGAAGCCGCCCGGTTGCTCAGCAGCAGTTTCAACGGCTCGTCTCGTTCATATACAAGTACCGCATGTATCAGCAGTGAGACCTTCGCAAATGTCGGTGCCCGAATCGACCACCGCTTCATTTCAAGGGCGCCGCAAGGATACGTGGCGATCGATTCGTTGGTGGGCCGCAGCCGCTAGTATCGCTGTCGTCGCCCTATTCGCGTTGCCATTTACTGAATGGTCGGCCAACCCCAATCAGCACAGCCGGATTGGCCTAGGTCTTGTTACGGTTTTCGTGATTTGCGCGACGGTGATTCGTTGGCAGGTGCGACGCCATTACCGTTGTCCCCGCTGCAACCAAATCCCGATCCGAACGGTGCTTGGTTGGCGAAATGAGTTTGGTGATGACGCGCGCGATATTGAATTTAACCCGGAAGAATGTCCAAATTGCGGGGCGACGTTGCGATAGTCCGGGTGAGTGCGCCAGGCCCCAAGCGGGTATTGACCCTGGTCACAAACCTGACCTGCGGCCCTACAGGGAGTCGTTTTAACTTGGCACGCCACGTGGTCGCCCAACTCAGGTAGCGCTCGTCGCCCCGATTTCACGACCCTCGAGTCGGAATGACTACCATATCCATATCTCCATTTTGACGCATTTTCCCCGCGGTTGACGCGTACCTCGGTGGGAACTGAATTGTCGGCACTTTACCAATGGAGTTACAGATGAAGAACGCGAATTCGTCGATGAAAGTCTACGCGTCGATTTTGAGCGCGGCGGGGATGATTGTCGCGGCCGGACCGGCCGCGGCGCAAAATGCATCGGGGCGGGTGAGCGTGCATCTGCCTGGAGGGATGGAGGCGACGGTTTTTGCGAGCGTGCCCGAAGATTTCGACCCCGACCTGGCCTCCGACTCAGAGTTGCTCGAATACGGCTATCCACAGCGCCCTGATGTCACCAATTCAGAAGCCTTGGCCCTATGGGAAAGAGCGGTCCACACCACTCGAGTGTCGACGGATTTGGTCGAAAATCCCGGGATATTCCATCGGCCGGTGCAGCAATTGCAAAAGTCCACGAATGCAACCGCCACATCGGGAAATTGGAGCGCGGTGGTCGTGGACGGCACCAGCGCGGACTTCGACGACATCGACGCGTTTTGGGCCGTTCCAAACGTCGCCAGTCAAGTTGCGAAGACGGCCAACGGCTACAGTTCGATGTGGGTAGGCCTCGATGGGGATGGAACCCAAG
>Ga0116226_10002928_pt1 | contig 15003 bp, 13 predicted proteins | sample S1TSphfallax_FD_89692 | JGI IMG/M metagenome (GOLD analysis project Ga0116226, IMG submission 89692) | Host-associated microbial communities from peat moss isolated from Minnesota, USA - S1T2_Fa - Sphagnum fallax MG | ecosystem: Host-associated > Plants > Peat moss > Unclassified | place: USA...
CTTCCTCGACGAAGCCTTCGAATTCATCACCAAAACCCACCCCGACCGCACCGCCCTCCGCCGCCAGGCCGCCGCCCTGGCCGACGGCGCCCTCCCCGCCGACCCCAGCGAACCGATCGACCTTCACCTCCTGCTCTTCACCATCTGCGACGAGCTCGAAGTAGAGGTCGACTTCGCCCACCTCCCCGACAAATATCTCGGCCTCGCCGACGATCCCCCCGACCCCCGCGCCACCTCCCCGCCCTGACTGCGGCGGAATTACTGCGCGTGCTGACCTATCCGAAGTTCCGGCTGACGGCGGACGATCGGCGGGCGCTGCTGGGGGATTTTCTGCCGTACGCGGAGATCGTGGTGCTCGCGGATGCGGCCCCCGCGCGGTTCCCGGCAAGCCGGGAAACCGATGATACGGTGTTTATTCACCTGGCCGTCATGGGCCAGGCGGATTTTCTTGTCTCCGGCGACGGCGATTTGACCGCGCTGAAGGCCGTGTCGCCGGTGCCGATCCTGGCGGTCAGTGCGCTGCGAACCGTGCTGGCCGAGCAGCGCAGCCAGTAGCCAAAGTTTTCGCTCCAGTTGCAAAGTCTGTTGCGAGAGGCCCATCGGCCACATCGCCCGAACTGATCTGCCGAGCGACGCAAGATTTTAACACGAAGGACAAAAAGGAACCGAAAGCCACGAGTGCACGCGGGCAAGCGAACGATCCAAACCGCCGAAGCCTGTGAAAATGCTTTTTCTTTGTGCTCTTGTTGGCTTTCCCTTCCTTTGTGCCCTTTGTGCTAAAATCTTCGGTGCCTCGCCACTATGGCTGGCCGGCCTGGCGGCGCCGGCGCCAAAAGTTTTTGCAACGAGAGCGAAGTGTTTTTGTTCTTTTTTTTCAAAAATGAACACGTCTGTTTTACTGCGACGCCCCCAGGAACGCGGCGATATGGGTGTTCAGAAATGCCTCATCGGCGGGGCTGGCGCCGGCGCCGGCCGGGTGGCCCCAAAGCGACGGGATCGGCAACAAGGTGACGTGCTTGATGAAGCCGGCTTCGTACTGCGCGTCCGCCAGCGGGAAATAGAGATCCGTGGCGGAAGGCATGTACAGTACAGGAATGTTAATTGAGCGTAACGCCGCCTCCGCGTCGCCGTGGAAGCCGGGCGTGGCGCCGACATCGTTGCTTTCCCAGGTATGCATTTGCAGGATCAGATCGTTCGCGTCGGCGCCGGCAAAAAATTCGGCGGTTTCCTGGTCGATCGCCTGCTGCAATGTCGTGCCGGGCTTGTGTTCGGTTTTCCACAGCTCGCGGCGCCACCATTCCTGCGAATAGAGCCAGCCGAGCCAGACCAGGGACGTGGCGCGGATGCCGGCGGTGGGCTCGGTGGTGTAGTCGCCATGTTGGAAGGCGGGGTCGAGCGTGAGGGCGGCGATCTGGCTTTCGAGGCGGACGATGCCGTGGCCGTAGGTTTTGGCGGTGCCGGAGGTGGCGACGATGCGATCGATGAATCCGGGGTAGCTGACGGCCCATTGGAACGCCTGCTGGGCGCCCATGGAAAACCCGATGACGGCGCGCAGATGCGCGATGTGCCACTGCTCCAGCAGCATGCGGTGCACGGCGTTGACGTTGTCGCGAATCGTCATCGGCGGGAAATGCGGGCCGTGGAACGGTGCGGCGGTGTTGCTCGGCGAGGATGACCGGCCATTGCCGAACTCTTCAGTGGTGATCAGGAAGAGCTTGGACGGGTCGAGCGCGTGGCCGGGGCCGATCAGCCATTCATAGCCGTGCATGTCGGCCATGAAATGCGACGGCAGCACGATGGCGTTGTCGCGCGCGGCGTTCAGCGTGCCGTAGGTGCCGTAGACCACACGCGCCTGCGGCAGCACGGCGCCGCCCTCGGTGGTGAAATGCGCAATGACGAAGTCGTGCTGCACCGGATCCGCCACCGCCGGTCCGCACGCGATCGCGACCAACAGGGCAAAAGTTTTTTGCTTCTTTTTTTCAAAAAATAAGCACCTTCTTTTCTGAAGAAAAGAAGCAAAAGACTTCTGCTCTTGCGCTGGGCTGGGCGGCCGTCGTCGCCGGCGGCCATTGGGCGCTTGATATAATAAGCATATGCGTATTATCTTATCGGGCATGACTCAGATTTCTCCTGGCTTTTGACGTTGAAAGGCGACGCAGATGCTTCTTAATGATATGCGGCAGCGGCCGGTTGTCTGGGCGCTTGCGGGGCTGACGGCGGCGGTCCACCTGGCGTTTGCCGGGCGGTATGACATTTTTCGCAACGAACTCTACTATATCGTGTGCGGCTGGCATCCGGCGTTCGGCTATGCGGACCAGCCGCCGCTGGTGCCGCTGGTGGCGGCCGGCACGCAAATATTCGGCACCAGCGTGTGGCTGCTGCGGGTGCCGGCGGCGCTGGCCGCGGCGGCGCTGGTGCCGCTGACGGCGAGCTTCGCGCGCCTGCTCGGCGGCGGCGCGGGTGCGGCGATCGTCGCTGCGCTCGGCGCCGCGACCGCGCCGGCGCTGGTGGCAATGACGGCGATCCTGACCACGTCGACGTTCGAGCCGCTGGCCTGGACGGCCTGCGCGTATGTCGTGACGCGGGCGGCGCTGCGGGGCGACCGGCGGGACTGGCTGTGGGCCGGCGTGATCGCGGGTGTGGCGATGCAGGCGAAATACGGCATTGCGCTATGGATTGCCGGCATGGCTGTCGGCCTGGCGCTGACGCCGGCGCGCCGGGTGCTGGCGACGCGCCAGCCATGGAGTGCGGCAGGGGTCGCGCTGGCGATCGCGGCACCCAGTCTGATCTGGCAAACGCTGCATGGCTGGCCGTTCATTGGCGTGATGCTGACGCATGGCGCGCACCATAGCAATTTTACCGGCACGCCGGTGCGGTTCGAAATTCAGCAGGCGCTGGCAATGAATGTGGTTCTGGCGCCGCTGTGGAGTGCGGGCATCGCCGGGCCGTTCGTGGCCGGCGGCCTGAAGCCCGGCCGGTTCCTGGCGATCGCCTACATCGTCACCGCCGCGCTGATCATCGGCCTGCACGGCAAGGATTATTATCTGTTCCCGGCCTACCCGACCCTGTTCGCCATCGGCGCGGTGGCGTGCGCGCGGCTCGGCACGTGGCTCACCGCGGGGTGGATGGTGCTGGCCGCCGCGGCGGCCGCGCCGATCGCGCCGGTGGTGCTGCCGATCCTGGATCCGCCGGCCCTGGCGGCGTATCTGGACCGGCTGCATCTGCACCCGGCGCCGGACGAGCAGGCCGCGGTCGGCGCGCCATTGACGCAGGTTTTCTCCGACGAGCTGGGCTGGCGCGCGCTGGAACACAGCGTGGCCGCGGTCTACCAGGCGCTGCCGGCCGACGAGCGCGGCCGCGCCGCCATCGTGGCGAGCAATTACGGCGAGGCGGCGGCGATCGACGTATACGGCGCCGCGGACCACCTGCCCCCGGCGCTGAGCGGGCAGGATCAATATTATTTCTGGGGGCCGCGCGGCTATGACGGCAGCGTGCTGATCCATATCGGCGGCGACGTGGAACGCTGGCGCCATGCCTGCGCACAACTGGACATTGCCGCCAGTTTCGGTGCTCCGTTAGTCATGCCGTACGAAAACGATCGTCCCATCATGGTCTGCCACGGCCTGCGCATCCCGCTGGCCGACGCCTGGCCGCGGTTCAAGCGGCTGCAATGACGGCGCGGCCCGATGACGCTTTGCGCGCGGCCGATGCGCTGCGGCGCGGGCTGACGCGGCTCTATCGCCGGCTGCGGCGCGTGCGCGCGGACCACGGCGTCAGCGCGTCCAAGCTCAGCGTGCTCGGGCGGCTGCACCGCGCCGCCGGGCCGCTGACCGCGGTGGAACTGGCCCGGCTGGAACGGCTGCAGCCGCAATCGCTGACGCGGATCATCGCCGAGCTGGAGGCGCGCGGCCTGGTGGCGCGCCGGCCGGACGAGACCGACCGGCGCGCTATGCTGATCGCGATCACGCAGGCCGGACGAGAGTTGCTGGCAGTGGACGCACGGCAGCAGAATGCATGGCTCGCGAGCGCCGTCGACGCGCGGCTGACCGGCACCGAGGCGGCTTTGCTGGCCATGGCGGCCCAGTTGCTCGACCGGCTGGCGGAGGACGAAAAGTAAGGGTTCTTTTTTGAAAAAAAGAACCAAAAAACTTTTGTCTGTTGGCCGCCGCGCAAGCTGGAGCAGGAGCACGTCACGTGGTGAAGGCGCCGGCGCAAAAGTTTTTTGCTTCTTTTTTTCAAAAAAGAAGTCTTTCTTTCTTCTACGTAGTTTCCGACGCTGCATCGGCCTTCTAGTGCCTCGTAAGGTTTCCTGATGCAGCTCCCCAGCGCCAACGCGGCGCCCAGCCTGGCGCGCGCGGTCGTGATGTCTGCCAGCGCGCCGCTGCTGTTGCTGGACGGCGCGCTTGGCGTGATCGCGGCCAGCGACTCGTTCTGCCGCGCCTTTCGGGTGGACCCGGCGCGCGTGCCGCACAGCCGGCTGTCGCAACTCGGCGGCGGCTGGGACAGCCCGCAACTCGCGGCGCTGCTGGCCGCGACCGCGGCCGGGCACGCGGATATCGACGCCTACGAAATGCAGGTGACACCGGACGGCGGCAGCGCCCGCCACCTGGTGCTGAACGCGCGCAAGCTGGAATATGGCGACCCGTCCGGCACGCGCCTGCTGCTGTGCATCGACGATGTGACCGATGCGCGCCGGGCGGCAAAATTGACTGCCGATACGATGCGCGAGAATGCGCTGCTGCTGCAGGAAATGCAGCATCGCATCGCGAATTCATTGCAGATAATTGCATCCGTATTGCTGCAAAGCGCGCGGCGCGTGCAATCCAGCGAGACACGCGTGCATTTGTATGACGCGCATCAGCGCGTGATGTCGATTGCCAAATTGCAGCAGCAGCTCGCCGTGACCGAGCAGCGCGACGTCGGCCTGCGCAGCTATTTCACCGAGCTTTGCGCCAGCATCAGCGCGTCGATGATACGGGACGATGATCAATTGTCGCTCGACGTGCGCGTGGACGATAGCGTTACGATCGCCGCTGTCGCGACCAGCCTCGGCCTGATCGTCACCGAACTGGTGATCAATGCGCTGAAGCACGCGTTTCCGCAGCACCGGCAGGGCGCCATTACGGTGGCATATCGCGCGCAGGGCGCCGGCTGGGCATTGTCGGTGGGCGATAACGGGGTGGGCCTGCACGCGCCGCGCGCGCGCGCGAAGGCGGGCCTGGGCACCAGCATCATCGAGGCGCTGGCGCGGCAATTGGACGCGCGGATCGATGTGGCGGATGCGGCGCCGGGGACGATCATTTCTGTTGTTCACGAGGCGGGCGGGGTGGCGGACGGGATTGCTGCCGTTTGACGGCAAGAAAGGTCTTTTTTCTTACTTTTTCTGATTGACCCACCACGCGACGCCGCCCAGCCCGATGAACAGAAACGCAGCCGCGGTGACCAGTAATGGCGACTGATCCAGCCAGCCGAGACCCGGCACCGCGAGGAACAGTACCAACCCCACCGCGCAAATCCGCCAGACCCCCGCCTGCACGCCGGCGACGAACGTGCCCATGGCCAGCAATGTCATCATGGTGAGCGTGCTGCTGTTGGCGTTCAAAACGCCGCGCACGCCGGTATCGTAGAGCAGAAAAATCGCCAGCAGCAGCGCGCACCAGCACATCGTCTGGCGGAACATCAATTCCAGCCGCGCTTCGCTGGTATCGAAATGCGGCCAGCCGGCGGCGATTGAAATGACACCGAAGACGGGTGTGAGGATGATCCAGTAGCCCACGGGCAGGCGGAAAATAACGCCGGCGAGCGCCAGCAGCAGCATGGCGATATACGGTGAATCCTGCCGCAGCCAACGCCACAATGTCGTCTTGAGACCGCGCGACACCGGCGGGGCCGCCGCGGCGCCGGCGTGTGCGTCCACCTCGCCTATATCGACAGGATCACCAATATCCATATCATGCTCCACGGGCGCGGCCGCACGGAAAGCTCAACCCGGCCACGCGCCGCAAAGCCGGGTCATTTGCCGGTGGTCTCCCGCGTGGCATCGCGGGCGCTGCCGATCGCATCCTGCGCGCGCCCCGCGGCCCGCTCGGCACTGCCGTCGGCCTGCAACTTCACGTCGCCGAGAAGCTTGCCGAAGCCCTGTTTCACGGCACCTTTCAACTGGTGGGCGATGCCCTCGATGCGGTCTTTGTCCATGGTCGTTCATCCTTGGCGTGACGCGCGGGTGCAAACACGATTCCGCGGCGACACTGATGGGATAGGCTCGCACCGCAGCGCAGGCACAGAATCGGAAACTACCCAGGTCCGCTTGCGTGGCCGCCCGCCGCCATTTGCGTTTTCGCCGGGCTTGGACAAAGCTGGCGCGAACGACCGCACGGGACCTAGTGCATGCCATGACCGCAGAGCCAGCCAGCGCCGGCACGGCCCGCTACGACACGCTGTTCGTCGGCGACCCGGCGCCCTGGTTCCGGCAGCGTTGCGTGGGGCAGGCGGAACCTTACAGTTTCGATATGTCAGCCGGCCGCGTCGTCGTGCTGTGCTTCTACGCCTCTTCGGCCGACCCGCTTGCGGCGCACGCGCTATCGCTGCTGGAACGGGAGCGCGCGCTGTTCGACGGCCGTGCCGCCGCGGCGTTTGGTATCAGTATCGATCCGGATGACGAAACCGCTTCGCCTGCGGTGCCGGGAATGCGCCATTTCGCCGATTTCGATGGCGCGGTGAGCCGGCTCTACGGCGTCATGCCGCGCGACGGCACGCGCGAGCCGAGCACCATTCGCCGCGCCTGGTTCGTTCTGGATCCGCGGCTGCGCGTGATCGGTATTTTTCCGCTGACCGAGGCTGGCAGTGAGGCCGCGCTGCAATATGTCCGCGGCCTGGTGCCATGGCGCGATCCTGGTCCCGCGGCGCAGGTGCCGGTGCTGATATTGCCGCAGGTGTTCGAACCCGGTTTCTGCGCCACGCTGATCCAATATTATCAGGCAACGGGCGCTGCGGAGTCCGGCATTTTTACCGAGGACGCGGCGCATGATGCGGGCACCATCAACGATGCCAGCTTCAAGCGCCGGCGTGATTGCCGCATTGCCGACAAGGCGCTGGTCGATCAGGCGCAAACGCGCATTTTCCGCCGCGTGGTGCCGGAATTGCGCCATGCGTTTCAGTTCAATGCGACCAAGCTGGAACGGCTGATCGTGGCCTGCTACGACGCCGCGGAAGGTGGCCGTTTCGGCCCGCATCGTGACAATACGATCGCCGCCACGGCACATCGGCGTTTTGCGGTTTCGATCAACCTGAACGATGATTTCGAAGGTGGCGGCATTGCGTTTCCCGAATATGGCCAGCGCGCGTTCAGGCCCCCGGTCGGAGGCGCGCTGCTGTTTTCCTGTTCGCTGCTGCATGTGGTGCTGCCGATGATAAGCGGGAAACGCTTTGCCTGTTTGCCGTTCGTGTATGACGCGGAGGGTGCTGCGTTGCGGCGGCGGAATGCGGACAAGGTGGGGTGGGTTGTGCCGCCCGCGCCGTCTGAACCTTAGATACAACTGGCACGCGCGCCCACTTGGCCTTTTTTGCCACCCTGACTTTTTTTTGTAGGTATTCATGGCCGAAAAAATAAGTCCTGACGCCGGCAAGCCGGTCGACCCGTCGCGTCTTGTCGATGTTCCGCGCCTGATCACCGCCTATTTCGCCGGCCGCCCGGACCCGGCCATGCCGGCGCAGCGCGTTTCGTTCGGCACGTCGGGCCATCGCGGGTCGGCGTTTGAGAACAGCTTCAACGAGGCCCATATCCTGGCGATCAGCCAGGCCATTTGCCAATATCGGGTGGCGCACGGCATCGACGGGCCGTTGTTCGTCGGGATCGACACCCACGCGCTGTCGGTCCCCGCACTTGCCACCACGCTGGAAGTGCTGGCCGCCAACGACGTCCATGTGATGCTGGACGCGCATGACGGCTACACGCCGACGCCGGTCATTTCGCACGCCATTCTGACCTATAATGAAAACCGGCAGAGCGGTCATGCCGACGGCATTGTCATCACGCCGTCGCATAATCCGCCTGAGGATGGCGGCTTCAAATATAATCCGCCAAACGGCGGCCCGGCCGACACCGATATTACGGGCTGGATCGAGCGCACCGCCAATGGCCTGCTGGAAAATAATCTCGCCGGCGTGCGGCGTATGCCGTATCATCGCGCGCTGGCATCATCCTTCGTGCACCGCCATGACTACATGATGCCCTATATCGCCGACCTGGCGCAGATCATCGATATGGATGCGATACGTGGTGCCGGCGCGGCGATCGGCATCGACCCGCTGGGCGGGGCTGCCGTGCATTACTGGCAGCCGATCATTGAGCGGTATGGCCTGAACGCAACCATCGTCAACAGCGCCATCGACCCGACTTTCCGGTTCATGACCGCCGACTGGGACGGCAAGATCCGCATGGATTGCTCGTCGCCTTACGCCATGACGCGGCTGGTGGCGATGCGCGACAATTTTGATGTGGCGTTCGCGAACGATACCGATGCGGACCGGCATGGTATTGTGACGAAATCGGCCGGCCTGCTGAACCCGAATCATTATCTCGCGGTCGCGATCGATTACCTGTTCACCCATCGCCCGGACTGGCCGGGCGCCTGCGGCGTCGGCAAAACCATCGTCAGCAGCTCGATGATCGACCGCGTGACCGCGCGGCTGGGGCGCAAGCTGATGGAGGTGCCGGTTGGCTTCAAATGGTTCGTCGGCGGACTCATGGCCGGATCGCTCGGGTTCGTCGGCGAGGAGAGCGCCGGCGCCGCGATGCTGCGGCGCGATGGGCGCGTGTGGACGACCGACAAGGACGGGTTGATCCTGGGATTGCTCGCCGCCGAAATCACCGCGCGCGGCCAGGGCGACCCGGGTGCGGCGTATGCGAAGTTGACGCAGGCATTCGGCACGCCGTTCTATGAACGCATCGATGCGGCAGCGACGCTGGCCCAGCGCACGACGCTGAAGGCGCTGTCGGCAGACCGCATCGGTATGACGGAGCTCGCCGGCGAGCCGGTGCGTGCGACGCTGACGGTGGCGCCGGGCAACGGCGCGGCCATCGGTGGCGTAAAAGTAATGACCGAGCATGGCTGGTTCGCGGTGCGGCCTTCCGGCACCGAGGATGTGTATAAGCTCTACGCGGAGAGTTTCCGCGGTGAGGCGCATTTGCATGAGATCCAGGCGCAGGCGCAGGCAGCGGTAGCGCGGGTGTTCGCGGATGAATGAAGAACCCACGAACATTGCGCCGACGGCCACAAAGAAAATTTACCACGACGGCACAAAGAACACGAAGTATGTCACCAAGAAAGCGCAGCTTGGTTTCCCGCTTCGTGCTATTCTTAGTGTGCTGTGTGCCCTCGTGGTGAAATTTCTTTCTGAGGCTGGGACTGGCGCACAGCGCGCAATGAGCGGCAGAGCCGGATTAAGCGCCGGTTGGTATTGCCTCTCTCACCCATGCGCCTGAATAAAACTCTCCGGCGTGCCGTCTGCCGGATTGACGAATATGATATCCTTCGGGTCGCGCCGCGGTGCATCGACGGAGAAAAACACCACTGGCGCCGCCAGGATATCCGGCAACGCGTGCACCGTGCCGCGCGCAAAGAACAGCAAGTCGCCAGGGCCGAATTCCGCCTTGTCCGCTTCGCTGTTCATCCAGAATGTGCCCCGCCCTGACAGCACAAAGAGATATTCGTCGCTATGGACGTGATAATGCGGCGGCGTGCCGCGATAGACGCGAAAAATCCGCGCGCTCGCGGAGTCACGGTTGGTCAAATAACGATCGACGAGCAGTGTGCTGGCTGTGTCCGGCAGTGTGGCCGCGAGCGCGTGCAGATCAAAGCGCCCATATGTCACCTCGGTCACCGTGCATGTCCCTTCAGAGCAGTCAGTTGAACAGAACGAAATGTTCTTTTTTGAAAAAAAGAACCAAAAAACTTTTGTCGGTTGGGTTCCGCGCAAGGCCACTCCGGCGAAGAGTGAAGGCGACACAGCGCAAGAGCAAAAGTTTTTTGCTTCTTTTTTTCAAAAAAGAAGACCTTCCTTTGTCATCCCGCCTTGCGCGTCTTCCCCCTGGCACGCGCAACCTTCGGCGCCGGCTTGCCGGACAGGCTGGCGCGCAGCGCCGCCATCAGGTCGATCACGTTCGTGTCGTCGGGCTCCGCGACGCGCGCCGGTTTATGGCCTTTCGCCTTGTCCTCGATCAGCGCCGCCAGCGCTTTTTCGTAACGGTCCACGAACAGGCTCGGGTCGAACGACCCCTCTTGCTGCTCGATGATTTTTTCCGCGATCGCGATCATCGCCGGGTTGGCCGGCGCGTCGCTGATGGCGCCGAAAATATCGTCCGCCTTGCGGACTTCGGCGTCGGTCCGGATCGTGTACGCCAGAATCCCGTTGCCGCGCGGCTCCAGCGCCAGGATGCGCTCGCGCGTGGCCATGACGATGCGGCCCAGTGCGATCTGGCCGGATTTTGCCATCGCGGTGCGAATCACGCCGAACGCTTCCTGCGCCAGCTTGCCATCCGGCGCCAGGTAATACGGGTTTTCCCAATAGATCCGGTCGATCCCGTCCGCCGGCACGAAACGCTCGATGTCGATCGTCTTGGTGCTTTCGAGCTTGACGGATTTGATCTCCTCGTCGGTCAGCAGGATATATTCGCCCTTGGAAACCTCGTAGCCCTTCACGAGATCCTTGCGGTCGATCGGCCCGGTCTCGGGGTCGGTCGTGATCATCTTGATCCGGTTGTTGGTCTTCGGATTTATCAGGTGGAAATGCACATCGTTGGCAGCGCTGGTGGCCGTGTAGAGGGCGACCGGGCAGGTGACCAGCGAGAGCTTCAAATGTCCTTGCCAGGTCGGGCGATATGCCATCTCGGGGTCCTGCTTGCGGGCGCGGCGATACCCTGAACGGCGCGGCGAGCGATAAGTTCAGTCAGGCGCACGGAGTGGTCGCGCCGGACCCGAGATCGACCTTGAAGCAGCGCTCGTGCCCGGTGCCGACCTCATGGACGATGACGCTGATGTCCTGAGCGTCGCCGGCCGGCGCCTGCACATCGAGATGCTCCAGATAAGCGACCGCGGCCGCCTCGAACGAGGCTTCATGCAGCAGGCGCGCGTGATGGCCATCGATGTGGCGGGCGTGCACGCGGAATCCGCGGGCGTTTTCGGCGGTGTTGGTCATGGTTCTGGCCTCCTCCGCGGATAAACGCGCGAGGCGCCGAAAGGATTCAATCCAACTGGCCCGCGCGTGCGTTAGAGCCGGAGGCGTGCCGCCGGAGCGACCATGAGTGCGAACAAGCTGACGCGATACCAGGAAAAGCGGAATTTCAAACGCACGGCGGAGCCGCCGGGCAACGCCAAAACCGTCGCCTCCGAGGCGCGCCGCTTTGTCATCCAGAAACACGATGCAAGTCACCTGCATTTCGATCTGCGCCTCGAAGTCGGCGGGGTTTTCCGGTCCTGGGCGGTGCCGAAGGGCCCGTCGCTGGACCCGAAAATCCGCCGGCTCGCCATGGAGGTGGAGGACCATCCGCTGGATTACGGCGATTTCGAGGGCACGATCCCGAAAGGCGAATATGGCGGCGGCACCGTCATGCTGTGGGACCGTGGCTACTGGGCGCCCGAACCCGGCTTTGAGGATGTCGGCCAGGCGCTGGGCAAGGGCGAGCTGAAATTCGTCGTGCAGGGCCAGCGGCTGCGCGGGTCCTGGGTGCTCGTGCGCACCAGGGTGGATCAGCGCGGCCGGGCGAGCTGGATCCTGATCAAACATCGCGACGAGGCCGCCATAGAAGGCGAGGACGGCGGCCCAGGCGACGGCGACCAGTCTGTCGCGTCGGGCCGGACCATGGCGGCCATCGCGGCCGGCACCGGCAAGCCGGCGACGCCGTTCATGACCGTGGCCGGCGCGCCGGCCGGCGCCATCTGGCATAGCGATCCTGGCGCCGGGGCCTCTCCCGGCCTGGTGCCGCCCGCCAAGGCGCGCGCGAAACCGGCCGCAAGCATCGCACTCCCGGCGTTCGTGGCGCCGCAACTGACCAGGCCGGTCGCCAAGCCGTCCATCGGGCCGGGCTGGGCGCACGAGATCAAATTCGACGGCTATCGCATGCAGGCGCGGATCAGCGACGGCAGTGCCACCTTGCGGTCGCGCAAGGGGCTGGACTGGTCGGCCAAGTTCCCCGAAATCGTGGCGGCGGCGGCCCGCCTGGCGCCCGGCATCATCGATGGCGAGGTGGTGGCGCTGGACCCATCCGGCGCACCGGATTTCGCCGCCTTGCAGGCGGCGATTTCCGACCGGAAAACCGCCAACCTGGTGTTCTTCGTGTTCGACCAGATGTTTTCCGCCACCGAGGATCTGCGGGCGCTGCCGCTGGAGGCACGCAAGAACCGGCTGCGCACGACGGTGCAGAACGCGCCCGACATCATTCGCTACGTCGATCATTTCGTCACGGCGGGGGACGCCGTGCTGCTATCCGCCTGCCGCATGCATCTGGAAGGCATCGTCTCCAAGCGGCTCGATGCGCCTTATCAGTCGGGCCGGGCGGAAACATGGACCAAATCGAAATGCCGCGCGGGGCATGAGGTGGTGATCGGCGGTTATGTGACCACCGGCGGCGCGTTCCGCTCGCTCATCGCCGGCGTCAACCGCGATGGGCATCTGGTGCATGTCGGGCGGATCGGGACCGGGTTCAGCCAGGATACGGTGGCGCGGATCATGCCCCGGCTGCGGAAGCTGGAGACGGACGCCAGCCCGTTCACCCACGGCACGCCGCGCAAAACGGCGGACATCCATTGGCTGCGGCCGGAGCTGGTGGCGGAAATCGAATATGAGGGGTTCACCGGCGACGGCCATCTGCGCCAGGCCGCGTTCAAGGGCCTGCGGGAGGACAAGCCGGCGTCCGAGGTGGAAGCGGAAACACCGGCGCCAGCCGCGACCGCGCTTGCCGAACCGGCGCCGGCCACGGTGCGCAGTGCCGCCGTCATGCAAGGCGGGTCCGCGCCGGTGATGGGGGTGATCATTTCGCATGCGCAGAAGCTGCTCTGGCCCGATGCGAACGACAGCGAACCGGTCACCAAGCTCGATCTGGCACGGTATTACGAAGCCGTGGGGGAATGGCTGATCGGCCATGTGCGGGGGCGGCCGTGCTCGATGATCCGGTTCCCGGACGGCATTTTGGGCCAGGAACATTTCTTCCAGCGCCATGCTGCAAAAGGGCAATCCAGCCTGATCGAGCAGGTGTCGGTTCGGGGTGACCGGAAGCCCTATTTGCAGTTCGATCGTGTGGAGGCGCTGATTGCCGCAGCACAGGTGGCGGCGCTGGAACTGCACCCGTGGAATTGCGAACCGTTCAAGCCCGAACAGCCGGGCCGGCTGGTGTTCGATCTCGATCCCGCGCCGGACGTGCCGTTCGAGCAGGTGATTGCCGGGGCACGCGAAATCCGGGACCGCCTGCAGCGTCTCGGGTTGGAAAGTTTTTGCAAGACGACCGGCGGCAAGGGGCTGCACGTGGTGACCCCCGTGCACGCGGAAGGCGTCGATTGGGCCGCCGCGAAGGCGTTCGCCCTGGGCGTGTGCAAGGCGATGGCGCTGGATGCGCCCGACCGATATCTGATCAACATGGCGAAGAAGGCGCGCGGCGGCCGCATCTATCTGGATTATTTGCGCAATGACCGCATGGCAACCGCGGTGGCGCCGCTGTCGCCGCGGGGGCGCGCCGGGGCGCCGGTGTCGATGCCGCTGTCGTGGTCGCAGGTGAAAAAGGGGCTGGCGCCGGAGAAATATACTGTTCGCACGGTGCCGGCGATGGTCGGGAAGCTTACGGCTTGGGAGGATTATGGGGCCGGTGCGCGGTCTTTAACGGACGCTATCGTGCGGCTTAAGTAAGAAAGGAAGCGTTCTTTTTTGAAAAAAAGAACCAAAAAACTTTTGCTCTTTATGGCAGCACGCGTGATTCCGCGGTGAACGTTACGCCGGACGCAATAGTAAAAGTTTTTTGGTTCTTTTTTTCAAAAAAGAACACTGCCTTCGTTTTATCCGATGGCCCTGGCAAACATGGTGTCCGTCCTTGCTGCCCTGGCCGCCGGCGCAGCAGCGAAGCGACCGGAGGGCCGCATCACCTGACATCAACATAGTGCAACAGGTTGTTGCATTGTTACACCAATCCGCGTTCAAGTTCCCTCATCAAGAAAGGCGGAGCTTCCCGCCTTCTTCGAAGGGTCAATCTCAAAGCGGGTTGGTATGACTCGAAATGAACGCTCACGGCGCGGCAAGGCTCCGCCGCAGCCGCGTGATGGCGCCGGGCAGGCCGCGCACGTTCAGCACCCGGCCGGTCTCGTTGTAGTCCTCGGACAGCACGCGGGCGCTTTCATACACCTCGCCGATCAACCCTTGTTTCGCATAGGGCAGCACCAGCACATCCTCCACCATCGCCGCCTCGAAGAACGCGATGATGCGCTCCCGCAACGCGCTCACATCCGCCGGCGCGTGGGCGGAAAGCAGGATCGCGTCCGGATGTTTTTCCAGCAGGGCAGCACGCCCGGCCGCATCCACGCGGTCCATCTTGTTCAGCACCAGGCGGGACGGCACCGCGTCCGCACCAATTTCTCGCAGCACGCTCCGGCTCACGTCGAGTTGCGCCTCGTAGGTCGGGTCCGACGCGTCGACCACGAACAGCAGCAGCGAGGCCTCCAGCGCCTCCGCGAGCGTGGAGCGGAACGAGGCGACCAGATCATGCGGCAATTGCTTGATGAAGCCGACCGTGTCGGACACCAGCACGCGCGGCCGGGTTTCCGGCTGCAGGGTGCGCACGGTGGTGTCCAGGGTGGCGAATAATTTGTCCTCCACCAGCACCTGGCTGCCGGTGAGCGCCCGCATCAACGAGGATTTTCCGGCGTTGGTGTAGCCGACCAGGGCCACCCGCAACTGGTCGCGGCGGGCGGTCCGGCGCTGGTCGCTGTCGCGCTGCACCGCTTCGAGCTGGTCCTTCAGCTC
>Ga0116226_10002929_pt1 | contig 15002 bp, 13 predicted proteins | sample S1TSphfallax_FD_89692 | JGI IMG/M metagenome (GOLD analysis project Ga0116226, IMG submission 89692) | Host-associated microbial communities from peat moss isolated from Minnesota, USA - S1T2_Fa - Sphagnum fallax MG | ecosystem: Host-associated > Plants > Peat moss > Unclassified | place: USA...
GATTGCGTTTGTTCATGAGGTGCTGTTCCCCTACGCCCGCGCCCGGATGGCCGGCTGGTGCGCGGTGCATATGGATGATCCGGTGATCGGCGAAGTCGCGCGCCTCGCGCCCGATGCGCCGATTGCCGAAACGCTGATTGGCTGGATGGACCGGGACGAGAAGATCACGGCGCTGAAGACGATCCAGGGGATGATCTGGGCGGAAGGCTACGCCAAGGGCGAGATCAAGGGCGTGCTGTATCCGGATGTGCCGCCGGCGTTGCGGCGGTGGGCCAAGGCGGGGTTGCGGCTTTATGTTTACTCCTCCGGCTCGGAAGCGGCGCAGCGGCAGATTTTTGGGCATGCCGAGGCGGGCGATTTTTCGGATCTGTTCCAGGGGTTTTTTGATACGCGGGTGGGGCCGAAGCGGGCGGCGCGTAGTTATGTGGATATTGCGCGGGGCGTGAATGTTGCGGCGCCGGAAATCCTGTTCCTCTCGGATGTCGAGGCGGAGCTGGATGCGGCGACGGAGGCGGGGTTGCTGACCTGTCAGCTGGTGCGGCCGGAGGATGGCACGCAGGCCTCCGCGCGGCATAAGGTGGCGGCGGATTTTGGCGAGGTGGCGGCGTTGTTTGGGCTGCCGCGCGGCGGATGAGTTTCGTGGATGAGCGGCCGCGGGCGCGATTTGATGGGTTTCGGCCCGCTTTCGCGGGCCTTCAACCCATCCTACGGTCGGCCGGGGGTAGGGCGTTTTTGTGGGGGCTTGCTGCGGCGCTGGCGCTGCCGCCTTGGCACTTGCTGCCGGTGCTGTTTTTCTCTGTTCCCGCGTTTTTGCGGCTCATCGGGGCCGCAAAAACATGGAAGCAGGTGGCGTGGATTGGCTGGCTGTTCGGGTTTGGGCTGAATCTCGTGGGGCTGTATTGGATTACCGAGCCGATGCTAACGGAAGCCGCCACCTTCTGGTGGCTGGTGCCCTTCGCCGACCCGCTGCTGTCATTCGCGGTTGCGTTCTATACCATCTTACCGGCCATTGCCGCGTTTTGGGCGCGGCCTGGCCTGCCGCGGCTGCTGGTTTTCGCCGGCGCCTGGGTGGTCTCCGACCTCATCCGGCAATTCGCGTTTTCCGGCTTTCCCTGGAATCTGTGGGGCACGGATTGGGCGATTCCGGGCGAAATTGGAAACGTTTTCATCCAGCTCGCCAGCCTCATCGGCGTGCACGGCCTCACCCTTTGCACCTTGCTCATCGCCGGCCTGCCGCTGTTTGGCAGGCGCGGGCTGGTGGCGGCGCTGGCGGGCCTTGCGGCCTGGGCGGGGTTTGGCCTCGCGCGGCTACAAACGCTAGTGCCGGCCGCCGGCGTCACCCTCGCCATGGTCCAGCCGGACTTTCCCGTGCCGGGTCTTTATGACCGCGCCTCGCTCTTCGCCCGCTGGCACCAGCTGGAGGCGATGAGCCAGGCGGGCTTGAACGCCGGCGCCACGGCGGTGGTCTGGCCGGAAGGTGCGAGCCCGTGGCTCTTGGATTCAGACACCGCGGCCCGAAGCCAGCTCGCCGCCGTTACCGGCACGGCGCCGATGCTTGCGGGGTCGTTGCGGGAGGTGACGCCGGATGACATTCGCAATTCGCTGGTCGTCACCGCCGGCCCGGTGCCGCCGCTGGCGATTTACGATAAATGGAAGCTGGTGCCGTTCGGCGAATACATGCCGAAATGGATCCCGGTGAAGATTACCCCGGATGTCCTGGGAACCGGTTTTTCGCCCGGTCCCGGCCCGCGCACGCTGCGCATCTCCGCCCTGCCGCCCTTCGGGCCGCTGATCTGCTATGAAGCGATTTTTTCCGGGCAGATTGTTGATGAGACGGATCGGCCTTCCTGGCTGCTGAATATCACTGATGATTCCTGGTTCGGCACCTCGGCGGGGCCGTTGCAAGCCTTTGCCGATGCGCGGCTGCGCGCGGTGGAAGAGGCGTTGCCGCTGGCCCGCGACGCGAATTCCGGCGTCTCCGCAATGATCGACCCGATGGGCCGCGTTACGGCCAGTTTGCCGCTCGGCGCCGAGGGCGTGTTGCTCGCCGCTTTGCCGGGCGCCTTCCACCCGGCCTCTATGCGCGATTCGGGCTCGCGGTACCAGCGGCCCTGGCCATATTGGCGGTTCTGGCCGGTTTTTTGGCGCCACGGCTAGATAGGGCTAAAATTACATAATATTAACATCCTTGTGTCTATTTAATAAGTCTTACATGATGTTTTTGTATTGTTTCTTCTGTTAACCTCTGGTAACGTATTATAGGGTGGCACACGGTTAGCGGGTAAGCTAACGTAACGTGTCCTATGTCCGGCCGCCAAAAGGTGGCTTTCATCGTTTGGGGTGCTGTGTTGCCCCGCATTGCTGGAGATTGCGTTGCTGATGTCAGAGGAAATTGCCGAACGGCCGGAGCGGGACAGCCGGCCAAGCCCGATCGACATCCATGTCGGTTCGCGCGTCAGGTTGCGGCGCACTTTACTCGGCATGTCGCAGGAACGCCTGGGGGATGCGCTGGGCCTGACCTTCCAGCAGGTGCAAAAATATGAGCGTGGGGTGAACCGGGTTGGCGCCTCCCGCCTGTTCGACATTTCCAGGGTGCTGGACGTGCCTATCAGCTATTTTTTCGATGATATGCCTGAAGGCATGAGCGAAACCCCGGTCTCCGGCCCGCGTGGCCGGATGTATGGCATGGCCGAAACCCAGGAGCCTTTTGCCCCCGGCGTGGACGACCAGCTGAACAAGCGCGAGACGCTGGAACTGGTCCGCGCCTATTACCGCATCACCGATCCGGCGGTGCGCAAACGGATGTTCGACCTGATGAAGTCCCTGGCCCCAACCGAACCGGCTTTTGAGACGCCGTAGGGTCGCGTTTCGGCTTTCGGCAGTTCCGGTATAGGCTGTCCCGCGGCCAGGCCCGCCGCTATGGCGGCCGTGGTAAGGCCGAGGAGAATAAGGACTTGCGACCGCTGATCATAATCACCGATGCAACCGCGACGGGTGACGATTCGATTGCCATTTCGATGCTGCTGGCGGCGCGGCGCGGCCAGGTTAAACTGATTATTGCGACAAGCGGGAATGTCTGGGCGGAAGAGGCGGACGCCAATGTCCGCGTGTTGATTGCCAGGCTCGGGTGCCAGGATATTGGCGTGTGCGTCGGCATGTCCTCCGCGCAATTCGCGGCGCAGCGTTACCCTTTGATAAAATCCGCTATCGAGAAGCGTGACACAGCCTATGCCGGGGCCTTCGGCCGCCCTGTTCCAGCCGCCGCAGCCGCTGATGTCTCATCCGAGAGCCTTTTTGAGGCGATCAAGCGCGCTGGCCGGCCAGATCTCCTGGTGCTGGCGCCGGCCAGCCCTCTGGCATCCATCATCAGTCGGCATGAGGATTTTGCCGGGTATGTCGGCCGGGTGTTTCTGATGGGCGGCGCCGTTACCGGGCGCGGCAATACGACAGCAGCCGCGGAGTTCAATTTCTGGTTTGATGCGCCCGCCGCAGAGGCATTGCTGGCGGCGGACGTGCCGATCACGCTGCTGCCACTGGAAGTGACCGCGGGCCTCATCTACCCGCCTGGATTTCAGTTTGGCCTCGATCCGGCCGATCCAACCGCCAGGCACGTCCGCGCGTGCGTTGCTGAACGGCCGTTGCGGCCGGTCTGCGACGAGGTTCTGGCTGCCGTGTTGCTTGATGAGTCGATTATCACGCGCCGCAGCAACATGAAGCTGGCGGTGCAAGCCGCCGCGACGGCCCTGTACGGTGAGGTGACCGTGCTTCCGGAAAGCGCCAGCCGCCGCGCCGTTGATGTTATCGAGGAGATCGATCAAAGCGCGCTCTGGGCCTTGATCCGCGCCGCGGTGACCGTGCCCGATGAAAAATTCCACGGTTCAGTCTCAAACGTAACTTAAGGGCTGATCACTTAAGGCTCGCGCGTCCCGGCGAAACGGAAGGCGCCCATACGCCTGGGAAGATACGGAGAGCGAATGTCTTCTTACCGCTTTCCAGAACCATCACCAAAGCGGCGGCGCGCCGTTGCGCGATTTTGCATCGATTTTCGATGTATGATCTTGTGCGGCGTGTCTTGACTGCTTCACCCATGGGGAGGGTTCCGTGGACCCGGTGCAATTCGCCATCCTCGTTATCCAGCCGATAATCTTGGCATTATCGACATTCCTTGCCGTGCAGTTCGACGCGGCCGGCTGCACCAAGGGCATGATCTCTCAAATTGTCTGTCATCTACCGCATAATTCGCAATACACCAGTGATCCCAGCGTCCTCGTACCGCTCTTCGCCAGCATAATTCTGGTGGTTTTCCTCGTGTGTCTCATTATTATCAACCTGTTCGCCAGCTACTTCGGCCCGCGAGCCAGTTATCGTGGAACCTATCTGAGCCTTCCGGACGGCGATAAGGAGCTGAATATTTTTCAAATTGGCCGCGGCTTTTTTCGCTGGACCTGGCGTCTGCGCGGCAAGGCGTACTCATTACAAAGTCAACGCGAAATCGCCCATTGGCAATCCGACGTTCTCGACCTTCCCGGTGACAGAAAAGACAAAACTTTCGGCCAAATCAGGTATATTTATGAGGGGGTCCTTATCACAAAATCTCCGGCCGACCCTTTCACGGGATTCGCCAACATCGTGCTGGACAGCGATATGGAGAGAGGACGAGGCTACTGGATAGATGCCAATGCACAGCCCGACAAGAAGACGATGGATGTTACCATATCCTGGTATTTCAAACTCACGCCGGAAATAGAGAAATTCCTTTCGACAAAATTGCCCTGGTACCGGAGACGATTGCCGGGATGGCATTTGTCACGAACGTCGATCGTTCAATCCGTGGCATCATTGTCGGAAGATGGGCGAAAAGCAAAGCCGTTTGACAGAAGTACATGATCGTCTATTTGCCGGGCTTTAGGTCACCGCCGACATGTCCCGATATTCCATGAGGCGGACAAGCGTTGCCTCAACGCTACCCGTCACCTCGAACAGCTCCCTTGCCGAGTCGCGGGCAAAGCCCCGTTCAACGGTCTGTGCTACCATCGTCACGAAAGGCTGCGCCCAGCCTAGTATGTCGCACAAAATAATCGGCTTGTTATGCCGGCCAAGCTGCTTCCAGGTGAGGATTTCGATGGTCTCATCGAAGGTGCCAAGCCCTCCCGGCATCACCACGAACGCATCCGCCAGCGCGAAGAGCCGGCGTTTGCGGGTGTGCATCGAGTCGGTGACGATCAACTCCGAAAGGCCGGGGAACTCCACCTCGCGCTGCCGCAGAAAATCCGGGATGATGCCGGTGACATGCGCCCCGGCGCCCAAAGCCGCCCCGGCGACCACCCCCATCAGCCCCACATTGCCGCCGCCAAAAACCAGGTTCATACCGTGTGCGGCCAAACCTTCCCCTAATTCGCGGGCGCTGGCCGCGTATTGCGGGTCCACGCCCGGGGAGGAGCCGCAGAACACCGTGACGGAAAAACTACCCATGTTAACCTTATTCATCCACTTGCTTTCGATAGGCCCCGCTTCGTGGCAGGGTAAGGCAAGGCTTGCAAGCAACGTATGGGATTCGCGATGACTGATAACTCGAAGGTCCGCGGCGGCATGGCCGCCCTGGGTTTTTTGGCGCTTTGCGCCATTGCCGGGTATTTCTATCACGGCACCAAGACGACCCTGCAGCCCGCGGCCCAGATGGCAACGCCGCCGGTGCCGGCGCCGGCCCCGGCATCACCTGCCCCGCCGCCGGCCCCGCTATTCGACGTTGTGCGGGTTGACCCTTCCGGCAACACGGTCATCGCCGGGCGCGCAGCCCCTGGGGCCACCGTCATCATCAAGGGCGGCAACACCGTGCTGGGCACGGTGACCGCGGATTCCGACGGCGCTTTCGCCTTCGCGCCGGATGCGCCGCTGCCGCCAGGGGCCGAGCAATTATCGCTCGCCGAAGCGCTGCCCGGCGGTAAGCTTATCGCCGGTCCGGCAACCGCCAGCGTGGATGTGCCGGCCAAGCCGGATACCGCGCCGCTCGCCGTGCTATCCGGACCAGCCGGCAGCAAGGTGGTCTCCGGCCAGGGGCCGCAATCCGGCACGCTCGGCATCGGCGCTGTCGATTATGACGCCAATGGCCACGCCATCTTCTCCGGCACCGCACCCGCCGGGGACCATGTTTCTCTCAGCCTCGGCGGCGCCGCCCTTGGCAACGCCGTGGCGGGGCCGGATGGCATGTGGCAGCTTACCGCGCAAGTGCCGCGCGACAGCGGCACGCTGAACCTGACGGACGCCGCGAACAAACCCGTAACCGCGCCGTTCGCGCTGGAAACCCTGACCGACGCGGTGGCGAACGGCAACATCATCATCGCGCCGGGGCAGAATCTCTGGCTCATTGCCCGTCACGTTTACGGTCATGGCAATCTGTACACGCTGATCTACAAGGCCAATCAGAGCCAGATCCAGGACCCCAACCTGATCTTCCCCGGCCAGGCCTTCGCGCTGCCGCAACCCAAAGGCTGACATGGATATCTTCGAGTCGATCAAATCCGTCCTGGCGCCGCCGCACCGGGCCGGCTACCCGTTCATCCTGGGCGGTATCATCTTCGCGGTGTTCGGACTGATCGTCTGGCATCCGCTCGCCTGGATTGGGCTGATTTTCACGCTGTTCTGCCTGTATTTTTTCCGTGATCCGGATCGCGTGGCCCCGCCGCGGGCCAATGTGTTTCTTGCCCCCGCGGACGGGCTGGTGGTGAGCATCGAAGCCGCCGTCCCGCCGGCCGAACTCGGCCTCGGCGCGCTTCCCCGGCCGCGCGTCGCGATTTTTCTGTCCGTGCTGGATGTGCATGTGAACCGCATGCCGATTGCCGGCACGGTGACGAAAATCGCCTATCGCGCCGGCAGTTTCGTCAATGCCGCATTGGATAAAGCCTCGGAGGATAATGAGCGTAATGCCCTGGCCATCCGGCTCGCCACCGGCGAGGACATCGCGGTGGTGCAGATCGCCGGGCTGATCGCGCGAAGAATCATCTGCGAGGTGAAGGAAGGCCAGGCGGTGCTGGCCGGCGCGCGGTTCGGCATCATCCGCTTCGGCAGCCGGACGGATTTGTACCTGCCGGCCGGCACGTTGCCGCTGGTTGCGGTGGGCCAGCGCATGATCGGCGGCGAGACGGTGATTGCCGAATACGCGCCGGCCGTGACATTATGAGCGAATCGCCGAACGTATTCCGGCTTGGCCGCAAGCGCCCGCCGCGCCGGCCGCGGCTTTCCGGGCAGAGTTTCAACAAGATGCTGCCCAACCTGATGACGCTTGTCGGCCTCTGCGTCGGGCTATCTTCGATCCGCCTGGCGATGGATGGCAGGTTCGGCAGTGCGGTCATCGCGGTCGCGGTGGCGGGCGTGATCGACGGGCTGGATGGCAGGCTCGCCCGGCTGTTGAAGGCAACCTCCCGCTTCGGGGCAGAATTTGACAGCCTGGCGGATTTTCTCTGCTTCGGCATCGCCCCGGCGCTCATCATCTATTTGTGGTCGCTGCAGAATTGGGGCGCGATCGGCTTTTTGCCGCCGCTAATGTTCGCTTCCGCCATGGCGTTGCGCCTTGCCCGGTTCAACGCGCAGCTGGACACCGCGCCAAAAGCCGCCTTCGGCTATAATTTCTTCACTGGCGTCCCGGCGCCGGCCGGCGCATTGCTGGCGCTGTTTCCGCTGTTCCTGGGGCTGGAGGCGGATAAGACGCAGCTTATCTGGCTGCGCGAATCGGTAGGCTATCCGCTGTTTTCCGGTGCCGTGCTGGTGGGCGTGGCGCTGCTCTGCGTCTCCACGCTGCCGGTTTGGAATTTCAAGAATTTCAAGATCCCGTCGGCCAATGTGTTGCCGTTGCTGCTCGGGGTCGTGATCTTTGCCGCGGTGCTGCTGGCGGACCCGTACGCGGCGGGGGCGGGCATTGGCGTGATGTACGTGGCGATGCTGCCGTTCAGCCGCCGCAGTTACCGGCGCCTGGCGGCCGAAGCGGAGGCCAGGCGGCGGACGGAGGCGGAGCTTTGAGTTCGTTCGAGACCGTCATAAAGGGCGGCACGGTTGTGACGCATGAACACCAGTTCAGTGCCGATATCGGCATTGCCGCCGGCCGGATTGCGGCGATCGGGCCGGCTCTGGCGGGCGATTCGGTGCTGGATGCGACTGGCCTGCTGGTGATGCCGGGCGGGGTGGACAGCCATTGCCATCTGGAACAGCTGCGCGAGGATGGCAGCACGGATGAGGAATCTTTTTACACCGGCAGCGTCTCGGCGCTGGCGGGCGGGACCACCACCGCGATTACGTTTTCCAACCAGTTCAAGGGAAGGGCGATTCTTCCATCCCTGGCCGAATACCGGCGCCGCGCCGCGACCGCGATGATTGACTACGCCTTTCATCAGATTGTGACCGACCCGACGGATGATGTCGTGAAGAGGGAGATTCCGGAGCTGGTGGCATCGGGCATACGTTCGTTGAAAGTCTTCCTCACCTACGATCCGCTGCATGTGGATGACCGCGGCTTTTTGCGGATTTTGGCGGCGGCGCGGCGGGCGGGGGCGCTGGTGACGGTGCATTGCGAGAATTACGCCGCAATCGGCTGGCTGACCGAGGCGCTGCTGGCGGCCGGGCTGAGCGCGCCGAAATACCATGCCTGGTCTCGGCCCATGCTGGTCGAGCGCGAGGCGGCCTTCCGCGCCATTGCGCTGGCGGAGCTGGTGGACCAGCCGATGCAGATTTTCCATGTTTCCTGCGCCGAGGTGGCGGACGAAATTGCCCGCGCCCAGGCCCGCGGGGTCAAGGTTTGGGCGGAAACCTGCCCGCAATACCTGACGCTGACGGCGGCGGACATGGACCGGCCGGGGCTGGAGGGCGCCAAATTCATGTGCAGCCCAGCGCCGCGCGATGCCGGGGCGGCCGATGGGCTGTGGGCGGCCATAGCGCGCGGGACGATCGATATTGTTTCCTCTGACCATAGCGGCTTTTGCTTTGGCGGCGCGCGCGGCAAGCGCATCGCCGGCGAGACCCCGCCATTCCGGGACATCATGAATGGCGTACCCGGCATCTGCGCCCGGCTGCCTCTGGTGTTCAGCGAAGGGGTGTCGGCCGGCCGCATCACCGCCAGCGAATTCGTCCGCCTGACCGCGTTTAACCCGGCCCGGCTGTTCGGCCTCACGCCCAAGGGCCGGATGGAAGTGGGCGCGGATGCGGACATCGCCCTTTGGGACCCGGCCAAACGCGTGACATTGACCAACGAAGTGATGCAGCACGCGATCGACTACACGCCCTATGAGGGCCGCGAAGTCACCGGCTGGCCGGTGCTGACGATGCGCCGCGGGGCGGTGGTGATGCGCGACGGCCAGGTTACCGCGCCGCCCGGCTCCGGCCGTTACATTCCGGTCCCAGCCTACGATTTCATAAAGCCCACGGGCAGCCTACCGAACGGCTTCAACGCCTCCGCCTTTGCGTGATCAATCTCCGTCGCCATGGCCAAGGGCGTGGCGCATCCAGTCCAGGCTTGGCGTACCGGCGATGCCGGTGAGGTAGTTTGTGGCCGGGTCATCGTTCTTCCAAATTCCGGCCTTCGTGTCCAAGGTGATCACCACCGCGGCGATGCTTTCCGCATTCGGTGAACTCGCCTTGTAAAGCAGGCCGATGCGCGGCGCCCCGCCGAGCGACCCAATCATCCCCGCCGCCTGCAGGCCGAGGCAGGACAATGTTTCGGTCGGACCAGGTTCACCGACCACGACCAGACCCTGGGCGTGGCCGGCGGATTTGATGACGAGGCCGCACCAGAACGAGTTGAACATCTGGCTCTGCCCCGGCGCCGGCGCAAAGCGGACTGAAATCAAGCCAACCTGGCCTGCCGTGAGCGCCACCGCGACGGATTTGTCGAGCACCGGCGGCCCGGCCGCCTGCGGGAACAAGGCCGCATATCCGGCATCCCCGGCAACAGCGCCGCCAGGCGCCGCGGCGAGCATGGCGAGCAAGGCGAGAAGGCGGAACAGCGGGCGGATCATTTCTTTACCGCGTGCGGGGGCGGCTTGGGCGGGGAGAGCGCGTTATAAGCATTTGCCATTTTCGTATCATATGCATTCGCCGCGTAACCGTCGCCATTATAGGCTTGGGCGAAGCCTGCCCAGTTCAGCGCCTTTAGCGCCGGCAACGCCCCCGGCTTGTTGGGGATGAAGGAGACAAAGGCGTCGAGATGCCGTTTCTCGCTTTGCATCATCGCCGTCACGAAGTCACCTACGCTGGTAAAGCCAGCCTCCTGGAAATTTGCGCCCATGATCTGAAACGCGCCCCAGGAGGCGGATTTCAGCGCCGCCGTTTCATCCAGCACGGCGGCGCGATGCAGCTTCGGGTATTGCGCACTGAACAGCCCGTACCCGCCGCTGACCGGGTTTGAGATATCCGGATGGGTCGCGTCATACGCGTCTTTCGTGAAGCCGCTGAAATAATGCCGTTCATACAAAATGGTCGGCCGCCCAAGCGCGTCAAAGGCCGCTTGCTGGGTTTCCACCTGGGCGACCGCCTGGATGGCCGCCGATTCGCAGCCCAGGGTTTTCGCCGCCGCGTCGAAATCAGCCTTCGTAAGGCCGCCGGGCGCGGGCGTGAATTTGGATTGTGTGAAAATCGGGTGGCTGGGCGGCGGGATCATGGGCCGCGCCAGTTGTTTGATTGTGAAGCCGTGCGGGGAGACCACGCCATCCGGATGCAAAAGCGCCGCGGCGGTGTCCTGGAATTGCCTGATGCACATGACGGTGCCGACATCTACCTTCCCCGTGACCGCCGGCGCCATCAAGGGCACCAGCCACATCACGTGGCGTGTCAGCAGGTTTTGCACGGTTTTCACATCCGCTTCGATGTTCTTCCCGCCGTCACCGACGCTCGCGGAAATTACATCCATGCGGCAGGTCCCAGGCGGACCGCGATTTTCATGATATTGTGCAGCCGGAATTCCATCCTAGGATACCCGATACGTCTCCCCGGAATGATCCTAGCCCAGCGTTTCTTTCCTGTGAAGGCCAGGCGGCAGCGCCAGCAAGGCGCCGCCGCCCGCATCAGTCACGCGGTCCTTTTCGACATCGCCACGTAAATCACCGCCGCGATAATCCCGCCGATGAACAGCGAAAAGTTATTCAGATCGCCGCCGATGAAGCCGGTGCCAATCGCCACCAAGGCACCCGCGATCACGGCATAGACGGCGACCGGATTTACCCCGCTTTTGTACCAGTAAGTGTCGCCCGCCCGGTCGCTGAACAGCGCGCGGACGTCGATCTTCTGGGCTTTCACGAGGTAGAAATCGGCCAGGAGGATGCCGTAAAGCGGGCCGATGGCGGCGGCCAGCTCGTTAACCGTGTAATGGATGGCGGTTGGGTTGCTGAACAAATTCCACGGCGTCAGAAACACCGAACCCACCGCGGCGATCATGCCGCCCATCCGGAAGCTGATCTTGCTCGGCCAGCAATTGGAAAAATCAAACGCCGGCGAGACGAAGTTGGCGACGATGTTGATGCCGACGGTTGCCGTAACAAAGGTGAACGCCCCAAGCAGCGCCGCCCCGGTATTGCCGATCTTGCCAACCGTCACCACCGGGTCCGTAATCATCGTCCCGAACACCGGAATCGTGCCGGAAACCACGACAACGGTGACGATGGAGAACAGCAGAAAATTCACCGGCAGGCCCCAGAAATTCCCCTTCTTCACATCGCCATAAGACCGGCAATAGCGCGAAAAATCCGAGAAGTTCAACGTCGGCCCCGCGAAATAGCCGGTCACCAGGGCGGTTGCAATCACCATCTCATACACAATGCCGAAGCCGTGCAGCGTGGTGGAGGAGAGGTTGAAGCTGATGTTAGATAAGCCGGCCTGCGAAACGATCCAGAAGGCCAGAATTAACATCACCGCGTAAACCGCCGGTCCCGCCCAGTCGATGAATTTCTTGATACTCTCCATGCCCTGCCAGAAAACCACGGCCTGCAGCGCCCACACGACCAGAAAACTAATCCAGCCGAGCGTTGAAAGGCCGATGAAGCTGGAATTCTGCAGCGAGGCCATGGACGGGAAAAGCTTCAGGAGCACGATATTCAGTGCGCCGGATGCAAGGAAGGTCTGAATCCCGTACCATACCACCGCGATCAGCCCGCGAATAACCGCCGCGATATTCGCCCCGAACACCCCAAAGGAAACCCGCGCCACCACCGCGTAAGGCACGCCGGCAAGCTGCCCCATCTTGCCGAGCAAATTGGCGAAAAACTGCACGATGGAAATGCCCACCAGCAGGCAAATAAGAACCTGCCAGCCGGTCAGCCCCAGCGCAAACAGGCTGGCGGCGAACACATACCCGCCGACGCTGTGCACATCCGCCATCCAGAAGGCGAAGATGTTGTACCAGGTCCAGCTTTGCGACTTGCCCGGCGCCACATCGGTGCCGATTTTGGCAAGCGGGGCCAGATCGTCGTTATACAGACGATCTGAATAAGGTTCGGCAATCGGCGCCGTGCCGGCATAGCTGCTCACGATGCAACCTTCAGGCGCTGCGTGGCGGCGCGAAGCCAGACTCCGGCACAACGCGCCGGGATTGCTTGTTTGGTCACGATGGTCATGTGCTGCTCCTTTGTTTTGGTGGAGCCGCGACTATTGTATCCTAGTCCCTGAACCCATAAAGTAAACAATTAGGCAATATCTTGTCAACAAGGAAGACAGAAATTGTGAACAATTTGTCTTTGGATGTGCTTTCCGCCGTCCGGCAAGCCTTCCGGACGGCGCAGATGGCGCCGCTGGCCACAATGGGCCTGACAGTGCAGGAGGTTGATATCTTCCAGCGCATCCAGTGCGCGATCCTTGAGCAGCGCCTGCCGCCGGCAACGCGGTTGACGGAGGAGGAGCTTGCGGAGATTTTTGCCGTCAGCCGGATGCGGGTGCGCCGGGTGCTTTTGGCGCTCGCCCATACCGGGATGATCGCGCTGGCCAGGGGCCGCGGGGCGCAGGTGGCCAGCCCAACGGCGGAGGAAGCGCGCGCCGTATTCGGGGCGCGCCGATTGATCGAGACAGCGCTGCTCGAACAAGCGCCGCCGCCGCCGCCGGCCGCCATGGCCAAGTTGCAACGAATGATCGCGGCCGAGGAAGCCGCCTTGCAAACCGGCGATAGCGCCGCGGCGATCCATCTTTCCGGCGGCTTCCATATCGAACTGGCGCAGATTTGCGCCAACCCGGTTATCGCCGAAATCGTCGCCGGGCTGGTGACGCGCAGCTCTCTGGTGATCGCGCTGTTTCAGCGCTCGGGCAATGTCTGCTGCCGGTCGGGCGATCATGCGCAGCTGGTCGAAGCGCTTGCAAAACCAGATCTTGGAGCTGCCGTTGACATTATGAGACAGCATTTGGACAGCATTGAAACCGGCCTGGATTTGACGGCGAAACGGCGTGATACGCCGAGCCTTCATGAAATCCTCTCGGTTGACTGATAGGGATTCCGCGCGCGGCCCGGATCGGGCATACCTGCTCATGCTCGTTCCTCTCATAAAAGGCGGAGCCGCGTGGCTTTTATTTCCTTAACCCTGAGTTACTATAAGGCCGGATAAGAGGCAGGCTTGTCAACCTATGGGTTGCGCGGTTCAGAACCGGACTTGCAGCCCCGCCTCGCCGGTCTGGGAGACCCAGTTACCTGCCGCTTCCGCGCTGTAGCGTGCGTAGAGGGACCAGATGCCCTTGCCCGCCGATATGCCGGCAGAGGCCTGCGCGGCGCTAACTGCCAAAGCGATATCCTGCGAGGCGAACGCGGTGCCGTCCCGCGCCTGCAGCGTGACTGCCCGGCGTTGCGAGCCGGCTTCGTAGACATAGCCGAGCGAGGCATCCGGCGTGATCGTGATGCCGGAATGCGTAAGAAATGCCCGGCTGATATCCAGCGTTACATAAGGCTGCACGCTGTCATAGCCGCTCGCGGCGCCGGCAACAGCGAAGGGTGCCGTAAAGCCATCGCCGCTTTCATTAAACCCGCCGGCATTTACCGCGGCAATTCGCAGGCCCGCCGCCGGCGCCAGGCTGATGCCGCCGAGCGCTACCGACGTTGAAACCTGCAACCCGCCGGAGAAAGATTCCCCCGCATGGGTGGAATTTGCTTCGCCCGCCCCGGTTTCCCGGTTGGTGGTGGTGGTGCTGGCGCCGAACATGAAATCCGCGGCGAGGGTGAAGCGCCCCAGCGCCTGTGAACCATACAGCCCGACGCGCGTGGTATCCACCGCGCCCTTGCTGGCGGCGCTTTGCAGCGCGGTTTCATCATAGCCGACCGCAATGCCGAGCCGTAGCCCCGCATTATTCACCGCCTTGCCGATTCCGGCGAGGAAGCCCCCGGTATTCGCGCCATAGCCCGGCACATCGCCGCCGCCATAGGCGCGCATCGCGGTGCCTTCCGCCTGAATCCAGCCGCCGGCGCCGCAAATCGCCCCGGCGACGGCGCTGGCGAGCTTTTGCGCGCTGGTCTGGCTCTGCGCCGTGCCGCCAGGCGCCGCGCAACTGCCTGAACCGGCCGCATCGCCCGCACTGGCCTTGTCCATCAGGGCCGCGTTTGCTTGCTGCGCTTGCGCGGCGCTGGACTGAATCTCATCCGAAAAAATACTGTCATCCAATGGCGCCACGGCGGTAAGTGCCGCGAAGCGCAAATCGCCGTCCGAGCTGAAAATCAGCGTCTGCCCGGTGAGGCCCGTGGGCGGCAGGATATAAGAGGCGGCGCTGAAACCGCCGGCGATGCCGCCGGTGGCGGAAATGAAGGCAACCGTGCCGGCCTTATACGTACCTGGTGCGAAATAATATTTCACAGCCCCTGCCAAGCTCGCGGTGCCGGTGATGACGAAATGCGTGGTGGTGAAAGGAGACGCCGCCGGGCTGACAAGGACTCGCAGCGTGCCATCCGGGTCTTGCACGAAATTGCCGGCAAGATTCAGGGCCGCGCCGGCAATGCCGGGCTGAAATACGCCGTCATTCGTCACGCTGGCGACCTTCCAGTTGCCAGAGGCCGTCCA
>Ga0116226_10002930_pt1 | contig 15001 bp, 12 predicted proteins | sample S1TSphfallax_FD_89692 | JGI IMG/M metagenome (GOLD analysis project Ga0116226, IMG submission 89692) | Host-associated microbial communities from peat moss isolated from Minnesota, USA - S1T2_Fa - Sphagnum fallax MG | ecosystem: Host-associated > Plants > Peat moss > Unclassified | place: USA...
AAGCTCTAATTCTTGATCGATTGAAATCGCCTTCAAATTTGAGCTCGAAATCATACTTGGAGCTATCGATTTCCATGATCAGAATCGTTAGAAATCACAGTTTGTACCATCTTCCTTGTGGTTCCATCTTCTCTCCTGAACTTCTCCTTCTCCTTCTCCATGCGCCTCATTGCCTCCAGCTTGTGATCTCGAGCACTTATTCATTGCGGATTGATTCACTTATGGCTGAAGAATTCTCACCGACCGTTGCGGAAAATTTGGTCCAAAACGTAAATTCTTTCCTGCATGCGAATCAAGTGACCAGGATTGTCGTCGATGGTGTGTTGATTGTAGGAGCTGGGCCTTCGGGTCTAGCGACTGCGGCATGTTTGGCAACCCGGAATGTACCTTACACGATCATCGAGCGCAGCGATCGAGTAGGGTGTCTTTGGAGAACCAGGACTTATGATCGCTTGCATCTGTTTCTTCCCAAGCAATTCTGCCAGCTGCCCTTGTTGCCAATGCCTGAATCCTACCCATTTTACCCTGGTCGTGACCAATTCGTCTCGTACCTTGATGAATATGCCGATCGGTTCCAGATCAAGCCTGTGTTTAACACTGCTGTGATCACAGCTGAGTTCGTGGATGGGATTGGTATGTGGGCTGTGTCCTGCAGGCGGGTTTCACAAGAAGATTCGCAACAACAAGATAGTATGTCAGCTCCTGCTGCATGCAACAATCATGATCTTCTTGCAGATCATGTCGACGTTCTGTACTTCGCAGAAAGGCTTGTGATAGCAACAGGGGAGAATGCAGAAGCATTCATGCCCAAGTTGCCAGGACGGGAAATGTACGACGGGAAGATCATTCATGGCAGCCAGTATCGCAATGGAAAAGCTTACACCAACAAGAAAGTCCTGGTTGTGGGTTGTGGAAACACTGGCATGGAGGTTGCACTCGACCTGATTGACTTCAATGCCAAGACGTCTCTTTGCATCCGGAATGAGGTACCTACTCTGGGACTAGATGAACATGCTCTTGAAATTGGAGACAAATACAAAGGAGTTCAAATCAGTTTGGTAGGCCAAAAACAACCATCATCGCCTTGTGGCATGATCTTGCCAAAGCTACTTTAAATCCATATCCTAACTCTTGATGTGTATCCTTGCTGTGCAGTTCCATGTGATTCCAAGGGACTTGCTACCAGGCCTGGACATATCAGTCTTTGAAATTTATGTCTGGCTCAATAGATTCCTTCCTCTTTGGCTCATTGACAAGTGCTTGCTTTTCCTTTCCTGGATGACACTTGGCAACACAGAGAAGTATGGAATGAGGAGGCCACGGCACGGTGGACCTTTGGAACTCCAGCTAAAGTACGGGAAGTCGATTGTTCTGGATTCTGGAACAGTCACCAAAGTCAAGAGTGGACACATCAAGGTACTCCTCTTGCATCCAGCTTCCAAAACCACATGAGCTTGCATACATGATCAATTGCTGCATATAGCAGATTCTCCTACTATTGTTTCACCAGCACAAACACAATTCTTCAATTGTTGAATGTCCTCATCTTTGGCTGTGGTATATGCTGCAGGTTGTTCCTGGGATTGAGGAATTCACTCAAACTGGAGTTCAGTTCACCAATGGGACACATGAGGTCTTCGATGCTGTCATAATGGCCACAGGATACAGAAGCATTACTCCCTCACACATCAAGGTCACACTAAGATTTTGCCAATTTGCAATGCTGCACTTTTACATACTGTCGGACACAGCTGGGACACCTAGATTAGAGCTCTGGCCATTAGTAGTGATGATGATGACCACCTGCAGCACAAGGTTGCAGCATGAAACATATGTTGATGTAATGCATGCTCAGGTACACAACCTATATCATCTAATTTCCATGCTTTGGGTTTTGTCATTGAATCCTGCAGGGCTCCAACATGTTCAAGGAGAATGGGTTTCCCAGGTCTCCATTTCCAAATGCATGGAAGGGAGAGAAAGGGCTGTATGCTGTTGGGTTCTCAAAAAAAGGGCTGCCAGGCTGTGTCCATGATGCAGAGAAAGTGGCAGACCACATTGCCTATGACTACACCACCAAATAAATCAATAGTCCTCCATAAAATCCAGAATTCCAGCTTCATATTTGTGCAGAGTTACAATGTTAAGACTACTGCAACAAAGATGCAGAGCTTCACAAGCTTCATGATTTCTCACAAGCTCCAGAATGCAGTGGCTTGCAAGTCTTGCATTCTCAGACACTTTTCAAGATGTAAGACAAAGCCTATGGCCTATGAGCAGAAAACAATGTCAGCTGAATTTCCAAAAACATTACACCATCCTTGAGCAATATGGAACAATTATCACCAAGGCACCTGCAGGGTTGACATGGGTCCAGTCTCCAGGATACCTAGACCTAGGAAATTGCTGCCTCATGAAACATTGTTCTGAATGGGAGGCATCACTGCTGAATGATTTGATGAGCAGAGAGCAGCAATTTCTTTGCTTGAAACATTCAGATTGAACAGGTAGGCATGCATCTCTGCCACTTCCCCAGAGTCATCATAATGCCTGATTAGTGCCAGGTTTGGCCTGCTCACATGGTCAAAGATTTTAGTGTGAGGGAAGAGAGCTCTGCTGTATGGAAAATGCATCTATTAAAAAATTACAGATTTCTTTATGGATGTTTTCTACTTTTTTTAGGGTTCAGTAGGTTTACAAGCTGGAATTGCTCCAATTTGTAGCAGAGCATTTTGTGACATTTTGACATTTACACCAACAACAGCATATTCACATATTTACATCGATTCGTTCCAGCCCTCATTCATACATCCAGACTTTACTCATACCTGAGTCTATTATCTGAACTGCATTAGAGCCCTGTCCAAAATAAGGCACATCATCTACATCTGGCAAAGTGTCACCTACCTGCATGAACTCCCAGCACAAATCATTCAGCCAGTTTATTCATTAACAAACCCAATACATATGCACTCACCAAGAAAGAATCAGAAACGTTGAGTGCTCTAACCACATACTCATCAATCTGCAACCCTCACCTTACTGTAACAATCTTGGCTGAAATTTGCAGTGTAATCTGGAGGACCTCTCCAAGTGCAATTTCCCACTCCATTCTGGTGCAGGGAGGTTTTGCGTAATTTCCCTGGAGTGGGGGGTGTTTTGCTGGGATGGAACAATGGCCATTAATTTGAATGCATCTAAGCTCATCTCAGTCTCAGCTGTAGAGCTGAGGAGCTTCTCCATTGTTATGACAGGGAAGGCCCTGCTGTCAGGGCATTATGCCTTGGACCAAGGGCAGCATAATGCCTTGACAGCAAGGCCTTGCCATATATGTAAACTTAGGCCAAGCAAGATCCTCCTAATTGCCATGTGCCTCTGCCAATATCAACATGTAGCAATACATCCTTCATCTTCAAGCTGCCACAAAATAAAACACTGCTTATTAGCCCCATTTTTTTTTCTCCCATCTTAAAGGCCCTACAGAAATAGGGTTGGCACTTCCAGACCTCATAGTATTGAAGACTATTCCTGGAAAAACACTTCTGAAGTAATTAACCAGAAGTGGCGATAATCATCAGGGGTACATTTCCAGCATGGATGCCGCATTCTTCCTTCTGAAATATTCCAGAGAATTCTTATGTGTAGAAACAAACCTTCAAATCAGAGGTAATAACAGACTTGCATTTAAGCTGGGATGCGTAACGCCAACAAGGTTGCCAGGGACCTTCATTGTCTCTCCCTCCTGCCTCAGCTGCCATCGACAAGCTATAGATCTTTTGCCACTGTCAAATTGCTACCTCAAGTTTCTCCTTGTCGTCATCCTTGAGAGCCACAGCCGCATTGTACATGGCAGGTGTTCTGTCATTACGATCAAGCTTGACAGCATGCGTCCAATTCCCCCTTGCCCTCACATGGCTGCATGCAGGTACATGCAAACTTTCAACTTATGAGCTGAACACAAGGTTGTCGCTTCTCTCCAAAGCCAAAATCACCTAGCCTTTTGATCCCAATAATACCTGAAAAACACCAGAGCAAGCTTTTGAACAAACATGAGCCATAATCCTTCCAACAGCTCAAAGCTCCTCAGTTCCCTTGCCAACGAGACCTTCATCAGAATGTTCCCAATAAATCCTTCGTGATCTTCCGAAATTTTGCACTCTCAAGCTCATTAAACTCTTAACCCGAATGCTCTCCTTCAGCTTCAAAGACGCTTTGATTGCTGCTTTCTACTTCGTAATTCAGAGTTGCCTGTTGCTTCCTCCAGACTACTACCGTCGATTGTCGACAGCTTTCAGCGACAGGACACAACAGGACTCACGCGGCTCCGTGGAAAACAGATCCCGTGTTTGGCGGGTAGGGTGTGCAGTGAGAAATCGAGGATAGGGTTTGCGAACTTCGTATCAGAAATCCTGTTTTTCGTCTTCGTTGTGTGGGTCCCTTTGAGGACTGGCCGAACGTTACTGAGAGAGAGAGAGAGAGAGAGAGAGAGAGAATTCCACTCCCGTTGCCGTTGGTGCAGGCACCAAGAATCTGACAATCAAACAGCGAAAGAGCTTCGAGAGGCGTCGTGTGTTAAGGAGATGGCGTGCGGCGCAGGGACGTGGTTGCAACGAGCTTGCCTGCCAACTCTCGTTTCTTCTTCGAACTCTTCTTCTTCTTACCATAACTATTCCTCTGATGCGTCAGGAGCTTCTGCTTTCCCTGTAGGAAGACCTAGTTCCGCTTATGGACTTGGAGTGCTGTCGTCGTCGCGATTGTTCCAAGGACTCGGTGTTGTTCGGCAGGCTGGCGGCGTTAGAGGAAGACGGGGAAAACGCGGGGTGTTCGCGACTTTGGCCACTCGGCCTGAAGCTGCAGAAGGAACCGATGGTGCGGCTTCCAATGTGCTGCTGGAAGTGAAGGGACTTACGGCGGTTGTGGCCGATTCTGGCAAAGAGATACTGCGGGGCGTCGACCTCGTCATTCGCGTGGGGGAGGTGAGAGTTTTCTTCACGTTTTCCTTTGGAGTGCTTTGCAGGTGCGTTGAGAATCAGGTTTCTAGGGTTTCTCTTTTGCAGCAGCGCTGTAGAAAGAAATTGAGCTCTTAGGGGAATGGTAATCTGCTTCACTGTTTCTGCCTTCAATACAGATCATGACTAGAACTTAGATTTATGAAATTGAAGAGCAGAAAGTGCAGCTTTGTAGCCACAGAAGTGCTGGATAGTTCTCTGTGGGAGCAGTGGATTCAGGAGGCTTCTTCTTTATGGCATGTTCAATGTTTGGGCAGTGCAGGTACATGCAATTATGGGAAAGAACGGATCCGGGAAGAGCACACTGTCAAAGGTATGTCTCTTTGCACAGCAAGAAGTTTCACAGTTTGCTCTGTATGTATGCTTTCTTTTCATTCAAATGCAGCAATTGTCTGAACAGCTATATATGACCATAAAGTTGTTTCACCTCTGCATTCAGACGTATGGCTTTCTTGTATCACATGTAATAAGTGTATGCATTTTGGAGGCAGGTACTAGTGGGTCACCCAGACTATGAGGTTACAGGTGGAACTGCCATGTTCAAAGGAGAGAATCTATTTGAGAAGGTGCCAGAGGAAAGAAGTCATGCTGGACTGTTTCTTAGTTTCCAGTCACCTATTGAGGTTCCTGGTGTGAGCAATATGGACTTTTTGCGAATGGCTTGCAATGCACGACGAACAGCTTTAGGCCTTCCTGAACTCGGTCCCCTTGAGGTTGCAAAAACCGTCCCTTTTCTGTCCCTGCATTTAAGGGTAGCTTGCCATTAGAAGTTATCTTTTGTCATTTTGGCATATTTCTCTATGATGATGGAGTGATGCTAAAGCAGTTATGATGTATTGGCAAACTGATGCAATCCTCAAGGGCTGTGAAGGACTGTGAATTGATGGAAGGCACTTTACTTGTGTGGGGTGGCTGCAGTTCTATGGCTTCCTCTCCCCAAAGTTGGCAGCTCTTAACATGGACCCAAGCTTTTTGGATCGCAATGTCAATGAGGGTTTCAGTGGTGGAGAGAAGAAGCGGAATGAGATTTTACAACTTGCGGTGACACATCTTCACTTGTCACATCACTTGTTGGATCTATTTGTATTGTTGAAAGCTTGAAAGGCTTGTAAAGCTCCTTGTCTTTCTGGATTCTGCTGTCTTAAGGTTTTGATTTTGTAGGTACATCAAGGAAAAATACACCAAAAGAGTGCAATAGTCAATTTTTGCTGCTGACTGACAGACTGTGTATGACAGGTTCTGGAGGCAGACCTGGCAATACTGGATGAGATTGACTCAGGTCTGGATGTGGATGCACTACGAGATGTAGCATCTGCAGTGAATGGGCTGAGGAGACCAGGGAATGCCCTCCTCATGATTACTCATTACCAGCGCCTCTTAGACTACATCAAGCCAACATATGTCCACATCATGGTACCCATCAGGCCTGATAGCTTTCATTTTGTTTGTTTTCTGTCAATCTGCTCTAACAGCATTGCTGCAGAATTTAGCACAATCCTCAAACATAAATTTGTTCATGTTCTCAACCAGAACTCTACTTAGGGAATCTTCATCGGTTTAGTGATAAGTGTGCAGTGTTACTTTTGTCTGCTTAATTAATAGAGAGACACCTGGGATTGCAGGAGGCAGGGCAGATTATCAAGACAGGAGACACATCACTAGCATCACAGCTTGAAGCAGGAGGCTACAAAGCAATTCGAGACCTTGCAGGTTGAGTAATTGCAGTGTCATTTTCTGGTCTTATGTGACAACAATTTTGATATTCCCTGCAGTGGACACACACTTGTATTTATGTAGGCAGACAACCCCGCTTTCTGGTATCAAACTGTGAGACTTCTTGGCATACTAAATCAGACCTCAGAAGTAGACCTACTTCCTCTCAAATCCCCATTATTTCTAACCCCCATTAGTTTTGCAGTTGCACTAGTCTATGTACTTTAGGCTACAAGGTGTTGAGGGGAGGCAGTATTGAGAAACCCAATCAAGGGACCCGGAGTCTTAATTTGCTCCCAACAACCTCCATTGGCAGTTCAGGAGTATGCGCAGTGTCAAGGTCTCTGTAACAAATCTCTTTATTTGCCAAAGTTCTTTTGTACAATGAAAATGATTTCAGGAAAGGTACAGTGTCAGTTTCATGATGTCTGCTAAAGCAATACTTGTTGGATGAAACAATGTTTCAGCAACTATATAGATGATTTAAGTGCAAGCTTGTCAAAAGATTTGGAACCCATATTTCAGTGTATGTGTTTCAGTGTATCATTTTTAATCCAACCTAATGTTGATTGATTGTTTTACATTCCAAAGGGTCTTCCAGTTGACAACCTAGCATTCTTGGCATACTAAATGCTGATACTAGACCTGAAAGTTGTCCATTTCCAGTTTTCTCAATTTGATACTAAGAATTTGCAGGAGAGGAAGGAAACAAGGAATTTAGCTAGATGTAATGTGTTTGGACCTAGATTTGTCATGATCACGAGGTTGGATCGTACCTTCTCTGTGTCTCTCTCTTTGTTTCATTCCTTGTTTCCTTCCTCTCCCGCAAATTCTCCATCCTCAAAATCCAGACATTGTGTTCTTGAGCTAGATTGTAATGTGTTTGGACCTTGCTGATAGTCTATCTGCAGTGCAAGTCTGAGCTTTTTCACAACATATTGCTTCACTTTCAGTTGCTATTGCACAGTAATGTAGTTGTGAGCATTTTTGCCAACTTGGAAGGTGCAGAGTACTGCCATGGTGAAATCTGAAACTGCAATTAGACAGAATTCTGGGAAGTAAACCCAAACTACTCCCACCACTTCTTATCAATCTCTGTCTGCCATTTCTTGTTCAACACCCATGTGGGTGTGACTGTAAGCATGAGTAATGAAGAATGTACAAAATTCCAGCCATGATTTGGAGGTGTAACTAGCGACTTGCTGTAGCTTTTCATTGCTCTATGAAAGGCTACAGGAAGATGAGGCTTTCTCTTTAGAACTCTTGGGGGTGAGACCACCTGCATCTCTGGCATTGGGTTTTGTTGTCATGTTGTTCTAAAGCTCAAAATCACCCCAATTTAACCACAACACCGCAGTGTGCCTTTCTTGTCATTAAAAGAAACTGTGGGATTCAGAATCCCTGGCTTGCAATATTGTCTCTTACACATTGGATCAAAATACTGTCCCTCCCTCTAGTGTCAAGGATTAAGTAAGAAGAATGTGTGTCCAATCTACAAAGATCTCCTTACTGGACCCACTAATTCTAATAAGCAGCTGCTCATTGTGTAATGCCTCTGTTCCTTGTCACAAGTTCAAACCAACAACACTTTGAACATTGGAAATGTTCCATGAATTTCCCCCAAAATGAACTCACAATTCAGATCTCCACCCCTGAAAAATTAGGAAATGTTAGACCTATGAAGATCCGAACAAACCACGCTGCGCCCCCAAAAACAAAAATGGAATTCTCATTACTGAAACCTACAAACGTCTTCAAGTTTAAACTAGGTTATAAATAAAATAAAATCTGGATTTGAAGAGTAGATATCAGAGTGGCGCAGCGGAAGCGTGGTGGGCCCATAACCCACAGGTCCGAGGATCGAAACCTCGCTCTGATAACACAGAGTACAAGCTTCTGGAGACTGATATTACCACTTTTATCAGAATTCTTTTTCTATTTTTGTAAAGTGTTAAAGAATTCCTTTTTCACATCTATCCCAAAGAAATTACCACTTTTCACACGTGTGAAAGACTGCCCCTTTTTCACATCTATCCCAATGAAACTACCACTTTTTTTACACTTGGAAAAGAATGCTCCTTTTTCACGTCTATCCCAAAGAAATTACCACTAATGGTGTTTTGGAGTTGGTAGGGTTAACTTTTGAGAGTGTTGCTAATAATAGTGCTTTTGACAATAGCCTATGAAGATGAGACTTAGTGCTCTGAGTAGGGTTCCAGAGTGCCCTAGCAACATTCTAGGTTGGCAAAAATGATGATTACCTTCCATGTCAAGACCTAACAAAAAATGTCAAGGTATTGAGCTCTCAATCATTCTATGTTTGTTGCCAAGTGTAATGCCCCAAATTGAAATGACATAATGACAAGGGGAAAGATGGCAACACAAAGGGGCAATGATAAAATAAGGGGGACACTACAACAAAATGTGTCTTTTCCAACTTGGGTTTTGTAAAGTTTTCACCTTGGGTTTTGCAATTCCTATTTTTATTACATGAACCTTATGGCGGGACCTCAGGGTCCCATCTGGACCCGGCTGTCACATAAAGTCCATAGCAACATCAATACAAGTCTAATTCAATTGAGGAAGGTGGCAATCTACTACACTCACCAAGATCTACACGACCAACTAATCATTTTGAAATTGTAAGGTATTTTATATTGTGGGTCAGCCTTGCGAGTTAGTTATGGTTTGGGGGAGAAGTAGCGCAGGATGGACTTCTGAGATGGCCCAACCTCCATCGTCTTGACCTTCTTCGAGCGACCCGGCCTTGCTTTCACCATCATTGGCATCAATTCACCCATCACATTGACTACTAAACATTGGCGCTTGTTTTGGTGTGTCATCGAGGCCTACTCTTGGTTCTATTTCATCTAATCAAGTCGTGCACATAGAGTTAGTGGAATTTCGAGATACAGTAGAACCTCTATAAACTGATCCCCCCAAATTTTATAACCTCTCAAATTTTATCACTCCGGCCCAGTCCATCAATGGGACCATGCAAAAAATTTATATTCTTATAACTTATCACTTTTCCTCTTTCCCGACAATTTTATAATTTTATAATTTGTTTATTTCTCGATCAGTTATGGTGGAAATAGCTAGTGATAGGCCTCTGTTTAAAACTATTCTGGTGGAGATGGCATACTCTGTCATTCATCTTCACAATCGAGTCAACAAAAGCAGGATAGTTGTCCTTTTGTTGTGTCCAGAAGAACTAGAGCTTGGAAAGCATCTCCAATGCCTCCCCCGATGTGACCACCGGAAGCTCCTGGCTGTCGTCGTCATCGTCCTTGTTCGCGGGCAGCGGTGATGGCTGGAACTGCTCGATGATAGCCTCTGTAATGTCATCGTTTTACTGAACTTACAGCTTTTGAACCCTGCGCCTCACAGTTCCAAACTCTCCCATAACTTATAACCTCTCAAACTTTATCACTGGCTGCCAGTCCCTAGGAGATAAAATTATAGAGGTTCTACTGTAGTACTGCAGGTCATGGGGCGAAATCAAAAAGTACTTTTTCCCTAGTGAAATCAACTTTTTGTTAGATAGGGTTAACGGTGGTGCAATCTACAGTTGTATGGGAATTCATGTTACTTGTTCAACTGTAATGATACCGATGCCAAACAAATTAAACAAAATCGATCTCTTAATCAAATCCAGACTTGACACCTTGATCAGTGGGACGTACATTGTCAAACTGTCTGGGGCCGAACTCAGCAATCTCATGCTAATGAGGCCCTAATTGAACTCAAAAAAATAGTTGAACGTATATCAAATTGGAAGCTGATTGAAATGCTTCTTCGAGATTCAATCCCAATCGACATAACAAAGGTACTGATAGTCACGATGGTCAATAAATTTCACGTTGACTCCTTTGACCTGGTTGACGACCTTAACAATAACCATTAGAATGTAGAAGTTTTTGCCCTTCATTGCATTGCAGCACCACGCGACAATCTGATCAATAATGTTGTGGGAATGTGCGGGGATCAAGTGAATCAACACGACCTTAATGTAGAACGTGATGGAAAGTATGGTGAAGAACTGCATGACAAGTTGCAACTTGTTATGCCCGACGCAGTTATCAAGGATGACCTCCAAGATATTGGGCGTTGCATGCTTGCGCTCAAGCATCGTCTTGAACTTATTGGAGTGGTATGTAAACCACAAGCTACACAATGCATCCGCATCCTTGCCTTATGCTCGTTCGTCATAAAAAAGCACGTTGGTGCTGTCATTAGTAAGGTCAACAACAACAAAGTTCAAAACCATCAGATTGGAGTTACAATAATCGGCCAATGGCCGCAAATGTCACAACCCTACCTTGAGAGAGTGTGAGGATGAGACTCACACTCCCGAAATGGGGACTTGGGAGTCCTCCGAGACTCCCAAAATTTCAAAGGTCAAAACACCTTGCATTGGGGTGTTTTTTATATCATTGGAAAGCTATCGAAGTGTAGATGTCGAAAATGGGCTTGCATGAGCCATTTGGACCTTTGCAGCACAAGTTAAGGCAAAAAGAAAGGGCAAGGATCAAACTACAGTTTGACTTTTGACCACCAAAAGTCGAGAATCGACTTGACCCCGATGCGTGCAGGAGGAGTGCAATAAACCATTGGAAAAATCTCGACAAGAGCTACAACTTCATTTCAGACCTCATCCCAATCGGAGGTCTGAACAAAAAGTTATAGTCCCACAAAGTTGCAGGAATCCAAACCATGGCAATTTCGGGACTCCTCCTTGGGAGTCCTAGGACAAAAAGCCATTTGGATGTGAATACCACAGGGAGGCACAGAAAATACTATATGGAGGAAGGTGGTGGCTAAAGGTTTGGTGTAGGTACGAGTGAGTAACTAAAGCTTGTCCTTTTCCTAGTCCCATCCCAGAGCCTCAGCATGCCCCTCTAACCCTTTTAGTGCTGAGAGCTGGGAGCGTGCCCCGAGTTCCTCACAATTTCACTATTTAAGTAACTTATACCCATCTTGGGTCTAACTAAGAACTTGGGAGCGCGTCAACAAATGCCCATAATGAAGCATGGTAAACCTGCCATCAAAATTCTCGATATGAATATGAATCGTGGGCGTTATGGTCGTGGATGTCATGTCGATGTCACCAACATCATGAACATGGTCGTCGTCATAACTATCGAGGATGATAGTACAAGGAATAGGCTAATCAAGAACGTGTTACTTGATGAACTCCTTGACAAAGGTTGGCACCATACAGTGTTAGTTAATGGTGGCATCCATATGAATCTATTTCTCCAAGAGCAAGCGATCACGTTCGTCAAAGGGAAGGTTGTCTCGTTGCAATTGGATATCGATATGAACGCAATAATCGCATACATCCTTAGTGGTGCGAGCTAAGTGAAGGCCAGGAAAGAACAGGTGGATGTACTAAATACAACATGAATACGATACGACACAACGACCATCATTGGTGGATTCAATCTTGTCCTTGTACCTTTGATAGAACTTTGTGAATGTGAGCTTTAGATCCAGAAGATATTATTTTGGGCGTCAATGAGCGTAGGGGAAACCATCCTCAACCTTGCAAGACTCCGCATCTGCATTGATTGTGTCCAGGTCGTCATCATGGAGTGCATGAGTAGGAACGTGCAGTGGACGATGAATGTGAAGTGTGTCGATACCATCTTGCAAAACCTTGCGTAATCGACTAATCTTTGAACCACCGATGGGCAAGACAACCCGAATTTCACATTCCGAGAATTTGCTCTGGATCATATTCATGATGATCCCTTCTAACTACTGCCATTTGGCACCAACTCGATCCATTTCCATAGACACCCAATCGGCATGGATTTTGTCGATTGCATTTTGGCCGATTTTGGTAATGACCCATTCCAATGCATTTTCTTGCTGATTCACTAGTGGTCGACATTGCCCCTAAATCATGGTCTAATGGGAACCACCGACTCCGCCCGATCAACATGATATCTACTCGGCTCGCAATGTTGACAACTTTAATGCGATGGACTTGGTAAACGTTGATAATGAAATCGTGGTGGTCGATGATGAGGACGTCATGGCAATTGATGATGAAGAGGTGTTCTACGTTTCCAACAACTAGTCTGATGCGGGTGTCAATTCATCAGCGGTAAGGTAGTGAATGATATTTTGTTCCCATCTTCGCGCAACGTAAGATTCAAGGAAGGTGACCAAGAATGTTTCAACATGTTGAAGGGCCATCTACATTTTGCTTATTGGTGTTGTTCTCCACATGTCGATATCATCATAATATCTAGTTAAAGTACACAAACACGCATTCAGCTCTTCTTAGCAATCCTCAACACAACGTTTGGACATGATTACAATCATGTTTGGATCATTTGGACAATAGGGCGACCACTGCCAACGCAAAAATTAATTAATTTCCTTTGACATTTTAGCTTTATTTGGGACCCCGGGGTCCCACCATAAGGTTCACATAACCATTTTTGAAGTTTCAAACCCAAAGTTGCTAATTCCAAGTCATTTCACCTTATTGAAAATGACATTTTCTTGTTGTAGTGGGAGTAATGACAATGCAAGGGCAAACCTTTTCAGGTTCTGCTCTTCTCTTTCTCTACAAATTCTTTCTCTTTCTATGAACCTCCTTTTCCTTTTAGGAAGTTCTTCAATATGCATTCTTTCTTTATTCAAGCCTCTCTCTCACTATGAAGTTATTTATGAATATCTCCCTTTTTGAACCTACTTTTTTTTCTACAAAGCTTTTTGTGAACTTTTAGTGGCCAATGAACAATGCATCCTAAGCACAATGTACAATGAACAATTCACACCAAGACATTACAACAAAGTAGAAAAGTTGTTTTAGTTCAATAGAAATTGGTAGATTCAAGGTCCATTAATGTTCAATCAAATTTGAATTCAACAAGAAATGTATATTTACATTTTCATCTTCTTACATGCTTGTAGGTTGCAAATGTCTATCCCCTTTTTAGTTGAAGTCCAAATGCCATGATCAAACAAACAAAGGTTCCAAATTATCATCAAGTGCATCACACATGCATACATTATGTTTGAAAATGTTTCCATGTCTAACTATTGGCTATGATTATGGATTATCCACCTTGATTACAAGACACCATAACATCATTCAACATATTTCCTCACAATCTTTTACATTTTGGCAAATAATTTTTTCTTTTCATCTTAAAGCTTGTGTATGCTTTGAACAAAATAATTCCATCTTGTCTATATTTCATCTATTAATAAGTAGTGTACCATGGATATCATGTGGATCTATTCACCATGAAGTTCAAAACTTTAGCTTCACCCCTCAAAAAATCAACAATTAAAGCAAACATGTCAAGTACATTAATGTCATTGATGCACCTCCTAGAAACCCAAAAATGCATGTTAAATACATAAAGATTATTTGGCAATGGTTTCAAACATGATGATGTTACTTTATCTTTGTTTTGAAATTGTCTTTCCTTAGGACAATGGGGCAATTCTTCCATTTTTAATGCATGTGTTTCTTGTGTATGCCTTCATTGGCTACTTCAAGCACCTAGACTCAAAGCAAGCTTTAATAGATTTCACAAATTGTTTCATTTGGGTCAAAAGATGTAATTAGGAGCTCAAATGTTAGACATAATTAGTCAAAATTAAACATTTATTTGTTTATTACCATTTAGAACGAAAATAATCATAGCAAATTAGATTTTTTTCCCCTCATATGAATGTTAAGGAACTTAAATTAAAAATTTATTTGATCGAATTTGGAGTTTTGGTTTTAATTTAAGACATTTGATAATGTACACCTATTGCGTCAATTAGAGTCAATTTTGCAAAGGACTATCAAAAGGATTCATATAATATTTAAAAATTCACTGAAAAAAATATAGATGATAAGAACATATTAACCACACTCAAAAAACACTCATACTTTTAAAAATGTGAAATTCTAAGACTTTAAAATTCAAAGAATATTTTAAAATTGATTTAAAATTTCAGAGCTTTAAGAGTCCTTTGCCACATATAAATGGGTTATAATTTACATGATTTGTTAAGAAAAGTTATAAACTTGGAGTATAATAAAACAAAAAAATGTCAAAATTCATTTGCATGTAAAAGTTTTTGTTGGGAAAAAAAACTTGTAGTCCTTTTCCAAACTAATCCTTTTGGCCCTTAGTTATAGTTTTTGTCCCATTTACTCCATAGACAAGTAGGTTTAGACCTTAATTAAGGAAAGTAGGTAGGTACACTAGGTAGGTGGGTAAATAAGTTGGTAACATATGTAGATGTGTAGCTAGCCT
>Ga0116226_10002931_pt1 | contig 15001 bp, 15 predicted proteins | sample S1TSphfallax_FD_89692 | JGI IMG/M metagenome (GOLD analysis project Ga0116226, IMG submission 89692) | Host-associated microbial communities from peat moss isolated from Minnesota, USA - S1T2_Fa - Sphagnum fallax MG | ecosystem: Host-associated > Plants > Peat moss > Unclassified | place: USA...
AACGGATCGAATAGCGCCAACGGATCGAATAGCATGAATAATTCGAACTCGAATGGCTCGAGCAACTCGAACGGATCGAATAATGCCAACGGTTCGAATTCGAACGGTTCGAGCAACGCGAACGGGGCCAACGCGAATGGACAGTCGGGGCCTAATGCAAGTTCTGGTAACGGGCAGAACGGGAACGCCAACGCGGGCGCGCCGGGCGCGCCTGGTTCGAGCACGGGAAGCCAAGGCGCATCGGGTTCGGGTTCGTCGGGATCGGGTTCGTCCGGCTCCTCAGGTTCGGGCTCCGGCGGCGGTGCTGGCGGTGGTGGTGGATCCGGAGGCGGCGGAGGCGGCGGTGGTGGTGGCGGCCACTAACGCGCAATGAAAGGATGAGGCCGCGCTTACGCGCGGCCTCGTCCTTTTGGGGTCGCCGAATCGCAGTCGGCTTAAGCCGTTGGGTTTGGGTTCGCCGTCGTGACGAGGCTGCGTTCGAAGAACACGTCCTCTTCGACCATCGGCGGCTTGAACGAGGTATCGACGGGCACGAGGCTTCGTTCGATCTTGTCGTGTGCGATGGCGCCGGAATTCGATCCGGCTTCGTTCGGCACGGAGCGTCCGCCGGCGCGCTCGAGGATCTCTCGCGCAAACGCGATTCGATCGTCGACGAACACGGTCACCACGCTTTCGAGCGGCGCGAGCGTCTCGTCGATCACGCGCGCTCGTTCGGGATCGATGCCGTGATCTTCTAGCGAACGTCGTAACGAATTGCCTTCGCCCGTAAAGAAACGTCCGATCGCGCCGAGCACGCCGTCGCTCGACTCCTCGACTTCGTTCTGCGACTTCTCACCCGTCGCGGGTTGCGTTGTGGCCATCCACGGTTCGGGAAAACTCTGCTCGCGTAAACGAGTTAGTGCGGATCGTGCCGCTTCGCGGTCGTCGAAGACCGCCGCGATCGCGCGTTCGCCGTCGTACATGATTGCTCGCTCCCTCGGTTTCGGTTGGTGCGACGGAATGTGTCGCACCACGTTCTTACCCGGGGAGCGAGTCTCTAGCATCCGCTAGTGAACGAGAAACCCAACGAGCAGCAGCGCGACGATATTGAACACCTTGATCATCGGATTGATCGCCGGGCCCGCCGTGTCTTTGTACGGATCGCCGACCGTATCGCCGGTGATCGCGGCGGCGTGCGCGAGCGAACCTTTGCCGCCGAAGTTTCCGTCTTCGATATATTTCTTCGCATTGTCCCACGCGCCGCCGCCGCTCGTCATCGCGAGTGCGAGAAAAAGTCCCGTGACGATCGTGCCCACGAGCGCGCCGCCCATCATCTTCGCGCCACCGAAATCGGGGAGCACGTACGAGAGCAACACGATCGCGATCGGAACGCCGATCGGGATGATCGCGGGCAGCACCATCTCCTTGAGCGCCGCACGCGTCACGATATCGACCGTCGTTCCGTAGTCCGGCTTTTGCGTGCCGTCCATGATGCCGGGCATCTCGCGAAATTGGCGGCGGACCTCTTCGACGACGGCACCGCCGGCGCGCCCGACCGACTCCATGGAGAGCGATGCGAAGAGAAACGGACAGAGTCCGCCGATGAGTAAGCCCGCGAGCACGTAGGGATCGCCGATGTTGAAGAACGCGTTGAACGAACTCGCGTCGGGCGTATCGCAATACGCACCCGGCGTCGCGTGACACTTATCCGAAAGCTCTTGCAAGAACGATGCGAACAGCACGACGGCCGCGAGGCCGGCCGATCCGATCGCATATCCTTTCGTCACGGCCTTCGTCGTGTTGCCGACGGCATCGAGCGGATCGGTCACGTTTCGAACCGCTTCCGGCATCTGCGCCATCTCCGCGATGCCGCCGGCATTATCGGTGATCGGTCCGAACGAATCGATCGCGACGATGATGCCCGCCATCGAGAGCATCGCCATGACGGCGATCGCAACGCCGTAGAGCCCGGCGAACGTGTACGAGACGAGGATGCCGATCACGATCGTAAGCGCCGGAAGCGCCGTCGCCTGCATCGAGACGGCGAGGCCCGCGATGATGTTCGTCGCGTGCCCCGTGATAGACGCTTTCGCAATATTGCGCACGGGTGCGAACTGCGTCCCGGTGTAGATCTCCGTGATATACGTGATCGCGCCCGTGATGAGAAGGCCGACGAGCGCGCAGACGAAGATTGCGGTCGCGCCGAACGTGAGGCCGGTGCTCGTGGTGACGCCCGCTCCGAATTCGCGTTGCGAGACGACGTAGAATCCGACGGCGGCGATGAGACCCGCGACGATCAAGCCGCGATAGAGCGCGCCCATGATCGAGCCCTTCGCGTCGTTGCTCATGCGGACGAAGAGCGTTCCGACGATCGACGCGACGATCGACACCGCTCCGAGGACGAGCGGGAACGTCGTGGCCGTCTCGAGATCGTTTCCGAGCACGAGGTGTCCGAGCAACATCGTGGCGACCGTCGTCACCACGTAGGTCTCGAAGAGATCGGCCGCCATGCCCGCGCAATCGCCGACGTTGTCGCCGACGTTATCCGCGATCACGGCCGGATTGCGCGGATCGTCTTCGGGAATACCCGCTTCGAGTTTGCCGACGAGATCCGCGCCAACGTCCGCGGCCTTCGTGAAGATTCCGCCACCGAGACGCGCGAACACGGAGATAAGCGAGCATCCGAATGCGAGACCGACGAGCGCGCCGATCGAATCGGAAATCTGATTTGGATCGTTCGCGTTGATGCGCAGGACGATCGCGTAGTAGCCGCTGACCGCAACGAGTCCGAGCCCGACAACGAGTAAACCCGTGACCGCGCCGCCGCGGAATGCGAGCGCGAGCGCCGGTGCGAGTCCCTCGCGCGCGGCTTCGGCCGTGCGTACGTTGGCGCGCACGGACACGATCATGCCGATGAATCCCGCGGCACCCGAGAGTATCGAGCCGATCGCGAAGCCGAAGGCCGCCTCCCACCCGAGCGGGTGCGGCGCGATTCCGATCGCGAGAAAGAGCACGACGGCGACGACGCCGATGGTCGTGTACTGCCGCCGCAGGAACGCCATCGCGCCCTCTTGGATGGCGGCCGCGATCTCTTGCATGCGCTCGTTGCCGGGCGATTGCCGCAGCACGACGCCGATCAGCGCGATGCCGTAGACGATCGCGAGGACCCCCGCGGCAAGACCGAGCCCGATAGCGAGGGATGAGTCCACGGCGGCCTACAATCTAAATTCCTAATAATAGGAACTTTATTTCATCGTTCGCTAGAGCTTACGAAGCTATCCTGTCCGTAACGACGGAGAACTGTTTTTGACCGCGAAGCGTCCCACCGACATGCAAGAGGTCGAATTTCTCGTCGTCGGGTGCGGTCCGGCAGGCGGTACGGCGGCGCGTGAGGCGGCTCGCTCGGGCGTCGAAACGTTGGTGCTCGAGCGCGACCCGGTCGTCGGCACGAAACGCGTGTGCGCCGCGGGACTGCGCCCCGGCTTCTGCGACGATTTCAACCTCCCACGTTCGATCGTCCACTGCGACACGCCGACCTTGACGATGCGTGGCCTCTCGGGCAAGCCGTACGTGTTCGATGTGGGAACGGCGCATACGACCACGCGTGAAGAACTCGACGGTACGATCGCCGCCCTCGCCCGCTCCGAAGGCGCACAGATCGTGACCTCCACGTTGTACCGCGGGTACGTTCGCGATGGCGACCGCACGGTGGTGGAGTATGCCGATCTCACGAGTGGCGAGCGGAAGAAAGTCCGCGCTAAGAGCGTCTTGCTCGCCCAGGGTTCGAGCGCGCGCTTCGAACGCGGCACCGCGCTCGACTACGACGAATGGCAGGCCGGACTCATCACGTGCTACCAGTACCGCGTGTATCTCGAGCGGCCGGCGATCGACGAGACGTACGCGACGCTGGAAATGCATTACTACCTGACCGAATCGGGTCGCAACGTGATCGCGTGGATGTTCCCCAAGCGAGATCATCTTTCGATCGGACTCGGCGTGGCCGGGAAATGCTCGGGAAAAGAACTGCGCGCGGAACTCGACGCGTTTCTCCCGACGGTCGCCGAACGTCTGTTCCCCGGCGTCGGCTACACGATTCGTGAAGAGGGCAACTTACTCTACGGTGGGGCGCCTCGACCGCACATCAGCGACGGTGACGTGATGGTCGCCGGGACGGCGGCGGGCCTCGTCGATGCGACCACGGGCGAAGGCATTCACGAGGCCGCAACGTCCGGGCGGCTCGCGGCCGCGGCCGTCGTGGCGGCCAAGCGCGGACGCACGAACGCGCCGGCGCAGCAATACGAGCGCGATCTCAAAGGCGTCTTCTACGGGCGTTTGCGGCACCGCCACAAGTTGATGACGTTCCTCGAGCGCCGGCCCATGCGCTTCGACGTCCTCTTCGAACATCTGGCGCGGACGCCGCGATTCGCGAGCATGCTGCAGCGCGATCGCAACGATTACTCGCTCGGCGAATGGGTGTATCTGTACGCGCAGGCCGCGCTCTTTTCGGTCCGCGCGCTGCGGCCGTAGGGGGGCTGCCGCACTTTTTGCGGTTCCTTCGGAAGAGTCCGCGCGAGGGTGTTGAATGTCACACTCGTTGAAGACGGATTCGAACCCCTATGTGATTGCGGGCGTGCGATACACACGGGAAGAGGTCATTCATCGCTACATACACTTGGTGAAGTATGTGGCCGGTAGAATCTCGGTCAATCTGCCGCCGAACGTCGAACTCAACGATCTGATCAACGACGGCGTCGTCGGCTTGATCGACGCGATCGAAAAATACGACGACGACCGCGGCGTGAAATTCGAAACGTACGCGATCACGCGCATTCACGGCGCGATCATCGATGCGCTCCGCGCGCTCGATTGGGTGCCGCGCGCGATCCGCCAAAAAGCGCGCGAGCTCGAGCGGACGCAGCATCAACTCGAAGCCGAACTCGGCGAACAGCCGAGCGACGACGAAGTCGCGGCGCGCATGGGCATCTCGAAGCGCGAACTCGAGGGCTTGCAGCAGAAGGTTCGCGGCACGTCCGTGCTCTCGCTCGAAGAACACTTACCGAACGAGCGCGGCAACGATATCCCGCTGCTCGACACGCTCAAGGGCGACGACGGCGATCTCGGCAGTGACGTCGAGCAACGCGAAATTCGCGAGGCCCTCGTCGCGGCGGTCGAGTCGCTTTCGAAGCAAGAACGCATCGTGATCAAGCTCTATTACTTCGAAGGCCAGACGCTCAAAGAAATCAAGCAGGTTCTGGAAGTTTCGGAATCGCGCGTCTCGCAGATCCACGCGCAAGCGGTCATCCATCTGCGGCAGAAGTTGCGCGTGCTCAAAGCGGATCTCGGCTTCCGCGATAACGATCCGACGATCAAGCAGAAGTACGTCCGTCGCCCGAATCCGGCGTCGGGCGCCGAGGTCGCGAGCTAACTCGCACGTGGCGGTTCGTAGGATTCGCGGCGCGCGAGAAGTGCCGCTCTTTTCGGCGTTGCTCGTGGACCCGGCGGGCGAAGCGATCGTCTCGGTGGATGGCGACGTCCGTCTCTATCGCGGTTGGCTCGCGCGGCCCCAAGCGGACGCGTTGCTAGCGGCGATTCATGCGACGACGGTTTGGAAGCAAGAGCGTCGCAAAATGTACGATCGCGTCGTGGACGTGCCGCGCGAACAGGCGTGGTTCGGGGATGGCCCGAGGGAACTCGTCGACGGCCCGATGATTCCGGAGCTCGCGCGGGTTCGCGCGGATCTCGAAGCGCTCGCGGGCGTTCGATTTGCGTACGTGCTGCTCAATCGTTATCGTGACGGCGCGGATAGCGTCGCATGGCACAACGATCGGGAGGTCGCGTCGATCGAGCGGCCCACGATCGCCTCGCTCACGCTCGGGGCGACCCGCGCCTTCGACGTGCGCCCGAAGGCCGATCGCTCCCGGGTCGTCTCCGTCGATCTCGATCACGGGGATCTCGTCGTCATGCGGGGCGAGACCCAGGCGAACTACGAGCATCGGGTCGGCAAGGACCCGCGCGTTGCGGGCGAGCGGATCAACCTCACGTTCCGCCAGCATCACGAGGTCGGCAGTCGTCCAATCGAACAGGAGTTCGATTCGGATGCGCGAAGGGGAGAACTCCGATGAGCTGGTTCGGGAAGTTGAAGACGGCACTCGGGCGTTCGCGCGAGTCGCTCGCCGGCGTGGAGTCTCTCGGCAACCAGCGCCGACCGCTCGATCGCGAGTTCTGGGACGAGCTCGAGGAGCTCCTGATCGCGGCCGATTTCGGCGTCCCGACCACGGAAAAGATCGTCGATGGGCTCCAGACCGTCTCGCGACAAGAGTTCTGGGCGCGCAGCGACCAGGCGGTCTCGCGCTTCAAGCAAGACGTCCGGAAATTCCTCACGCTTCCGAACGCGGGGCTGCGGATGGCCGGGCGGCCCGCCGTGATCCTCGTGGTCGGCGTGAACGGCAGCGGCAAGACGACGACGGTCGGAAAACTCGGCCGGTACTTGTCATCCAAGGGCAAGCGCGTGATGTTCGTTGCGGCGGACACGTTCCGGGCGGCGGCGGCCGAGCAACTGGGCGTTTGGGCCGAGCGCAGCGGCGCGGAGTTCGTTCGCGGCCGTGAGGGCTCGGATCCATCGTCCGTCGTGTTCGATGGTCTCGCGGCGGCGAAGGCGCGGAAGGTCGACGTCGTGCTCATCGATACGGCCGGCCGGCTACAGACAAAATCGAATCTCATGGACGAGCTTAAGAAGATGCGCCGCATCATCGAACGCGAGACGGGTGCGCCGCCGGACGAGACGCTGCTCGTCGTCGATGGAACGACGGGCCAGAACGCGATCTCGCAAGCCAAACTTTTCAACGAAGCCACGGCGCTCACGGGGGTCGTGGTCACGAAGCTCGACTCGACCGCGAAGGGCGGCGTGCTCGTCGCGATCGTGGATACGCTCGTCGTGCCCATCAAGTTCATCGGCCTCGGCGAGGGCATCGACGAGCTCCGACCCTTCGACCCCGCGACGTTCATCGACGCATTGTTCGTATCCGCGGCCTGAACGCGAACCACTGTGCCACTATGGTGGCACTCTCACCCGATACCATCGACTCGTACGAATCACTCATCGCGCTCATGGAAGGGGCACTCATCACGTGGCGGACGACAAAGCGGTAGCGCTCGGTAACGCGCTCGCACAGATCGAACGGCAATTCGGCAAGGGCTCCATCATGAAGATGGGCGACTTCGCCGAGCGCATGCATATGGACGTCATCCCGACGGGATCGATCGCGCTCGATCTGGCGCTCGGGGTCGGTGGTCTTCCGCGCGGCCGCGTCGTCGAGATTTATGGGCCGGAGTCGAGCGGTAAGACGACCCTCGCGCTCCATGTCATCGCCGAGGCGCAGAAGTTGGGCGGCACGGCGGCCTTCGTCGATGTCGAGCACGCGCTCGATCCCACGTACGCAAAGGGCCTCGGCGTCGATCTCGATAGCCTCCTCGTTTCCCAACCGGATACCGGCGAACAGGCGCTCGACATCGCCGAAATGCTCGTGCGTTCCAACGCCGTCGATGTCGTCGTGGTCGACTCGGTCGCGGCGCTCGTCACGAAGGCCGAACTCGAAGGCGACATGGGCGATACGCACGTCGGCTTGCAGGCTCGGCTCATGTCGCAAGCGCTGCGCAAACTCACGGCGGCGATCTCGCGCTCCAAATGCGTGATGATCTTCATCAACCAGCTGCGCGAAAAAGTCGGCGTCATGTTCGGAAGCCCGGAGACGACGTCGGGCGGCCGCGCGCTGAAGTTCTACGCATCGGTGCGTCTCGACGTTCGCAAACTCGAGCAGATCAAGATCGGCACCGACGTGGTCGGCTCGCGAACGCGCGTCAAGGTGGTCAAGAACAAGGTCGCGCCACCGTTCCGGCAAGCGGAATTCGACATCACGTACGGTCGCGGCATCTCGAAGATGGGCTCGGTACTCGACGTCGCGCTCGAACGCAACATCGTTGCGAAGAGCGGCTCGTGGTATACCTACGGCGACGTGCGCGTTGGTCAAGGTCGCGAGAATGCGAAGGCCTATCTCGAAGAACATTCGGATCTCGCATCGGAGATCGAGATCAAGATTCGCGAGGCACTGCGTGCGGCGAGTTCGACGAACGGTCACGCACCGCTCGTCGCCGCAGGTGTCGCGGACGACGAGTGAGGTACGCGCGGAGCGCGCGCGACCGCGGTCTTCACCGCGCGTCGCCGCGCTTCGCATGCTGGCACAACGCCGGCTAACCGAATCTCAGCTCTGGGAACGGCTCGCGCGTCGCGGCTATCCCGACGACGAGATTCGCGGTGCGATCGAGTCGTGTAAGCGCGATGGTTTCGTCGACGACGCACTCTTCGCGCGACTCTTCGTCGACGGTCGTGTGAAAGCGGTCGGCAATGCGCGCCTCGTCGCCGAGCTCGTGCGACGCGGTATCGATCGCGACGCGGCGAAGGCGAGCGTCGCGACCGCGGAGCGCGACCAAGAGGAGCGGCTTGGGAGCGCGATCGACAAGCTGTTTCGCACCCGCAGCAACCTGAGCTATCCGAGCGCGGCGCGCGCGCTCGAACGCCTGGGCTTCCCGGCGTCGGCGATTTACCGTCAGCTGCGCGAACGCGCGCACGCCGGCGGCTGGGCGGGCGCGGAAGACGAAGGGGAGTAAGGCTTTCCGCGTAACGAGCCCGTTCATGCGGTCCCTTCTCGCGACGACTCTCGCGATCGTCGTCACGCTCTCCGCCGTCGCCGCGCCCGCCGTCGAACTTCAATCGATCGTTCGAGCCGCATCGGAATATCAGAATTCGAATCCGAAGCTGCAAGAGATGTACCGCGCGGCTCTCATTAACACGAGCCATCAGGTGACGGTCGCCGCGGACGGCACCGCCTACGTGAAGACGGGCGACATTCCCGCGGAGTGGTTGCGCGACTCGAGCGCCCAGGTGCGTCCGTATCTCTTCTTCGCGAAGAGCGATCCGGAGGTCGCATCGCTCTTGCGCGGCATCATCGCGCGCCAGGGGAAGTATCTCGCGATCGATCCCTATGCGAACGCGTTTACGATCGACTATCGCGTGTGGGAACAGAAGTTCGAGCTCGATTCGCTCGCGTATCCGATCATTCTCGCGTGGAGCTATTGGAAAGCGACGGGCGATTCGTCGGTCTTCACGAGCGAAGAGTCGCTCGGGCTCGACAAGGCGCTCGAGACGATGGAGCGCGAGCAAGATCACGCGGCGAATTCGAAATACACGCACAAAGAACTGCGCGATAATAACGGTAATCCGGGCCCAAATCCGGTCGGTTACACGGGGATGATCTGGACGGGGTTCCGACCATCGGACGATGCGTGCAAGTACAACTATCTGATCCCTTCGGAAATGCTCGCGGTCGTGGCGCTCGGCGATCTCGAGGAAATCGAACGCTCCGTGTACCGGAACTTGCTCAAATCGAATCGCGCGAAGACGTTGCGCTCGGAAGTGCAAGACGGTATTCAGAACTTCGGCGAAGTGTTCACGCCGAACTATGGGTACGTGTATGCCTACGAAGTCGACGGGCTCGGCGGCAAGATCCTCATGGACGATGCCAACATTCCGAGCTTGCTTTCGGCGCCGTATTTCGGCTACACGAAGCCCGATAGTTTCGTCTATCGCAACACGCGGCGCTTTTTGCTCTCACGCGACAATCCGTATTACTACGTGGGCTCGGTCGCGCGCGGTATCGGGAGCGCACACACGAGCGATCGGTACGTGTGGCCGCTGGCGCTCATCATGCAGGGGCTGACGTCGACTTCGGACTCCGAGCGGCACGACGTGCTCACGCAGTTGCTCGCGAGCGATCCAGGCGACCACCTCTTACACGAGTCGTTCGATCCCGACGATCCGCACCGTTTTACGCGGACCGATTTTGGGTGGCCGAACGCCCTCTTTTCCGAGTTCGTGATGACGTCGTTCGACGGCGTGCCCGTCCAGCCGATGGGCGACACGAGCGATCTCGAGTTTCGTGGAGATTAGGCTGGCGTGAAAGCGGATATCGTTCTCGGCATCCAGTGGGGCGACGAAGGCAAGGGTCGCGTGGTCGACTCCTATTGCGCGGACTACGACGTGGTCGCGCGTTTCGGTGGCGGCGATAACGCGGGCCACACGCTCGTGGTCGGTGATCGAAAGCTCGCGCTACGTATCGTGCCGAGCGGCGTGCTGCAGTCGCGCCCCGAGCTCTTCATCGGCGGCGGCACCGTCGTCAGTCTCGAAGGCTTCGTCGCCGAGATCGATATGCTCGCGGGTATCGGCATCGACGTCTCGCGCATCAAGATTTCCGATCGCGCGCACGTCGTGTTTCCCTACCACGCGGCGTTCGATCGTGCGAACGAAAAGTCGCGCGGCGATGCGGCGATCGGAACGACCGGTCGCGGCATCGGTCCGGCCTATACCGACAAAGCAGCTCGGTTCGGCATCACGTTCGGCGATCTCCGCAAACGTGAAGCGCTCGCCGACAAGATCCGCTACAATCTCGTCTCGCGCTCGGCCGCGTTCGTTGCGATGGGTGACGTGCCGCGCGAAGAAGAGGTCGTGGGCAAGACGCTCTCGCTCTTACCGCGCGTGCTGCCGCACGTGGTCGATGGCGTCGGGTACATCCACGAGGCACTCGAGGGCGGCAAGAGGATCTTGATCGAGGGCGCGCAGGGCACGTTGCTCGACGTCGGTTACGGCACGTATCCGTTCGTGACGAGTTCGCATACGATCGCCGGTGGCGCGTGCACCGGGCTCGGGATCGGCCCGACCGCGATCGGCAGCGTGGTCGGCATCGCAAAGGCGTACTGCACGCGCGTCGGTGCGGGTCCGTTCCCTTCCGAGCTCTTCGACGAAGTCGGCGCGGCGCTTCGCGAGCGCGGCGGCGAGTTCGGCACGGTGACCGGTCGTCCGCGGCGCTGCGGCTGGTTCGATGCGGTCGCGGCGCACTACGCCGTGCGCGTGAACGGACTGACGAGCGCGGTGATCACGAAGCTCGACGTGCTCTCCGGTCTTGAGAAGATCGCGATCGTCACCGGCTACCGCATCGGCGGTGCGTCCGTCGGCTTCGAATCCGCGAGCGACCCGGATCTCGAACTCGAGTATGCGTGGTACGACGGGTGGACCGAGGACCTCTCGGCGATCCGCAAGATCGACGACCTGCCGCCGGCGGCGCGTCGCTACGTCGCGGCGCTCGAAGCGGCACTTCACGTGCCGATCGAAGCGGTGTCCCTCGGGCCCGAGCGAGCGTCACTGGCCGTTCGATAGCGAACTGCCCTAGCGATCGTGCGTTCTTGTCGCGATAGCACGGTGTGGCTCGTTTTCGTTATCGCTTCGAACGCGCGCGTGTCGCAGCGCGCTGCGCATCGGAGGCGGCAACGCGCGCGCTTGCCGTCGCGTGCGTGGCCTCGCGCCTCGCGCAGGAGGCGCTCGACCGTTCGCGCGCGCCCGACGATGCGACCGCGTTTCACGGCGCGTGGTCGACCGGGTCTGGCCTGTGGTTCGCGCTCGTCGACCGCGACGGCTGGGGCGCCGCGCGCGCTTCTCGCGAACGCGCGTGTCTTGCCGCCCTCGACGACGCGCGGCGTGACGAGCAGCGTGCACGCGTCGCATCTGAGGCGGCCCGGCGGCGGTTCGACGGCTTCGAACGTCACCGCGAACGGGCGCTCGCGTCGCACCGCGCGGAAGAAGAGCGGCGCGAAGAAGCCGAGCGCGATGAGGCGTGTGTTCGCTCGTGAACGAACTCGCCTTCGCGCTTCGCTTTCTCGCCGCGCTTTGCGTGGTGGCGGGCGTTCTTGCCGGCCTTCGCTACGCCGGGCTCGCCGTGCAGCGCGGGCGAGCGCGTTCGGGTTCGCGGTACCTCGCGGTGCTGGACACGGCATATCTGCCCGGTGGCGCGTCGCTTCACGTCGTTCGTGTCGGCGAGCGAACGATCGTCGTGGGCCGGTGCGCGTCGAGTATCGCGACCCTCGCGGAAATCGACGCCGCAGCCACGCGGGGACCGGCGGATGCGCTGCGTGAAGCCTGAGCGATGCGAGTTCTCGTCGTCGACGATGCCGCGGTCTCTCGGGCTGCGTTCGCACGGATCGCGCGAGCCGCCGGATTCGACGACGTGATCGAGGCGACGGGCGTCGATGCGGGGCTCGCCCTTGCGGCCGAAGCGCGCCCCGATGTGGTCGTCGTCGATGGGCGGCTCGTTCGGGACGTACCGGCGACGTTCGTCGCGCCGCTTCGCGAGCGGGATTCCGCGGTCGAGATCTTCGTGGTGGTGGCGCTCGATGAAAAGGCGCTCGTCCGTGCGGCGCTCCGCGCCGGTGCGACCGGCGCCCTCTTGCGGCCCGTCCTCCTCTCGCAACTGGTGCGAATCCTCGCCCCCGATGGTCGGAAGGCCGAGGATGCTTCGCGGCACGATTCCGCGAAATGATGGGCATGGCAGACGGACCGGGTCTCGAGACCTACGCGAATCTCACGAACGAGGCTGAACCACAAGCCGCAGGCGCGGCTCCCGATGGCACGAGCGGGGACGCGACGCTGAAGCGGACGATCCTGTTCGTCGTCGTCGCAGCGGCATCGGCCGGGCTTGCGTTTGCCGTCATCCGCGCGACGCTCCTCAAGCCGCCGTCGGATCCGACGACCGAACGCATCCAGCAACTGATCGACGAAGCGAATCGGCTGCTCAAGCAGCTCGATGACAAGAAGCCTGACTAGCGGCGGCAGCGCGGCTCTCGCGCCGGTGCTCGCGCCCGGCGATATCGTCGAAATTTCGTGCACCGATCTCATTGCGAAAACGGGTCAGGCCGTCGGTCGCTCCGACGGCATGGTCGTCTACGTTCTCGGGCCGGTTCCGGGCGAGCGCGCGCGCGTCCGCATCGAGACGGTCAAGGCGAAGTACGCCGTTGCAGAGCTCGTCGAGTTACTGAGCCGCTCGCCCGATCGCGTGGAACCGTTTTGCGGCGTCTTCGGCGCGTGCGGCGGCTGTCAGGTGCAGCACCTCGCGTACCCCGCGCAGCTCGGTTGGAAGCGCGGGATCGTCGAGAACGCACTGCGTCGGCTCGGCGGCATCGAGGATGCGCCCGTCGCGATGCCGATCGGTATGGCGAATCCACGAAGTTATCGCAACAAGATGGCACTCGTCGTCACATCGACGACGGCGGCGGCGGAAGGTGATGTTCCCGCCGTACAGTTCGGTTTTTACGCGGCGCGCACGCACGATATCGTTCCGATCGAGACGTGCCCGATCGTCATGCCGCAGCTCGACGAAGCGATCGCCGGCTTTTGGGACGCAGCGCGCGATCCCGAGACGCGTCCCGCGTTCGCCGGCGCGAAGCACGTCGTCGCGCGTGCGGGCCTCGCATCGGGCGAATCGGTCGTCTCGCTCACCACGGAACGTGCGTCGTCGCAGTTGCCCGCGCTCGGTGCGAAACTCGCGGCGAAGTTGCCGGGCGTCGTTGGGATCGGTAACTCGTTCGAGCCGCCGAGCGAAAACGCCGTGATGGGTCGCAAGAACGTCACGGTATTCGGGAGTTCGGAAATGCAGGAAGCGATCGACGGCGTTCGCTTCCGCGTGTCCCCGGCGTCGTTCTTCCAAGTCAATAGCGAGATGGTCGGGAAAATCTTCGGCTATCTCGCGAAGCAGGTTCCGAACGTCGATCGCATCGTCGATCTCTATTGTGGCGCGGGGACGTTCGCGCTCTTTTTCGCGAAGCATGGCGCACGCGTCGTCGGCATCGAAGAGAATCCGCATGCCGTGCGCGAGGCCAATGCGAACGCGCTGCTCAACGGCGTCGATGCAAAGACGGCGTTCATGAACGGTCGCGTCGAAGCGGTGCTCCGCACGAAGCAAGGTGCGAGCGCGCTCGCGGCGGCGGACGTCGTGTTCCTCGATCCGCCGCGTAAGGGTTCCGACGAAGCGACGATCGGTGCGATCGTTCGCGCGCGCGTGCCGCACGTGTGGTATCTCTCGTGCAATCCCGCGACGCTCGCGCGCGATCTCGCACAACTCGTCGCCGGCGGTTATCGCCTCGGCGCCGTGCAACCATTCGACATGTTCCCGCAGACGGGTCACATCGAGGCGCTCGCCTCGCTGCACCGTGCGGACGTTCCGCCGCTGGATTTTGCGGCCGAGGAGGCATAAGTGGCATCCGGCGACATCGACGTCGCGTACGTCGCGAAGTTGGCGCGCATCGCGCTGACGCCGGCGGAGATCGAACGCTTCGGCGCGCAGCTCGGTGCGTTGCTCGAACACGTCGACGCGCTCTCGCACCTCCCGGTAAGCGACGTCGCGGCGACCGCGCAGGTGATCGCGCAGAGCAACGTGATGCGCGACGACGTCGCGCGCCCGTCGCTCGATCGCGAGACCGTGCTCGAGGGTGCCCCGAAACGCGAAGGTTCGTATTTCCGCGTGCCGCGCATCATCGGTGAAGACGCATGAGCGACGAGACCGCAGTCGAGATCGCACGCTCCGTCAACGCGCGCGAAACGTCCGCCGTGGAACGGGCCCTCGCGATGGCCGAACGGATCGCCGAACGCGATGGCGCCGTCGGTGCCTATCTCACGCAGACCGCCGACCTCGCACGCGCCCATGCGGAAACGATCGACGCGCGCATCGCCGCGGGCGAACGGTTGCCGCTCGCGGGCGTGCCGCTCGCGATCAAAGACAACATGTGCGTTACGGGTACCCGCACCACGTGCGCGTCGCGTATTCTCGAGCATTGGATTTCGCCGTACACCGGAACGGCCGTGGAGCGTCTGCTCGCCGCGGGCGCGCTTCCGCTCGGCAAGACGAACCTCGACGAATTCGCGATGGGTTCGTCGTGCGAGAATAGCGCGCTCGGCAAGACCGCGAACCCGTGGGATCTCGGACGCGTGCCGGGCGGCAGTTCCGGCGGCAGCGTCGCCGCCGTTGCGGCCGGCGGAGCGACGATCGCGCTCGGCAGCGACACGGGCGGGTCCCTTCGCGAGCCGGCCGCGGTCTGCGGCGGCGTGGGCTTCCAGCCGGCGTACGGGCGCGTCCCGCGGTTCGGC
>Ga0116226_10002932_pt1 | contig 14996 bp, 11 predicted proteins | sample S1TSphfallax_FD_89692 | JGI IMG/M metagenome (GOLD analysis project Ga0116226, IMG submission 89692) | Host-associated microbial communities from peat moss isolated from Minnesota, USA - S1T2_Fa - Sphagnum fallax MG | ecosystem: Host-associated > Plants > Peat moss > Unclassified | place: USA...
GAGCGGATTCGGCACATAGGCAATGCCGTCCGAAAATACCGATACCTGATCGGCGAGCACGGCGTAGGGCAAGCCATAGGGGCGGGCGGGATTGTCGAGCTGGGCCAGATTGGGATAGGCGACTTCCATCCCGGGCGGCGAGGGCCGCACGGGCGCGCTCGAGTACACCATGTTCACGGACCGATTGTGGATGTGCATGACATCGCACCACACGTCCGTGAGCGGATTCTTCCAGCGCTCCATCACCTTGCCGGTATGCAGATCGGTGTAGTACCCGACCTCGTGCCACAGATGGTGATAAGAACCATCGGGCTGGCGCTGCTCGGAGCCGGTGCCGAAGCCCGTGAAGCCACACAGCGCCCTTACCATGGAGTCCGGTTGGACGGCGAACAGGTGGCCGGAGTAGGCGCCGTAGTAGGGTTTGCCGGACGTATCGCCGCTCAGGCGCACGTAGACATCCAGCATCCCGGCGGGGGTGTCCAGCTGGGCGAGGTCGCCCGCGCGAAAACGACCGCTCGCAGCCGCCGCCTGGGCGGTCGTAGAGGTGACATCGAGAGCGCCCGCGGCGACCGCGCTGCCCGCGCCGACGAGGAACAGTCTTCGGGAAATTCCAGACTCGTCCATGGGCATCAGTCGCATCGCATCTCTCCTAAGTTTTGTAGTTCTAAAGCAGGCGTTCAGGCGCTCCCAATGACGCCCTCCCCAGCGGCTTCACTGTAAACCGACAGGTCTGCCGTTGTGAATCCATGTAGAGCACCGCCGTAGAGTCCGGACTGAAAACGGTTCAGAACGTTACGACCGAGCGGATCGATTCCCCCGTATGCATGAGATCGAAGGTCTCGTTGATTCTCTCGATCGGTAGCACATGGGTGATGAGCGGATCGATCGAGATCTTACCGTCCATATACCAATCCACGATTTTAGGCACGTCCGTGCGGCCGCGCGCGCCGCCGAAGGCGGTGCCCTTCCAGACTCGGCCGGTGACCAGCTGAAACGGGCGGGTACGGATTTCCTGGCCTGCGCCGGCGACACCAATGATCACCGATACGCCCCAGCCGCGGTGGCAGCATTCCAGGGCCTGGCGCATGAGGTCCACGTTGCCGACGCACTCGAAGCTATAGTCGGCGCCGCCATCGGTGAGCGCGACGAGGTAGGGCACCAAGTCGCCCTCAACCTCCTTCGGGTTGACGAAGTGGGTCATACCAAACTGCTCGGCGAGTGCCTTGCGCTTCGGATTGACGTCGACGCCGATGATTTTGTTGGCGCCGACCATGCGCGCCCCTTGAATGACGTTCAAGCCGATGCCACCGAGTCCGAACACGACCACGTTGGCTCCGGCTTCAACCTTGGCGGTATTGATGACTGCGCCGATCCCGGTCGTCACGCCACAGCCGATGTAGCAGACCTTCTCGAACGGCGCGTCCTTGCGGATCTTCGCGAGCGCGATCTCCGGTAGTACCGTGTGGTTCGAGAACGTCGAACAGCCCATGTAATGGTGTACGGGTGTGCCGTTCAAAGAGAAGCGGCTGGTGCCATCGGGCATCACGCCACGTCCCTGAGTGGCACGGATGGCGGTGCAGAGATTGGTCTTGTGCGAGGTGCAGCTGCGGCACTCCCTGCATTCCGGGGTGTAGAGCGGGATGACGTGATCCCCAGGTCGCAGCGAATGGACCCCCGCGCCGATTTCCAGCACGACCCCCGCGCCCTCGTGTCCGAAGATCACCGGGAAAAGACCCTCCGGGTCCGCCCCGGAGCGGGTGAATTCATCCGTATGACAGACCCCGGAGGCGCGGATCTCGACCAGCACTTCGCCAGGGCGCGGCCCCTCTAGATCGACGGTCTCGATCGTGAGGGGCGCCCCGGCGCGGAAGGCAACCGCCGCCCGGGTCTGCATACGGCTTACTCCTCCGGGTGCGAGGGCGGGGCGGCGAGCGGCGCGGACTCGCGCATCGGCATCGGCATTTGCACGGCGGGCGGCGGTGCTGCTGCGGGGGCCGGAGTGGCTGCCGCAACCGGCGTCGGCGCGGGCGCCGCAACCGGCGCCGAAGACCAGACCACGAAGGGGCGATCGGGCGGTCGCGGGGACTCCGTGTGCGCGCCTGAGTTCGCTGCCGGCGGAGCGGCCGAGTGCGCCCCCGATTGAGCTGCCGAGTCGCGCGGCGGAGCCGGCTCCCGCTCGCGTTGCCGCGGCTCGTTCGATGAATCGGCGTGCATGCCCGGTGCGAACGCATCCGTCTGTGACGGTTCGCGGTCAAAGCTGCCGTTGGCGTCGCCGCCGTCAGGCTCGCCCGAGAATCCCTGCGACTGGCCATCGCGCTGGCCGCCGCCCCCGCCGCCGCCGCGGCGTCCGCGACGCCGTCCGCGACGGCCGCGCCCACCGCGCTCACCGCGGTCGGCAGGGCCCCCAGCCATAGAGTCTTCGGTCGTCTCGACGCCCGTGGCGACGTTTTCCGCTTCGTCACGAGCCGCAGGCGTGTTGAAGCCCGCGGGCGGTGGGCCGTCGCGACGCTCGCCTTCGCGGGGCCGAGGCGGCCGACGCGGATCGATGTCGTTGCGGGGGCGCGGCGCGTCTCGAGGCTCGCGAGGTTCGCGAGATTCACGCGGTTCCCGAGCCTCGCGGGGTTCACGCGAGTCGCGCGGCGGACCGTCACGCCCGGCCAGCTCCCGGGGGCGTTGTGCGTCGCGGGCAGAACCGTCGCGGCGCGGTTCGCGCTGACGGTCGCGGTCGCGGTCGCGCGAGCCGGAGTCTCGGCCACGCGAGCGATCGCCATCGCGTCGCGGACCGCCATCCGCAGCCTGCCGCTCCGGTCGCCGATGACCGTCACGGCGCCCATCGCGCCGACCCTCGCCCTCGCGCCGCGGTCGTGAGTCCTCCGCCGGTGCGGTCGCGGTGGCCGCTACCGTGGTGTGAGCATTCGAGGGAGCACTGCCGCTGAACACAAACTTCACGCGCTGCCAGAACCCCATCGGTGCGGTGACCTGGGCGAGCGGGACCGCCGCGGGCGCTACGGGCGCTGCCGCAGCGGCGACGGCGACCGCTACCGGCGCCGCGACGGGAGTCGGCGCGACCGGGGCCGGCGTGGTCGGCATGATCGGGACCACTGCGGGCGCTTCCTGGGCCGCTTTCTTCTCGGCGACCGTAATCGGATCGACCACCACCGGCGGAGTCGGGATCTGATAGGAGAGCTGCTTGTTCTCGGGCAGCTCGGACTCGTCGTCGCGCACGCGGCGGATCGAATACTCCGGGGTCTGCATGTACGGGTTAGGGACCACGGTCAGGTCGATACCGCTCTTGATCTCGAGCGTGCGCAACACGTCGCGCTTCTCGTTGATGACGTAGGTGGCCACCTCGACCGGTACCTGAATCACGACGCGGGTCGTACGGTCCTTGCGGGTCTCCTCACCGACCAGCCGCAGGAGCGACAGTGCCATCGATTCGACGCTGCGGATGCTGCCGATGCCGGTGCACCGCGGACAGACGATGTTGCTCGAGTCGCCGAGCGACGGGCGCAGCCGCTGGCGCGACATTTCGAGCAGCCCGAAGCGCGACAACCGGCCGATCTGGATCCGGGCGCGATCCATCTTCATGGCGTCCCGCAGCCGATCTTCCACATCCCGCTGGTTCTTCGGCGACTCCATATCGATGAAGTCGATGACGATCAGGCCGCCGATGTCGCGGATGCGAAGCTGACGGGCGATTTCGTCCGCCGCCTCGAGGTTGGTATTGGTGGCCGTGGTCTCGATATCGCTGCCGCGCGTCGCGCGCGCCGAGTTGATGTCGATCGAGACCAACGCTTCCGTGTAGTCCACCACGATGCTGCCGCCGGAGGGAAGCTGGACCTTGTGGGCGTACGCCGACTCGATCTGGCTCTCTATCTGGAAACGGGTGAAGAGGGGGATATCGTCCGTGTAGATCTTGAGCTTGCGCTGCGCATCGGGCGGCATGAAGCGCTGCATGTACTCGACCGCCTTCTCGAACGCCGGCAGGTCGTCCACCAGAATCTCCCCGACATCGTCCGAGAGGTAATCGCGCATGGCGCGCGTGACGGCGTCGCTTTCGCGATAGACGAGGAACGGAGCGCCACGAGTTTCGTAGGCCGCGGCAATCTGGTCCCACTGGGTCGTGAGGTTATCGAGGTCCCACTGCAGCTCCTCGGCGGAGCGTCCGACGCCGGCCGTGCGCACGATGGCGCCCATGCCATCTGGAATCACGAGCTGACTCATGACCTCGCGCATCTGGTCGCGGTCTTCGCCTTCGATCCGGCGCGAGACGCCACCGGCGCGAGGATTGTTCGGCATCAGGACCAGGAAGCGGCCGGCGAGGCTCACGAACGTGGTGAGCGCGGCCCCTTTATTGCCACGCTCCTCCTTCTCCACCTGGACCATGAGCTCCTGGCCTTCGGTCAGGAGTTCGCGGATGTTCATCCGGCCACCCTGAGGCTGCTGCCGGAAATACTCTTTGGACACTTCCTTCAAGGGCAGGAAGCCGTGCCGTTCCGCGCCGTAGTCGACGAAACAGGCCTCGAGCGACGGCTCTACCCGCGAGATCCGTCCCTTGTAAACGTTGGCTTTCTTCTGTTCCCGGGACGGGATGTCGATACTTAAGTCGTAAAGTTTCTGTCCATCAACCAGTGCTACCCGCAACTCTTCCTGTTGAGTTGCATTGACGAGCATTCTCTTCATTTGCCCCTGCCATGCAGTGAGGGGCCGACCCGGAGTCGGTACGCGCGCGGCTTCGTACGCACCCGTGGATCCGCGATAGGCGGAGTCGGGCACGCCGGGACGACGCGCGGCAGCAGCAGTCCAGAAGATCGACAAACGGCGCGCGACTCGCGTACAGCACTGCGCCTGGAACCTTGTGGCTACTTCAACCGATGGCGCGCGCAACGCGCTGCCATGAGGATCGGCCGATTCGATGGCCTCGTCACCGAGGACCAACTAACATGCGGCCTGCCCGTCCGACCTTTGCGGTTCAGGACCGGACATACCGCGGCTTGCATCGCCAGCTTCGGACCCCGATTCGCTTCACCGAGAAGCGCGTAATTTGGGGGCAACCGACGGCGACGTGGGACTATATCTTCATACCTCTGTAAAAACAATACCTTACGAAGCGAGTGTCGTGTCCGAACTACAACCAGCGGAAAATCCACCGGAATCGAGAGCGCAAGCGCGGCAAATCGAGGTCGGAACCGACGGTGCCGGACAGCGGCTGGACGGCTGGTTGCGGCGTCTTCTGAAGGATGTCCCGAAGAGCCGCATCTACCGTCTGATTCGCAAAGGTGAAGTGCGGGTCAATGCGCACCGCTGTAAACCGGAACAGCGCCTCGAGGCGACCGATGTGGTCCGCGTCCCGCCCGTTCGTATCGATGTCGAACCTCAGCCGCGGCGCGCGCCGAGCTCGCTCATCGAGCGCATCAGCCAGAGCATCGTGTTCGAGGACGACGGGCTGCTCGTCATCGACAAGCCGGCCGGGGTCGCGGTCCACGGCGGCAGCGGAGTGAGCTTCGGGGTGATCGAGGCGCTGCGCGCCGCGCGACCCGGGGAGACGCTCGAGCTTGTACACCGACTGGACCGGGACACCAGCGGCTGCTTGTTGATCGCACGCAAGCCCGCGGTGCTGCGCACCCTACATGCGGGCCTGCGGGGTGAGCATGAAGACGGGTTCGAAAAGCGCTACCTCGCACTCGTACGCGGCAAGTGGGACCTCGGCAAGACCCGCATCGACGTGCCGCTGCGCACTGACCTCCGCGTGGGAGGCGAGCGGACGGTGCGGGCCGACGCCTCGGGTAAGGCCGCCCGCAGCGAATTCAAGCCGGTGCAGTTTTTTGGCAAGGTCGCCTCGCTGGTCGAGGTCGCGATCTTCACCGGCCGCACGCACCAGATCCGGGTGCACGCGGCCTATGCTAATCACCCGGTCGCGGGGGACGACAAGTACGGCGATGCCGAATTCAACGCCGTGCTGGCCGAGTTCGGGCTCGAGCGTATGTTCCTGCACGCCCACAGCTTGAGCTTTGTATGGCCGGATACCGGGCGAAGCTCCAGTTTCAATACGCCGCTGCCGCCCGATCTGGCCGCGGTGGTCGATCGGCTGGCGGCGACGGCCAAGAGTGGCCGCGGTGGCGCGGCGGCTAGCCAACGCGCCCGGGACCGGCGGCGCCGTAGCCGGCCTTCACCCAAGGGTCAATCAGGGCAGTAGATAACCACAGCCGCGCAGCGCGCCCGCGAGCCAAATGAGTGGCAGACCGACGAGCGCGGTCGCGTCCTCGCTCTGTAGCGCTGTGAGCAGGGTGATTCCGAGGCCCTCCGACTTGAACGAGCCGGCACAGTCGTGCGGCTGATCGCGCTCGACGTAGCGCGCGATCTCGTCCTCGCCGAGCACCCGGAAGCGGACCGTGGTCGCATCGAGGTGGGTCAATTCGACGGATCCGCAGACCAGGGCTATGGCCGTGTGGAAAACCGCCGCGCGGCCACTCAAGCTCGCGAGTTGGGCGCGGCAGCCCGCAGCCGTTCCAGGTTTCTCGAGGATGCGGGCACCGTCGGCGCCCACCTGATCGCTGCCGATTACCCAGCTCTCCGGGCGACGCCGGGCAATCGCGCGGGCCTTTTCCAATGCGAGGCGATGAGCCCTCGCGGCGGGCGCTTCGCCCGCTCGGTGGGCTTCATCGACCCCCGGGGCCTCGACCTCGAAATCGATACCGAACCGGCCGAGGAGTTCCCGGCGATAACGGGACGTCGAGGCAAGAATCAGCGGGCGGGGTGGGATGGCGGGAATCGGCGGCTGCATCGGGGTGCTAGGAGGGGGGTGCGAGGAGGGTATTTTGACTTGAGAGGGTGTGAAATCTATTATAAGGGGCCGATGTCAGAGGATTGGTCACGTCCGTACGATGCCGATCTGCTCGCTGAGGGCCAGAAGAGCTTTGACTTGTCGGTACCGGTCCGCGATTTGCCTCGGCTTCGCGAGCAGTTGGCGGACGAGTCTGGCGCGGTACATGTGACCGCCGAGTTTGCCCGGGAACTCGGCTTCCCGGTTGCCGATGTCTCGGTCGAGGGTGCGCTGTCTCTCATCTGTCAGCGGTGCCTGGGCACGATGCTCTGGCCGGTGGAGAGTCGTACCCGGGTAGTCCTGGTTCCCGATCTCGCTTCGGCGGATCGCGCGCCGGAGGGCTTCGATCCGGTGGTGATTGAAGAGGGACGCGTGAGTATCCGCGACCTCGCCGAGGAAGAGTTACTGCTCGCGCTGCCGTTGATCGCGATGCACGAGAATATGACGCAGTGCGGTGCCGCGGTGCCGCCGTCCTCGCAAGAGAACGAGTCTGTGAAGTCGAACAAGCCGTTTGCACAGCTCGGCGAGCTGCTGAAACGGGATCCGAGTTGAACGCCAGGAGTTAGTTTCATGCCCGTCCAGAAAAGCCGCAAAACGCCATCGAAGCGCGGCATGCACCGTTCGCACGACCGCCTCTCCAAGCCCGCTTTGTCGGTCGACCCCCAGTCGGGAGAAACCCACCTTCGGCATCGTATTACCCCGGATGGTTTCTACCGGGGTCGGCGCGTGATCGAGAAGCCTGCCGAAGCCGAATCCGACGAGTAACGACAGACCCTCAAGGGCAAGACTCCGAGGGGTACGTTCCGAGCGGGATTCCGTGGCAGTCTCCTGCGCCACGGCGGTGAATTGTCCAGTCCGCTAGCCCCTCCCGCCCCGCTGGCTCACCCGGTCCGCTCCCACCCGTGTTGTCGATCGCTGTCGATGCGATGAGCGGGGATTCTGTCGTGGCCGAGCGCGTAGAGGGAGCACTGCTCGCCTTGCGGCAAGATCCGGGCCTCAAGCTCGCGCTGGTGGGCCTCCCGGATATATTGGTCGCAGAGCTCGGGCGCCACGGCCAGCGCCGCGCCGAGCAGGCGAGGCTGTCGCTCGTGACGGCGACCCAAGTGGTCGACATGCGCGATACGCCCAGTGACGCCATCCGGCGCAAGAAGGACTCCTCGCTCCGCCGGGTGGTCGATCTGGTTCACGCCGGTGCTGCAGCCGCTTGTGTCAGTGCTGGAAATACCGGCGCGTTGACGGCCACGGCTCACTTCGTACTGAAAACGCTACCCGGAGTCGAACGCGCGCCGATCATGTCTGCCGTACCCTCGGCACACGGCTACACGCATCTCCTGGATCTCGGTGCCAACACCAAAGCTACCGCCCTGCAGCTGCTGCAGTTTGCGCAGATGGGCGCGATCGTGGCGCGAAAGTTGTACGGCATCGAGCGGCCCCGGGTGGGTCTGCTCAACATCGGGGTTGAGGAAGCGAAAGGGCACGACATCGTGCAGTCCGCCCACGAACTTCTGCTCGCGAGCGGCCTCGATTACCACGGCTTTGTCGAGGGCCACGACATCTTCTCCGGCGTCGCCGACGTCGTCGTCACGGACGGCTTCACCGGCAACGTCGCGCTGAAGACCATGGAGGGAGCCGCGGGCCTCATCTCCCGTCGTTTGAGGGCGGAATTTCTGCGTGACTGGCCAAGCCGCATCGCGGCGCTTCTCGCCCGGCCGGTGCTGTCGCGGGTCGCGGTGGGCCTCGATCCACGACGCCACAATGGTGCCTGCATGGTGGGGCTCACCGGGGTCGTGGTAAAAAGCCACGGCAATGCCGACGCCACTGCATTTGCCCACGCGATTGCCATCGCGGCTTCCGCCGCGCGCAACGGGCTCAACGATCACATCGCCCGTTCACTCGGGGCCGCGTCCCTGACGACGAAGGAATAACGCATGTATTCACGAATTGCGGGGACGGGCTCGAATCTTCCCGAGAAGGTTCTGACCAATCTCGATCTCGAGAAGATGTTCGACACCACCGATGCCTGGATCCAAGAGCGTACCGGCATCGCGCGCCGGCATATCGCCGCCGCGGGGGAGACCACGGTCAGCATCGCTGAGCCCGCGGTGCGCCGCGCCCTCGAGGCGGCCGACGTTCTGCCTGAGGAAATCGACCTCATCGTGTTCGGCACCACGACCCCCGATCTCGTATTTCCCAATTGCGCGGTGCTCATGCAAAAGCGCCTCGGCATCCGCGGCTGTGCCGCGATCGGTCTCGAGGCCGCCTGTTCGGGATTCATCTACGGGTTGTCGGTCGCTGACAAGTTCGTGCGCCTCGGCGATGCCAAATGCGCGCTCGTGATTGGAGCCGAGACTCTCTCGCGGATCACGGACTGGTCCGATCGCGGCACCGCGATCCTATTTGGTGACGGCGCTGGGGCGGTTGTCCTGAAGCCCTCTGCCGAGCCCGGGATCATGTCTACTCATCTGCATGCGGACAGCGAGTACAAGGACCTGCTGCATTGCCCGGTCGGCGTCTCCGTCGGCTTCGAGACCGATCCTCCGACCGAGTATCCGATGAGCATCCGTATGAAGGGGAACGAGGTCTTCAAGGTTGCGGTCAACACCCTCGGCCGCATCGTCGATGAGACGCTCGCTGCCAACCAACTCGAGAAATCTGCGATCGACTGGCTGGTGCCGCACCAGGCGAATATCCGCATCATCCAGGCAACCGCGCGCAAGCTCGAGCTGCCGATGGAACGAGTCATCGTCACGGTGCAGGATCATGGCAATACCTCGTCGGCATCCGTGCCGCTCGCCCTCGATCAGGGGGTACGCGACGGACGCATCAAACGCGGCGAGCTGGTGCTGCTCGAAGCCTTTGGTGGCGGCTTCACCTGGGGCTCGGCGCTGCTGCGCTACTAGCGCCGGGACTTCTTGCGTTCCGTTATCTCGCTATTCCCAATAGCTATCAGTCGAGGGCGCCGCTGCTGCTCACGCAGCACCCGCTGTTCGAAAACACGCTGCGAGCGGTTTGTCGAACCTAGGTGCAGATAATCAAACTTTCGAAAAGACGCGTGAAAGTAGCGGTTAATCCGCTCTGGCTAAGCGTGGCATGCATGTTGCAAAACAGCGTCGCAGCGGCGATCGGCCGCCTGTGCGTTGAGAGCATTCATGCGATTTCTAACTCTAACGATTCTTGGGGCAGGGGTATTGGTCGGCGCGTCGGGGGCCCAAGCCGCATGGGGCGCGCCTCTCGAGACTTCCAACGATGCCGGCCCCAGCGAAGCCCTCGACACGGTCGTCGTGCTCGGCACCGCGCGCCGTGACACCACGACGCTGACGAGTACCGCGCCCATCGAGGTCATCTCGAGCGCAGAGCTGCAGCAGACCGGCTCCAAAACCCTGAACGAGGCGCTTTGGAAACTCAATCCCTCGTTCAATTTTCCGCAAGGTCAGAATGCGGTCAAAGGGCAAGGTGTCCGCTCGGCATCGCTGCGTGGCGTCGGCCCCGGTTACACACTCGTGCTGGTCAACGGTAAGCGGCGGAACGTCTCGGCACAGCTCTCGGGAACCGACCCCTGGCCGGCGACTCAGGTGGTCGACATCAACACCATTCCGCTGAGCGCCGTCGAGCGGATCGAGGTGCTCAGCGACGGCGCGGCGGCGCAGTACGGTTCCGATGCCATCGCCGGAGTCATCAACATCATTCTGAAGTCGAACTCCTCGGGGAGCGACGTCGATGTGAGCGGCGGCGGCTACAGCGACGGAGGCGGAAAAACCTTTCACTTCCTCGGCAATACCGGGCTCGAACTTGGGGAAGGGGGATTCCTCAATTTGAATCTCGATCGTCTCGACAGCGGTAACGTCAATCGCAGCACCTACGACTGGCGCCAGCTGTTTCCGACTGGTGATCCGCGTAACACAAGTTATCCGGCCAATTACGGCCAGTGGGGCCAGGCCTCGCAGAACGACTGGGTCGCGCTCGCGAATGCGGAGCTACCGCTCGAGGGCACGCTGCGTGCGTACGGTTGGGTGAACTACTCGCACAAGTCGTCGAACAACTATGTCAACCCGGAGCGCGTCGTCGCCTCGAACACCTCGAGCACGACCAATACCACTCCTAATCAGCTGTCTCCCACCGATGAACTCGGCATCTATCCGAATGGTTACCAGCCCTCGATGACCTATGTCTCCACTGACTGGAATGGCGTGGCCGGTGTGCGCTTCGGTGACGAGGAACTCGGGGACTTCGATGTCGGCGTGTCCTACGGCCGCGATGAGACGGGACGCTACACCTACTCTTCGATCAATCCGAGCTGGGGTCCGGCAAGCCCCACGAGCTTCTATCTCGGCTCGTGGATCGACCACACGACGAGCGTCACCGCGGACTACAAGCGCGATCTGCACCTCGAGTTCGTGAAATCAGCGATCCTCAACGCCGGAGCGCTGTTCCGGCAGGAGTCCTGGGGAACGGGCGATCTCGGTAGCTATATCGGCTATTCGCCGGGGCCGCTTGCGGGTCTGCCGCTCTGGTCTCTCTATTCGACGCCCTCGACCGTCTACGCGGGCACGACCGCCGCCTACGCGGGTAAAACCGCCGCCCAGGTGGCTGGCAGCTACGCGGGCCTCTACGACAGCTACGCCTCCGAATTTCCGGGCATCAACTTCGCCGCAGCGTCAGGCTCGATCGGCGCCACCGGCTCCTCCACCGCGGGAATCAGCCCGATCGATACCGGTTCGATCAGCCGTCACGTCGGCGGGGGCTACCTCGGAGTCGACTCTGCCATCACCTCGAGCCTCGACGTTGGCGTGACCGGGCGCTACGAGGACTACTCGGACTTCGGCAGCACGAGCAACTACCGCTTCACGGCGCGCTATGAGTTCATCCCGCAGTTCGCGGTGCGCGGCACGGTGAGCAGCGGCTTCCACGCGCCGAGCCTCGCCGAGCTCGGTCAGCAGGTGACGAGCTATACGGGCACCTTCTCGAATAACGGCATCAGCATCCTCGCGCCGGGCTTCACGCGCCAGTTCCGCCCCTCCGATCCCGTGGCCGCGGCGTTCGGTGCGAAGCCGCTCACGCCTGAGAAGTCGACCACCTACTCCCTCGGCTTCGTCGTGCGGCCGGACGATACCGCGTCGATCACCGTCGATGCCTACGATCTCAAGATCCGCAATGTCATTACGGTCACTGATCCGATTCAGGGCCCCACCGTCACTGCCGCTTTCAATGCCGCCGGTCTCAGCGGCTACACCCAGGCTACCTACTACCTCAATGCCTGGGACTCCCGTACCGACGGCGTCGATGTGGTCGCGAAGAAGCACGAAGTGCTGCCGGTCGGCCTGCTCGATCTCACTCTCGCGACCAGCTACCACACGACCGCTGTCAGTAATCCGCACAACACCGTGACGATCGGCGGAGCCACACTCGTCGATCTCAACAACTCGCGCTTCCGCGATGCGGAGACCGGCATCCCCAAGACCAAGGTCATCCTGAGCGGCGATTACACGCTCGGCGCTTGGTTGTTCGAACTGACCGGTACCCGTTACAGCAGCTATCGCTACAACGTCGGCAATGTTCCGGGGGTCGTACAAGCCAACGGTAACGTGGACCAGCAGTTCGCGCCTGAGAACTATGTCGATCTCGCGATCGGCTATCTCATCAGGGAAAACGTGCGCGTGAATCTCAACGTGCAGAATCTCCTCGACAAGTACCCCGCGAAGTACGTGGACGGTAACCGTGCGAGCGGGATCAACCAGTACTCGTTCATTGCCCCGAATGGCGCGTCGGGTCGGTTCATCCTGCTCGGTGCGAACTGGACCTTCAAGTGAGTCCGAGTCGCTACTCGTTCAGTCGTCGCGGGTTCCTCGCAGCGGCCGGTGCTGCGGCGCTCGCGCCGGGTCCGCTGCTCGCCGAGGGTAGCGCTCCGGGCGACTTCCGCGTCCTGGTCGACTGGCACAGCCATTTCGTGTCGAAGGCGGAGATCGATTTCTTCCGCCGGCGGCGCGTGGCACCGCGTCTGCTCACCGCCAGCGACGGAACCACCCGGCTCGAGAATGTCGATACGGTGTCCGCGGCGGCTGGCGCGCCGGGCGCGTTTTCCGCCTCCGACATCGAGGCGCGACTGCGGCATCTCGACGCGCACGGAATCCAGAGTCAGCTCCTCTCTCATACGGTCGCGTTGGGGCTGGACGCAACGCTCCCGCTCGAGGAACTGCGTCCCCTCTACCGGGCCTTCAACGACGAGCTCGCCGGTGTCATCCATCGCTATCCGGACCGCTTTCTCGGCGTGGCAGCACTACCGAGTGCCGATCCGCGGTGGGCGTCCGAGGAACTCGAGCGCGCGCACCGCGAGCTCGGCTTCATCGGCGGATCGCTACCGCTCAATGCGTTCGCCACGCTCGAGGGTGCGCGCACGCTCGCGCCTCTGTTTGCGACGGCGCAGCGTCATCGCAGCCATTTCTTCATTCATCGGGGCCCGGCGAGCGCGCGGGTCCCCGGGCAACCACCGCTCGTCCTTCCGTCCGACACCGACTTCGCGCGTTGGTTGCTCATCAGCAATACCCATCTCGCTGCGGGCGCGATCACGCTCGGAATCACCGATTTCCTCGATCCGTATCCGGACGTGTCGGTCGAGATCATCATGCTCGGGGGCTTTCTACCCTATCTCATCGATGGAATCGTTCCGGCGGCGGCGCGCGCCGGCATTGCCGATCCGCTCGCCAAGCTGCGACGTCTCTATATCGATCCGGGCCCGTATTCGCGCATCCCGGACTGGGTGACGCTGGCGGCGGCCAAGCTCGGGACCGACCGGATTCTGTTCGGTACCGACTATGGTGTTGGCGGCGGTACGAACGGTGATGTCGGGCCGGCGCTCGCGACCCTGGATGCCGCGCTGTCACCATCGCAGCGACAACTCATCTATTTCGACAACAGCCGCGCGCTGCTCGCGGCGAAGCGGCGCGGGTAACCGCTGTTTCGTCCGCCCAAAAGCAAACGCCGCGCATCGGTGCGCGGCGTTTGCAACGAAGCGAGAGTGGAACTCTTACTTCGAGACCGAACGCTTGAACATGCGGTCGATCTTCTCGTTCGTCGCGTCCAGACCCGACTGGGCAGCCTGGGCAGCGGCGAGGGCCTGATTGGCAGTGCTCTGGGCACCCTGGGCGGTCTGCAACGCCTGGGTGGCGGTGCTGTTCGCCTTATCGGCTTCGCTACGGGCGGCCGCAACGTCCGACTGGAGCTTGCTCACCTGGGACTTCAGGGTATCGATCTGGGCCTGGGTGGGCTTGAGGTCGGTGCAGCCGGCCAATGCGGCTACGACTGCGAGGGCAGCCACCTTCATTACAATCGCGCTCTTCATGCTCGTTTTCTCCTTGGTTTCATAGCGTATCCACTGCGAGTGCGTGCGCAAAATGCGCGAGCGTAGACCTCACAGCGGCGCAACTTCAGCTATTCCGATAATCTCACCTAACGCGCCGGGCTTCTGTGTGGGGGGCACCTCAGCTGCCAAGCCGTCCGGAATATCTGTAGCGGGCGTAGCTTAGCAATTCATGTTCCCGGATCCACGGAGAATTTCCCGCGCTGCATTAAATCCTGGTAGGGAAGTGACGCCACCGCCGGGATGCGCGCCGCTGCCGCAGAGATAGAGCCCTTTTATAGGGGTCCTGTAATCGCCGAAGCCGAGCACGGGGCGCGCGGCCCACAGCTGGTCGAGCCCGAGGGCACCGTGAAATATGTCCCCACCGGTAAGACCAAAGCGCATTTCGAGGTCGAGTGGCGTCAGCGCGGAGTGCCCGAGCACGCTCGAGCGAAATCCCGGTGCGTGGTGCTCGACGGTGTCGAGAATCAAATTGGCCGCTTCCTCACGAGCGTCGTCCCAGGAGCGGCCGTCCGGCAGCGTGGGCGCGAAGTGCTGGCAGAAGAGGCTCGCGACGTGAGCTCCCGCCGGGGCGAGCGAATCGTCGAGCGTGCTCGGGATCAGCATCTCGACGATCGGCGCGCGCGACCAGCCGTGCAGACGCGCCTCGGCGTGCGCGCGATCCATATACCTAAGCGAGGGTGCGATGATGATACCGGCGCCGAGGTGTGGCCCGGGTACGGGTCGGGCGCTGAACTCGGGCAATCGACTGAAGGCCACATTCATGCGGAAGGTCGCGGAGCCGCAGCGGAAACGCGCGATGCGTTCGCGGAAGTCCGC
>Ga0116226_10002933_pt1 | contig 14994 bp, 12 predicted proteins | sample S1TSphfallax_FD_89692 | JGI IMG/M metagenome (GOLD analysis project Ga0116226, IMG submission 89692) | Host-associated microbial communities from peat moss isolated from Minnesota, USA - S1T2_Fa - Sphagnum fallax MG | ecosystem: Host-associated > Plants > Peat moss > Unclassified | place: USA...
GCCGAGGGCGACCGGGTCGTGGCGGCGCTGCGGCGGCAGGCGGCCGAACCGGCGGCGGCCGAGGAGTTGACGCCCCTGGCGGTGGCGGCGGGCGCGGCCTTCGAAAAAGGGATGGAGTATTACGCCAATCTCTTCGATGCCGCCCACGGCGGTTTCGGAGGCGCGCCCAAATTCCCGCGACCCGCCAACCTGGCGTTCCTCTTGCGGTGCGGAGCGTTGCAGGGGCTGGCGAGCGAGGTGGGGCGCGAGGCGATCGCGATCGTGGCTCGCACCCTGCAGGGCATGGCAGCCGGCGGGATCCACGATCATGTGGGCGGCGGATTCCATCGGTACGCGGTCGATGAGGCGTGGGCGGTCCCGCATTTCGAAAAGATGCTCTACGATCAGGCCCAGATCGTGATGGTCGCACTCGGCACCTGGCAGGCGACGGGAGATGAGCGGCACGCGTGGCTCGCCCGCGACACCCTGGATTATGTGCTGCGCGAGCTGACCGCGCCCGCCGGCGGTTTCTACGCGGCGGAGGACGCCGATTCGGATCGGGCCGACGGCTCCGGGCATGCGGAGGGCGCCTTCTATGTCTGGAGCCGGGCGGAACTCGCGCAGGTCGTGGGGGCGGACGCGGACTTCGTGGCGGCACATTTTGGGGTCGGCGACGGCGGCAACGTGCCGGCGCGGCTCGACCCGCATGGCGAATTCAGCGGGTGGAATATCCTGATGCAGGCCCGGCCGCTCGCCGACACGGCGGCCCGGTTTGGCCTCGAACCCGAGGCCGCCAGCACGCGGTTGGTGGCGGCGCTCGAGGCGCTGCGGGCGGCGCGGGCGCGGCGGCCGCGGCCGCACCGCGACGACAAGATCATCGCGGCCTGGAACGGACTAATGATTTCGGCGCTGGCCCGCGCGGCGGCGGTGCCGGCGGAGGCGTTGACCGAGCGCCGCGCCGCGTATCGCGCCGCGGCGGTGCGGGCCGCGGAGTTTGCCGAACGCGATTTGGCGGACGGCGCCGGCGGTCTGCGGCGGATCTGGCGCCCGGTCGGTCCGGGGTTTGGCGGGTTTGCGGAGGACTACGCGTGCATGATCCAAGGTCTGCTCGATCTCCACGAGGCCACCTTCGATGTCCGCTGGCTGGCCTGGGCCGAGCGGTTGCAGGATACGATGGACCAGCGTTTCTGGGACGGGGACCGCGGCGGCTATTTCAATTCGCCGGCCGGGGCGCCGGATATCGTGGTGCGCTTGAAGGAGGATTACGATGGCGCCGAACCGGCGGCGAGTTCCATCGCGGCGCTCAATCTGCTCCGGCTCGCCGCGCTGCTGCATGAGCCGGCGCGGCGCGACCGGGCGCGCCGCACCCTGGCGGCGTTTCGCGGCCAGTGGGAGGAGAGGCCGCAGGCGATGCCGCAGCTGCTGTGCGCGCTTGAGCTGGCGCTTGAGCCGCCCCGTCACGTGGTGCTGACCGGCGAACCGGGGCGGGCGGACTTCGAGGCGCTGGCCGCGGTGGTGCATGAACGGCTCGGCCCGAGCCGGGCCCTCCTCGCGCTCGACGCCGCGGGGGGAGCCCGCGCTTGGTGGGCGAGCCGCGCACCCTGGCTGGCCCAAATGGGAGCGGCCGAGACGCGGGCGGCGGCCTATGTCTGCGAGGAATTCACCTGTCGGGCGCCGGCGACGACGCCCGAGGAGTTGCGCGCCCTGCTCGCCGCCCCGGCTGCGGCGGGCTGAGTCGGCCCAACTCCGCATTTGCGGAAGGGCGGCAGGCCGCTTAATTGCCTGCAGATGAAAATCCTCGCGGTCGAAGACGACGCCGTGGCCGGCAAGATCCTCGGGAAGGCGCTGGCGCAGCTCGGCCACGAGGTGATCGACGCGCGGGACGGCGAGACCGGGTGGGAGCTTTGGCAGCGCGAGCGGCCGCGCGTGGTCGTCAGCGACTGGCGGATGCCCAAGCTGGACGGCCTGGAGCTCTGCCGCCGGTTCCGGGAGCAACCCGGTCCCGACTATGTCTATTTTATCCTGCTGACCGGCAGCGAGGCCTCGAGCGACAACCGGCGGGCGGCCTCGGCCGCCGGGGTGGACGATTTCCTGACCAAGCCGCTCGACGCCACCGAACTCTGGATGCGGCTGCGCGTGGCCGAGCGTATCCTCGGATACACGACGCAGGTGCGCCAGCTGGAGGAACTCCTGCCCATCTGTTCCTATTGCAAGAAGATCCGCGACGACCGCAATTACTGGCAGCAGATCGAGGGCTACATCAACGAGCGCACCGGCAGCGAATTCAGCCATTCCGTCTGCCCGGACTGCTATCAGCGGGTGGTGGTGCCGGAGCTGGCCCAGCTCAAGGCCGCCGCGCCCAGGGCGGCGCGGGTGGGACCGGCGGAAAAGGCCTGATCAGAAGGAGGCCCGGAACTCCCGCTGCCGCCCGGGCGCGAGGGAACACCGCCCGAGGGCGGAGCACTCCAGCTCGTCGTTCTTGTAGAGCTTGAACGCGATCGGGACCGTCGCCTCGGCCGTCTCCCACCGCCACTTGCCGATCGAGACAAACTGGAGCGGCACGCCTCGCTCCCAGCTCAGCCCGGGCCCTTCCCCGCGGATAAACAGGCGGTTGCCGATGCCGATGTAGGCGGTCACCAGCACCCGCGTGGCGCCGTCCGCCGAGAGCGCGGACTCGCCGGCGTCCGGATCAGCGTCCTGCGCCGATGCGTCGGCCGCTGCCACGGCGGGGGGCTGAAGGCCCTCGACGCTGTCCGGCAGCGGCGCGACGGCCTGACTCGCCGGGATCGGCGGCGGCCTGGCGGCGGCCTCGGACGGCGGGACCGCCGAAGATTTTCTCGGCGCTCGTTTGCGGGGGGACGGGGGAGGCGCCGATTCGGCCGGACTCGATTCCTCCGGCGGGGCCGCGGCGGTCTCGGCCAAGGGTGGAGGCAGATCGGCGGCGGTCGCAGGGGGAGGCGCCGCCGCTGCGACCGGGACCGGGTCAGACGCGGGCAGGGGAAGGGGCGCGGACGGCAGGGAGTCCCGCGAGGGAGCGGGCGGTTCGAATGGGAGGACTTTGGCGGTGGGTGCCGGAGGCGGTTCCGCGGGGCTGGCCGCCTCGCGCCGCAGCAGCGCGGCGACCGCCGTCAGCTCCCGCGCGAGCGTCTCGAGGTGGCCGCCGGGTCCGACCGCGCGGACCAGTTGGTCGGTCGAGGCCTCCAGACGTTTGCCTTCCTCCCGTTCGCCCTGCCGGAGTTTGGCCACCTGGGAATGAAGTTCGCTGACACGGGCGTGAAGCTCGGCCAGCTGCGCCGGGATGGGAGAGGGCGAGGGAACCGCTGCGGCGGGCGCTGCGGTCGCGGTGGTCGCGAGCTGATGCAGGCTGGCGGCGGCGATGCTGATCTGATCGGCCGACGTTTGCAGCGTGCCCGTCAGCGCTTCGAGTGCGCGCTGGCGTTCATCGAGGGCGGCATCCTGCTGACGGCCGTAATTGGCGAGAAAGGGAATGACTCCGCACACGGCTGCCAGGGCGACGCAGGTCGCGATCGCGACGAGGGGGGCGCCCGATCCAGGATGGGCGGATTTCGAGCCGATCCAGGCCGCGGTCGCGAGCAGCGTTCCATCGCCCACCAGGAACGGCCAGGTGCGCAATTTCGGCGGATCTTCGAGGGACATCATGGCGCGCGGCGGATTGGTTGTGCGGCCGGCCCGCGGGATTTTCAACTGGTAAACGAAACGGGATGGTCGGCGGCTAGGCTGGGCCGAATCGCGCCGCGATGGCGGCCTGAAGGCGGATCCATTCGGTGGGATTGAGGTCCCGCTTGCGGCCCGGAGCCACCTGCCGGTGATCGACCATGCGGGCGACGTCCCAGCCATAGCGGGTCCAACGGGACTCCAGCCATTCTAGGGCGGACGTGAGCTGATCGACGGTGAGCGGCGCCGCGTACGTGTCGCCGGAGAAAGCGACGCCCAGCAGAAAATCGTTGCAGCGGTCGCGGCCGAGGAAGTGCGACTGACCGGCGTGCCAGGCGACGGCGTGGTCGCGGACCAGCCGGCAGCGGCGGCCATCCTCTCCGATCAGACAATGGTAGCTGACCTGGCTTTCGGGTTGGAGCATCCGATCCACGGTCGCGGCGAATCCGAGTTCGCTATGGTGGAAGAGCACACCCAGCCGGGCATGCGTTGCCGTGGGATCGCAATTGGGCGAGAGGCATTCCGTTTCGGTGAACCTCATGTGGGGAAGGTTACGCTTGCGCTTGAGCGAGAGGCGGACTAAGTAGTTTTACGCAGCGGGAACGATGTCTACGTAATATACCCTACGGAAATATACTTACTTGCAGATCAAAACCGTTATTATCGAAGACGAAACAGTCTTTCGGCAGATGCTGACCATGGCCCTGGGTCGGATCCGAGGTCTGGTCGTCACGGGACAGTTTACTGACGGCCGGTCGGGTCTCGACTTCTGCCTGAAGGAGAATCCCAGTCTGCTGATCGTCGACCTTTTTCTGCCGGGTCTGCATGGGCTGGAGGTGGTGCGCACCGTGCGCGAGCGATTGCCCGGCACCCGCATTCTCGTGCTCACGGGACATCCCGATGGCGATCTCCCGGCGCAACTGATTTCCCAGGGCGTGCACGGATTCGTGGACAAGAGCGCGCCCTTGAATTTTGTGCTGCAGGCGGTCGAGTCGGTGGTGAACGGGGGGATGTATTTCGCGGCGAACGTGCCGCCCACCGCCGCGGCCACCGCGGGCGCGATGGCCGTGAAGGCGGCTCCCGGGGCGCGCCCCGGACCGACCGCGACATCGTTGGCGGCGGTCCAGACCCTCTCGGCCCGCGAGTTGGAAGTGGCCCGGCTGGTCGCCGAGGGATTCTCGTCCAAGGAAGTCGCCTCCCGCCTCGCGCTGAGCGTGCGCACGGTCGAGAAGCATCGCGCCAACATCATGGACAAGGTCGGAGTGCGCGAAGTGGCGAGTCTCGTGCGGTGGTGCGTGCAGTCGGGACTGGTGCGGGGCTAGCGCTCGTCCGTCGTGGCTGTGGCAAAGGGGCGCAGGCTCGCGGTGACCCGGTCAAATTCCCGCGCGAGCTGGCCCAACGCTTCCTGGTCGAGGGGCTTCAGCCGCAGGTTGAGGCGGGTTTCGAGCGAAGTCAGGCTGCGCGCCAGCGTCTCGGCTCCCATGTGGCGCGAACTCGTCTTGAGCCCATGCACGATGCGCGTCTGCTCTTCCGGCGAGGCGGTGGCGAGCAGGCGAAGGGATCCGGCCAGTTCCTTCAGGTAGGCGCGCACCAAATCCCGGGTGTCGCCTTCGCCGAGAAGATCCGCGAGCTCCTGGAGGGCGGAATTGGGCGGCGGTACGCTCACCCCGGCATCGCGTTCGATAAGGGCGCGCGCGGCAATGGTTTTCTAGCGCGTTTTGCGGCGCCTGGGGCGCGGGAGGGGAGGCGCCGGCGGCTCGGTCCCCTGCTCCGGTTCGGCCGCCGCGGCCAAGGCGTCCCGGTCGTCGGGCTCCGGGAAGAAATGCCACTTGCCGTCGCCCTTGTGCGCATGAATTTCCGGCCGGTGGCGCAGGTCAGCCTCGACGAGCATTTGGAAATACTTGCTTCGCCCGCATCGGAGCTCGAGACACCGTCCCGCAATCTGATCCCACATCTCGTGGGTAAAGGAAATTCCCTGGGAGCGGGTGGTCTGGCCCATGCCGACGTTGTTGCGGAGGAAGCGACCGCTGTTGATGTATTTCCAATGAAAACGATTGAGAACCATTTTCAATTTTTGGCGGGTGGGTTCGGCCGGCGAAGCGGCTGCCTCCGGCTAAGCTCGCTCGACAAGTAGGCGGGTGGTCGTTTCCCTCGGGCCGCAGCATTGCGGCCATGTTCCAATTTCCGCTCAGTTCACCGGACCTCGGATCGGCCCGGTTGATCGCCGAATGGAATCCGGTGCGGGCGAGTCTATCGCAAACCCTGGCCTGGACGGCCGCCGCGGCGGTCGCCGCGCTCGCCGTGGTCGCTTGGCGGCTGCGGCGCCGTGTCGCCGAGCGCACCCGGGAACGCGATCTCGGCGCCGAACGGTTCGAGGCCTTGTTCGATCACGCGGCGGTGCCGATCGTCGAGGAGGACTTCACCGAGGTCAGCCGCTGGCTGGACGGACTGAGGGCGCAGGGGGTGGAGGACTTGAGTGCCTATCTGCATGACCACCCGCAGGAATTGCCCCGGCAGTTCACGCGGGTGCGCCCCACCGCCGCCAACCGGCGGGCGCTGGCGATGCTGGGGGCGGACGATCTCGAACACTTCACCGCGTTGATCCAGGCGGCGGCGGCGAAGACGCTGCCGGAAAGTTTCCCCCTGGAACTGGAGACGCTGTGGGCCGGCCGATCCGGTCTCGAATGCGAAACGACCCTGCGGATTCCCGGACGTCCGACGATCCGGGCGCGGCTGAACTGGCAGGTGCGCACGCGCCGCGGCGTGCCGCGTCCGTCCCGGGTGCTGCTGACGTTCACCGACCTTTCGGCGCTGCGCACGTCCGAGGAGCATTACCAGCAGCTCTTCGAGTCGCTGCCGGTCCCCGCCTGGCTGTTCGATGCCGCGACCTTCCGTTTCATCGATGTCAACCGGGCGGCCGTCGCACTTTACGGCTGGTCCCGCGCCGAATTCCTCACGCTCCGGGCGACGGACATCCGCCCGCCGGAAGACGTGCCGGCCCTCGTCGAGTCGCTGGCGACCGTCGACAGCGAGTTCAGCCTGCTGCGAGTGTGGCGGTACCGCACGAAGCAGGGCCGGATGGTGGAGGGGGAAGTGATGACGCGCGCGGTGGTGGTCGGGGGCCGGCGCGCGTTCATGTCGATCGTGCGGGACGTGACGGAGGCCCGCCGCACCGAAGCCGCCCTGCGCGAGAGCGAGGAACGGTATCGCAAACTGTTCGAACAGGCGATCGAGGGGATTTACGAGTCGAGTCCCGGCGGAAGATTCTGGGCGGTCAACTCCGCGTTCGCGGCGATGCTGGGCTATCCGGACGCTCGCGACCTGCTGGCGCTCGAGCCACCGGCCATCGCGGACCTTTACGTGCAGCCCGAGCGGCGGAGTGAATTTCTGGCCCAGATCGGCGCAGGCGAGGTTTTGCGCGGGTTCGAGTCCGAAGTGCGCCGCCGCGACGGCAGCACCTTCTGGATCTCGGAAAATGTCCGGGCGGTGCGCGAGGGCGGCCGCATCGTCCGCGTGCACGGTTTCGTGACCGACGTCACCGCGCGCAAGCAGGCGGAGCGGCTGCTGCGGGAGGGCGAGACGCGCTTTCGGACCCTGTTCGAGGAGTCGCCGGTGGCCCTCGTCGAACTCGACTATACCGGAGTGCGGCGGCGGTTGGCCGAGCTGCGCGCGCGCGGGGTGACCGATCTGGCGGCGGAGTTCGCGGCCGACCCATCGGAGCGGGACCGTTGCGTCGACCTGGTGGTGGCGCGGCAGTTCAACGAGGCGGCCGTGCGGGGTTTGCGCGCCCAGAACCGGTCGCAACTGCTCGGTCGCGTGGCGGCCCTGCTTGCGCCCGGAGGGGGCGATCCGCTGGCGGCCACCCTCTCGGCGGTGTGGCGGGGGGAGGCCTGGGCGGAGGGTGAATCACCGTTGCGCTGCCTGGACGGCGGTCACCGGGAATTTCATTGGCGGTGGCGGACCGGCGCGGTTTCCGCCGACGGGGCGCCCGCGGGGGCGCAGATCGCGCTGGTGGACGTCACGACCCTCCGCCGCACGGAGATCGACCTGCGCGCGAGCGAGCAGCGTTTCCGGCTCCTCTTCGAACTCTCGCCGGTGGGCATCGCGGAAATGGATTACCGGCCCACCCTCGAGTGGCTGGAACGGCTGCGCGGCGAAGGCGTGACCGACCTGGCGGCCTGGTTCGACACCCATCCCTCCGAGCTGTCCGCGGCGGTCTTTCGCGTGCCGATGGTGGGCGCGAATCCCGCGCTGCTGCGGCTGCTGGGCGCGGCTTCCTTCGAGGCGGTCGTCGAGCGGGACGGGATTCCGCTGACGCCCGACGTGTTCGCGGCGCGGCGCGCCTCGTTCCTCGCCGCCTGGTCCGGCCGCAACGAATCCGAGGGCGAAATCGACATCGAGGGGCTGGATGGGGTGGTCCGCCGCGTGTACTGCCGCTGGCGGATTCCGGACGTCGGGGGCCGGCCGTGCGCCGAACACGCCCAGTGGATCATGCTGGATATGACGGAGGCGAAAAGCGCCGAGCGGTCCCAGCTCGAAGCGGAGGTCCTGCGGGCCTCCAAGCTGGAGGCCGTCGGGGTGCTCGCGGGCGGGATCGCGCACGATTTCAACAACCTGCTGGCCGTGATCATGGGCAACCTCGACCTGGCCCAGGCCGAGAGCGACCTCGGGCCAGGCGTGGGTCGCTGGCTGCAGGAGGCCGAACAGAGCGTGCACCGCGCGAAAAGTCTGACGCAGCAGCTCCTCACGTTCGCCAAGGGTGGCGCGCCCGTTCGCGCCACGGTGCGGCTGCAGGACGTGGTGCGCGAGGCGGCGGAGTTTGCGACCCGCGGGTCGGCAGTCAGCTGCCAATTCGATCTGCCCTGCGACCTCAAGGCGGCGGACGCCGACAAGGGACAAATCGCGCAGGTGGTGCAGAATCTGGTGATCAACGCGGTTCAGGCGATGCCGGACGGGGGATCGATCCTGATCACCCTCCGCGACGAGCAGGTCGAGGGCGGCCGGCTGCCGGTCCCCCCCGGACCTTATTTGCGTCTCTCCATCACCGACGCCGGCGCCGGCCTGCCCCCGGAATACCTCTCCCATATCTTTGAGCCGTATTTCACGACCAGCAAGGACGGCAGCGGTCTCGGGCTGGCCACCGTCTACTCGATCGTCCGCCGGCACCAGGGTCATGTGACCGTGGAGTCGGAGGTCGGTCGGGGCACGTCCTTCCATCTCTGGCTGCCGGCGTCGCTGGCGCCGCTGCCCGAGCCGGCCCCGGCGCTCTCGCCGTTCCAGGGCCTGTCCGGCCGCATCCTCTTCATGGACGACGACGAGTCGCTGCGGACGATGGCGGACGCGCTCCTGACGCGCATGGGGTTCGAGGTGGTGGTGACGAGCGACGGCCGGCAGGCGTTGGAGACGTTCGCGACGGAGCGGGCCGCGGGGCGGCCCTTCGATCTGGTCATGATGGACCTCACCGTCCCCGGGGGGATGGGGGGGGCGGAGGCGTTGCGCGGGATGCTGGCGCTCGACCCGGCCGTCCGGGGGGTCGTTTCCAGCGGATATTCCGGCGACCCGGTGATGGCGAATTATCGGGCGCACGGTTTTCGCGGAAGGGTGCCCAAGCCCTATCGCGTGGACGAGCTCGCCCGCGTGCTGCGCGAGGTGCTGGAACGACCCTGATCAGCGCATCGCGGGCTCCAGCTGCCAGCGGACCCCGGCCGGATCGGCGAGCCGGCGCGGCTCGGTCAGGCCCGCGACGCGGGCGGTGACGAGGTCGAGTCCGGCGTAGCCGGGGCCTGAAGGCGCCGGACGCACGCCCCAGGTGTTGGCCCCGACCTGGTGATGGTAGCCGTCCGCGGCGAAGAACCGCGCTCCGGGAAAGTCGGCCACCGAGACCGTGAGCGGAAGCTCGCCGGCGTAGAATCGCTCGGCGGCGGCCAGGTCGGGCACCCGGAGGTGCACATGGCCCAGGCGTGTGCCGATGGGCAGGCCGGCGGCGGCGGGCGGGCGGGCGGTGGCGAGCAGGGCGGTGGTGTCGAGTCTTGCCGTATACATCTCGAGACGCCCCTGCCGCCGCGGCCAGGCGGCGACGGGCCGGTCCGCGTAGATCTCTACGCCACTGCCATCAGGGTCGGCGAGGTAGAGCGCCTCGCTGACGCCGTGGTCGGACAGGCCCTGCAAGGGCCAGCGACGGTCGGCGAGGCGCAGCAGCACGCGGGCGAGGTCGGCGCGGGCGGGCACGAGCCACGCGAGATGGAAGAGGCCAACCGCTCCGTCGGGGGCCGGCAGCGCGCCGGGAACTTCCCGGAGGTAGAGCAGCGGCTCAGCGCAGGCGGCGGTCGTCAGGGCGCGCTCGCCCCCTGGGGTGGAGGCGGCCTGAAGGCCGAGCACGCCGACGTAGAACGCCTCCGCCCGGGCCAGCGAGGCGACCCGCAGGTGCGCGGCGAGCAGGGTGAAGGAGGCGGAGGGGGCGGCCCCGGATGCGGCATCGGGCATGAGGAGGAGAGGTTATCGGCCGAGTTCAGGGGTTGCAAACCCGCCCGGGAAACGGAAGAATCGGGGTTTCATCTTTATCATGCTACGTAAGTTCATCGCGAAGCTGCGCGAAAAGATTGCTTCGACCGGCGCCAAGCCGGTTTCGCCCCCTGCGCCCGCCCCTTCTCCGTTGCCCCCGCGGGAGGCCACGTCCGCCCGCTCGTCCCGGCCCCGCGAGGGCCAGCCCCATTCGCGTTCGGAGGGACATCGGTCCGGCCCCGGTTCCGGCGCCGCCGCGGGCGCACCGCGGCCGGCTCCGCCGGCAGCCGGCCGGTCGGGCGAACCCCGTCCGCGCCGCGAAGAGCGCGGCGCGGGTCGGGGGAGCCCGGGTGGTCCGACGGCGGGGGGCGGGGGCTCGTCGGCGCACGGCGGGCCGGGCGGCCGCGGCGGTCGCCGCGGGAACGGTCCTGGCGGCGGGCGGGAGGAGCGCCGGCCGCGGCCGGCCCGGGACGATTTCGAGCACCCGCGCAGTCCGGAATCTTCCAAGCCAACGGTGCCCGTGGAGGTGCCCAAGATGGAGACCGCCTTTTCCCGGCTCGGGTTGAGCGACGCGCTCGCCTTCGCCGTGCAGGAGATGGGCTACGTCGATCCCACGCCGATCCAGGCCCAGGCGATCCCGCTGATCCTGCAGGGCCGGGATGTCATCGGTTCGGCCCAGACCGGCACGGGCAAGACGGCCGCGTTCGCGCTGCCCATCATCCAGCGCCTGGGCACCCACGGCGCCCTCCGCTGCCTGATTCTTGAGCCGACGCGCGAACTCGCGCTCCAGGTGGAGGAGGCGTTCCACAAGTACACCCGGTTCACCGACCTGCAGGTGACGATTGTGTACGGAGGAGTTGGATACGGCAAGCAGACCGACGACCTGCGGCGCGGCATGGACATCCTGGCGGCGACGCCCGGCCGGCTGCTCGATCACCTCGAGCAGGGCAACTGTTCGCTGGGCCAGATCGACATCCTGGTGCTCGACGAGGTGGACCGGATGCTCGACATGGGGTTTCTGCCGGACGTGCGGCGGATCGTGCAGAAATGCGCGCAGCAGCGGCAGACGCTGTTCTTCACCGCGACGCTGCCCCCGGAGATCGAGCAGCTGGCGAGCTGGGCCCTCCGCGACCCGGCCAAGGTCGAGATCGGGCGCCAGCGCTCCCCGGCCGCGACGGTGGCGCACGCCTTCTACCCGGTGGTGGCCTCGCAGAAATTCGACCTGCTGCAGCTGCTGCTCGAGGGCACCGAGCTCAAGAGCGTGATCATCTTCTGCCGCACGCGGATGGGCGCCGACCGCATCGCGGCGCGGCTCCAGCAGAAGGGGCACTCCGTCGGGGTGCTGCACTCGGATCGGAGCCAGCGCGAACGCGTCGAGGCGCTCGACGGCTTCAAGAGCGGCAAGCACGAGGTCCTGGTGGCGACGGACATCGCCGCGCGCGGGCTCGACATCGCCGGGGTGTCCCACGTGATCAATTACGACGTGCCGGAAAATGCGGAGGACTACGTCCACCGCATCGGCCGGACGGGCCGGGCGCAGGCGAGCGGGGATGCCTTTACCCTCGTGACCGAGGACGACGTGCGCGACGCCCGCAGCATCGAGCGCTTCATCGGCGCGGCGATCGAGCGCAAGCGCGTCGAGGGATTTCCGTACGTGTATTCGGCGCTCTTCGACGAGAAGGTGCTGGCGGACGCGACGCCGAAACCGGCGGGGCGGCTCCACCGCGGGATGCGGCGGTAAGCCCGGGGGTGGGGCGGCGGCCGCCACCGCGTTTTGATTTGCGGGCGGCGGGCCGGCGCGGTTGTTAGGGGCGCGCATGCACCTGACCATCCCGGACGGCGACTTCGCCGGTTACATCTTCGACATGGACGGCACCCTCGTCGACACGATGCCGCTGCATTACGCCGCCTGGGACACGGCGATGCGCCAGGCGGGCCTGCAGGAGAAATTGAGCGAGGATTTGTTCTACTCCCTGGGCGGCGTGCCGACCCGGCGGGTGGCGCAACTCATGGGCGAGCATTACGGACTGACGGTGGACCCGGAGCGCGTTTTCCACGAGAAGGAGTCCCTCTTCACCGCGGCGCTGCCCGCGGTCCGCTGGATCGAGCCGGTGGTGGCGTTCGCCCGGTCCGTCAGCGCGACTCATCCGGTGGCGGTGGCTTCCGGGGGTCCGCGGGACGTGGTGCACCAGGTCCTCGAGCGCAGCGGGCTTGCGCCGCTCTTTCCGGTGGTGGTGACCGCCGACGACGTCGAGCACGGGAAGCCTTCGCCGGACATGTTCCTGCTCGCGGCCCGGCGGATGGGCGTCCCGCCGGAGCGCTGCCTCGTGTTCGAGGACGCCGAGCCCGGGATGCGCGCGGCGGAGGCGGCGGGCATGCGGTATGTCCGGGTGGACAGCCGGGTGCGTTGAGGTTTGAGTTTACGGCCCCATGAATCTTTCGACCCTGGTCAAGCCGTCCGTCTTCCGCCAGCCCGTCTATGAGCCGGGCCGGCCCATCGAGGACGTGGCCCGCGATCTCGGGCTGGACCCGGCCGGGATCGTCAAGCTGGCGTCCAATGAGAATCCCTTCGGACCTTCGCCGCTGGCGCTGGCGGCGGCCCGGCAGGCGCTGGAGCAGGCCCAGCTCTATCCGGATGGCGGCTGTGTCGCGCTGCGCCAGAAATTGGCGGCGCACCACGGCTGCGGGGCGGATCAGTTCGTCGTGGGCAACGGCTCGAACGAGGTGATCGAGCTGCTGGGTCATGCGCTGCTGGAGCCCGGCGACGAGGTGGTGATGGGGCGGCCCGATTTTGCGGTCTACAAGCTGGTGGCGCTGCTGTTCGGCGCGACCCCGGTCGAGGTGCCGCTGGTGGATTTTCGGACCGATCTGGCGGCGCTGGCCCGCGCGATCACGCCGCGGACCAAGCTCGTCTTCGTCGCCAGCCCGAACAATCCGACCGGAAGGGCCAACGACGAGGCGGAGCTGCTGGCGTGGGCGCGCACGCTGCCGGAGCACGTGGTGTGCGCCTTCGATCAGGCCTATGTCGAGTATCAGGAGGCGCCCCCCGATCTGCGGCCGCTGATTCGCGAGGGCCGGCCGGCGGTCGTGCTGCGGACCTTCTCCAAGGCATATGGACTGGCGGCGTTCCGCGTCGGTTATGGCATGGCGACCGCGGAATTCGCGGGTCTCCTCAACCGGATGCGCCAGCCCTTCAACGTGAACGCCCTCGCGCAGGCGGCGGCCATCGCCGCCCTCGACGACCGGGCGTTTGTCGAACGGTGCGTGCGCGAGAACCGGATGGGCCTGCGGCGCCTCGAGGCCGGCATGACGCAGCTCGGCCTCGAGTTCGTCCCGAGTGAGGCGAATTTCCTACTGGTCAAAGTCGGCGATGGGGCTGCGGTGTTCTCGGCCTTGCAGGCGCGCGGCACGATCGTGCGTCCGCTCAAGCCCTATCATTTGCCGGAATGGCTGCGCATCACGGTGGGCACGCCGGACCAGAACGAGCGGCTGCTGCGCGATCTGGCGTTCGTCCTGGGGCGTTAGTCTCGCGCCGCCGCCCGCTCCAGCCGGTCGTTCAGCGCATCCGCCAGGCCGCCGGCGCGCACCGGCGCGCGCTCGGCGTGAATCCGGCGGAATCCGCGCCGATCGAGTTCGCGCAGACGGGCGAACAGGGTGCGCGCCGCGCCGCGGAGATCGCCGCGGGGGTCGAGCCAGACCACATTGGCGGCGACGGGGCGCGGTGGGCGGGCGAGGAGGAGCCACGCTTCGTCGGCCGATCCGGCGGCGATCTGACGGGCGGTGATGCGGCGGTGCAACGTGACGGGGGTGGCGGGACTGTAATGGCGGCGCCCCTGGCCCGGTGCGATCTGGCCGATCGCGCCGCCGCCGCAATCCGCATCATCGGTCGGGTGGCTGGGCGGTTTCGTTCCGCGGCGGGGAAGCGCGACGGGTCGTCCCAGGGCGGCCGCGAGGGCGGCGCGGGTGATCGCGCCGGGACGGAGCAGCACGGGCCGCAGCGGGTCGCGGAGGTCGACGATGGTGGATTCGAGCCCGATCCGCGCGGGGCCGCCGTCGAGGATATGCCGGATGCGGGAACCCAGGCTCTGCCGCACGTGCTCGGCGGTGGTCGGGCTGACGTAGCCGAAGGGATTGGCGCTCGGCGCCGCCAGCGGTCGCCCTGTGAGGGCGATCAGACGGCGAAACAGCGGATGGGCCGGCAGGCGGACGGCGACGGAGGGCTGGTCGGCGGTGGCGGCGTCCGGAATCAATCCCGTCTTGGGCAGGATGAGCGTGAGGGGTCCGGGCCAGAACTTGCGCGCCAGCGCCTCGGCGGCCGCATTGGGCACGGCCACGCGGGACAGGTCGGCGCGGGTGGCGATGTGGACGATCAGCGGGTCGCTCCGCGGACGGCGCTTGGCGGCAAAGATCCGGCCGCAGGCCTGTGCGTCGGTGGCATCGGCGGCGAGTCCATAGACCGTCTCCGTCGGCACACCGACCAGGTCGCCGCGCCGCAGCCGCCCCGCGAGGAAGGCGAGGTTGCGCGGCGTGCCCCGATAGATTCGGGTGGTGGCGTCAGCCCGCATGGTTCATCAAGGGGAAAAGCAGATGGCCCCAAGTGCCGGTCAGCCAAGGTCGAATGCGACGATGGTGGCCATGCACAAAAAAGCCGGAGCCTCTCGGCCCCGGCGTCGGGTCAGGGAAGCGAGCTCGCGCTCACTTCGCCAGCAACATGTTGCGCGAGTGCTTCAGCGTCTTGGTGATGGCGCGCTGGTGCTTCGCACACAGGCCGGTGTACTTGCGCGGGAGGATCTTGCCCGTGTCGGTCACATAACGGCTCATCAGGCCCGGCTCGGTGAA
>Ga0116226_10002935_pt1 | contig 14990 bp, 11 predicted proteins | sample S1TSphfallax_FD_89692 | JGI IMG/M metagenome (GOLD analysis project Ga0116226, IMG submission 89692) | Host-associated microbial communities from peat moss isolated from Minnesota, USA - S1T2_Fa - Sphagnum fallax MG | ecosystem: Host-associated > Plants > Peat moss > Unclassified | place: USA...
GAGAAGCGGAAAATATAGGCCAGCGCGTCCGGCGCGAAATGGATGTTTTCGGCGCGGGCGGGCTTGTCGAGCGCGTCGATGGAATCGGCCAGGCTGAGGGCGCCGATTTCCGGAAAGTCGAACAGGCGCTCGGCGTAGGATTTGGAGTTGCCGAGTGCCGCGATGATCTGCGGCAGGCCGGCGGCGAAGAGGATGACCGGAAGCTGGTCTTGCGCGGCGCGGTGCATGGCCATGATGAGGGCGCTGAGCTCGGCGGGTTTGAAATATTGGATTTCGTCGATGAACAGGGCGATGGCGCGCTGGCGCGATTGGGCGGCCCGGCCGATGGCGGCGATCAGCTCCGGCAGGTCGGCTTCCATGTCGCCGCTGTCGGCGGCGCCGGTTTCGGGATCGATGTCCAGTGAGACCTCGATTTCGCCGGTTTTGAAACGGATGGCGTTCATGAAGCTTTTGAGCACCCGCAGGGCGCGTTTGACGTGCTCGCTGATCGATTCGAGGCGGTCGAGTTCGAGCAGGATGCGGCGGAGCTGGGGGATAAGCAGGGCGGCGAGCGGTTTGCCGTCATGGCCCTCGAAGCGGCCGATGTGGAATTTTTGGTCCTCCGCCCGACGGCGGATTTCGTTGAGGAGGACGGTTTTGCCGACCCCGCGCAGGCCGACGAGGATGAGGCTTTTTTCCGGGCGGCCGTTCTGGACGCGCCGGAGCGCGGTTTCGGCGCGGGTGAGCAGGTGCGCCCGGCCACTGAGTTCGGGGGGTGGGGTGCCGGCGCCGGGGGCGAAGGGATTGCGATGCGGGTTCATGTGGGAGGTATAGGGAGATTATGGAGATATCCAAGATAGATTGGATATGGATGTAAAGTGCTCATAGGTGATTTGTATGGGGCATAGGGACGCAAAATTTTCGGCGTACGGATGGGTTATAGGGAGTTTATATGGTTATATGGTTTGATTTGGATAACTGGGAAAAGTTTCTATAAGTGCCAACGGCCATCAGGACATCATGTCGAAAAAACGGGTGAACAGATGGGTTGAGTCGGAGGGGCCGGGGCTGGCTTCGGGGTGGTATTGGACGGAAAAGGCGCGTTTGGCTTCGCAGCCGATGCCTTCGTTGCTGCCATCGAAGAGGCTGGTGTGGGTGATTTTGACGCCGGTGGGGAGCGTGGTTTCGTCGACGGCGAACCCGTGGTTTTGGCTGGTGATTTCGACTTTGCCCGTCACGAGGTCTTTGACGGGCTGGTTGGTGCCGCGGTGGCCGGTGGCGAGTTTGTAGGTTTTGGCCCCCAAAGCGTGGGCGAGGAGCTGGTGGCCTAGGCAGATGCCGAAGATGGGGATGCCGGCTTCCATGACGCCCTGGATGGCGGGGACGGCGTAGGTGGCGGTGGCGGCGGGGTCGCCGGGGCCGTTGGAGAGGAAGACGCCGTCGGGCTTGTGGCGGAGGATTCCCTCGGCGTCCGTGGTGGCGGGGACGACGATGACGCGGCAGCCGGCGGCGGCGAGGTTTCGCAGGATGTTGCGTTTGGCGCCGTAATCCACCGCGACGACGGTTCTGGTGGGTGCTGGGGCGGAAAAACCGTGGTTCCAGGACCAGGTGCCGCCGGTCCATTCGTAGGACTGGGTGCAGGAGACTTTTTCGGCCAGGTCCAGGCCTTCGAGGCCGGGCCAGGCGGCTAGTTTTTGCGAAAGGCCCGGAAAATCGAATTTGCCGTCGGCGGGATGGGTGAGGATGGCCTTGGGGGCGCCGGAGTCGCGGATGCGCAGGGTGAGCGCGCGGGTGTCGATGCCGGAAATGCCGGGGATGTTTTGGCGTTTCAGCCAGGCGTCGAGAGTGGAGGTGGCGCGGTAGCTGGAGGGGGCGGTGGGATCCTCTTTGACGACCAGGCCGCCGGCGGCGATGGTTTGGGCTTCCAGGTCTTCGTCGTTGGTGCCGACGTTGCCGATATGGGGGAAGGTAAACGTAATAATCTGGCCGGCATAAGACGGATCGGTCAGAATTTCCTGGTAGCCGGTCATGCCGGTGCAGAAACACAGTTCGGAGGGCGCGCTGGCGGTGTGAGCGCCGAAGCCAGAACCCCAGAAAATGGTGCCGTCGTCGAGGATGAGCGCGGCGGTGGCGCCTGGCGGGGGGGCGGCGATGTCTGGGGTGCGGAAAAATTCTTCCACGGGCAGGCCGGTTGCTGCCATAATGGCGGGCCAATGCCTTGCCGGAATCGCGTTGCTGGTGCGCCATTTGCGGATGGCGTCTGGGGAGACGCCGGTGAGGGCGGCGGCGGCGTCCGGGCCGCCGAGTTTGTCCAGGATGGTCTCTATGGATGCGGGCATGAGGATGGTGTAGTGGAAATTTTTTCCGGCGGCAAATGGTAGGTTGATGTTTGGAAAAAGTTTCCGGTTGAGGTAAAGGAAGAATGTTCTTTTTTGAAAAAAAGAACCAAAAAACTTTTGCTAACCCCGGCCGTTGAGAGGCCATACTGTGGCCGCTCAACGGCCGCGGGGAGTGAAAGTTTTTTTGGTTAGTTTTTTTTACAAAAAAAGTAACTGCTTTCTTTGATTTTTTTGAGGTGTGACGATGAGCGTACGGGAAGACATTACAGCAGCGGTCAAAGCATCGATGCTGGCGCGGGATGCGGACCGCACCTCGGCGCTGCGGATGGTCCAAGCGAAGCTGAAGGACACGGACATTGCGGCGCGGCCGAAGGGCGTTGAAAAAGTTCCGGATGACGAGGTGTTTGCCATGTTGCGCTCGATGATCAAGTCGCGGCGGGATTCGGTGGTGCTGTACCGGCAGGGCGCGCGGGAGGAGCTGGCGGCGAAGGAGGAGGCGGAGATTGCGGTGATCGAGGAATTTTTGCCAAAGACGCTCGCCGGCGCGGCGCTGGAAGCGGCGGTGCGGGAGGCGATCGTGGAGACCGGGGCCAGCAGTCCCAAGGAGATGGGCAAGGTGATCGCGGCGCTGAAGGCCAAGCACGGCGCGGCGCTGGATATGGGACTCACGTCCGCGGTGGTGAAGGCGGCTCTTGCCTAAGGCGTTTGGCAGTTTCGGGCCGAATTTTCTCGACGAGCTGCGGGCCAGGACGCCGCTGGCCGCGCTGATCGGGCGGTCGGTCAGGCTGACGCGCTCGGGGCGGGAGATGAAGGGATGCTGCCCGTTTCATGGCGAGAAGACGCCGTCATTCTATGTGTATGACGACCATTTTCACTGCTTTGGGTGCGGTGAGCACGGGGATGCGATCACGTTTGTCATGAAGACCACGGGCGCTGGGTTCGTGGAGGCGGTGGAGACGCTGGCGGCCGAGGCGGGACTGGAACTCCCCATGGCGAGCCCGCTTGAGGCGGAGGCGGCGCGGGAGCGGGCCGGGATTGCGGAGGTGCTGGAAGCGGCGGGAAAGGTTTTTCAAAACTGGCTGTTTGAGCCGCAGGGTGCCGCGGCGCTTTCGTACCTGCGTGGACGCGGGCTGACCGATGCGACCATTCGCAAATTCGGGCTGGGGTGGTCGGGCGAGGGCAGGGGGGTGCTGGCGGCGGCGGTGGGGGGGCAGGGGATTTCGACTGAGCAATTGGTCGAGGCGGGGCTGATGAAGCTTTCGGACCGCGGGCCGGTGGATATGTTTTTTGGCCGTGTGATGTTTCCGATTTGCGACCGGCGCGGCCAGAAGATCAGTTTTGGCGGGCGGATTCTGGGTGATGGGCAACCAAAATACGTGAATGGGCCGGAGACGGCGGCGTTTTCCAAGCGGCGCTCGCTGTACGGGTTGCATTTTGCGCGCGAGGCGGTGCGGCGGGGCGAAAATTTGATCGTGGTGGAAGGGTATATGGATGTCATCGCCTTATCCCAGGCTGGGTTTGAGGGCGCGGTGGCGCCGCTGGGAACGGCGCTGACGGAAGAGCACCTTGCGGAGATTTGGCGGCTTTCGCCGGAGCCGGTGATTTGTTTTGATGCGGATGCGGCCGGCCGGCGGGCGGCGCTCAAAACCGTCGATCTGGCGCTGACAGCGCTGGCGCCCGACCGCTCGCTCAAATTTTTACGGCTGCCGGAGAAGGAAGACCCGGATTCGCTGGTGCGGCGGGAAGGGCCGGCCGGCTTCAGGACGCGGCTGGCGGGGGCGGAATCGCTCTCGAGCGCGCTGTACGACATGCTGGCGGATGGGATTGTGACCAGCTCGCCGGAAGCGCGCGCGGATTTCCGCAAACGGCTGACCGAGACGGCGAACCGGATTCCCGACAAAATTCTGGCCAGCGAGTACCGGTCGATGCTGCTGGACCGGTTTTTTGCCGCCAGGCGTAAGCAGCCAGCCGGCGGGGGGCAAAAATTTCTGTCTTATTCGGCGCGGGTTGTGGTTCGCGCTAGTGCAATTGTTGCGCCTGGTCGGGCAAATCAGATTCGGGGCTTTATCCTCACCGCAATTCTTGTTCTTAATCCGGTGATGTTGTTTGATCTCGAGGAAAGCTTTGCGACAGTCACTTTACCCGAAAGCTGCTCCAGGGTTCGAAGCGGGCTACTTAATTTTCCTCCCGAACCGAAAGACCTTGACAGTGATAAGGTACTAACCCATCTCGACGGGCTTGGCCTCGCAGGAGAAGCGAAACAGATTTTGATAATCGCGAAGTCGAATTTTCCTTCGATGCTGAAATTGGCGTTTAATGAATTGGTCGATGCGTGGTGGAGCCTTTTCAATACTATGGACGAGAAGAGAGCGCTGCTCAAACAACAGTCGGACGAGAGCGCCAGGTCATGGATTGAAAGCGATAACGACGTAGACAAGGGTAAGCGAGCTGTTACGTCAGCAAGGCTGCACTATCAGGCAAAAATAGGGGGGTGTGGAGAGGAAATTTAACCTCGACTTACTTTGATAGCCCACATTGACCAATTAGCCATATAGTAGAAGCGAAAAATTTTTCCGGAGTCCCTTAAACTATGGCCACCAAGCCCGCCGCCGCCGTCGAACAGCCGGCACAAGAAGTCGAAGCCGACGCCAATGTGCTCGATACCCAGTCGGCCGCCGTCAAGCGGCTGATCGCGAAGGGGAAGGAGCGCGGCTATATCACGATTGATGAGCTGAACGCGGTTTTGCCGTCGGACCAGAATTCGTCCGACCAGATTGAGGACATCATGGCGATGCTCTCGGAGATGGGCATTCAGGTGGTCGAGTCCGAGGAGGGCGAGGAAACCGACACGCTGGCGGTGGTGAAGGAAGAGGCGGTCGAGGACGAGGAGGGGCCGGCGGGCAACATCTCCGAGAACTCGGTCAGCCGGACTGACGATCCGGTGCGGATGTATCTGCGCGAGATGGGGACGGTGGAGCTGCTGTCGCGCGAGGGTGAAATCGCGATCGCCAAGCGGATCGAGGCCGGGCGGGATATGATGATCCGCGGGCTGTGCGAGAGCCCGCTGACGTTCAGGGCGATTATTGCCTGGCATGACGCGCTGAATAATGGGCGGGTGCTGCTGCGGGACGTGATCGACCTGGAGGCCATGCAGGCGGGGAATGACCCGGTGGTGGCGGAAGGGTTCCAGACGCAGGAGGAGATTGAGGATGATGAGGATGGCGAGGGCGTGGGGATGTCGCTCTCGGCGCTGGAAGAGAAGCTGAAGCCGGATATTTTTAAGTATTTCGAGGAGATCGAGAAGCTTTACGAGAAGCTGGCAAAGATTCAGCAGAAGCGGCTGGATAATTTGACGGCCGGCGCGGATGTGAATACGCGGTCGGAGAAGAATTACGAAAAGCTGCGTGATGAATTGGTCGCGAAGGTGGAGCAGGTGCGGCTGCATAATAACCGCATCGAGGAGCTGGTGGCGCAGCTGAAAGTGCTGAACCAGCGGCTGAATGGGCTGGAGGGCCAAATTCTGCGCCTCGCGGAGGGCGCGAAGGTGTCGCGCGAAGAGTTTCTGCAGCATTACCGGGGCCGGGAAATGGACCCGAACTGGATGAACGACGTCGGCGCGCTGCCTGGTAAAGGCTGGAAAACCTTCGTGCAGAAATACATGGCGCAGGTGACGGAGCTGCGCGCGCAGATCGGCAAGGTCGCCACCGAAGGCGGCCTGCCGATCGAGGAGTTCCGCCGGGTCTATTCCACCGTCGCCCGCGGCGAACGGGATTCCACGCGCGCCAAGAAGGAAATGATTGAGGCCAATTTGCGGCTGGTGATTTCCATTGCGAAAAAATATACCAATCGCGGCCTGCAGTTCCTGGATCTGATCCAGGAAGGCAATATCGGGCTGATGAAGGCGGTGGATAAATTCGAATACCGTCGCGGCTATAAGTTCTCGACCTATGCCACCTGGTGGATCCGGCAGGCGATCACGCGCTCCATCGCCGACCAGGCGCGGACCATTCGGATACCTGTGCACATGATCGAAACGATCAACAAGCTGGTCCGCACCTCGCGCCAGATGCTGCACGAAATCGGCCGCGAGCCGACGCCGGAGGAGCTGGCGGAGAAACTGGGCATGCCGCTGGAAAAAGTACGCAAAGTCCTGAAAATCGCCAAGGAGCCGATTTCGCTGGAGACGCCGATCGGCGACGAGGAAGATTCCCATCTCGGCGACTTCATCGAAGACAAGGGCGCCATCATTCCACTCGATGCGGCGGTACAGGCGAATTTGCGCGAGGCGGCGACCCGCGTGCTCTCCTCCCTTACGCCGCGCGAAGAGCGCGTGCTGCGGATGCGGTTTGGAATCGGGATGAACACCGACCACACGCTGGAGGAAGTGGGCCAGCAGTTCAACGTGACGCGTGAGCGGATACGTCAAATCGAAGCCAAGGCGCTGCGGAAGTTGAAACATCCTTCGCGGAGCCGGAAGCTGCGTAGTTTTCTGGATGATTAGGGAAGTAAGGGAGTAAGAACTTCTTTTTTGAAAAAAAGAAGCAAAAAACTTTTGCTAACCAGCGGTGGTGGGGTGGCCATGGGTTGGCCACTCCAGGAACGGGGATGATTAAAGAACTTCTTTTTTGCAAAAAAAGAAGTTCTTCCCTAACCTTAACTCATGCTCGATTATACGCGTCCTCTGCCTGGCGAGCCTGTCGACCGCGTCGCGGTGACGGTGACGTTTTTGCGTATGAATGCGCGGCCGGCGGGGCCGGCGGCGGTGTTTCCGGTGGGGGCGGTGCTGACGCCGGAGCGGCTGAGCCTGAAAGCGTATCGGAGGCTGTATAACGAAATCGGCGGGCCGTGGCTGTGGTGGCTGCGGCGGGTCATGCCGGATGACATGCTGGCGCGGCATCTGGGGAGCCCGAGTGTCGCGACTTATGTGCTGCGGCTGGATGGCGAGCTGGCCGGGTTTTTCGAAACGGATTCAACGCCATGGCCGGATGTGAATTTGAATTATTTCGGGCTGATGCCGGGCATGATCGGGCGCGGGCTGGGGAGGGCGCTGCTGGGCGCGGCGGTGGATAGCGTATTCGCGGAGGGTTCGCCGTTGCGGGGGATGACCGTGAATACGTGCTCGGCGGACCATCCGCGCGCGCTGCCGAATTATAAGGCGGCGGGGTTTCATGAGGTGCGGAAGGTGCGGGAGGTTTGGGATATTCCCAAACGGCTGGGGATGGATGTGCCGGCGCGGCTGCGGGTGTGACGCCGCCAGTTTTGTTTCGGGATGCGCGGTTTGTGGTAATCGATAAGCCGGCGGGGCTGCCGGTGCATGCGGGGCGCGCTGGGGGTGCCAGCGTGGAGGATTTTTTTCCCTTATGGCGGCGCGGCAAGCAGGGGCCGTGGCTGGCGCACCGGCTGGACCACGACACGGCGGGGTGCCTGGTGGTGGCGCTGAAAAAGTCGGCGCTGGTGGCGGCGCAAAAATTATTCGCCGGCGGGGAGGCGGAAAAGACCTATTGGGCGGTGGTGCGGGGTGTGCCGGCGCAATTGGCGGGCGTGGTGGATTTGCCGCTGGCGAAGGTGACGGTTGGAAAACACTGGAAAATGGCGGGCGATTCGGGCGCCGGGCAAGCGGCGGTGACCGAATGGCTACTGATGGGACAGGGCGATGGCGTGGCCTGGGTCGCGTTCAGGCCGAAAACCGGGCGGACCCACCAGGTGCGGGCGCATGCCGCGGCGCTGGGGCATCCGGTGGCTGGAGATGCGATTTACGGCGGCGGCGAGGGGCGGCTGATGCTGCTGGCGCGGCGGATTTTGTTGCCGCTGGAGCCGGTGGTGGTGGCGGTGGCGCCGGTGCCGGCGCATATGGACAAAAAAATGCGGGAATGCGGGTATGGAGCGGAGTGAGTTTGAGCCGGGGCTGTTCGTCCGATGCCCGAAAAACCCTGAATGGGGGCTGGGGCAGGTGCAGTCGGCGCTGGGAGAGAAGGTGACGGTGATGTTCGAGAATGCCGGCAAGGTGGTGGTGAATACCGCGAGTGTGGCGCTGGACAGGGCTGATGATGCCGAATAGCCGCTTGCGCCGAAGGCGGCCTGCGCCGAAATACAGGCTATGATCGATCCGTTTGGCCGCACAATTTCCTATCTTCGCGTCTCGGTGACGGACCGCTGTGACTTTCGCTGTGTGTACTGCATGGCGGAAGACATGGTGTTTTTGCCGAAGAAGGATTTGCTCACTCTGGAGGAGCTGGACCGGCTATGCGCGGCCTTCATCCGCCACGGCGTGAAAAAACTGCGGCTGACCGGGGGTGAGCCGCTGGTGCGGCGGGACGTGATGTGGCTGATCCGGCGGCTTGGTGAGAGGCTGGGGCAGGGGCTGGAGGAGCTGACCATCACCACCAATGGCAGCCAGCTGGCGAAACATGCCGATGATCTCTACGCCGCCGGGGTCCGGCGGATCAATGTCAGCCTCGACACGCTGGATGCGCCTAAATTCGCGGCGATTACCAGGTGGGGCAAGCTGCCGGTGGTGCTGGATGGCGTGGTGGCGGCGAAGCGCGCCGGGCTGCATGTCAAAATCAACACCGTGGCGCTGAAAGGCGTGAACGAGGACGAGTTTGACAGCCTGATCGAATGGTGCGGGGGCCAAAAATTTGATCTGTGTTTGATCGAGACGATGCCGCTGGGGGAGATTGGGGAGGACCGGACAGCGCAATATCTGCCGCTTTCGCTGGTGCGGGCGCGGCTGAACCGGCGCTGGACGCTGACCGAAAGTGATTTTTCGACTGGCGGGCCGGCGCGTTACGTCACCATCGCGGAAACCGGGCAGCGCCTAGGCTTCATCACGCCCATGACTCATAATTTCTGCGAAAGCTGCAACCGCGTGCGGCTGACCTGCACGGGGACTCTCTATATGTGCCTGGGCCAGGACGACGCGGCCGATCTGCGCGCGCCGCTGCGGGCGAGTGAAGACGACGGGAAGTTGGACCAGGCGATTATGGCGGCGATTGCCCGCAAGCCGAAAGGGCATGATTTTATCATAGATCGCCGTCAGACGCAGCCTTCTGTGCGGCGGCACATGTCGGTGACGGGGGGGTAGGACGAAACGCTGTTTTGAAAAATAGCTTTTTGCGCACCTGCCGGCTGTGGCACTAGCTCGTCTTTAATCGCCTATAGCGGTGGCGCTTAAAGACGAGGTACTGCCGTAGCCCGCAGACCAAAAGTTTTTTGGTTACTTTTTTTAAAAAAAGTAACGGATGTCTTACTTCCCCACCCCGCACCCGCATCCCACCAGAAATGTTTCCACCGCATGGTGGATGCGGCTTTCCAGGGCGGTTTTGGTTGGTGGCGGGCGGTAGCCGATGAGGACTGAGAGGTGGAATTCACCAACGGCCATGCCAAAGAGCATCGCGGCGAGCTCGCCGACATTGGTCAGGGTGGCGTCCTCGCGTCTGGCTATATCTGTCAGGCAGGTTTCCAGCCTGGCTTTGGCTTTTTTAAAGCGGTTCTGGTGAAACACGCGGCCAAGGTCTGGGCTGTGTGTGTATTCGGCCATAATCAGCCGCACGAGGGCGATTTGCTCGGCGGAAAGGAGGAAGCGGCCGAGGCAGAGGAGGTTTTGTTCGAGGATGGTGTGGGCGGACCATTCCGGCTGCGGCGTGGGGAATGTTAGCATCGAGTGGTAATGGTTGAACAAGGCGACGAAGAGTTCCGCTTTGGAATCGATAAGTTGATAAACGGTTTTTTTCGACATGCCGGCGGCTTTGGCGACGTCGGCCATGGTGGCGGTATGGTAGCCTTTGGCGATAAAAATGCTTTCGGCGGCTTCCAGCAGAGCGTGCATTCTCGGGTCTTCCGCGCCGCTTTGCGTTGCGGCTGGGGCAGCCTTGCGAGATGCGGATGCGCGCGCCATGACCCTCTTCATAGCTCAGAATTGGAAACTTACAAGTTTCCTAATTCAAAAAAATTTTCCAGCAATGTGGCTTGACGATGCAATTAAAGCCCGTTAGCTGGCATTCATGAAACCAACGGGTTTCCGTCTGACCGGAATTTGGGTTGCCGTGCCGCTTTTGTTAAGCGGGTGCGCGGTGGGGCCGAATTACCACCAGCCGGCCGCGCCCGCCGTGCCGGGTTATACGGCGGCGGCCTTGCCAGCCAGCACGCAAGCGGTGGACGGCCAGGCACAGAATTTCGTCTCGGGCGCCGATATTTCGGGCGAATGGTGGACGATGTACCATTCGCCGGAACTGAACGGCCTGATCGACACCGCGCTCGCCAACAGCCCGACGCTGCAGGCCGCGCAGCAGACGCTGATCCAGGCCGAGGAGACCGAGCGCGCGCAGACCGGCACGCTGCTGCCCACTCTTTCGGGCAGTTTCAACGACACCAGATCCAGAATTTCATCAGCGGAGCTTGAGAGTTCCGGGCAATTGCCGTCTGGGTCCGATTTTACCGTGGCGCCCTATACGCTCTACAACGCGTCGCTCAGCGTGTCCTATGCGCTGGATCTGTGGGGCGGCGGCCGGCGGGAGGTGGAGAGCCTGGCGGCGCAGTCGGAATATGAGCGTTATGAGCTGGAGGCGGCGTATCTGACCCTGACCGCCAACATCGTGACCGCGGCGGTGACGGAGGCGTCGTATCACGCGCAGATCGACGCCACCGAAAAAATCATCGCGGCCGAGCAGAAACAGCTGGATATTCTGAACACGCAATTTTCGCTGGGCGGCGTGCCGAAGGCGAATCTGCTGTCCGAACAGGCGACACTTTCCAGCGCGCAGGCGAGCCTGCCGCCGCTGCAGGCCGCGCTGGCGAACGAGCGAAACCAGCTGGCGGATTATGTCGGCACGTTCCCGGCGGATTTTAAGGTCGATGATTTTACCTTGGACTCTTTGCACCTGCCGGACAATCTGCCGGTGAGCCTGCCATCCGCGCTGGTAAACCAGCGGCCGGATATTCAGGCGGCGGCGGCACAGCTGCATGAGGCGACGGCAACCGTCGGTGTGCAGACGGCGGCGATGCTGCCACAGATCACGCTGACCGCCGATGTCGGCCATGAAGGGCTGAACACGGCGAGCCTGTTCACGCCGCAGAACCTGTTATGGAGCTTGGCCGCGGGCGCGACGCAGCCGATTTTCGAAGGTGGCGAGCTGGATGCGAAACGGCTGGCCGCGGTGGCGGCGCTGAAATCATCGGCCGCGCAATACCAGTCAACGGTGCTGACGGCGTTTCAGAACGTCGCGGACGCGCTGCAGAATCTGCAATATGACGCGGATACGCTGCAGTCGGCGGAGCTGGCGGAACAGAGCTCGGCCAAAAGTCTGGCGGTGACTCAGGACCAGGTGCAGCTGGGCGCGCAGCCTTTCACGGCGGAGCTGACGGCGCAGACCAGCTACCAGAACGCGGTGATCGCGCGCGTCAAAGCGCAGGCGGCACGGCTGAGCGATACGGCGGCGCTGTTTCAGGCGCTTGGTGGCGGCTGGTGGCACCGTGAGGATGTGGCGCCGCCGGCGGAGAATTGCTGCGGCATTCTGCCGGGGCTGACGGTGGCGAGCACGTCGCCGGGGCCCGTGCCGGCGCCCGAACCCGCTGCCGCGCCAGTGCCAGCGCCAGCACCCGCGCCGGCGCAGGTGGCGGCGGTGACGCCGCCGCCGCCGGTGGCAACTCCCGCGCAAGCCGGCCCGGCGCCGCTGGCCTCGGACCCGGATGTGCAAAACCAACAGCCAAGTGGTGTGATCAGATGAGCGGCAGAGTACGTAGAGACCCCACCATGCTGCGTCTCATCGTCATGGTGGTGGTGGTGGTGGTCTTGTTCGGCGCCATCTTTGGGTGGGGCGCAGTGAAAGCCCATTTCATCGCGAAATTCCTCGCCACTCTGCCCTACCAGCCACAGACGGTGTCCACCATGACCGCGGCAGAATCGCCCTGGCAGCCGCAGGTCCAGGCGGTCGGCAGCATCGTCGCCATCAACGGCGCCGACCTATCCTCCGAGGTCTCCGGTATCGTCGACACCATCAGCTTCAAATCCGGCGACCAGGTGAAAGCCGGACAAGTGCTGCTGACCCTGCGGCAAAACAACGATCCGGCGGTGCTGGCGCAGCTGCAGGCCACCGCCGCGGTCGATAAATCCGATTACGAGCGCGACAAAAAGCAGTTTTCGGCGGATGCCGTCAGCCAGGCGCAGGTCGATAGCGACCAGGCGGTTTATCTCGCCGCACAGGCGCAGGTCGCGGCGCAGCAGGCGCTGATGGATGAGAAAATCATCCGCGCGCCGTTTGCAGGAACCATCGGCATTCGCCAGGTCAATATCGGGCAGTATCTGCCAGCCGGCACCAATATCGTCACGCTGCAGCAGCTCGACCCGCTCTTCGTGGATTTCTACGTGCCGCAGCAGGCGCTGGCGGTGGTGAAGGCGGGGGATGCGGTGAGCGTCACGATCGATGCGTTTCCGAACCAGGTCTTCGCGGGCCAGGTGGTGGCCGTCAATTCGGCCATCGACACCGCGACGCGCACAGTGCAGGTCCGCGCGCAAATCCCCAACACCCAGGGCATTCTGCGCCCCGGCATGTTCGCCAGCATCGCCATCGACACCGGGCCACCGCAGAACTACGTCACGCTGCCGCAGACGGCGATCACCTACGACCCTTACGGCGACACCGTGTTTCTGCTGCATAACGGCACCGGCCCGGACGGCAAGCCGGCGCTGCTGGCGCAACAGCAGTTCGTGCAGCTGGGCGACACGCGCGGCGACCAGGTCGCGGTGGTGAGCGGCGTCGCACCCGGCGATACGGTGGTGACCACCGGACAGCTGAAACTCAGCAACGGGTCCAACGTCATCGTTAACAATTCCGTGCCGGTGCCCAACGACGCCAGCCCGAACCCGCCGAACCAGTAGGCCGGAAACAATGCGCGGCTTCACCGATCTTTTCATTCGCCGGCCAATCCTGGCGCTGGTGGTCTCCGCGCTGATCCTGGTGCTGGGGATCAGGGCCGTCAGCTCGCTCCCCGTGCTGCAATATCCGCAGACGGAAAACGCCACCATCACCATCACCACCACCTATCCGGGCGCCGACCCGGACGTGGTCGCCGGGTTCATCACCACGCCGATCGAAAACGCCGTGTCCCAGGTCAATGGCATCGACTACATGACCTCGACCAGCCAAACCTCGACCAGCACCATCACGCTCAACCTGGTGCTGAACCACAACCCGGACGCGGCGCTGACCGAAGTGAGCGCCAAGGTCGATTCGATTCTGAATGAACTGCCGAGCGGCGCGCAGCAGCCGGAAATCACTCTGCAGATCGGCCAGACGCTGGATGCGATGTATATCGGGTTTCGCAGCAATGTGCTCACCGGCAGCCAGATCACCGATTACGTCACGCGCGTGGTGCAGCCGCGGCTGCAGGCGGTCAACGGCGTGCAGACGGCGGAAATTCTGGGCGCGCAGAATTTCGCCATGCGCATCTGGCTCGATCCGGCCAAACTCGCCTCCTACGGGCTAACCGCGAAAGACGTTTATACCGCGCTGGGAAATAATGATTTCATCTCAGCGCTCGGCAACACCAAGGGCGATCTCACCCAGATCACGCTCACCGCCTCGACGGGTCTGGACAGCGCCGCGTCGTTTCAGAACCTGATCGTCAAGCAGGAAAACGGCTCGATCATCCGGCTGAAGGACGTCGCGAAGGTGGAACTGGCGGCCGATGACTACGACCTGCATGTCCAAGTGGACGGCAAATCTGGCGTGTTCGTCGGCATCCAGGTCGCACCGGACGCCAATCTGCTCACCGTGATCTCGAATGTCCGAAAAGCGTTTCCGCCGATCGCGGCGCAGCTCCCGAACGGCCTGCAGGGCGCCATCCTGTATGATTCCACCGCCTTCGTGAACGCCTCGATCGAGGAGGTGCTGTACTCGCTGGTCCTGGCGCTGGTGATCGTCACGATCGTGGTGTTCGCGTTTCTGGGTTCGCCGCGCTCGGTGCTGATCCCGGTGATCGCGATTCCGCTCTCCCTCGTGGGCAGTTTCGCGATGATGGCGGCTTTGGGCTTTTCCATCAATCTGCTCACGCTGCTCGCACTGGTGCTGGCGATCGGGCTGGTGGTGGATGACGCGATCATCGTGGTGGAAAACGTCAACCGGCTGCTCGATTCCGGACGCACGCCGTTCGAGGCGGCGATCCAGGCGGCGCGTGAACTCGGCGCGCCGATCATCGCGATGACGGTGGTGCTGATCGCGGTCTATGTGCCCATCGGGTTTCAGTCCGGGCTCACCGGCGCGCTGTTTACAGAGTTCGCCTTCACGCTGGCCGGTGCGGTGACGATTTCGGCGATTATCGCGCTGACGCTGACGCCGATGCTGAGCTCGCGGTTTCTGATCCATCTCGACCGGCAGAAACCGAACTGGGAAGGCCGGCTGGTCAACTTCATCGACCGGCGGTTTGACGAGGTGCACCGGGTCTACACCAGGCTGCTGACCGCCAGCCTGGATACGGTGCCGGTGACCCTGGTGTTCGCCGCGCTGATTTTTACCAGCATCTATTTTCTGGCGCAGGGCGCCAAATCCGAACTGGCACCGCAGGAAGACGAGGGCGCGGTGATCGCCTTCATGACCAACGCGCCGAACGTGACGATATCGGAAGCCAGCCGCTATGACGACCTGCTAAACCACCATTTTTTGAGCAACAAGAACA